>Ga0206682_10000698_pt1 | contig 35358 bp, 58 predicted proteins | sample M240m12015metaG_FD_155444 | JGI IMG/M metagenome (GOLD analysis project Ga0206682, IMG submission 155444) | Ammonia-oxidizing marine archaeal communities from Monterey Bay, California, United States - M2 40m 12015 | ecosystem: Environmental > Aquatic > Marine > Intertidal zone | place: USA...
ATCCGTCAGACTGTACCTGTAATCGACCTAGTAGTTCATCGTTGCCGTCAATGTAGTTTATTGCGCCATCGGGTAAAAAGTTCTCCCCAAATGACCCATACTCTTCACTTTCAGCAAGTGCTTGTATGCCCATGCTGATCATGGAATTTAATGCAACTTGCGTTTCAGCCTTTCGAGGAGTATTCGCGGGGGCGCTTCTAAATTCTCTATACGCGTCTTCAAAAGCACCTTGATACCCAGAGAAGAAGCGACCCTCGTCAAAGTTAATCTTGCTATTGATATTCCCGTCACCATCGACTCCGTAAATCGCTCTTTTGGCCGCTTTAAAGTTGTTACGTATACGATCCCCAACTTTCTCAGAAACATTCCAATCTTGTTGTTCAACCTGTCGGAAGTAATTAAGACGGCCCGTTTCTGCGGTCATTCGGGATGTTTCAGCTTGATAGCCCTGACGGTCTTCGGCCTGCTGCGCACGGCCTTCTTGCTGTTCAGCAAGAACCGCTTCACCCAGTTGTTTAGCGTTATAGTCAGCGCTACCCGTTGCTGTGATGTTGTTGAGCCGTGTGAGATATGTGGCGCGTTGTTCTTCATTTACAGCAATGCTTGAAAGCATCAGTCTCATGCTTTGCTGGTCTTCGCGCGTAGCCTTATTCATTTCTTCGAGTGTTGTTATACCCTGTGCTTTAAGGCGTTCCTGTAGTGCATCAACTTCCTCTTGAGTAACCTGAACCTTGCCTTGAATGATATCTTCATCTGAAGCCGCTTCTCCCTTTTTGGCCATCGCCGTGATGATTGGGTTTTGATCTTGTAAAGGGCTCTTAGGTGCATCGGGCTTTTCAGCGTCACTTCGTAAAACGCCAAATGAAACTTGCTTAGCCGCCTCTTGGACTTCTGGTGTTACGATGTTGGAAACGGGCACCTTTAGATCAGAGCCATACTGTTGTAGGATTTCTAATTGCTCGGGGTAAGACTTGCCTGCAAGCGCTCGCTTCAGCTTCGTGGCGATAGCAGGTGCCTGCTCTCCACCTATGCTAAGTATTGTTTCTTCTAGCTCGTTAGTTAACTGCCCAACTGCCTTCTGAATCTTAGCCTCGTTATCGGCGATTGACTGATCTCCTTCAAGGATATCGCCTTTTAATTGGACTTCTCTTTTAAAACCAGCGACACCTGGTCTGTTCCAAGACTGGTTGTACTGATTGGCTACAAGCCCTGCGACTTCGCTTGTTGTAGAAAACCCAACCTCTGCATCTGCACCAGGTTTTCGATCAGTTGTGGCGAACTTAGGTGTCTCATCCCCCTCGTAAGTCCCTTGCATAGTTAGAGTCCCTTCAGGGCCAGCTTGCAAGTTAGTGAATGAAAATCCTGGGTTACGCTCGACAGATAAATCTTTGTTGCCAACAAGCGTCACAAAACGCTCGAGCTTGGGGTCAAACTTTCCGCTATCACGCTGCTTCTGAAGTAAGGCTTCTAGCTTTGGAACATCAATTTCTTCGCCCGCACGTTTGCTAATCCCGAGATCATTCGCGAGACCTGATATCTCATACATGTTGTCCATGTTACGAGTGCGCTGTGCTGCTTCTTCTGCCCGATCGTTTTGATCTCTGGCTATGGATTGTCTTTCATTCTCACGTTCAATCCTGTCGCCGCCTGTAAACCCCGCCGCAAAACTTTTTATGCCTGATGCCAAACTCATAACCAAATCTCTCTATTAGAGGAACGCAAACACTGCTGCTGCACCAAGAGTGCCAAGCGCGCTGTACGTCTGTGCTTTACTTTGTGCTCTCGCATTCTTGTAAGCGGACTCGCGGCTCGCAGCTGCACCAGCTGCGTTACCTAACGAGCTAAGCGAAGAGCGGTTTACGCCCTGACCAATATCGATCAAGTCCGCCATTAGTGCTCTGTTAGCATCCTTCTGAGCTATACGCGCGTCGTTAACGCCCTGAATACCACCAAGCGTAGTGCCCATTGCGAGTGATTGTTTCTGCTGCTGCATTTGAGCGGGAGTAAGCGCCGCTCCATAACGTCCGGCGTTACGGTCAACAATCCCTTGCATCAGCTGATTAGAGTTCTCTCGATCTTCAACAGCCTGGTCGATTAAGCTCGTATCGTTCTGCGCCTTATTTATAAGGTCTAGTTCGATGGGCCGAATGTCCCGCACGTAATTTGCGTAATCCGCCTGCGTGATGTTCGCAAGGGTCTGTTCAGGATCTACACCATCACTGTTGTAAGCTGTTAGAGAACCGCCAGTTTGACTTGAACCTGCGTTTCGGCCAAAACCAGTGGACTGACCAAAACCGCCTGCATCTATAGCGAACATTCCTGGTGAGTTTCCTATCATGCTAGCCCCCGTTACCCGTTATCTTTGATGTACTTAAAGAAACTCGAAACTTTCTCGTTATCTTTGCCTAACTTCTTGCCAGCTGCTCCGGCAATCTTAAGGCCCGCATCGATCTTGGCTTGCTTTGTAAGCAGCTTGTTCTTGGCTTTATCTAGCGTACGGTTGGTGCCAATATTAGTAAGCAGAGACATAGAGTCTGCTGACGCCGCGGTCTGGCCCTGTGCAGAACCTACCGCTGCTGCTGCACGTTTGTTTTGAACATCGAGCGCGCCCGCTGTGGCTTGCCCAAGAGTCGATTGATACGCACCAGAAAGATCACTCGCTGTGCCGCCTGCGTTTTGTGTAGCTGCATAGTTAGGCGTCGATGTCAGTCCTTGCATCACATCAGCGTTTCCACGCCCGCGCGCCAAGTTCTTTATGTCATCGGTAAGAGAGTCTTTTAGCTCAGCCACATTTAAAGGTGCGTAGTTCTCGTTAAAGAACTCTGCTTTCTCAGCCGCGATTCGCGACTCAGCTTGTTCAGCAGCGGAGGCTTTGTAATCTTGCTTCTTTGGTTTGCTTCCCATTACACATCTCTCGTATAAACAATAGTGTCGATCTTCCAACCCTGTTCTAAAAAATACTCTCGTAGCTCAGGTACTGCTGACCGTGTTTCTATATTTATGTAGCCTTGCTCTCTCGCCTGCGCTACAAAAAAGTCCTGGTGCTGGGCTACGAGATTCATCCCTCGCTTCTTAGCCCAAGCCAGCCAAAGCAACATCGTTCTCTGGCCGGTGAATGCATCTGTCTCACCTGTAGTGACTACGAAGCCATCTGCTGTAGTCCAGAGCGTTGCTGCTCTAGCCTCGCATGCTGCGTACACATCACCTGCTGTAAACGTCAGCATTGGATTCGCATCCAAAATTTCTTGTATCGCCGGTAACACCCAATGTGCATTACAAGTGATATCTGTTTCGACAGGGTTACTATCCGCCCCGACCGTATCTATTTCGCCTAGCCCGCCAAGCTCCAGCTGAACTGCCTCCATACTTCACCTTCCTAGCCACTGCGGTATCCGCATTGCGCGACCTGCGCTCAGCTTCCTCGATACCATTAGTAAATAGCTGCCCATACACTCCAGCAGTCTGAAGGTCAGACCACTCTTTGTTGGGCATTCGTAGTAAACGGAACAAAGCTCCGTTGACGATTGTGTCTCGGTAGTCGTTCATTACCGCGTCATCACAAGCTGTGCTGGTGTGAGTAGGGCGCAGTACTGCTCTTAGAATCGTGCTGCTTACACCAGTAGTAGTGGGTATTGGTACTAACAAGAAAGTCGAAGAGGTGTACTGAACAAAATACTCAGGTACACCGTTGCCCTCACGCCACTTTGGCATCCGCTGCTCTAGCAGAGTAGTGGTTATAGGCTCAATGTCTTTTCCCAGGTGTGTAACCCACAGCACTTTTTGAACCGACGTACCCGAGGGTGGCTCGAGGTCGTATTCAAAAATGTTAGCCACCGTAGTAACGGGGTCGAGCTCAGCTTGATACGCATTAGAACGCTGACAAAACTCGATCACAGAGGATCGAATGTTGCTCTCGACTAGTGTGTCAGGGCAACCTGGGACCATAGGTAAGATCTCAGGTAGTAGCGCTTCATAAGCAATCGCCATTCATTACACCATTTGGCTAGTGGGTCTGCGTTCCAAGTTTGGGTTAGTCACGGCGTCGAGCTGGCCTTTACCAGCTACAGACTGCGTAAATAACTGGAAGTGACTGTTTGCACGGTCTGCGTTGCCTGCGTACTCGGCGTCCTTCATGTAAGCCATGTACAAAACGTAGTTCATTACTGCGTTCGCGAAGATGTCAGGGATCGACAGGGCTCCGTTCTGGGCAACAGTAGTTGGGTTCGATGAGTAAACAATCTCAAGGTAAGCATTACCGGCGACGCCAGGGTAAACGTAAAAGTTCCTTGGGTTGCTCTCTTCATATATGTAGTGCTTGACGATATTGGTGTGTGCAGCATCGCCTGCTACCGTTGGATCATGCCAATCAGGCGTCTGACTGTTAAGAACCTCGATATCTACTAAACGAACTGATCGCTTTCCGGTGCCGCCGCTAGCTGCTGACATGTTTCGGACTACCTTCAAGAGGCGGTTGCCGCCGGAAGGGATGTCCTGCTTAGTTCCAGTCGCTAGGGTGATGGTCGAGTTGACCGCTGAAGCGTCAGGCTTCATCAAGGCAATCTCGCGCTGGGCATCGTTAATCCATAAAACAAGCTCATTTACGACAGGCCATCTAACACCTGTTGTGTCTTGAAGTACGGTTTGTACTCGATCAATTACGCTTTGAACTGTGACTGCCATGATATTTTACCTATGAGTTAAGAATGGATTCCCAAGCGGCTTCTCGGGCATCAGTGTCAATTGTCTTACCCATCGCTCTATTAACAGCTGCAGCTTTAGGGTAACCGTCTGCTTTAAAGTTTTTTGGGTCGCCGTCATCCATCATTTTTTCGAGGACGGTAACCAAAGTAGGGTCGGTTTGAGTTGCTGTCACTTCAACAACTTCTTCAAACACAGCTATTTCAGCATTAACCTCTTCGACGTATTTGTCGTTGTATTCCTTGGCACCCATTTGAATGGCAATTAAGCCAATCTCATCAGCGATCTCTTTAGGAACTCCTGCTTCAAACAAGACGACGGCCCCGCTAAGGGTCGCCACTCGTAAATCTTCGCCACTAACAATCTTCATGATTAATAGTCCTGGTTATTTTTTCTTGGTTGGTCGCTTGCCGGTCTTGTTCCAAGCGTTCATATACGATCGCAGAGACATACCTGTCGCTTTCAACTGCGAGGCATCTACGTTCGCCATTTTTCGACCTTTGTGAGTAATGGTCTTGGCAGAACCTACACCGAACTTAGATCGCTTAGGTGTCTTAGCGCCGCCTTTAATGACGCTCGAACCCGCAGGGATCATAGATGCGACTGTTGCACCAGCCATAACTTTGCCTGTTCTGCTCATACCTGGCTTAGGTGCTGTGTTAGCACGGCGGCTCTTTGGGGCTTGGCCTGTACGAGTCGCACCGCGTGCGCCTGCTACGGGCTTTTTCCTAGGCTTAGGGGGGTTTCTAGTAGCGCCACGCGGTTTGCCTGATGCTGTTGTAGAGGGAGTCTTAGGGGCGGGTTTTTTAGCCTCGGGCTTTACACGAGTAGCACCTTTTGGCTTCGGTTTCGCGCCTTTTTTCACGGCTTCTTGTACAGCTTTTTTACCAAATCTTTTGGCTGCAGCCGCTATGCCTGCTCGGCCAATCATTGCTGCAACGCCTAATAGGGGGAGTGCCATGTCATGTACCTTCTTCTATAAGTAAAAGCCCCCTCCGAAGAGGGGGCGCTTGTCTTACTGTGCAGAATCTAAGCAGATAACACCGAAGTCCTGTACGGACCCTGAAATATCAGAGTTGTACTTAGGCTTACGGAGACCGAAGATCTTGCCTACAGAGATACCAGACTGGTTGCCATAGTCGAAAGTGTCTTCGACCATCTCGGGCAGACCGATGTCAGCCAATGCTAGAGCTTGAGCACCACAGAACAGAGCACGTCCACCGACTACGGAAGCATCAGCGCCCCACTTGTAGCCAGCTGCGCCAGCGTTAGATGAAGATCCAGTAGTAGCACCAGAAGTGTTAAACACATGGCGGAACTCGTGGATCATTACACCATCAACCATGAGGCTAGAAGAACCAGCGAACAGGCTGTTAGAAGCTCCACGTACGCCAGCGTTACGAACGTTGGCAATGAAGTCTGCATCGAGCTTGAGGTCAGCCATTTGCTGAGGAGTAACAAACATGTGGAAAGTTTCCTGGTTACCAGCACCACGAATACCACGGATGTAGTTATCTTTAGCGTAAGCCTTCAGGTTAACGATGTGACGATACTTCAGAGTGTCACCAGCTACCAAAGCAGTAGTGTCACCAGTAAGAAGGTCGTTGCCATCAACGCGAAGGTGGCGGCCCGAAGTAGGGGCAGACACGTCTGATGCAAACTCAAGATCAACCAACTCGTGTCCAGCTGTACCAGAAGTAGCACGCAGACCGCCGTTGTTTTTGTGAGTGTATGCAACACCAGATAATGACAAGAATGCCAACTGATCACAGCGGTCAGCCATTGCATAAGCAAGTGCGTCGCGAGACTGCTCACGGAAGTTAACAACTGTCTTCTGATCAGTCATGCGTCCCGCGATGCGGTTAGCAAAACGAAGCTGGTCAAGCTCAATGGTGATGTCAAACGCGCGGAGGGCTTCTTCGTTCCCTTCGAGAGTGTTGTCACCAGTGATACCGTCGCCAGTCATATCAGCGAGCAAAGTGATGTTTGCTTTTGTGCCTTTCTGGTTCTTAGTCAGCTCAGTTACTCGCTGAACCATTGCGTTAGAACCTGTACCAGCGAACTGGTTGATGAAAGATTGGTTGCGAGCAACTTTCCAGAAGTCGCGGCTCCACATTTGAAGCTGGTCACCAGTTAAGGTGCCGAAATTAGTTAAAGCCATGATGGCCTCCATTAAGTAGACAATATAATTTATGCGGCACACGCCGCCTCATCAGCCGACTTAAAGGAGCGGCTAATCCGTATTCCCGTATCGTGGGATAACGAACTAGCGCTTATTAACGAGGTGCGACCTCGACAGGTTTAACGCCTTGTGTAGGCGAATACGTTTTTTACGGCTACGGGCCGAACACATATCGTTGTGATGGACGTATGTAGAATATTAGTATAGCTAATACTGCAATGCAACTACTATCTCATTCTGGGCCTACACCTTTTTCTAAGGTGGCAAGCCTTAACTTGAGGTTATGTATGTCATCTAAGAGTTCTTCACTCTTAGCTATTTGTTTATCGACGAGACCGGCTGTGTATTCAATTAACATGTCTTGACGTGCGTCAGCAGGAAGTGCTCCCAATTCGCCTCTAGGCCATTTAATCCGAAACTCGGAGTTGGCCCCTATATCCATGTAAGTTTTGTCTAAGGCATGCTCAAGCGTGTTTAATCGCTCTTGTACAGAGAAGTACGCCATTGTAGATACTGATGTAAACGCAATCATTGCAATAAGATTCCTCAGCGGAATTGTTACCGCTGTGTCTTCAGATAATTCGGCCATTTAGGTCACCTGTGTCGTGCTGTTTTCTTCGCTATCTTCCTAGGTTGCGAACTAAATTGTTTACCGGCCTTAGTATCTCGGCGCTTCTTTGCGCTGGTTTTTGCATATTCTTTCTTGCTTAACGCTTCTCGGGCTTTTTTCGGTAAGTACCGCTCGCCGGTAGCTTTGCTACCCTGTGTGCTGTTCTTCCCGCTCTTAGTTCCCCATTTCTCTTTGGTCCACTTTGAGAGCGACTTCTGCGCCTTGGTCTTAGCACCGCTGTACTTACCTCCTGCTTTTTTATAACGCTGCGTGGCTAGTTGTGCTTTGCGCGCGCTCCATTGCCCAGGTCTTCCGCCGCTTGAGCCTGATTTTACCGCTGAGACAATCCGTTTCCACAATGCTTCATTACTTCTAGCCATCAGATCACCACTTAACGCGATTAGCCCAATAGGCCGCACTCATTTTGCCCTTGGATATGTTCTTTGCATGCCGTGCTTTGAAGCTAGCACGCTTCTTACGCATCTTGTCGCCTTCACCAGCCTTGGGTTTACCCGCAGTAGACGCGCCTTGCTCGCCAAACCGAATGGTTTTAATCTTGTCACCTTCTTTAGCCACCACAATATGTGACTTTTTAGGGTGCGAGGGCGTCCTTTTAGGTTTGTTAAAGCCCGATACTCCTGCTCGGGCTAACCGTGAGTCTTTTTTGACTGGCATTTGTCACCTCATTATAAAATATCGCCTCTTAGGCGCTTTAAAGTAGCTTCTGGTAGGGCTGCGAACTCATCTTCAGTCAACGTACTAAGGTCAACACCTTTTTCGCCGTGGTTAGAGGAGCTTTCCCCTGGCAATTCTGGTGGTTGCGAGTCTGCGACCCTTAGTTTTCTCGTTACCTGGGCTCTTTTTCGAGCAACTTCGTCAGTTTTCTGCGCTTGACCAGCCAGACTTGGCGCACTTTCTTGCGTTTGATCTAGATCGTGGTCTTTTACAACGTACTTGACGGCTTTTGATAAGGCATCGACCGCTTCGTAGCCCTTCATCATGAATGCATCGCGCAATTCGACGACTTCGTTTGTAACATCTTCGTTGTAGACTTCAGAATTACGGTCGAAAATGGGGTAAGCATCTTCCATCGCGTTCGCAGCCTGCTGAAGAGCAGTCATTTGGCGGTCTTGAGTGACCGTTTGGTTCATTTCTTGACGCATCTCAAACTCAAGCTGCTCGCGCTCGGCTTTTCGGATCTCTCGACGCAGCGCTACCGCTTTATCGGTCTCTCCATCGAGTACCATATTCTGATATTCGACTTCTTTTGCATCAAAATCGTAAGCGTCGGGCGCTTCAGCCGATTTTTCGTTCGCTGCATTGATTTCATCTAGCTGTTTCTGCAGTGCTTTCTGCTTTGCTAGCACTTCATCAAGCCGAGCCTTGGGAACCATCGTTTTTTTCGCCGGTTTTTCAGCGACTACGGGCTCTTCTTCGGGCTCTTCGGCTTCTTCGAGCTCTGCTTCAGGCTCTTCGACCTCTTCTGCCTCTTCTACTACCTCTTCCTCAGCAACGGGCTCCTCTTCCTCGGCTTCTGCTACGACTTCTTCTGTTTCCTCGGCCACTTCGGGCTCTGGTTCAGGAGTTTCGAAGCTTAAATCCAGGGCAGGGGCGTCCTCGTCCTCTGGGCGATCGGCTCCTGGCATGTAATCAAACGATATTTCTTTCTGCTCTACTGCTGTGTCTTCTTCATTACTCATATCAATATCCTATTGCTGGTTGTTTTGAGTTCTAGATTGCTGCATAGCTGTCGTAGCTATCTTGGTTGCAGCGGATGTTTCACTTTGTCCTACTCTGATGTCGTTAGTTGCGGCTGAAAGCTCGCGACGTAGCTGTAACTGCTCCTGATTCATCTGAATCTTCGCTTGCAGCTCTGCCATGCGAACTTGCGGGCTTACTTCGGCCACTTCTTGTATCTTCGCAACGTTGACAGAGGTTTCTGACTGGAGCTTCTCGACTTCTGCTTGGAGCTTCATGGTCTCAAGCTGCAAGTTCTGCATCTGCAGCATCTGCTGTTGCTGCATGACCTGCGCCTTCTCTGGAGATGGAGGCTCTTGACCAGTCATTATGCGAATACGCTTGGCCAACTCTTCCTTCTTGAGAAGATGACTGTAGCCAACGATCGCATCGTCTGGGATAGCAACACCGGCCTGTCTGAGACTGAGTGCTTCAGCAAACTGGGTCTCATCGAAGCTGTCTCTAGCAGGTGCAGACGCGACTATTACGTCGTATTCACCAAGCGTCAGGTTGTTGATAATGTCGCCCTCGGGGGTCTCCATGTTCAAGACCATAGGCTCGCGCGGTTGCATCGGATCTTCGTCGTTAGTCACCTGGATAACGCGCTGCTCGGTGTAGAAAGTTTGGATCAGGTTAAGAATCTTCTCTGCTAGGTACTGTCGACTCTTAGCTAGGTTGTCCAGAGGCACCTGGATCATAACTGCGCCACGGTTCTGCTTAGCCTGGATCGCAACGCCTGATACTTCCGCGCTGTCCGTACCCATCATTGAGTCGTTGATACCGGAAATAGTCTTAATGTTTAACGCTGCCTTCTGAGCGATTCGATCTAGACCTGTTGGTATCTGGTTTGGTTGAATCTTTGTTGGAGCCTGAGTACCTCGAGCATACTCAAGGACGAGACCTGTCTCTGCACCGTGCTCCTCGAGATCGTCAGCTGTCATACCAACCAGCGATCCGCTCTCAACCATCCAGCCGCTGTTCGCGGTGGTGTTTACGATGTGGAGTTCCTGGCTCGCGATCTTGTTCAGCTGCTCCTGCGGGGACAGTAGGTTACGCACCACGCCGAAGGGTCGGCCTCTTCGGAAGTAACAGAAGAAGGGGATAACGGTAAAGTCGTTGTAGGGCGACCAATTATCATGCAGCACAACCTGGTCACAGGTCACGGTCCAACGAACACGGCGCACGACTCTTGATACCATCTCCATGTCGTACTTCTTCGCGAACTTCTTACACTTCGCTTCGCTCCACTGGGAAGGGCACTCTCTCTGATCACCCGTGTTCTTGTCTACGAAGAATGATGCGCGGACCAGCTTCTTGTGCTGCCGCTCAACGACTCGCAAAGACTTAACGTTGCGGTACTCCTCATCACCAGGGACACCGGCACCAAAGTAATCGTCATTGTCTTCGGTATCACCGAATCGAGTCTCCTGGTACTCCACTGAGTCAGGACCAAAACTCATGCCATTCTCGGCAACGAACAGTAGGCGCTCAGCCTTGTCTGCGCCGTACAACTCTTCGATCTCATCGAGGGTCATCCACTTAGACTCAAACACCTCGTTCCAAGTCTTAGGGTCTGCGTCTTTTGCATCGGGGTCGATGAGTATGTCTAGCGGGTCTTTGGCCGTGATTCGTATCTCACCTTCAACGTGGTCGCTGAAGTCCATGCGAACGTCAAAGTATCCGCGACCGTCCATAATCAAACCATCACTGAAGACTTGCTGCTCAACCCAGTCCAGCTTGTTGCTGTCGGATATCTGCATGTACAACTTAGTCAGCGTGTGCGCTACATCTTCATCGCCCCCGCGTCGCGGTTTGAACTTAACGTCCGCGCGTCGCGATGACTGCTCACCCAGGATGGTGTTAATAGTAGGGAGAATGGTGTTGATGGTTAGAGCGGGGCGGCCTTCGTTCTCGAGCGCCGCTGCGTCGTCTTCATCCCACTGGTCACCTTGGTAGTACTCATCACATTTGAGCGCCATGTCGACGTAGTCTAGGTGGCCGTTATCCCGAGCGCGCTCATACCTAGCCCACTGGGTCCGTGTAATTTCCTCTTCCTTTGCAGGATCAATCTTCTTTGTCTTCAACATGTTAAGCGCTCATAGGTGATTTGGTGCGTTCGCCTTTCAGTAATCCAGGCAGCTTGTCTCGCCAGCTTGGTATGTACTCGACCTTCTCAACAAATGTGCTGAACTCAGTCATCATCAAACCAATCCAAGCCAGGGCATCCACCTGGTCGTCGTGTACCCCGTTCGGGAAGCGCAGTAACTCTGCCACCAGAGGGCCGGTAAATTCTTCATCTCTTGGCATGAACACCATGCCTTGTTGCATCCGACCCTGGATCGCTCTTGCACGGGCTTCTTTATCCCGTCGCCCCGTCTTGAGGTCTTTGAAGTACGCTTCGTAGAGCCCACGCTCACGAACGCGTTTCTCGAGGAACGGCCCGAGGGCCATCTCGATGTGTCCTTTCTCAATACCTATGATCGATGGCTTCCAGAGCTCATACATATCTAGGATCTGTTCGACCAGCTCAAAGCCGTCAAACCGACCGCGGACCATGTCCATCACGAACAGCTGGTCGTACTCGTCAACACCTACAACGATGCCGACGGTGTAGTCGTTCCTGTCGTTCTTACCGATCGCCAAGTCCCAGGCGCAGTAGAACTTCATGCGGTCCTCATCAATGTCCTCGTAATCGAAGTAATTGATCATTTCCCTGGTGAAGTAATCACCATCATCAGCAACGGGGTTCTGCTGGTACAGCGCTGACCAATCTCTTGGGCCAACCGCTTTCTCTATCCGCGCAAGCGCTTCTTCGTCGTATCGCTCACGGTGCAGGGCTTCTCCCTGCTTGCGGAACTCTTCATCAACTTCGGCTCGTGCAGGGTAGTTAACAACTTCCCACTGTTCTCCGTTGTCCGCTGCTGCTTTAAGTAGGCGTCCCGCAAGATCATCGTCATGCCAACGGGTGAGAATAACGAGCACACCACCACCAGGAGCGAGACGGGTGTACGCAGTCGACGTATACCAATCCCAGGCTGAGTCGCGCGCATTTGCTGATTCAGCATCATCACGGTTCTTTACAGGATCATCGATAACAAGGATATGAGCGCCTTTACCAGTGATACCGCCACCCACACCAGCAGCAACATACCCGCCACCCATAGTGGTAAGCCAAGCTTCGGCTGACTGAGACTGCGGATCAAGGCGAGTTTTGAAAGCCGACTTAAAGCCTTCTTCGCGTAGTAGGCCACGAACTTTACGGCTAAAGCCCATAGCGAGCGAACCCGAATAAGAACAGCTGATGAATTCATGCTGAGGGTTCCGACCCAAGTGCCACGCTGGAAATGCCACTGACGCAAGAGTGCTTTTACCATGCCGCGGAGGCATGAAGAGCATAAGTCTCGGAGACTTCTTTTCGGTAACATCTCTTGAGAAATCCTCTAATCGTTTGCAAATGTCTTTATGCACCCAGCCCGCTTGGTAATCTGGGTTGAACCGTTCCACGAAGGGGAGCAGCCGTTTACGAGTCAGGAACCGTAGTGCGAGCTCCGCGCGCGCTTTTTCTTCTAATGTTTCTTCAGCTGCGGCGACGGGCTCGGGGCTCGCGGGTAGCGGTTCTTGCTCCGCGATGTCCGCTTTGCAATACACGCAGAGTCGATCATCTCCCGAGTACAGCGTCTCGGGATGCGACGCCTTACAGCGTATGCATTCGACCTTCGTGACTTCAGTCATATTTTAGTAAGGCTTATAAACCTTCTTTTTAGCGGGTTTCGCAGCTGGCTTACGCTTAGGCGCGGCCTTCTTCTTCGGCTTTGTCATCATAATTAATCACTCTTAGGTTCAAGGTAGTCGAGATCTTTACCCGCAATCTTCAACAAGTCTTCGTCGGTCATCCGCTCTAGCTGTTTGGTGCCGTTGATGTTGATATTTACTTGGGTAGCGTTTTCAGGCGCAGCCAAACCGTGCAGTTTGACCAGGGAATCGGTGGTGTTCTTCATCTCAGTGGCGTTTGCCGACGAGTTGTACGCTTCCATATACATCATGTGCGCGTGCTGATTGGTGAACTTCACTTCCTCACGCATTTCCTGGCGGAAATACTCGATTGCTTGTTGTACATCGGGGACTTTTGCGGCGGCGTAGGTTGCTTGCGGAGAAGAGTACCCCGCACCACGTCCCGCGGCAGCGATTGTCATACCCGAACTAATGAGCGAGACCAGCTTTTCTTGCTGCATGGTTAGCGATCCACGGCTTATGCCCATGTACGGCATATGCGACTGGAATTCCGTGTGCTCACTGACTAGGTCAGTGGACGATGACTCCTGCTGGGGTGCTAGATCCATAAAACTCTTGGTCATTATCGAAATACACAAATGCAGGAGCGCCCTCGAACTCATCCGCTGACACTTCTGCGATCCACTGTTCGGCAAACTCCTTAGAGTTGCCTTGCGATACTATTATCGAAATAGCTTTATCGTAGTTATAAGCGAGAACCTCACGACCATTTCGGATCGTGGACCCTACAATCGCCTCATCTAACCCATCGATTGCTACTACTTCTATCTCATGCATGCGACATATTAGCGTGGCTAATAATTAATCACAAGAAAAATCGTGGATGGTCTTAACCCACCAGTAAAACATATCCTCAGACAGGGCGTGCTTGAGGATGTTGACACGGTAGCAGACCAATTGGATGTTTTCGGGGGTGTAATTTTTTTCGGGGGAGATGCGGTCTATGGAGGCGTTGTACTCCTTCCTGCCAGAACCATCTTTATGGTGCGTTAAGTAAACACCCGACAGGGCGCACTTACCATCTTGTTTTTCCCAAAGCGCAATAAGGTCGTCAGCTGATATCTCCCACTCGAGATCCCTACTATTATTGCTTTCGGGCCTGTTCGCAGATTTACTCTGTGAGTACAGGTTGCGAAGGTAGTCTTCGTATGAGGCAGATAAAACTTTAGCACGGGCGCTATTTTTACACGTCTTGCACAACTTGCGCCGTCCATGAAACTTAGAAGCATCCAAATGCTTTTTGCACGACGGGCACATTCTGAGTGCAGTCATGGTTGGCGATATTAGCATAAGTAATAAAAAAATATAAAAATTTTTTTGAAAAAGTGATCTATATCGCTCATCGACTATCTCCCCCCTTGGCTATCCGCGCCCCCCTTCCCCCGATTCGCGATTTTGGAACCTTGTCCACGATTCTTGTCTGGAACCTTGTCCAAAAAACAGCCTCGCTCCTTCGTCGCTCGCCGTCGGTTGTGTTTGTGAAACGGTTGATGGGTCAATCGTTCACTAATTAATGGAGTAACAACTATGAGATACACGGGCAACCCAGCGCGGTCCACGACCTTCGGTCGCGGGCCACGGCGCACGAACAACGAACGGGAGCTGACGAAGCTCTACCATCAGTACCTCCGCATGGGGTTCGAGGATCGCGATGCGCGGTTCAAGGCTCTGCAACATCACACTATGAAACTCTAAGGGAGAAAGCCCATGAAACTATTCTATACACCAGTTGAGCGTATGCTCCTGAGTATTAACGATCCAGCAACCGTGGTCATGAACAAGTTCCTCTGGAACAAGGCTTGGGACATCTGGACTGAGCTCGATGACAAGGGTTCACGGCTCACGAACAAAGAAGTACGGCTCGCGTCCCACGTCGCGGGGCTGCTGCAAATCTAGTGTGTACTATGTGTACCAAGTAGGTTTCTCGCTTTTGGTACACAACTTTTCGTTTACTATCATACACTTACACCCATGTGTACCATGTGTACCATGTGTACTAGGTTTTTTAAGTTGTCTCAGACATTTCTTAAAAACAGGTTTTTATTTCTTAAAACGAACTTCAATCTGAATTTACCTAGTACACATGGTACACACCCAGCAAACCCTTATAGATACTCACTTTTTGACCAAAAAAACTTGGTACACATCGTGGTACACACCTAGTACACATGGCCTTGTAGCTAGTACACACCCCTAATCAACACTAACGAACCACGGTTCACGGAGCGTAATCCATGATCAAGCTATTAATGCTTAATTCACTCATTCTCGCGTTCAATGTCATTGCCATTGGCGCTCTTTCAATCTTAATTTCATTTGGAGCACTATCATGATCAACTTCCTTTACAACGCACGCAGAGACATCTTCGTTTTCTTTTTATTCTTTTTTGTCTTCTTTGTCGGATTCTTCGCTTGGGCTAACCACACACAGGTAGCCATCTACTCGCAAGACATTCCACCTAATCTTGTGTGTATCAAAGATACATACCCTGACGCTTATCTATGTTCACCCGATGCCACTGTACCGTGGTATCTATCATCAGAAGGAGTACTAGCCCATGTTCAATAAACTCAAGCGTGGAGCACGAACCGCGTTCAGTAAGCGTGATGCATACATTGCTAACGCTAAGCCATATGCAGACAAAGCTCTGACCTATGCAAAAGAAAACCCTAGTGACGTAATGCTAGGTATCATGACGTTACTACTCATGGATATTGAGTCTGACGTTGACGATCTCGAAGCTCACACTGGCGTATCAGCCGCTGTTGATCTTCACGATTACCGTACTCGCTAACCAATCCGTAGGAGGATTACACAATGAAAGAAGTTAACCTGAACATCGAACGCTGGTCTCTAGTCTCTGATCATGAGCCATTGGAGACTGTTTACATCCACGCTGATCTCATCTCTTTGCTTGACGATATTAGTAACACTAATACTGATGACGTGTTTGATATCAACATGCATGAGTACACGCACTAAGCCACATGTCCTCCGGCCATGTGTCGTCGGTTGTATAAGTGAGTTACATGGGTAGCTCACTATCATTTCTTACTTAATAGGATTATTACTATGAACAACTTTTCTTACGTTACTTCAGCTCTTACTGCTATCTCTTCTTACAAGAACCAGTACGGTCTCATCGCTTCCAATGCTATCCGCATCAACGACGAGCCCGTCATGAGTTCTTTGCTCAACGCCATCGCAGTCTCTCACGACCGCGCTACCGTTGACGCCACCAACCACAAGTTCAACGGCGGCCCAGCACCTGTTGCTCCTCCGATTGCTTACCTTGATTTCGTTCAGGTACTCATGAACAAAGTGTGTGGTCTCGCTCGTCAAGACCTCCGTGGCAAGCGTACTGAAGACTTCGGTAACGGCATCGACTTCACTCAGGAGCTCACCGACCAGATCGGTTTCAGTGTTGACGCCGAGCAGATCCAGTCGCTTGTCGATGAGGATTTCTACACGCTCAACAACCTGCACTGCTACATCGCGCAGGGTATGCCATACATCGATGACATCCCCGCGCTTCGTTACCACGCCGAGAGCACTAAGCTCGACGACGGTACTTGGGTCAAGACCAACATCGCTGACTCCTTCGATGAGGCTGTCACTATCATGGAAGAGAAAGCCGCCATCTACGCCGAGCAGCAGCAGATGGTACGTCAAGGTGAGTCAGCAACCGTTGACTTCGCCGCCCGCAGCGAGCATCCCTCGCCCGAGCAGCTCAAAGCCACCGGCGACAAGTTCCGTGAAAGCGTCGCAGCTTAGGCACTCCGTAGCCCATCCAGCCCTCGGGTTGGGTGGGTTTTTTTATGCATCTGTATAGCCCCCAGAGCAGGGAGCGCGGATAGCCAAGGGCATGGTGTGCCTGCTTCACTATCATCAATTTCACTATCATCGCGAGCGTAGCGAGCGGTGTGCGCGAACCACGAACCGAGGATCACGAATCATGACTCGTCAAGATATATCAAGAAACATCAAGCTATACACCTTAATCAGCCTGTCAAAAATCTTTGAGCTCGCAGGTAAGTTCTGCCTGAAAGCCAACACATTCTTCTTCAAGTGCGATATCTGGTGCACAGCCAAATCAGCAAAATACAGGAGAGTATTCATATGACTGACTACTACCAGGAATTCCCGTTCAACGAACTACGCACCCCGACCGGTGACTACTACAGCAACCGCTTTGAAATGGAGTTAGCAGGTTTTGAAGCAACCCAGATGTGGTCAGTTGTCGAATCCGACGGCCAATACTCGTTCGGACCGCCACACCACATCGTCAACCTACTCGGGTACATCGCAACCGCCGAGCATCACGACGGCAACACTTACTACCACGAGCCAAAAGAGGACCACAGCTGATGTATTACATAACTCAACCTGACAGCAGCTTCGCTTATATGGAAAAGACCTTGGGTAAGTTTGCAGCCAAGCAAGCACGTTTCGCCCCTGACGGCACTGAGTACAGCGTTTATCGCAGCAAAGCAGCGTACCGAGAAGGTTTCGACTTCACCAGTTATGAGCTGCGTGACGGCAAACTCAAAAAATCCAAAGCCCAACCCATCGTAGAACTTAACCGATTACTCCTTGGAGGCTAATCATGCGCTTCGTCACATACAAACACGACCTAGACCTGGTCAAACAAGCCATCGCGTCACTGCACGTCGATCTCAAAGACAACCAGGTACATGAAGTTGCAGACCTTTTGCAATATGTACCAACAGAAATCCTCAAGTCCTACATCATCGATGCGGATCTTCAAGAATTCTGGGAGGACAAACGATCTTGAGAGCCGTGTATCGATACACCATCACAGACAGAGCAATTGCATTACTTAACGGCGGCTATCGTGAAGACGAAGTCGTCTCCAACTTAACTGTCGAGTTCACCTTCGACGAATTCCAACTCGAAGACTTACCCAAGCTAGTAAGTCTTATCAACCAGAAAAGGATCAAAGCCAATGACAAGCAAGGAAGCTCATAACATCCGAACGCAGCTGTATGTGTCATCGCAGCTAATCGCAAACCTGTATGACGACTGCCCAGAGTCCATCTGCATCAATCTAGCCGCCGACAAAATCGACGACGTTATAAACCTAACAAACATGTTCCTAGACGGAATGATCTTCGACGACGACAAACAGAGTATCAGCCGATGAACCATAACTACATAGTTACTTGGCGCATCGAGCTTACCGCTGCAACACCTCGCGAAGCAGCTAAACAAGCCCGTGAAATGCAACTCGATCCAGAAAGTACTGCCACTGTTTTCGAAATAGCCATCGACGTAGATGTTAATGAGGACTAACCATGATGCCTTACCCCTTTGATTGCCCCAAGTGCGGCCAGCGCTATTGGGAAGAGCAATCAGTGGTCTACAACAAAGACTACGACGACACTATTTGCTGGCAATGTGACGAGGAACACGAATCATGAACAACGAATCACGCACCATCAAGACTGAGCATGACGTTATGGTCACTCTGCTTTCTTACTTACATCACCACTATTTAAAAGTCAGTGAGACAGACGAAGCCCACGTAACCATATCTGTTGACCCAGTAGAACTAACGCAATGCATCGCTGTGCTAGCACGCGCCCAAACAATGAGGAGCATCCAGCCATGATTTATCCAGTCCCAGACATTAACGTAGGGCTTAGCCTAAGTCCGCTTGAACTAAATTTCCTGCAAGTTGCAGTCGATCACCTTATCGACGTGCAACGCGACGTAATTAAAGACTGCGCTAACCAATCCGAAGACTTAGACATAGAGCCTATCTACGAAGCAATTGAACGATTGCGCGCAGGTGTAGACCTCAAGCACTCGCTGGAGATATTTAACCCATGAGCAATAAAGACCAGGCGAGCAACGGTGCAGCAATGACCTTCGACCAAATAGGTAAAGAAATAGGTCTCACCCGCAACGGAGCAAAACACGTCTACATGCAAGCACTCAAGAAACTAGAAGGAGACAAACGCCTACAAGACTACGCTGACCACGAACCCCGAACCGAGGACAAAGAACCATGAGCCGCATGCCATGCAGCATCACCGACGACCCATACAACGACTACTCAGACTACATCGAACAGAAAGGTGTCTACAAACCATACGTCGAACCAGACCCAGACGAGGCTTACGAAGAACAACGCCAGAAGGAGCTCGATGAATCAACCAAATCTGACTGATGAGCAAATCATAGATTTGTTCGACACACACCCAAACCTATTTCTCAGTGAAATAGCCACGTTAACCGGCAAAACAGTGCCCGAACTCAAGAAAATATTATTAGGGAGCAACAAATGGAATTAGTAGCACTTAACCAGTTCACTGGATCTCAAACTTTCACTCGCTGGACGCCAATCTCCAACAGTGTACTCACCGAAGGTGCATTATACGTAGCTGATCAAGCAGGTGCGTACTGGCTGTTCGACGCCATCCAAAGCCATCTTGACGAAACAAAAGCTGACTGGGCTCAAACAGTTCTTACTGTAAACGACGACGACAGCGCCGAGTTAGTCATGACAAATGGCAACAACGACCCACTCAGCTCGCAAAAAGTCCCGTTCACCGACTTCCCACAGAAACAAATCACGATTTGGTCGGTACGCAACGAGCTCAATGCTCACACCCACATGCTGCCATCGGAGTACTAATTATGGACAGTACGACACATAAAACCATTGCAGTAACAGCTGTCATGGAAACAGACCTCGTCACGTATATAAATGTTCCTATAAATGTTAACGATGACGACCTCTGGACATTTATACGCGATGGAAACATCGACGGTGGAGACATGGCAGAAGCTGGCAGCGGTGACTGGCGTTGGCAACAGCCCTACGAAACTGATTTCAGTGACTTGCATGATGACTATTCAAAGGAAGTTAAAAATTATGACTGACACAACCGTTCTACTTCAACCCGTGGGAATCGTCCACACACCCAAAGATCTAAACGAACTTGAATCCTATATCAATAAGTTCAGCAGCGGAGAACGTATGGTTGCCTTCACCTGCGCCTACATGGCCTGGAACTTAGCCGCCAAACTTACCAACCCAGAAGGGAGGTCAGCTAATGACTGACATATATGCAAATGAGTTCATGGAAGCGTTCGCCCGACTAATCAAGGAAACAACCGCAGAGGCACTGCTGATACACGACACTAAGCTCGAAGATCGAATCGATGACCTCGAATCGCAAGCCTCGGACCACGACGATCGCATCGAAGTCATCGATGGAGCTTTCACCGACGTAGAAGAGCACGGCGAACGTCTCGACAATATTGAGCTATTTGAAGAGCGGATCGAAACGCTAGAAAACCAACTGCGACAAATAACTGATCTCGATAAACTTGTAGAAAGAAAAATTCAAGAAATGATCAGTCAGAATCGCCTCAAACTCTACGTTGCATCGCCACCGCCGCAATAGTAGTTGAACTAATATATTAGAATTAGTACTATTTCGCTGACTTAGGAGAGTACAATGACTATAAACAAAGCGACACCCCAGGAATGGGACCGAGTACGAATAAAAGTAAACCCTGATTATGTCGACCCATACGACATCCAACCTAACGACCCAGTTAACAGCCCTAGCCACTATAACTCTGGCGACATTGAGTGCATTGATGCAATCGAAGCATCTATGTCACCCGAAGCATTCAAAGGGTATCTCAAAGGCAACGTAGAAAAGTACGTGTGGCGCATGTCTTACAAAGGCAAGCCGGTAGAAGATCTACGCAAAGCACGTTTCTACCTCGACCGACTCATCTCGACAGAACTAGGCGAGCCGTCAGTGAAAAAGTCATGACCACACCCTTCACTGATGTAGATGCAGCAGTTGAAGAAGGTCATTTCATACAAAACACACTAAACAAGACCGCGTACCTAGTATGTGACGTTCACCGTGATATCTATGTACTTACTGAGGATCAGTACGCCCATAAAAAGTGGGCTGATCACACAGTACTAGAGATATTTCATCCAGGAGGATGCAATGGAGACGAAAGAGTACCTCGATAGCCTGTCTAGCCTCAAAGACGACCAAATACACCCCGAGTTCCATACCTTTACTACTGTATGGATGAAGTCGCGAATGCCCGAACGATATGCAGAGCTCATGTCTCAATACCGAGCCATTGAAGGCGAAATCTACGCGCAATACCAATGCGACGATGCTAATTCACCGGAGATACCATTCTAATGTTAGTTACCCTGGACTTTGAGACGTACTTCGACACCAAAGTGTCGTTGTCAAAGCTAACGACTATGGACTATGTCCGACACGAGAAATTCAAAGTGTGGGGCGTAGGCATCAAAATTGATGACGGACCCACTGAATGGTTTGGTGAAGACGAAGCAGAAGTCGCCATCAGCGAGATTGACTGGAGACAAGCGACAGTCATCTGCCACAACACACCATTCGATGGTTATATTTTAACCAGGTACTACCGCGTCACCCCCGCGTACTACATTGACACCGCAGCAATGAGCCGTGGCTTATTCCCTGGTCAATCAGCTCGTCTCAAAGACTGTGCAATCCGTTGCTTTCCAGACGACGAAACTATGCGCAAAGGTGACGAGCTCATCGATGCTAAAGGTATCTATGATCTTGACCCCGAAACTGAGCAAGCCCTGGGAGGCTACTGCATCCAGGACGTTGACCTCACCTGGGCGCTATACCAGCAGATGATTGATCAGATGCCCCAATCAGAAATGGACATCATCGATCTAACCTGTCGTATGTTCTGCGAACCAAAGCTGACCGTGGACCTCGATTCACTCATCGCGTTCCGTGATGATCAGATCGCAGCTAGTGAAAAAGCGATCAATGATGCAGGTATTGATCGGAAAATCCTCAGTTCTAATCAGCAGTTTGCTGAGTATATAAAGACTGACCTGGGCCTGGTGCCACCCACTAAGCGCAGCCCAACCACAGGCAAAGACATTCCTGCCCTTGGTAAAAACGACAAGGCATTCACCCAAATGCAGAGAATGTACCCAGAACACGAACCTATCTGGGCAGCACGCAAAGCAGTTAAGAGTCGAATCAACGAGACTAGAGCTCAACGCTTCATCGATGCAGCTCACGACGACGGCACCATCTCAGTCCCGCTGCGCTATTACGCTGCACACACCGGACGGTTTGGTGGGACAGAAAAAATCAACATGCAGAACATGCCTCGCAACTCCCCACTACGCAAAGCACTGTATGCACCCAAAGGTCAGCTCGTATTCGTAGCTGACTTATCAAACATTGAAGCACGTATGCTTGCCTGGCTTGCAGATGAAGATGACTTACTCGAGCAGTTCCGCAACGGCGACGACATCTACAGCAACCTGGCAACAAAAATCTATGGCAGACCCATCAATAAGACAGATGACCCAACAGAACGATTCGTTGGTAAGACAGCTGTCCTTGGTCTTGGGTATGGCATGGGTGCAGCAAAGTTCCAATCAACCCTGGAAGCGGGTGCGATGGGACCACCAATGAAGTTCACCACTGAAGAAGCCTTTGACGTAGTCAATACATACCGCAGTACGTATTCAGGTGTACAACTTCTTTGGAGCAAGCTCGAGCTTAAATTAGCTAACACTATTAACCCAAGTTACGACGAGCACTGGCATGGCCTCCGTTTCCACCGCGGCAAGATTCATCTGCCCAACGGTATGGCTCTGCACTACAACAACCTCCGGTACGAGGGAGGTCAGCTTACCTACGACTCACGAGCAACGGAGTCTACATGGGGTGGGCGCATCACAGAAAATGTGGTGCAAGCGCTATCTAGGATCATCGTCACAGATTCTATGTTGCGTATACAACAAGACGCATCTCTTGATGCACAAGTCGTTCTGACTGTCCACGATGAAATCGTATTAATTAGCCAAGCTAATAACCCCGATGCTACAATGGGAAAGCTTATAGCACACATGTGCCAACCGCCTTCGTGGGCAAAAGATATACCCCTCGACGCGGAGGGTGGTTATGACTTTAGTTACAGTAAATGACATCAATGCCGCGACTAGTACTAACAAGGAAACTCAACGAGAAAATCATCCTTCATGATGATGACGGTGTTCTTGCTGAAGTAAAGATATCAAAAGTCGATAGGAATCAGGTCCGTCTTACATTTGAAGCGGACGAAAGCATCAAAATTGATCGACAAGAAATATTTAATAAGAACGCCGATCCTACTAAATAGATATTAGTCATGCTAATATAAGCTGCTCTGTAGGAGGAGCCATGCACTTAACTTTTTTAGAGGCCGCCAACGGACAGCGGCTCAGCAAACGTCACTGTCCTAAAAACGGATTCACCCCTTATCCACATGTAAAAAGCGTAACATCACACCAATACGACATCCCAACAGACGGAACTGGGTTGTCAATGCTAGAAAAACTTATTCGCGATCACGGTAAACAAGGCCACTGCCTTCTTAAAGGTAACCTCAAAAGACCCATACAAAACGAATCGCGAGCTGGTAAGACAGATCGAATTGGCTACTCAAATCTTTTAGTACTTGATATTGATGGCATCGTAATCCCTGGTCATACCAATCCTAAAACCTTTACAGACAAAGATGTCAGCACATTAGCGAAAGCTGTGATGCGTGAGCTGCCACCTCAAGTGCAAGACTGTAGCTTCATAGCACAAGCATCAGCCAGTCTAGGTTTAAAAGGCGACAAAGTTTCCCTACACATCTTCATCCTGTTATCACATGCAATGCCTGCAAAAGCAGTCAAGCTGTGGTTACAAGACAGTAATTTTGAGTCTCAGCTGTTTTCATCGCAGTTAGAGCTGTCCAGTAACGGACACTCTTTAAAGTATCCTCTGGATGCTAGCGTAGCTGACAACTCAAAGCTCATCTTCATTGCGCCTCCTACCTTTGAAGACGGAACCCACGATCCGTTCAGATCTAGTTCTGAGCGGATCGTGCGCGTTTCGGGTATATCGGAGACGCTAGATCTTGCTGGATTAATGGCTGACATCAGTCCAGAAGTAGTCCATCAGAAGAGCAATGTATATAAAAACAAACTGCGTGTAGCCCGTGGCTTCAACGCTAAGAAAGAACGGTTGACCATCGCCACTGTAGACAACAAGTCAGAAGAAATACTGACTAACCCTGACCGCATGTCAATACAGATCACAGACGATACCAACCCACCGTACATACGTTGCAACGTCAATGGTGGGGACAGCAATGCCTACTACTTTAAGATTGAAGACCCCACCTACATGTACAACTTTAAGGGTGAGCCGATCTGGTCAATAGAGCAGGCAGACCCTGACTTCTACAAGTCTTTGTTTGATCACTACCAAGAAGAAATGGAGAAAGAAGGTCGAGCTAATTTCCCTGTAGCTATGCGTGACTTCTATACAGACACCTACTACAACGGAGTATTCGACCCAAACTTAAACCAATTCAGTAACGAGTTCCCACTAATGCCTTGTTCATCAGCAAGTATCGAAGGCTTCATGCGATCGCATGGTCGTAGCAAGCCTGACTATATACCTGATGCACGGGTTGTATTCGATCCTGCCTCAGACGATGCAGCAGTAAACCTGGCTAACGTGCCATACCACATCAACATGTTCCGTAAGACAGAGTACATGCTGTCGAACCGTGAGCACGAACCGCTAAGCATGGGTGACTCAGCAAAGATCGCGGACTCTTGCCCGCTGATCTACAAACTCATGACTCACATTCTTGGTGGGCAGAACCTTGAGGTTGAGCACTTTACTAACTGGCTGGCATACATCTTCCAGACCAAGCGCAAAGCAATGACTGCTTGGGTTCTACAAGGTGTACCAGGCACAGGTAAAGGTATCTTCTACACCAAGGTACTCAGACCATTGTTTGGTAACGAGCATGTACCAATGCGTGCGTTACAAAACATAGAAGAGCAGTTCAACTTGTACATGCGCCAGGCATTGTTCCTGGTGGTCGATGAGTTTCATATGGCTTCAGCCAACGCTGGCACTATGAAGATTGCGGACAAACTCAAGAACGCGATCACTGAAAACACAATGACTATTCGTGCAATGCGCTCTAACCAGGTAGAAATGCCTAACTACACAAACTTTATCTTCCTTACCAACCGTATGGATGCTGTAAAGATTGAAGAGGGCGATCGTCGTTACAACATCGCACCTCGCCAAGAACAAAAGCTCGAGCATGTGTATCCAGAAGTTATTGATGGCATCGATGACATCAGCACTGAGCTACACAAGTTTGCTGCGCTACTGCGTAACTACAAAGTCAACAAGCAGCTCGTTCGTACACCTATTGCTAACAACGCCAAAGCACAGATGGCTCAAGTCACTATGTCTGTAATGGAAGAGTTCTTTGCAGCAGTACGACACGGCAAGCTTAGTGTGTTCCTAGATATATTAGACATCAGTGTGACTAACGTCATGCAGGGTCAAGAGATTACTACTGCACAACGCTTCGTTAAACAGTGGGTAGCAGAGTCACAATGGCCACACTCAGTCATTCCAATGGAGCACCTCCGTGTTGTGTACGGTGTACTAACCGATGACCGCTTGTCTCAACGCGAGTTCCAAAAGAAAGCAGCACGCTGTGGTGTTAGTAAAGAACGTAAGCGTGTACATGGTGCCTCAAGACACGCAAATACAGTAATGGGTGTAGTAACGACTTGGAAATTAGAAGCTGACATTTTCAACGAAGTTACTGACAAGTACTTCGACGACAAAGACCGCAAGCTGCTAGCCGTCAGCTAAAATAATAGCTATACTAATATCTCTACTTATCACTACTAGGAAAGTAAATGATTAAGTTGACACAAGCTACACGACCTGACGATGTAGTCGACTTCGAAAAACCAGAAAAACTAGGCGACGTTAGAGCCTGGAGCTACTCAGCTCTCAAGGTCTACGAAGAGTGCCCTTATCGTACCTACATAGGTCGCGTTAAGGGCGTCAAAGAACCTAGTGGCCCTGCTGCAGACCGCGGCACCGAGATCCACCAATACGCTGAAGACTATGTCAACGGCACTATGGGTGAGATGCACGACACCCTTCATAAATTCAAAGATGACTTTGAAGAACTGCGGCAGCTTTTCATCGAAGCAAAAGTAGAACTAGAAGGTGAGTGGGGCTTTGACCTGGACTGGGCACCAGTCGGTTGGATGCAGAAAGAAACCTGGGCTCGTATCAAACTCGATGCCCTGGTCCAAGAAGACGACACCTCTGCACGCGTCATCGACTACAAGACCGGTAAGAAGTGGGGTAACGAAATAGCCCACGGTCAACAAGGTCTGCTCTATGCAATCGGTACGTTCTTCAGATACCCACACTTGCAGTTTGTGCAGGTTGAGTTCTGGTATCTCGATAAAGGTGAGACAACCAAGAAGACGTACACACGCGACCAGGCAATGGTATTTGCACCAGGCTTTCATCGTCGTGCAATCAAGATGACTACCGAAACAGACTTTGATCCAACACCCAGCAAAGACAGTTGCAGGTGGTGTTCGTTCCGTAAAGGTGACGAGCCCGAATGCACCTGGGGTGTCGGCTAACTAATTCACAGCTCCCCCTGTGTAGTTGCCCCACCTAGGTGGGGCTTTTTTATTCCCGATCGGAATTCAAATGATCCTCACGAAACATGAAACATGAAGAGAGAATCCCTATGAAACTATTCAAGACCCTATGCAGCAATGCGCTTATGTTCATCGTAAGTGTACTTGCTGTCTTACTTACCCTATCTGTCCTCGGACAAGCCCTCGCTCTCGGTTTCTACGCGCTGCTGCTCACTGCAGTCGTGGGCCTTGTTGCGTTCTTATATTTCAGGAGACCTACGTGATTCAAGCAGTACTCACTTTACTCAGCCTTTACGAAACACTTTTTCTAATCGCAGCCATTATTGGAGTTACCTATGATTTTTGCAGGTCTACTTTCGGCGCTCGGCTTACTGTTCCTAATCTTTAAGTTCGGCATACGCCGCGTCATTGCCTACGACATACCTATCGACATCACCGTTACAGCTTTTCTCATGTACGCATTCGCCGGTACATACAGCGGCATGATTGCTGCAATGGTCGGCGGTCTTATTGTCTCCGTCACCTTGTTCATCATGAAACGCACCATGCGTCGCGAAGAACTACAACTTGTCAAAACCTCAAACTTTCCATATCGCGCCGTGCGCTGGATAGGAGTCCAACCATGATTGATTACAAAGAGCTGCTTTGCGGCCACTTAAAGGAGATGTACGGAAATGCAGATGTTCTACAAACGCGACGGGTGGCTAGTCGAATACAAGCTCGTTACAGACCCAGCGGAAGCGATGTACTGGACTACACACCGTTTGAAGAAATCAGAGATCAGGATTATGACGCAGTGCGATCGCGCAACAGCAGCTCAACTCAGACAGGAGATACTCGATGACATCCTCAGTAGAGAACCTAATCCCACTAAAAGAAAAGCGGCCAGCTAAGCTGCTCAGCAGAGACAGCAACACTAAGCTCATCAAGACTGCTAAGAACCAACCCGTTGTCTTGGCGGGTCTGTCGATGATGCCAACGCCTGAGCTGTGTCCTTCATCTAAAATTGCTAAATGCTTTGATCCCTGCCTCAAGCATAGTGGGCTCGCCCAGGTGTACAGGAGCATCAATGACGCACGTCAGCGCAAAACGGATTACTTTTTGCAGCAGACAGATGAATTTATCAGCCACCTCAACAGAGAGCTTACTAACCTCAGTGCCTACGCTGCTAAACACAGCAAGCGCGCAGTTGTTCGACTTAACGTTCTGTCAGATGTAGCCTGGGAAAACTATGGTGTTATCCAGAACTTCCCTGACATTTTGTTCTATGACTACACCAAACGCGCTGCCCGTCTAAGCAAAACACCGAGCAACTACCATCTCATGTTTAGCTACAGCGGCGCTCCTAAGTACCAAACCCAAGTCAACATGGCGCTAAAAACTGACGTACCCATCACTGTAGTCTTTAGGAATGGACTGCCCTCTAAGTTCCTGGGACGTGATGTTATAGATGGCGACAAATCTGACCTGGATAACTTAAAAGCCCGAAACAAAATTGTAGGGCTGCGCGTCAAAGGCAACGAAGCTAAACAATCAGACAGTCCGTTTATCGTAGATTCGCAGACGTGTCCTGTTCCACTATTACTTGCTGCTTAATACATCCATTTGCCCCGATATATTAGCTATGCTAATATACTAAACCATCAATGAGTGATGACTATGTACGAACCTTTCGAGCATCAAAAGATCACGACGGACTTCATTCTCGCCAACCCTCGTTGCCTCATCACATCTGACCCAGGCACAGGCAAGACACGATCCGTACTAGACGCGATCGTGGGCCGCGAATCACGAACCTTAGTTCTCGCACCGTTGTCCATCCTCGAAGCATCATGGGGAGATGACATCGACAAGTTCACTCCTAACCTTACGTACGCAGTTGCGTACGCTAAGAATCGTGAGAAAGCATTCGCTGGTACAGAAAACGTAGTCATCACTAATCATGACGCAGTCAAATGGCTCGCTAAAAATCTTCATGTACTTGCCGACTTCGATACCCTGGTCATTGACGAGTTCACTGCATTCAAGAACCAAAGCAGTCAGCGCAGCAAAGCATGCAAGAAGATCGCAGAAGCATTCACACATCGCATTGCTATGTCTGGCACACCCAACAGCAACGGTATCCTCGACGTGTGGCACCCAACGCTAATCGTAGACGACGGACAACGTCTCGGGCATCGCTTCTATAGCTTCCGCTCGTCTGTCTGTACACCGCGTTTCAATGGCTTTGCCAACGAGTGGGTACAAAAAGATGACTCCGAAGAAGTAGTAGCTGCTGCGCTCAGTGACATCAACATACGCTTCGAGCTAACCGAATGTATCGACATGCCACCGCAAAGCGTACAGACCATGTACGTATCGCTGCCTAAGAAAATCATGCAGCAGTACCAGCAGCTTAGCGAAGACTCTGTGTTGTACACCGGAGAAGCAACCATCAACGCTGTGCACGCTGGCAGTAAAGTCAAGAAGCTACTTCAGTTGTGTACCGGCGCTGTCTATGACGAGAACGGTGACACACAACGCATTCACAAAGAACGGTATGACATCGTCATGCAGCTCGTTGCCGAACGTGCGCAGTCACTTGTTGCATTCAACTGGAAACACGAGCAGCGGTACATGGTTGAGCTAGCAGACAAGATGGGTATCAAGCACGCAACGATTGACGGCAGTACAGCAGCACACAAACGCAAAGAGATTGTTGACCGGCTACAAGCGGGGCAGCTACAGGTTGTGTTCTGTCACCCACAGTCAGCAGGTCACGGCTTGACCATGACCAAAGCAAAGACAGTCATATGGGCGTCGCCTACATACAACGCAGAACATTATCAGCAGTTCAACCGTCGCATCTATCGAGCCGGTCAAACTGAAAAGACTGAGGTCATACAGATCGCCGCACGCAACACCTGGGAACCAGAAGTGTATGAGAAGTTGCAAGGCAAGGTCGATCGTATGGACCAGTTACTCGGAATACTAAACAAACTAAAGCAAGCAGCCTAAACCCACCAAGAGAAAACTACTATGACTATAAATGAACTTATTGAACTCAGAGCAACTGTCAAAGATGACATTGCTGACCTCAACGCCCAACTCAAGGTGTTGAACAAATCTAAAGAAGAGCTTGATTGGCAGCTCTTGAACCAATTGGACGAGCAGGGTTTGTCACGTACCGCTAATGACAAAGCCAGCGTGTCCATTAACCAAGATACTGTACCTGACGTGACTGACTGGGACGCTCTTTATGAGCACATCAACAGCACTAAAGACTACAGCCTCTTGCAAAGACGGGTCTCGTCGACTGCATACAAAGAACTTCTAAAGCTTGGAGAAGAAGTCCCTGGTCTGCAGCCCCGTGAAATTCGACGCATTAACTTTCGATCCCTTTAAACCTAAACATGAATCATGAATCACGAAGAGAATATATATTATGCCTAAATCAGCAGTAGCAGTAGCAACCAGCCTCGTAGCATCCACTGACACTTTGCCAGCGCACCTCAAAGCTGTACAAGGTTCCGGTCGAGGCAACGAAAACGTAGGTCAGAACGTCACGATTCCTCGTGTCAAACTCCTGCAGAAAATGTCTAACGAAGTCGACAAGCACCACGCGGCTTATGTTGAAGGCTGTGAGCCAGGTCACCTGGTCAACACGCTGAACAATCATAACTACGGTAATGATTTGTACTGCATCTCACTCACCTTCAAGCTTGAGTACGTTGTATGGCGTCAACTAGACGCAGGCGGCGGTTACGGTGGTGCATTCAGCTCAATGGCTGACGCAGAAGCCTACGTCAATCAGCAAGACAAGCCTTCCGAATGGGACATCAACGAGACTCATGCTCACGTCCTTCTTATCAAAGATCCTGAGACAGGTGAGCTCGAGCGTTCACCAGCGATTATGGATTTCGCTAGCTCCAAGCTGCGTGTATCCAAAGCATGGAACTCTCAGATCGGTATGAAAGGCGGCGACCGTTTCGCAGGTCTTTGGAAAGTTTCTGGCGTACCTACCGAAAACAAGATGGGCAAGGCATTTATGAATTGCGAAGTCTCGTTTGTTGGCTGGGCTCAGGAAGAAGACTACAAGGTAGCTGAGTCGCTGTACGAACAGTACAGCTAACTAGATAGGTCAAGGGCGAGAGTGGTCGTCCTATAGTACCGGCTTGGCCCACCGTAGACCGAAACGGGCTCCTTATTTATGAACGAGCACAGCTTCATCCGAAGCATACATAGGTTCCTTTCTCCTGACGTATACGCGTGGAAAATACACGATAAGTTTGCAGGGGGCGTACCTGACGCTTGTTACATTGGACCTGCAGGGCTGTTATTTGTGGAATACAAATACGTCAAGTCCCTACCTAAACGAGATGACACTCTAATACGTCACTCGCTATCTGAATTACAACTTCAATGGTTAAACCGTGTCAGTGGCCCAGCTACTGCTGCTCTAATTATTGGTGTAGAAAATACGGCGCTAATAATACCTAGTGACTTTTCAGCTAATATTAGTAAGATGAACTATATAGAAGAAAGTATATCGCGACGAGAAGTCGCAGATTGGATATATTCAATAACGCACTCAGGACGAGCAGATGAAAAAGGAACTCCCTCTGGCGGTAAAAAACCTACGTAAAATTTGGGAAATAAAAAAAGTAGAAATGCAGTTTACTCAAGTTAAAGCGGCCAAAGAACTAGGATGGTCGCAAGGCGCAATCTCGCATTACTTAAACAACATTACTGATCTACGAGCACCAGCCGTGATTAAGTTTGCTAATTTTCTCGGGGTAGACCCCTTAGAAATTGATCCAGACATCACTGAATGGCTACCACATGTTCGAACACGAATAGTAAAGTACGACGTACAAGATTTAACAAAAGTCGTCGACATCAAAATTTACGACACAGATCCAGCTTCTGCTTTCTGGGTAAAAACCCATCCCACTGCATTTGCGTACTTAGACGATTATGTTAACGAATCGACAGACTTCGAACATTATGTTGACGCTGAGTGGTTTACAAAAGTTTGCCCAGTTAAAGACTTTCCAAAAGCAAAAGCTTTTCTTATTCAGCTTAAAGGAGAAAAAAGCGCGCGAGTTTATCGAGGGAATAACTTGCCGCCTGCAAACAAGATGTCAAAAAAATATGCAGTGTTAGAGACAGAGATAAGCAATAGTATTACTAATATTACTTGAAGTATTATTTTAACTTTAATAGACTCTATTCTGTTAAGCAATGTAACGTTTTCCTTACATTCAACACCCCCCCCAGACATAGGAAGTCAAAAAAGATGTTAGAGGTTCTAATCAACCAGTACGGCCCGTTTATGGATTTAGCCGATCTTGCTGACTTACTTAAAATCAAAAGAGAGTCCCTGTATCAACAAATCTACAGAGATGGTTTAAACATTCCACACGTAAAGCACGGGAAAAAATATCTTTTCCCTACACCTGAAGTTGCCAACTACTTTACATCCCAGCTAGATCTTCAGCGCGAAGGTTCACGTACCTAGAAAGCTGATCCAAGGTGCGGTGTCCAGACACGACCCGCACTTGTTCAACCCTCATCCCTCGCTCAAACATACGACTAATTGCTTCATGACGTAAGTCGTGGAACCTCAAGTCGTCTATTCCTAGTTTCGCCGTCATCCTGGCAAACTTGTCTGAAATTGATGCTGCTCGCTTTACGCTAATAAGGTTTGGCCCTTGCCCAAGTACGTTTGACGAGCGTAGCAACGCCTCTCTCACGCCTTGAAGTAGAGGTATATCGCACTTAGATTTACCCCCTTCAGCGCCTTTATCTTTCCGCATTAAGTGGATGACGCCCTTGTTTTCATCTATGTCCGACCACTTCAACGCATGAATCTCACCTTGACGCATGCCAGATTCCACTGCTAGATCTATCGCAGCACTAATCCAGTGTCCTTCTGCAGCTTTCATCAAAGTTTCGTACTCGCCTGGTTCCAATCGCCTGTCTCTTCTGACGCTACCCATAATCAACTTCTTTTTCTTAAGCTCATCGATCGCCATATCTACTACAGGCTGCTCAGTTTTTATCCTGCTGTTTGTGACGGCTTGCTTCAGATAATACATTTGAGTCTGTAGTGTGCTTGCAGCAATGGTCTCTAGCCGAAATGCAGCAAAATCCAACACGTCATCAAAAGTCAGATCGTGTATCGAGACACCGTGAAAGTATTCTTTGATTTGATTTAGCTGCCCCAGCTTGGGTCCAGCAACTTCTAGCCCAAACCTTTCATACGAGTAGACCAGGTCATCAACTATGTGCTCGATGAGCACGGACCGCGATTCACGAGCATCGATCCACGAACCGTTGTCCATGCTCATTTCTACGCGTCGTGACCACGCTGTAGCCGCTGCTTTCGTGTGGAATGTTTTAGTTTGGGGAGGGAAACCTTTCTTGCGGATCTGAGTGTGCCAGAGTCCACCGCGCTTTCTTATTGTTGCCATTGTGCCGTCCGTGTGCCTGAGACTCTCATCTTACTGAAAAATCTAGGCACATCAAGGACTTACATGTATGGCGGAGAGAGAGGGATTCTGTGCGCCGGATTGCAAATTCCCGTTCTATTTCAATAGGTTAAGTGCTACTTACTACTACTTATCCTACAGATGCTAGAATCCCTAAGTGCTTGTTTCTACTACTTAATTTAATTTACTTATATCTTGAGTGTGCCGGTGGCACACTACAGTAAGTCCTGTTTGGCTATCGCCCCTAGTGCTAAAAGAACGAACGCTATTACGTACAACATGGTGTGCCCCCTATATGAAAGAGGCGCAATTATACGGGGGGTCAGGTCATGAATCTAATGCATTAAATTCATAGAGGTTATGCAAATCGGTACGCGCCGCGGTTCTTCTTTCGGCTTACCACAGCAACATTTTTGCTGCTGTTATTCTTAGGATTTCCATCCTTATGGTGTACGTCTTTTTTGTCACCTTTCTTTACCTTCCCCTGTGCCAGAGCAGTACGACGTGCCTTGTTACGGGCAGCACGACGCTTCTTCTGAGCATCAGTCTGGTGATACTTATACTCTTCTTTATAGTCGCGTTTAGTAGCCATAGGTCTTCTTACCCTTTTTAGCTTTCTTCTTTTTCTTTGGCTTATCCTGTTGATTCAGGACACATTGCTTACCTTTACCTACGTGCATAAGTTTCTCCTTTTTAGCCTGGCGGTGTTGGCCAGGACACATCATCTAGTGACTCTATATCTTGGTTGTTTGCAGGCACATCGCGCAGTGCCTGCCTGTAAGTTACCCAATCGGCTTTATCAGAATCGGACAGCGGGCTGTCGTTAAACTGTGTCCAGTCGGATTTAGCTAACTTGTAATCACGTAACGAACGCATCTCGGCTTCTAAAGCTGCAGTATCGAGAGCCCATGCGTAATCTACCCAGTTGTAATACGGCGAGGGTCTTTCAGGTTTGTTTTTTACCCAACCGTCTCGCCAGTACCATTCATTTAGGACTGTAGTATCAGACACTTCATATTCGAAACTATGCGCTGTTTCAGTACCTACGGTTTCACCCTCGCTGAACATGTTGTCGTCCGCAGGGTGAACAATAGATAGGACTTCTCCGTTAGGTGCTACGAATGCAAATTTATTCATACAACATATCCCACCATCTCTGTTCTGTGGCCCTCCCAAACTTTTGTAAACGTCCCATTGGTATACCCCGCTTGGCCACCGACGCTTGTAGTAACGGTTTGTATCCGCGCGTTTTGGTAATCCCATCGTAGTAATCGAGAGGTGCTTGTATACTCGCGATCCGCTGCTGGTCCAAACACCTCATACCTCAATGCTCCATAACCCATAGCTAAGCCGTAAATGTCCTCAAGGTCTGTGCTATCTACACCGTTGTACCAAGTTGCTGCCCCAGTACTACTTGCTGTGACATTGTGATGTCTTGCCGCTTGAACGCGGAAAGTCGGTTTCTCAGTTGTAAAACTCAGTGTGCCATCCGATTGATAAACATTTAACCCATAGTTAGGGGGAGTTTGGCCGCTGATAAGGCCATCATTAAACTCGCTGCAGCGTTGGATAATGGCGTAGTCTGCGGCTTGCGTGGCTAACACAACGGACCCGTAAGCAAAGTTCATAAAACACCGTCGAGTCCGAACACCACTGTTGTTCGTAGTGTCGCTGTACCTAGCATACAATCTGTAATCTACGTTGGTGTTTGGGTTATGCGGCTTAGCCACAATTAAAATATCGTCTGGATAACTACTAGGGATCGTCACTGAGTTAATAGAACTCGCACCACTCGCAGCCACAGTCCCAGTGGCTAACACTTGGAAGCTCTGTGTTGTATCGTCGATTTGTGTAAACCCCGACTCGTTTTCTACCCGAATGCCATAAGTCATTATTGATTCAACTTAAATATGTTGACGCGCCACTGAATTGTGCCGTCAGTACTACTTACAATGAACTGATTGGATGATGAAATAACTTTTAAATCGTAATCGATGGGAGTCACATCAATACCCCAATCACCATTGGTAATGTCATAACCGCCACCGACAGAAACAGTAGTAGTGCTGCCAGAAGTGATACTCCCCGAATACGAAGCGTAGTGCATAACCTGCTTATCTTTTGTGTCTAATCTCGGCAGAGATGAGTTGCTCGGATGCCAGACCTGGAGCCCCATATCTGTGGAGCTACCAGACCCACCAGACCCACTTCCAGAAGACCCAGTAAACGAGCCACTAATTGTAAACTCAGCCTGCTGGTGGTTGGTGGAAGGGCCACCATACTGATGCCCGCCAGGGA
>Ga0206682_10000701_pt1 | contig 35321 bp, 22 predicted proteins | sample M240m12015metaG_FD_155444 | JGI IMG/M metagenome (GOLD analysis project Ga0206682, IMG submission 155444) | Ammonia-oxidizing marine archaeal communities from Monterey Bay, California, United States - M2 40m 12015 | ecosystem: Environmental > Aquatic > Marine > Intertidal zone | place: USA...
ACGGGTCTTGAATAAATCTATAAGTTTGCTACATATCTGTCGATTATCAACCATAATTGTCACTCTCGGACACTAATTTTTACGTTTATTGTATGAACATCGCTCCATCATGCTCATAAGTGTAGTATGAGACAATAGATTTAGCGAGGCGTATGCTTTGCAGTGTGGAATCTAAATGCGTCGAAGCCAATCTACTCTATTGACTACAGTTGCAGTTGTTGTAAGTCTACTTTTCATGTCTCAATTCCCTGTTATTTCTCCGGTTTCAAATGTTCGCCCAGATTCAACCAATTTTGAGAAGCCCCCTACTACGGATTCAGATGGTGATGGCATCCCAGATGTTCACGAAAATATTTTTTCCGAATGGGTTAACTTCACTGCGGTAGATGGCAGAGATGTCGTCATGCCGGGAATGGATAAGGATGATGCATCGGATGCTTTCGTCGATAATGACAAAGATGGTTTAAACGCAACAGAAGAGTACTGCTGGCCATATCCAGCGATTTGTACAGACCCTGGCTTTTCACGAGGTTTGACGGGTGTAGTAGACGGTGAAGGGGTTCGAAGTTATCTCGACCCCCGAAGTTCTGACACAGACGGAGATGGAATGCCAGATGGATATGAAGCCTACATGTGCTTGAGAATTGGAGGTTATGATTCTATTTCACAACGTTATGATTGTGATAGTTTTGATCCGCTAAATGCTAGTGACATGTACGAAGACCCTGATGATGATGGATTTGACGTTAACAGAGACGGAATACTTTCACCGACTGAATGGTACACATCATCTGAGGAGTATCTTTTCGGTTCACCGGAAAATCATACCACTGAATTAGATGGTCTTTGGTGCATAGCAACGCTCCCGGAAGGCTCGATTTTAACTAACTGGCCGTATATTCCAACTGGTAGTAATGCCACTTTCCAAAATCTGCTTTCCGCCTGTGCAACAGATTCCTCTACTGAAATAGGGGAAGATATGTGGCTAGGTACTGACCCACTGCTTGAAGACTCGGACCGATATAATTGGGACGGATACCTCTTGAGGAATATTTACCCTTCATTCGGTGATGGAATTCCAGATGGTTGGGAAGTTCACTTTGGTTTAGACCCTTTGAATCGTAGTAGTGCGCTATTTGACGGCGATGATGATGGATGGGACTCGAACAGAGATGGAGTCTTATCACCAGATGTAAGCAGAACTCCCACTGCATTGAAACTGGGAGAGCAACTTTCTAATTTAGAAGAGTATCAAATCTATCAAGATGATGGTAACAATGTCATTGCAGGATTGAAGTCAGTTGTATACGATTCTACTGAAGATTCCACACTCCATCAATATCCAATTACTTTTGGTGTGTCAAATGAACCATTCAGTGTACTCAACCATGATGTTAGGGATATTGAAGTGGCTGGTAAAATCGTATATATCACCACTAAGTATGGTCTGACTATTTTTGATTATGAAACAAATTCTAGCGTTGACATATGGATGCCACAAGGTATTGAGTTATTTGACTCAGAACTGGTTTATGAAGGGGATGAACTATACGCACTTGCATTTGCATCAAGCGTCGGACTTGGCGTTGCAAGTTTGCAATTAGACGGCTTTACAGATTCACTGAGTACATGGGATTGGTCGCAAACTGATTCAATCAATTCTATCACGACTCTTCAAATTTCTAGTTCCAATTCTCATATCATTGGCCTTGGTGATAACGGAACAGGGAACGTATTCGAAATAAGTAGTAGTGGTTTAATCGAGATAGTCCATTCTCTAGGTGAAGGAATTTCAAACTCCTTATCACAAGCTAATACTTCTGTAAATGATATCGAGCATGGACTGATGGGTGGAGATCTAACCCTTTTCGTCGCAACAGATGTCGGTTTAATGCTTGTTAAAACAGATTCTGGCAGAGACTCAACGACTCCTGAATGGCGTGTCTTCTTTTCGGAAGAAGACGTGGGAATTGATATCTCCATTAACGAATTAAGGATTCTTTCATCCGGCTCTGCAGCAAATCCTGCCGAGATTAGAGATATCTTGCTTGATGGACCTTCGCCATCTAATCCACAAGTTCTGTGGTTTGGTACGCCATCAGGTCTACATCAACTAAAATTAGTTGACAATGTGATTATTCATAGCGGACTCCTAGAAAATCCTGGGACTGATAAGGTTCCTTCGAGAGAACTCAATGATATTTATTCCATCCATTCTACAGGCGAAGAGATAATTTTAGGTTCTAATCATGGAACTTGGAGTCTCTCCGGCGATTACATAAGTGTCTACCAGATCTTACAAGAAGAATCAATTCCAGGCTCAATAGACGAATTAGCGACATTGACATTGGACGGTAACATGACTGTATTTGGGGCATCATCACCAGGTCAATTTTCGAATTTAGAACTTATCGACCCAGGCTCCAATGATTCTGATGGTGATGGTATGCCGGATGGCTGGGAACTTGGCAATGGCTTAGACCCTACAGACCCATGGGACGGAAAATTAGACTTTGATTTTGATGGAATTGATTTGGACCAATCTGGCGATGGAGTTATTGAACGCTTGTGGACTAATATCGACGAATATCAGTATGAAGCAAGAACACCTGAGGGATATAATTCAACCAATCCACAAGTAGGAGATACTGATGGTGATGGCCTAAGCGATGGTGAAGAATTCTTCGGATTCTTTTATGAAAGTTCTAACTTATGGTGTCACTACAGCATTCAGATGGAGTATATTTGTGATGACTCAGCGGGCCAATCTGCTAATGCCACATACTTGGCCTTTTCAAGTGTCGATGGAGGCACAGATCCGACAAATTATGATTCCGACGGAGATGGAATGCCTGATGGATGGGAGATAGAGAACAGGAGATGGGTAGGTTCAACATTTACAGGTGGTAATAATTGGAGTTTAGACCCAAATCGTCCTGATGACGCTAATTGGGACGCAGATCAGGATGGTTTAGTAAATCTGTGTGAATACAAATGGTCTCTAATTAAAATGCAAGCGGTCGATGGAATTTTACTGGATTCTCACGGTGAATCACCGTCTGATGCAGCTAATTGGTCTGATTCTGACCCTAACAATCCGGACTCCGATGGCGACTCGTTGCCTGACGGCTGGGAAGCAGTTTATTCATGCTCATGGGCAACCTCTAGAGCAGGTATTAATCCTCTAAACGGCTCAGATGCATTCAAGAATCCAGATGGCGATGGATATGATATTAATCACGATGGAATTCTACAAATCAATGAACAGTTCGTAAACTGGTTAGAATTCCATGTGAGAACTGACCTATTTGATTCCAACCAAACGTTTGAGGGAGTCCCTCTACCAGATGGTTTCACTACTGATTTATTCGATAACATTAGTTTCTTAGGTGTTCCTCAAGCCACGTTCGCTGAAAGGGCATCAGGTTCCTTACTGGCGTCACAATTAGAAATCAGTTCAGGCTCCTGTGACCCGCTCGATACAGATACAGATGATGATGGGATGCCTGATGGCTGGGAAATTTGGTTCGCTAGATGGAATCTCTTAGAGGATAAGTGGACTTTGAATCCTCTAGAACCTAGTGACCGCTGGGGTGACGCTGACGACGATGGAATGACGAATTGGGAAGAGTATAATTCAATCGACCCAATGTACTCAGAAACAGATCAAAATAGGACTTCTCCAAAATGGTTCGTTACTACAATCGGCAGTGCATATGCATTCCAAGCATGGGCAGGTGTGCTGACCGACACATCCTTTGGTTCTTTCATCAATGAATCACAAGTGAACCTTACCGGTAGAACTGCTGACCCCAACAATGTAGATACAGATGGTGATGGAATAATTGATGGATTAGAACTTCTTTTCACCACTTGGAATCTTTCTGCTCAGAAATGGACCCTTAATCCTCTTGATCCTAACGATGGATTATTTGATTCTGATGAAGACGGAATTAATGATCTTCAAGAATTCGCCTTGGCTAATTCAAATCCAGATAATGGTATTGAGCATCCTGAGGATGCGCCACTGATGCATATCGATGGGGACCTACTTCAACCGACAGAGAAAGCACAGAGAATATTCAATATTCTCATTACCAAAGAAACAAGGGGTAAAAGGCTACTCAACGACTTTAATGACTGGCAAAACGGTGAACCTGCTAATACTTTCATTTCAATCTTGATGGGAATTACAGACCCTACAAATCCTGACACTGATGGAGATGGAATGTATGATGGATTTGAGTATTGGTTCGCTGAATGGAATCTTGAAGAGAATCTATGGGGTATTAATCCGTTAATAGACGGTGATGTTCTGTTGGACTCCGATGGTGATAGTTTTGATTGTAACGGGGATGGTAATATTTCCTTAGATGAACGTTTTTCCAATTTACGTGAATGGGAGTCTCGAAGTTGGGGTAAATTCAGCGAAAGAAATAATGTTCCGCAAGAAATAGGAGTCTTGAGTTTTGGAAATGATGCAATAAATGCATATATGGAAGAATTGGGGTATTCATATTTCGAAGCACGTGAAGGCGTCTACAATGATTTTGTCAATAAAGACCAACAGAGTGCAGATAGAATGAACAAGATAAATGAGTTGGATTCCGAGAACTTCAACCGTACCTTAATCGGTGTAGCAGACCCAACAAGTTCAGATTCAGACGGTGATTCGATTCCAGATGGGTGGGAGTACTGTTACGCAATATATGGAATGCCAGATGTGACTACTGAAACACATTGGGCTGCCAATCCAGTCAATCCTTTCGATGTCAATTATGACGGAGACCATGATGGTTGGTACGACAGAACTTCATTTGATGTACCTGCTTTACAGGGTGAGTGGGATGACAAAGATTTCACTCCTTACCAATTTATAATTCAAGCGGGTCAAGGAAATTTGCCCTTTACCAATCTAATGGAATGGAATAATGAAACAAGACCTGATTTGAATGACTCTGATGGCGATTCAATTACATTCAATACAGAATTATCAGGCTCTCAAGTTGTTTCTCACGATATCGATTATAATTTATCAGATGGCCGAGAAGTATTCAAATACGGAATTAACCCGATGGATAATGACTCAGACGGAGATATGTTACCGGACTGGTATGAGTATTCGCTAGCATGGAATGAATCGAACGATAATTTCAGTTCTTATCTCCAAATTAAGGTCCAGTGGATAGATGGAGAGACTGGCGGTGAATGTATTACTACTACGACTTCATGTTTGCCATTATCGCTTGATGGAGGTATTTTATCACGACCTGAATTGGAATTCACTTGGTTCACACTTGACCCTGCAGACCCAGTAGATGCCAACTATGACCCAGATATGGACGGAAACTGGGATTGCTCAGGTGCTGGATGTTCTTACACCCCGTACTCTAATTTCCAAGAGTTCTACATGATTGCTGATATTGATTTGACCTCACCTAATGCAGTTCGATTAAGTCCATTGATCTATCAAGGTCAACCAATTGATGAATGGTGGCAATTCAGAGGATATTTACTCGGCTTGGGAACAAGTGAAGAAGCCACTAAGAATTATCTAAAGATGGATCAGCAATCATCAGCAGATTTCCGATATGTTCTCATTGTAGACGACCAAGATTCAGATTTCTTGATACTAAATACTGCTGATGATGTCGTATTGACATCTGGTGAGTGGACTGACCAGTGGGATATTTACTATGCAAGTTCTCCTCTCACCTCTCCAGTTAGAATTGTTGGAGAACATGAATATGGTTGGTATAATATAGATCTTGACGACGACCACATTGCAGAAGGTTCTAGCCCGATTCATTGGGATACAGATGGAGATTGGATAGTCGATTGGTTCGAGATATTCGATGACGAAGAAGATGGAATACGTGGTGATTCTTCGCCTATCAGATATGACTCTAGGCAAACTGGTTGATTTTTTATAATAATGATTAGGAATTTATGGAGGTGAGAATTTGGGAGTAAGTACTAAGAGTAGGTGGAAAGCATTTCTCCTGATGACTATTCTTTTCTTGACTCCTTTAACACCACTTGCAGATGTTCTATCGGGCGATGTTTCTGCAACAGGAGTTTCAAGACATATCTATCAGTTCAGTGATGGAAGTACGGAATATATGGCATTGTACCAAAATAGTAGAACAGATGATGGCGCTGAAATTTCGATTCCTAAGGGAGCAGTGGTCAATGATATATCTATGACTTTGTCTGGTGCTTCATCAACGGGATGGTCAGATATTGTAGTTGACCAAAGGCCTGATTGGATGGATGGAACATCAGGATTAACTGATTCAAGAAGTGATTCCTTGACTTTAGCACCAAGTCAAATGAATAATTCTTTCATTCCCCATGGACTAGACGATGTTGCCAGTGAAAACTCTGATGCATGGTTCGATAATGGGACTTACTCAATTAGACAACCCCACACTTCAAATTCGACAGAGAACTTATTTTCGATGCAAGTAAAGAAAGCCTCTCCCTCTTTAATTGCTCAAAGCCAAGGGGCCATTTTGAAACATCACGATTGGCTATTTCTCTCCACTTGGTCGTCCAAACAGTTCAACAATGTGGTCAAAAGATTATACCCTGATAATGCTACAGTTGAATCAACAATTATGTTAGAACAATCAAACTGTGCTCTCCCACAAATGCCATCCAGCAGTTACTATGCATATTATGGATTTAGAGATTGGACAGTCACAGATGATGAAAGACTGTTTGGTATCTTTTCTACCTATCGCTATCACTACTCTTCCAACGCTCCGACCTCTAACCATAGAATTCTTGAATTTGATATATCCAACGACGATGTATGGACATGTCTAGATTCATATGATGTTTCGCCTCAGTACGGAGATTACACTGGGATTGCTTTTGACTCATCACGTGATACAGTTTGGGTTTTACACAACTCACAACGTAGAATCGTATCATATGAGTTTGATGAGGAACAGAACGGTGGTTTCACCAGAGGTTCGACCATTTACACTTTCTTTTCCTCCTCTGGCTCAGTATATCAATGTGGTAAAACCGGTCAACAAGTCAGAGGTTTGGAAGTCAATGAAACGACTTTCTTCATGCGTTGTCAAAAAGGCACTTCTGGAAGTCAAAATAAGGACGTCTTGGAAGCTTGGAAGATTACTGGAACCTCAGAGGTTCTAACACCATTATCCAATATAAAGCAGATAACAGTGCTTGGATATGGACTTCAGTTTGATGGTTCGAGGCTTATTACTGTTGATTGTAGTTATTCCTCGTTTTCATCAGTTACACTGTATTATCGAGAGTATGGTACTGGATGGACTTATTCAACAGTACCCGCACCAGGTACAACGACTTGGATAGGTGAGACAATCTCTACAACAGACCCTGTTTTATCTGTTAATGTGGAGGCTTATTGGTCAGTATCTTCAATAGGTGACCGTGTCGATTACTGGATATCAGCAGATAACGGTACACATTGGGAACCAGTAACTTCACTTTCAACAATTCACTTCGCTAATCCTGGAAATGATTTAGTCTGGAAAGCTCAGTTGATAGGTTCAACAGCGGTTTCTTGGTGGGTTGATATTGATTATTATACCTCTTATTCAACTTCGGGAACTTGGACTTCAGACTATTATCCAACTGGTACAAAAGTCGGTAAGGTACGTCCCGAATGGGTGGCTGACATGCCTTTAGGGACCGCCATTGACGTTCAAGTATCCAATGATAACGGTACTAATTGGCTTTCAGCGTTGAACAATCAAGAAGTTAATTTTCCTGCAGAAAGTCCGGGAGATGTCTTGAGATTCGAAGTCACTTTGACTACTGCAAGTATATATTCATCTCCTTCACTGGATATTTTCACACTCTGGTATGAAGAAGGATATCCAGATAAACCATCTATCAACATTAACGGTGTTGGTGATTGGGATTGGGAATCTTTACAATTCCTTAATGAATCATCAATTTATGTCAGCGATTCTTCAATAGTCGGTAGCGAAGTAGTATCAAATCCAACATTAGTTTCAGCCATCAACCAAGAAATTGCTAACAATGGCGATGGTGATGAAGTAGTATTCTTATCATTTAAGGCCGAAACACCGGGTAGAATAAAGATTACAAATTTAGATGTCGAATACAAGATGCAGACTAGGGCTGTAGGTGTTAATTTAGATGGAGGACTTGGTGTTCCAGATGGAATTAAGAGGATTTTAACAGTCGAGGCAGCACATGGCGATGATGTTAATCGTGTTACTCGGACAGTTGTAGAATTGATTAATTCAAATGGAAATAATCCTAGTTTCATCTGGGAATCTGGTGATTCCTGTTCAACAAGTAGTAATCACGAAATGATAGCACTGTTTGATACCAATAATTGTACTTCAAGTATCAATAATGACGGTGTCCTAGAGATTGAAATTCCAATGGAAGTACAATGGGGCTGGGATGATGAACAATCCGCTCAAGCCTTGGTCTCTGTAGAGGATGATACCGGATTGGCAGTTTCATCTTGGCAAACAGATTCAATGGATTTGCAAGTGGAAAACGACATTCAGCTTAACGGAATGACAGTATTTGATGAAACTGGTAAGCAAGTTACAAATCTAGAGTGGCTTCGAGGTGGAACAAACATCAGTTTTTCTGGAACGATTAATTTCGAAGGTTCGCAACTTTCGCCACTGCCCGGTCAATTCAACCTACGAGTCATCGGTCAAAATGTAAGTAATTCTGGCCAGCCAATTGGCGACGAAGTGGTATTTTATGAAGAACAAAACCCTGGTTTTGGAACATATAATTTGACGTTCCAAACTCCAATGGAGTCTACTCCAGGTGGGATGGTGTTCTATGTACAGGCGGTGAACCTTGTGAATGGTTCTGAATATGTTAATCAGAATTACAATAATATACGTCTAATTCTTGATGGTAACTCACCTTTAGTGATCTTTGCATCACCATTGAATGGTGAGCATTTACATGCCTCTTTACCTGCACCAGCAGGTCAGCCACTATCGATTACAGTACAAGATTCAGTAGATCCACCTACACTTTTGACATTGCATTATTGGCTGGGTTGTCGAACAATAATCGACACCCGATGTAATGATTTCAATTCAGATAATCTGCCAAATTCAGATGAATATCAAACCAAAACTTTGTCTTCACCCGAAGTTAAGGCTGGCGGACTTAATATATTCCAAGGCTTGATTGATGATTCTGTATTGAAGCATGGCCAAAAAGTATCTTTCTATGTGACAGGTGAAGACGGTCAAAATAATCAGATAGCCATGGGTGGTGGACCGGTTTGCCCTCAAAGTAATACCAAATGTGGCTTTGCTAATGATGAGGTACCTCCCAATTGGGACGGTGACCTTTCTACATATGTCATCCGTGAAGAGTTCATTCCGGAATTTGATATGTCAAATACATCGATAATTGGCCATAGTGATGAACAGCCTCTTCACCCGGGAATTTACTATACTGCTCAGATAGTAATAACTGATGGAAATGGTTGGAAGGATATAGAAACAGTTCAACTGACTTTGGGTAATTCACTTTCAGACTCAGATACATCGATTTATATTACACTGGAAGAAACTATTGATGGCTTGCCAATTGTCAGTGTTGAATCTGGCTCTCAATATATTGCAGTTTCAAACATTTATTCAAGCGCAGAGTTTGGAAATATCGAACAGACAAAATTGGTACTGAGTATTAAATTCCAGCTAACATGGCTATTTTTAGAGTCATATGATACTGATGGTGAATCATTCTTTTTACCGCACTTGTCAGTATCGGATGCTCCCTGCTCAGTTGATTCAGATGTTCCATGTAATGTTGAAAATGAGGTTCTATCCAGCAATGCATGGAGTTTAGATAATGATTTCAGATTTGATTTAATGGCGGGTCATATAACTGCCATTGAACTGAGAAATGGTATGAATCACTATAATTCTAATTTTGACGAAACCAGCATTGGTGTTGGCCAGGCTTTGCGAGTCTCTGGTAGAGTAATGTTTTCAGAAGATGAAACACCAGCGCCTGCTGGGATTTTCGACATAAGGTTGGCGGATTATGAGAATCAATGGGGCACATCAATACGTGATGATGGCTATTTTGGAATGGATTTCTTAGTGCCTGTGACCCCATCGGGGCATCTAGATCTTTCACTTCAGATGACAGACATGCCGGGATTATCTGAAGACGAAACTCAAACCACTCCTAGATTGAGGCTTGCAGTCGATAGTGAAAGTCCTGTGATAGAAGGAATTAGACTAGATAATGTAGTAAGTGATAATCCAATATCAATTTCGAAAATGAATGATATAACCATACTAGTCAAGACATCCGATAATTTAGGGTTTAGTGAAATGTCTTCGATAATTGTTCATTATCGAATTAGAGCAGGAGAGGCTGAGATCTCTCGAGGCAGTACAGTTTTAGATTCATATTTGGAATTTGAAGGTTCTTATTTTTGGGACGGGAATGTAGATTTTACCGATGGTGGTTCAACAACTCTTCTCCCCACATATGAACTGGATATTTGGTTGTCTGGTTCTGATTATTCAGGAAACTCATTTGACTCGAATTCTAATTCGGAAAGTACTCCATTTTCCTCATGGCCGCTAGCCCTGATCGGTCCTAAAATCGACCTTTCGAGTTCCAATACTCAGATGGTATGGGATAATCCAAGTCCAGGTTCTGGAGAAGTTACAACTCTCAATATTGAAGCCTTTAATGAAGGTTCAAAGGGTAATGTGACATACATACTGGAGCGATTGGATTCTCAGAAAAATTGGGTTAAAGAGGAACAGGTTTCTCAAGTGGTAAATACCAATTCCACAATGTATGTTTCAATTCCTTATGAATTATCTGAAGAGTCATCGGGCACCCTAGAATTTAGAATCATGGTGTTGTTGGGTGATGTGGAAATGGACCGTAAAGCGATTGAGCCGTTACTAATCAAAGAAGAGACTGTCAGAGATGGTGAAGCATTGGCCCAACAAGCCGGCGATGAAATTTTTGGAATTACCCTATTCGTTATAGCTTTGATTTCTGTATCTTTTGGTTTGTGGATGTTGGTTGTATCAAGGAGAATGGATATGGAAGATGAAGATTCTAATGATGGTCTTGACCAGACACAGGAAGTTATTGAAGAGCAAAGTCAGTACAAAGAAATTCCTAAAATAGAGAATCAACCAACTTTGAACTATAGTACCTCACAACAGTTACCAATCCACCCTCAAGTTGCTACGCCACTACCAATGCCACTACCAATGCCACTACCAAATCAACAGATAATTTCTCCTTCCGTGAGTCAACCGCAGTTGACTAACGACCCAGGCATCGCTCCTCTTCCACCGACTGGACTACCTAATGGATGGACCATGGAACAATGGGAGCACTATGGGTGGAAATATATGGAATCCTTCAAAAAGTGAGTGATTAAATGACTAATGAATTAGAAGTCGACGGTTTAGTGACACTTCAGGAGAGGATGGTTAACCTCATCAATCAATTACAGATGCCATTGATTGAAGTAAGCATGGTTATTGGTAACCACATTAAACAACTAATGAATTCACTAAACGAACATATCGTAAACACCGGTGCAGTTTTTCCCGAAAAGGTAACAGCTCACTGGCCATTGAGTAATACTTCCAACACCGCTTCGGAAAATAAAATGGACCTAGACAAGATAATCTCTATCGTTGATGACGATAGGATGGATATTTTGGCCACACTGATTCGAGTGACACTTATTGAGACTGAAATGGCACTTGACGATGGTATCTTGGCATTACGAATGTGGGAGCAACTGGCTCGTAGTCAACTTTCTTTGGCATCTTCGCCAGGGCAATTATTTTCTCCAATCATACTTCCCGAGGAATGGTAGTCAAGTTTGAAACGATTGAATTGGTGGAGTGATATATGCGACGATTTCAAACTCAGTTTTCTCTACTGATTTCTGTACTAATTTTGAGTGGGTTTTCGGGCTGTATTTCTGATGAGGTTATATTCGGTGACAATGATCGTGGTATCCCCGGTGGACTTGTAATGGCTTGTCTTGATTCTAGCAAATACACCGAACTCGTAATTGAGGTCGATTTTGAAAGTGGTTATCAACCAAAATCGAGTAGTACTGATTTACTAAAACAAAGATTGGAAGAAGTTTGTGATAAGCCTGATGGAGTGACTATTACCTTCACGGAGACAGTATTTGGTAATCAAGGTACATGGACCGATGATGACGTTAGGAGTTATGGATGGGAACACAAAGAGAATCAACCTCAGACCTCTTCGACTTTACACTGGCAGATAATTTGCCCCTCGGGCAAATATTCTGATGATAGTGTCCTAGGAGTTGCAGTTGATGCTTCAACCATCGCAATTTTTGGTGATTCTGTAGAGGAGGCTAAAGGGCCAATATTTGGACGTCCATCTGCAGAAGAGGTAGAGAAAAGTGTAATTGTCCATGAAGTTGGGCACCTTTTAGGACTAGTCAACATAGTTTATGAGTCCTTATATGAGCATGAAGATGCCGACCATCCTAATCATTCCAACAATGAGGATTCTGTTATGTACTGGGCAATTGAGTCTACATCCATAGGTAGTATAATTTCTGGTGAATTACCAGATGAATTCGACGAATGGGACCTGCAAGACTTGAATGACATGAAAACTGGAAAGGTTGAGGTTAATTACCAACTTTGGACGCCTTAATTGTTCAAACTATTGTTAGATACCAGTTTTGTGCCTTCTCTCCACGCATCGAATATAGAGAATGCCCATAATGCAAACCACAGAATCACAGTTAGTGCAAGGGGGATTTGTAATAGAGTCCAATCTGTTGCCTTTCGGTGTTTTTTATTGAAGTGTTGGCCGAGAAATAGGAATGGAACCAGTGCTAGTAGTGCTGCAACAATTGGTCTTAGTGCTCCCCAAAAGCCAACTCCTAGTGTCATTTCAATCCAGATTTGCTTGAATACACGGAAAATGCTTGGCTTAGATTGCTCCTCGACACCTGCTGTCGTGAAAAGAGAATCTGTCGTTTCCATGCTACCGCCCGTTTAGGAGGTTGGGGTCGGAGTTTGTCAAGATAGCGCTTAATTGCTAGCATGAGTATCAATAACTGGGTGTTGTAGTAAGTGTCATGGCGAGGGTTTTAGTGACCGGTTTTGAACCGTTCGCAAACCATTCAACAAATATTTCAGGTGACCTAATTCAAACACTTGATGCAAATCATTCGGTCAGTGACCCATGGGCCGAACTGAGGGATTATAGGTTGGATGATGTCGAAATAAATTTCGAGACATTACTGTTGTCCGTGGATGAATCGGGTTCAAGAAAAGTTGCTCAGAGATTATCAGACGGTGAAGAATGGGATGTAATAATTCATCTTGGCTTATGTACAAATTGCGAAATACCAAAGATCGAGTTACTAGCTCAAAATATTCTAGATATGAGTATTGAAGATAACTCAGGTCGCCGAACCTCAGGTCAGAGGTTAGGGGAGGTAAACTATTATTCTACAACTAATTCTAATGTAATTTTTACCAATAAAGGTGACATAAATGCTGAGATTTCCTTTGATGCGGGTCAGTTTGTATGTAACGAGACTTACTATCGTACATTGGCAGTTCTATATCGAACCGATGTAGGTGTCGAAAAAACACCTTGCCTTTTTTTACATCTACCTGATTATGAATTTTTTACTATTGATTCTGCAAAGAATTTACTCATGAATATGGTAGGTAGAATTCTATTCAAGCCTGTTATTTCTGTAGCAGCAGGGGTCATTATAGACGATAATAGATTTCTTGTTGCCAAGCGTAGTGATGAAACCAATCATGGTCTTTGGGAATTTCCCGGAGGTAAATTAGAATGGGGCGAAGAGTCTTCTCAGGCAATTGAACGTGAACTCAAAGAAGAGTTTAATTGGAGTCTTAATAGTGTGAGAAGTTTCGGAAAATGGTTTCATTGCGGCGAAGTACTGGATATTGAATTGAATGTTGAATTTTGTCGATTTATAGGTAGTGTTCCAGATTTCAAGCCCCAAGAAAGTTGGACCTCACATAATGAAGTAATGTGGATTGTTGATGAAGACGATGTTTCACCTTACATCGGAATAGATAGATTGGTAGCCAAAGAAGTATCTAAGGAACTATCAAATCCAAGTGGAAGCTTCTCCTGAGTCATGCATTGCAAGTTCGTCATTTATTGAGCGAGGAATACTATCTCGTCCTTTGTGCCATGTTGCAGCCTCTATCCAATCTTTGAGATTTTTACCTTCCAGTCTGATGGTTATCAAGCCGCCTAATGGCTTTTCTCCGGGGATATTGAATGATATTTTACCAGTCATTGCGGCTTGTCTTAGAATCTCGAATTTAGTTTGATTAGATGATAATTCGCGACTCATATAATCTAACGCAGTATCCAGTATTTGTTGTTTATGTAGCAGCATTAGAAACTCGTTTATCGATAAGTTTTCATCTCGTATTATCTGTTGATTTGCATTTCCCAGTTCTGGGTGATTTAATTGGGTAACATTGTTGAAACCAGGGAAAATATTAGTTATACAATCTGCTACTTTCTCAGGAGAATCCGCACCAGAGAGTATGCTTTCAACAGTAACCTCAATTCCTTCGTCCTTACCGTTCAACTTGAGAATAGGGCCAGCCATAACTCGGCGTGGTAGAATCTATTCTTCAATCTGTCTTTTTGACAAAAATTTAGGCGAAGTATGAAAGCCGATATTCAGTTCTTGAGGTATGAGTGGGGAAGATGGTCCAATACTGGCGACTGTGATTCCTATTTTCAACGAGTCAAAATATATTGAAAATTGTCTCAATTCATTGATAAAGCAAACCTTAGACTCTTCAAAGCATATGATTTTAGTTCTTGACGGCAACTCCACAGATGATTCCGTAGAAATAGTTGAGAGAATGATTGAAACCTCGAAGGAAATTAATGGTCCGAAGATAACTTTGGTAAACAACCCTGGTAAATTTGTCGCTGAAGCGAGAAATTTGGCTTTGAGAGAATTACCTAGCAGTATTAAGTTCATGATAGAATTAATTGGACACTGTACTGTACCCAGTGATCATTTGTCTAAAAGGCTAGAAGTGTGGGAGGAAATTTCGGATGAATCCGGTTCTTCCATCGCAGGGTTGGGAGTAAGAGTACTGCCGAGTGATGGAGTGAAAACAATGGTAGAAACTTGGATTGAAGCAACTCTATCATCGAGTTTCGGTAGCGGCTCAGGACAATTCGATAAATTTACAACAACAGGCGAGACAAAAGTTCCAGCATTTTGTATGCATTCACGTCAAGCGGTAGATACCATAGGTGGCTGGGATACAAAGTTCATCACAAGTCAAGATAGTGACTTGTCTATGAGATTACAAGACTCTGGATTCAAACTTTACCGAACTAATCAGACTCATGTCAAGATGGTGAAAAGAACAAACTACGCAAGTTGGGTCAAGATGGGTTACAGGTATGGCTTTTGGCGAACTAAACTTCTTATGAAACATCCATCGCGGAATAGTAAGAGAGAATTTCTCCCATGGTTCGGGCTGATATTTACCCTTTCATTAATGCTGATTTCCTCGCCTTACTGGCATATTCCAGCCATCCTTTATGGGTTAGTTATCTTCATTGAAGGAGTGAAATTTAGTATTAGTTGGCGTAGTATTTCATTACTAGTTGGTGTGCCACTGTGTCTTCTGACTTTACACACAACTTTCTCAATTGGATTGATTAGTGGCTTATTTAGAAAAGGAAGAGCATCAAACGACAGGTGATACTTTGGATACATTAGGTGGGAACATACTTGAGTGATGTGCTTAAGTGGAGGGTTGAATACGATGGCTAATGACTCACTCAGTTCTCGAAGTGTTGCCTTTTTACCATCGGTTTTACTTATCTTCATTCATGTATTTGTCACTCCGCTCAGGGAGATTTTCAAAATCGAGCCGTTATTGATGATACCATATTACGCTGTTGGAATCGGAATTGGATATTTCATCTATCGCAAATCATTCCTTGTAAAAGACTATGAATATCGTCGTTCCAAAGTTATGAATAAAATGAAGAAAGTCTACCAAGCAGAAGAAGCGGGTGTATGGCAAACCAATGTTGAAGTCGACTCGGAATTATCCGAAGAAGGACTGGCTAAGTTGTCACAGAATATTGGTGAAATTAATACCGAATCACCGGAAATGGTAGTTGGGGAAGATGAGAAAGTTGAAGTTCAATTTTTGAATGAGGCTAGTTATGTACTCGAGGCAACCAGGAGAGTTTCTGGTGAATCTACATTTGAGGAGCAAGCTATTGACTCAACCATAGGTTCTACTAGAAAATCTAGCCCTATGGATAATCTATTAGATTGGATAGGTGGTCTCTTTGGTAAGAAAAATATAGGTGAAAGGAGAGAGGAAAAGAGAATTAGCGCCCTCACTGCAGCCGCAAATGCATCACCAGTTGCAGTTTCAAGACCTAACTCTCCACTTCAAACTACAAGAAGAGATGTCGATTCGACATTGAAGGCTACGTCCATGACAGACGAAGGAGAAACGGAAGTATCTCTAGATGGAAGATTCACTAGTTCAAGTGAGGAATCTACTGGCCAAAAGCCAGCATCTTACTCGATGGATAAAGAAGCCTACTCTTGGGACAAAGAGATTCAACCTACAAACTCTCAAAGCATTGAATCAATGGCAATGTTACCAGGACTACAAAGACAGCCAGTACAACAAATGGCTTCACCAGTTAGTACTCAGAAAACTTGCCGTGGCTGCGGTGCAGTAACTCCTCCAAATGAGCGTTTTTGCCTAAATTGTGGCCTTGATATTTTACCTTAGATATTCAATATTGTCCGAGATGTTCAAAGGGCATCGAGTTTACCGATGGTTTGCTCGGTGGAAATGATGTCGCAAAAACGGGACTACTATGAAGTGTTAGGAGTTACCAAGGAGGCTACTGATAAGGATTTGAAAAACGCCTTTAGAAGCCTTGCTAGAAAGTATCACCCGGATAGAAGCACTGAAGATGATGCTGAAAATAAATTCAAGGAGATACAAGAGGCCTATGCTGTCCTATCAGATGGAGATAAGAGACAGATGTATGACCGGTTCGGTCATGATGGTCCTTCAGGTTCACCATTTGGAGGATTCGGTGGTGGTGGATTTAATATTACTTTAGAGGATATACTAGGAGGGGATTTCTTTTCTAACTTCTTTGGTGGTGGGGGGGGAGGTTCTCGTCGTTCCTCTCAAAGACGAGGTAATGATATCCTAATCAGGCACAGTATAAACCTTGAATCTGTATTGAATGGAACCTCTGAAGAACTTGAGATCGAGTTACCTGTTAAGTGTGAAGATTGTGATGGTTCTGGCGGAGAAAACGGAGAAACCCAAACCTGTTCGGATTGTGGAGGTCAAGGTCGAGTTAGGGCAAGGCAACAAATCGGCCCCTTTGTTCAAGACGTGGTCAGAGAATGTTCTCCATGTGGGGGAATTGGTCGAATTGTCAAATCAAAGTGCAAGTCTTGTAGTGGTAGCGGTCGTAATTTAGAAGAAACCAAATTAAGATTTAATATTCCTTTAGGTGCTGAAGACGGTACTAGGCTAAGGATGCGAGGTAAGGGTGAGCCACCTGTACATGCTAATGGTGAGAATGGAGACTTGTTTATCGAATTAGAAATTGAACAACATCCATGGTTTGAAAGGTCGAATGCAGACTTGATAATGTCACTTCCTTTAGGTTATTCAGACTTAATGTTGGGTACACAAGTGACTCTTCCTCACATCGATGGCGATGAATTAGTGGTAAAAGTTCCTGCACAGACTAATTCTGGCGAGACTTTAGAAATAAGAAAAAGAGGATTGCCTAGGGTAAGAGGCTCGGGTAGAGGAGATGTTGTAGTTCTAGTGAAATTACACATGCCAAAGAAAGTTAGCAAGGGCGTAAAGAAATCACTGGAACAATTACGAGATGACCTTGCTCCAAAAGATATAGTCACTCGTGTAGAAGAAGATGCCAAGCAGCGCCGAAAGTAATTGTTCATTCTTCCGAATCAACAGTTCTCCACAGTGTACTTGGAATTCTAGCTGCGAACGGTTTTCCATCGACACGACCATTCAATTCTATGTCCACGCATGATGAACTACCCTCTATCTCAATAGTAAGGAATACAATATTTCCAGTTACCATCGAATCCAGGAATATTTCTTCACCTCTTGAAAGGAAACGTGGATGGACATGTGTGATATTCCATGGTTCACCCTGTGGTGCATCTAATCTCAATGCAGCCATCTCCCAGTTTCCTTCAATAATGTTTATTCCAACAATAATTGGCCATGATTTTCCATCTTTAGATAATCTCTCATCCAACTTCCATGCTACTATTGCAACACCATCTGTTCTATGTTCAACATCATATCCGCCCCATATGTTACATGCAGGCTCCCATTCAAGCGTAGTTATTGAGTCCAGTGCACGTCTCAAAAATCTTCTACTTTCTTTAGGTGTTGATGTACCATCATCCAACTTTTTCTTTAACCATTCTAGTCGCTTCTTTTTATTGGACAGTGAATTAGCAAATTGGTAATTCTTTCTGTACATCAATACTGCTATTATGGCTGGAATTAAAAATAGTCCACCCATGAACCAGCGGGCGATAGAGCCCCATTTCTCTGCGTTTTCATCAGGTGGGAACCAAGGTTCTTCCCCTTCATCAACAAGTTCATATTGGCTTGTAATTGTATAAAATTTTGATTCAACATCCTCGCCCCACGAATTATTGTATACTGATGAGTTGATGATACTTATTCGAAGAAAGTGAGTACCTCTTTCTAACTCTAGAGCAACTTGAATATCACCGGATGAAATAGTTCTAACTTTTGTTTCTTGATCTTCCCAAGTTTCTTGATTCTTTTCAATCAACTCTACTTCACAGTCCGCAATATTTCCTTCGATTGTGAATTTGACAAAGTGAATAGAGTCTTCCCATCCTGTAATCTCAATTTTATAAACATCGGAATAGTCAGATATTGGTATTGTCAACTGGCCTTCATGAGTTTCGTTTTCAAGATCAATTGTTGGCCATGATGAATTATCAGTTTCTTTGTATATTGGTGCTAGAGAGGGTGCCTCTATTCCTTGGCCCATATCAGAATAATCCTCTACGGTTATTTGAACAAAAAACACATCGGCAGAGAAGTCCATTTTTATAGCACTGACATTCGGATAAACATATAGATTTGTGGCAACATTACTTGTGGAAGTGAATGAATTAGATTCTACCCAATTGCCATTCATCAACTGATAAGTTGAGATTTCAGTTCCTGAATATGGAGATTTGAGTGATAATCTTTTGGCTTCTGATACATCCAACACAACAGTATTACGATTGTGACCATAGATTTCCAAATAAGGGTTATCTGGTAGTACTGTCATCTCCTGAGACTCATAGATTGTACTTTGTAAGGCCCATAGGGTGTTCAATGACTGGGATTCAACTTTGATGACTGCTCGTCCATCATCGTTAAAATACCAGTAATGGGGGGCTACCGCTTGATTTACTGATAATTTACTTGGCGAACTTATACTATTTGGAAGCAAAATTTCATCGGTTTGGTTTTGAAAATAAACTTCAACATATATGTCAGATGTCGAATGCGCTAGAGATAATTCTAATGTGTCACCCTTGGAAACATCTATTGCGAAGTACTCTGACTGGCCACTCTCAATTACGCCGGTGATGAATGATTGATTAGTGAATTCACCGTCAGGGATAGAAGCAAGATTTCCTCTCGAATTATTGATACACTCATTGATGTCATAGCAGATGACACCGGAAATCGTCTGTACAGGTTGGTTAGGAGCAGGCCTACTAGAGGCAAATGACTCTTTTACATACTGAATTATCGATAGACCAACTTCTTCACTTATCGAACTTTCAATATTGAGTTCAATAATACCATCCGAAGATACCATTCCGTTCAAAGAGCTACTAGATGAATCAATTTCTGTACCATTAAATTTCACAGTGCCAGTACATGATTGGCAGTCCATTTGAACACTATACCATTCATTTTCTTTGATCAACCAACTATCACTATACGTCTCTCCACTTTCAAGATTGATGCTGGTTAAACGTCCATCATTAACAGTGATTTCAGGACTATTTGATTGTCCTGAAACTGGCAAAATCACAATAGAGATCATTATTGCAATAATAACCGGGGTCATATTGGATTTGTACATCAGAACATCCCTCAATATACATTCCTAGGGCATTCAATGTTTCAACTTAGGCATTGAAAACTTCAAACCCTTCAATAATATGAGTCTGCAGGATTAATCATGTCGCAGGAGTTAGGCCGAGTTGTTTTTTCCCGCGACCGTTATGCTCGTTCATGGAGTTTGGGTGATAGAGGCAACCCTTTGGTAAAGACTCCAATTCTTATTCAGTTACGAGGGGACCCCGAACTGGAGGACTTTTTGGCACCATTCAAATCCTTTACTGACGATAAGATCCCTGCAACTCTTAGTATAGAATCAAAATTAAATTTATCTCCACCAGACTTTGCCGTTAATGCTCCTAATTGGGAGACCTCCATTGGTCATGTTTTACCCCCTTCACTAGAAGAGGCCGATGCTGGAGAACCTGCTGGTATTGGGCCACTACTTCCAGTTTCTTGGCAAAGATTGTCACATGATGAGAGTTTAGTTGATCCTGATTTGAAGCCGGCTATAGTTGTATTAGTAGATGCGGCTCAACTCGCAGCTCAACCTGAAAGGCTAGTCAAAGCAATACATGTGCTCAAGAGTCGTTTCCCAGGTGCCCTACTTTGGGCACCGGGTATTGGTGGTCCAGATAATGCAGCAGTATTGTGTTGGTTTGGTGTAGATATTTTCGACTTATCACGTTCTAGAATGTGCAGTTCTGCTGGTGCAATTCTTTCTACAAGTGGCCCCCGTATACCTGTTGAATCAATGGGCGAATCCTCGGATATGAGCGTTCAAATTGAGCAATGGAAACAATCTCTAGCGTCTATCAAATCCCATTTGAGTAGCGGAAACTTACGTTCACTCGTCGATAAGCAATCTCTAAACAGTCCAAAACTGGTTGAGCATTTGAGAGTTCATGACAAACTATGTACCGGTCAAGATGGTCTTTTGTCGAGTCATGTAGATAAAGAGAAGCAGTTGGATTGTAGTAGTAATTCAAGTCTAAGTGACCCAGTCATTGGGGAATGGTATGAGTTCATATCTAACAATTATCGTGCTCCGGAAGGATTGGACAAAGTATTGATTTTGCTTCCTTGTTCGGCACGTAAACCATATCGATTTTCAAAATCACATGGCCGCTTCATACGAGCGATAAATAATAATTCATGCCACGAAGTCATGGTTACATCACCTCTAGGTTTAGTTCCTCGAGACCTTGAAGAGGTTTGGCCAGCATCTCATTATGATATCCCAGTTACCGGAGATTGGACCAGTGATGAAGTTCTTAGAACTCAAAATACTTTACTTTCTCTACTTGAGAGACACGAATATAAGTTAGTCATCAATCATTCAAGTATGAAATTGACAACTGGAAATGTAAAGCTAATTGAGACTAGAGATGGTATGTCTGCCGGTAAACATGAAGCTCTGGAAAATCTATCTGATGCCGTTAAAGATGCACTAGTCGAATTTGATGTCCCTAATAGGCGCAACAACAAGTCATTGATGGACACATTCGCAAGTGTAGCACGAAAGCAGATGAAAAATGATACTTGGCTCAAGGGTGTTTCAATTAGGGGTAAGCCGCCCTTCTGGCGACTAGAACTTAATAACAAACAAATCGCTCTTTGGTCGATAGACCGCCGAGGTTTTTCTTTTTCTAAAGCAGCCATAACTATTCTTCATGACAATAAATCACTTTCAAAGATGGAACTCAAGTCAGGATTGAAATGGAAAGGTGATATTTTCTATTCTAACATTGAGTCATTTGATGGAGATATCAAGGCAGGTAATGATATTCTCGTCTATCAAGAGGGATTGCCAGTCGGATTGGCTAGAGCAGTTGCACCTGCATGGGAATGGCCAACTACTGGTGGGCGTTTAGCAAAATCTCATCAAAGATTGTGAAATCAACTAGACGACTTACTCCCTCGCTTATGCGGAGTGATTAAGAAGGGGGGGCAAGTCGCCAACTTGCTTTGAGTGGTTATTATGGCACGTATGTACAAATCGAGAAAGGGAAAGAGTGGCTCTACTAAGCCATTTGTTTCAGAGGCTCCTGAGTGGTCAAACACTAATGTAAAAGAGGTCACCTCTCTAATAGTCGAGCTTGGAAAGGCCGGTCATACTTCTTCGGAAATCGGTATAATTCTTAGAGACCAACATTCGGTTCCTGATGTTAGACTAGTTGTCGGAAAGAGAATCGGAGCGGTTTTGGCGGACAATGATATCGGAGGGACTTACCCTGAAGATATGATGAATCTTATGAGACAAGCAGTTGCAATTATCAATCACTTGGGTAGCGGCAATCATAAAGACCTTCACAACAAGCGTTCTTTGGAAATCACAGAATCAAAAATTAGACGTTTGTCAAATTATTACAAATCAGAAGGTAAACTTCCTTCAGATTGGCGCTACAAGCGTGATGAACTACGACTAATGGTCGAGTGATGCAAAAATCTCTCTCTTCCTTATGGGAGAGGTTGATGAATGAGAGCCATTGTGGTATAGTTGAGCCCAATGAATGATTTGTTAGAATCTGCACCATTTGGAGATGCCAAAGTGTATCTTCAATCGATATGCGAGATGATTAAATCCGCATCAATGGTTTATCTTAACGCCCCTTGTGATTTGGAAGGTGTTTTGGCAATATCTCATTTAGAGGCTGCATGTATCGATTTAGACATTCGTTACAGTCGTCGACTTGTTAAATCGAAACAACACATCCCGCATGGTGAAAATCAAGTAGTCGATGTCAAGAAAGATGGCCTAACTATTTCTATCGAACCCTTTGAAGATACATGGAAATGCTCAGATTTAACCATCGGTGAATATGTTAAGATCTTACCATTGTCAGTTAGTGTTAGAATGGGTTCCAAGAAAAGCGAAAGAATTGGTGCTCTTGATACCGTGTCTCAATGTGCTGCTATCGCAGCGAAAATCGCTCCTAATGGTGCACGAGTCAGACGACTACGTCCATTTGCCATATCTGGTCAATGGTTGAGAGATTCATTAGATAATACATTTGACCCAATACATTCATCGATAAGAGATATACTTAGAGATGAAGGTTCTGTTAGTGTTGTCGCCTTACCCGAAGTGCCAGTTTCAGCACAGGGAATGATTCCTAATCTCTCGGAAACCATGCTAAAAAGACTGAGAAAAAGGTGGGCGAAAATGGATTTTGAATCTCGAGGTCAGGCGATTAGTGAACTGGCACTTCCATCTTTAAGTGACAAAGTAATATCCACTCCGAGGCTTGAAGAATTATTCTGGCATCGTTTGATTATTGGGGGCGATGAACAGGATTTGTACAGCCAGATTCACCTCGCTAAGTTGGATTGGCCAGCAGAAGAGGAGTTAGTTAAATCACATTCGAGTACCATTTTACGTGGTTTGATTTCTCAAGGCAAGCTAATCAATTAGTATACGATGACTTCAAACCATTCTGCCTTCTCGGCTTGTCATGGCTATTGAGAGACTGTTGACCGGAAGTATTCGCGACCAGGTTCAAGATTTGATGTCTACCGAGGATTTAGTAATCGATGCATTTCGTGACTTAGTAAAAGATGAGCTAAAGTCTCACATTCGTTCCAAGGTAGAGGAAGACCCTGAATTGAAACAGGAAATTAAGGAAGCAGTAGCCTATTATTTTCATACTAAGGCTCGTACGATTTATGCAGAACTCAAAGCAACTAGGGCTGCTACTCGTCTCGGTCTAAGGCTCTTGCCTGATGATTTACAAGGTGAAGTCGGAGAAGCAATCGTGTCTCTATTTGAGAAGGAATTAGGCGCTCTTCTTGAGAAGGCACTATGATTTGGGTTTCCAAACGAACCTCATTTTTCGTACTTTTTTTTAACTTATAGTAGTTTAAGTTATGACCCATGAATGTTCCGTAAGTTTTGTGGTATCAGTGTTCAGTCGTGCAACATCAATACTTGTGGTGTTGATTTTAGCTTCTTTACTGCCATTTTCCACGTCGATTGTAGTACCAGTCTCAGCAGAACCGGTTCAAGTTTGCTGTGATTCACCATCTGATGTGAATCTGTATCTTATTGGAGGAACACTCGGAGATTTGACGCCTTTTGAGCAAAAATTAGATTCTGAATCATCCTCTGTTTCCATCTCCAATTCTGTTACCTCTGAAGTAGAGATTGGCTCATGGAGTATGGGGGAAGTTTGGCCTGGAGATGTACCGGAATCTACATGGTCGTTTGAAATCTACTACAAAGTGAGTGATGCTGGAGGTGCACAAATAAATGCTACTGCAACCATTAAAATCGGCTCTCTCTCCTTTTCAGCATCCACTGAAAATGTGTTCCAGGTTCTTCCTCAAGGCGAAGGAACTCTAACTTTTGATATTCCTGTTGATAGTACTTCGCTGTCAGCATCAAGTGATATTGAGTTGGTTCTTAGCGCAAGAAATATAGTTTTCGATGTTCCTGAAAGAGGAGCAATGCTTGAATTTTTTTGGGGTTCATCGGAACATAATTCTATTATTAGTGCTGAAATACCTCTACTTGATTTGATATTTGAAGACCCAATAATAGATGGTAGCGACATCTATATTTCTGTCAAAATCGACTCACCATTCGGACTTGATATACTAGCATATTCCACTTCGATTGAACTCAGAGTAAATAATATCTTGATCACCGGAAATCCAGTAGAAACTGAGAGGGGTGATTCAATCATAATCACATGGACTTGGCAGGGAGCTGCAGTTGGAGAAGAAACAATACAAGTCTCAATTCGATTATCGCTACAATCTGATGGGCCCCTACTTTCAGGTCAGTCCGAATTTTTGGTAGAAACATTTGGTGGCGGTAGTGGGTCAGGTACATTTTATCCTGATGATGAGCCAGTTCGTACGAGTCGAGACGGAAGTCCATTAAAAGTTGAACAAAAAGTTGAGTTATCAGTCTCTAAAGGCAAGCTGAAGCTTTCTCGTTTAACTACTTTAGAAATAGATGGGGAAATGGCATTTTGGATGAGATGGGGCATGGACCACATTGGTGACCCAGAAATAAATCAAGATTCCGTTCTTCGGGGTTGGAATCCTGGTTCTATTACTGATGCTGAGAGGATGAATAAAAATATTGAATCTGTCGAATTGGAACAATTCCAAAGAGAAATGGTTGCCAGATATAAAACGTATATGACTGGTATTGAAGGTATGCAATTAGATAGTGGTGAGTTGATTGGTGATTCGGGAGACTTCGATACAATCTCGATATCAGTGGACCTCATGGGTGAAACCCAAGTTGTTTATCACCCTCTAATTCTTCAATTCTCTACACTTCAAACACTTGAAAAAGATTCAAATTTTGTACTGATGCGAACCTTCATGACATCTTCGAGTTCCAACAGTGTTTGGCAAGATTATTCTCTCACAGTTGAGGCAAAATCTTCGGGTATGACTTCATTTGCTGGAGCAGAACTTTTGGAATCAGATGATTTAGTGTTCAAACATTCGCGAATGCCTTGGGGAGAGAAAATTACAGTTGAAGGTGATTCGGTAAGTTCAGACGAAGACTTCACAATAACTATACAACCTACAAATTCTATATTTTATGGCCCAACAACTCTTATTTCATTGACTGGAGTAATATTGTTGATTGGCTTATTTTCCTGTTTACGAATAACTAAGAATAGACATCGTAGATTTTTGATGTATGAATTAGTTCTAATCCCACTTATAATGTTGATTTACTACTTTTCTTATCCACCTGTATTCATTGGGGGGGCATCAGTCATAGTTGTCTCAATGTGGTTCATCACATCTGTTGTGAGTCCTAGAAGACGTGTAGCAGGTGATAGTACGACTCCTCTGAATAGTAGCAGTACTTTGCCAACCATCGGATGCCCTGCTTGTCAGACAGTGAATTTAGTAACAAGTGATATCAGGCCACTTCGAGTTGCCTGTACTGGTTGTACAAGAACGATAAAAATAGTAGGCTAAATCAGAGTTTTAGCGACTTCAAGGAACGAACTATTGCTCTCGACTCTTTGTAATCACTCGGCGAAAAATAACCAGAGAATTCGCCATTTCCATCTACTGAAACAACGGCTTGTGGGCTTCGCTTCTTAATCTGCTTGAGAACTTCTTTTATCGAGTCTGTATTCTTAACTTCCATGAAATCCATTTCCATGATGTCTCCACACTTCGATACACTCATATCCATTTCTTTGTCGATTGCTTGTAGGAATTGCTTGTATCCCATGACACCCTTGACTCTTGAATCATCATCAAGAACAATGAGTATTCCACCAGGAACAGAGAGTAGTCTTTTGGCCCCTTCTCTAAGTGTATCTTCTACGCCTACAGTAATATGCTCATCATTTAAGTTGAGTTCTGCGATGGTCCTTGTCTCTTGTGTCATCAACTAGTGCTGTATGAACAGGGTTTTGATAGTTACCCTAGTCATGTGTAAACATTATTGTGCAATCATCGAGGAGAATTCCATATCCTATTCGCTCTATTTGGAGCATTGTTCCAGGGGTATATTCATGATTTTCTAGAAATCCCTCTATCTCTAAAATTTCCCCATCACTTGGATGAATTAGTGTCGCTTTCTTGCAATCATTCTCTGATATCCAATGGATAATTGGTCTCTTATCACTCCTAGCCTGAGAGATAAATTTAGCGGATTGTCCACTCAAATCAAAATCAGCGAATTCTTTAAGCCTCACATGTGGTTTAACCGAATCTTCCTTTTCAATTAACACATTATGATTGGAGATGTCAAATGTACGAATTCCCATCGAGTCATGGTTTGGATGTACAGAAGTAGTTACAGTCATTGCGTGTTCACCGGTGATTTGCAATTTCACAGGATTACGAACGAAGGAAATTCTTGGCGCATCATCATCAATTTGTTTGGTGTTGTGAGAGTATAGGGTTGCTAGTGGTACCGAAATGTCTTTTTGTGTCACACCAAGCTCTATCCAGAATTGTCGAAGTGCTTCAGAAGTAATACCTCTATTCTTCAACGCAGAAATCGTTGGTAAACGTGGATCGTCCCAGCCTTCGAATAGTCCAGCCTCGATATCTCTACGCATTTGTGAAGTCGAGAAGCCACCCCATTCGTGAACTTTCACTCTTCCCCAGTACATTGTTTCAGGATAATCCCATTCGAAGTGCTGATACAGTAGAGTTTGTTTTCTCGTAGAGTCCATCAAGTCTTTTCCACGAATGATGTGTGTTACGCCTTGTAGGTGGTCTTCGACAGCACTCTGAAAATCAAGTAGAGGCCATACACGATACTTAGAACCAATTTTCTTTCTCGGGTGTGGGTTGGTCTCAGTATCTTGCATTCGAAGTGCTGGCCAGTCTCGAAGTGCTGGATTTTTCAAATCCATTCCAGTTTTAACTCTTACAACAGCGTCGCCAGGTTTGAATGTACCATCTAGCATTTTATTCCACAATTCCATATTGAAACCAGACTCTTGATTTCGACAAGGGCACTCTGATTTGGCCACACGTAGCTCTCTAAAAGTTTCAGCACTGCACGTGCAAACATATCCAAATCCACGCGATAACATCATTTCTGCATGCTCATAGTAATGTTCCATACGGTCACTGGCAATTACGATACGATGAGGGGCAAATCCTAGTAACCACTCAGCCTCCTCAGGTATTTGCTGATATGCTTCAAGCAATGGGGGCTTTACTGATGTATCAGTGTCATCAAATCTTAAAATTAATTCTCCATCAAATTTTTCTGCATAAGAGCCATTGATGACTATCCCTCTAGCATGTCCAAATGAAAGTGGACCGTTTGGGTTAGGGGCGAATCTCAAGACTACTTTGCCCTTTTCAGCATTTGATAATTCAGGGAGACCAACCCGCCTTTCTTTCTTTTGACGTTCTTCAAGCAAGTGCGGTGCTTCATCTTGCAGTATATTTCTTAGATGTTCTATTCCTTTACTTCCAGCCATCATATTTGCTTCAACAACCGCTTTGGCAATCATAGGACTAATTGTCTTACCATGGGGGCGTAAATCTGAGTTCATCCCCATGATTCTTCCAATTACAGAACCAGGGTTAGCCTTACCCTCATATTCAATGGCATTTTGAATCGCCATGTGTCTAATTAGGTTCATTGTCGTATCATCGGGAGTCCAAGACATGGGATTCATGCAATCCTAATGCTGATACTTCATGAATTGCATGGGCACAAATTGAGTAATTTAGAATAAAGTTGACTGATTTTTTGGTGCGAAGTTCCTTTTTGGTAATTCTTTTTCATGAATTTTATTCCACTCACGCTCGACAGTGGCCCAACTCCATCGAAGTTGTGGATGTGGCGAATCTAAGAGTAGTTGGGGGATAATCTTCTTTGTATTAGGGTCACTTGGATATCCTGAGCCTACAGAAAATCCTAATTGCTCAGATATTTCTCTTATACAATCATCTCTTTTTTCTTTTGCTAGAATACTGGCCATACCAACGAAAGGGTCGGTTTCATCTGCTTTGTGTTCACTAGTTATCGTAGAATCTGGCCATGGCCATGAAGATAACTGATTAGCAATACGGTCACTAAATCTCTGTGGCTTAATATCACAAGCATCATTGAGAATTACTACAGATTTTTTGATATCATCAGGTAGTGCATTAATCGCTTCGGCAAATAATTCTGTTTCAAGAACATTCAATCCCTGATTTCCAGAAGATGAATCGATACGTTCAGGAGAGCAAATAACAATACTATAGTGCCAAGGTTTGGTTTCAGAGTTTGTGATAAACCAATTTCTTAATTCTTGTCTCTTTTTTGATGTAAGATATTTCGAGTCCTTGACACCAACTTTGATTAAATTATCATATTCGTCAGCAGGCATTGCTACTGCGCAGACAACTAAAGGGCCAATAACAGGCCCTCTTCCGGCTTCATCAGCTCCAATTTTCCACATAATACAGCCTCACAAATCTAAATCATCATCAATCGCTTTAGGCAATGGTACAGACTTCTGAATTTCCTTCACTAGTTGAGAATTTTTATTTGCCAAGTTACTAGGGTCTTTTCTACTTGTGAGGCTTGTTTCCAACGGCTTCATTTCCAGTGATTGGTTTTCAGTTAGAGGTGCAGCGATACCTTCTGCAGATATTTTATCCAATAACTCATCTGCTGATTCCATAATACTCGCTTTATCGTGAATGTCTAAGACCAATGATGCGGCTTCTCTAAGTCTCTCATCAACAGGTTCAGAGGCTTGTTTGGTAGGACCAGCGTATTTTTTGAAAGTATTTTCAAATCTAGCAGAGGAGATTGCAGGAGATTCTATTATTTGTGGAGCATCAGATGTTTTCTGTTCAAATTTACCCATCCAGTCTTCAACTTGTTCAGGGTCCGGTTTTTCATATAGTGAATTACGTAGATTTTCGTCTTCAATTCTCTGTTTTCTATCTTTTAATGATCGATTTAAAAATAGTGTAGACAATATTACTGCCAGTATTACAAATCCCCAAGACTTGGCTATTAATTTAATATCAGTGGCTAATTTTGAGAGGCTAAAATCATCATCATCTTCCACATCCTCACGCCATGAATCTCCTAAGTATTCTGCTGATGAGGTGAATACAAATGGTTGGTCTGGAGCAAATCGAGAACGTATTGTAGTGTACAAGTACATGGTTCCATTACTAGTTTGGTCATCAGGAATTTCTGCCCATGCCCTGATGGTAAAATTAGATCCTAGAGGTAAGTCATTTATTTCAAAGGAGCGAGGTAAATCCACTCCATCTTCAATAATTGCATCATTTGGTGGTATGAATGTCATCTCAGTTGAATGGGAGCACTCAAGTTGAACTACCAAGCCATCTACTGCATTGCCGTCATTACGCAATGTCATGGCAATAGATAACCTTCCTTTAGCATCGATTTCCTCAATCAAATTTTCTAATGTCCAGTTAATTTGTGGAGCGATAATTACAGGTATGCTAGATTGTGAAATCACTTGCTGAGTGCCAGCGAGGAATAGTTGAATTTCAACCTCGGAATTTTCAAATGCTAGTACATCACTCTTGGCAGTAAGAGTTACTGGTTCACTAGTAATTACTTGATTGGGAAGTAAGGTATAGGAAGTATCAATTCCATCAAGAAGTAAAAAGGGTGGTAAATTAATATCTTTTATTTCGAAAACATCCATTGCATTACCTGTATTTGTGATTGTGAACTGTGATTGGCAACTTTCTCCGGGCAATAATTGTAAACAATCTTCATTATCCAGTTCAAAATTACCATCACGTAGCCAGAGGATATCAGCACTAACATCAGCGTTAAGTTTCTTTGAAATATCACCGATAGGATATACTTGTACTCTAACATCGAAATGGCCGGAATATTCAGATGGCGCTTGTATTCCAATTTCGAAACTACGTACTTGGTTTGGCTGAATCTCTATGTTTTCTTTGGCACCAAATAAAGCAGCAGTCCATCCATTGTATTCGATTCTATCAGCAATTGCTATGCCCGCAATAGGTTGTCCTAGTTCATCTATAGCCTCCAACGCAATACTAATTTTATTATTGACATTGCCTACATTTCTTACAGTGACACTTATTCTATCATTTTCAGCAGGGTCCAAAGTTAGATTATTCTCGACATAGTCTATTGAAATGTTTCGATAAGAACTCACCAAAAGATCAAATGACCATTGTGATTGAGCATAATCCAAACTAGATGATGCGGTTAAGGTGAAACGTGGCCCAGTTCCATACAGAGGATATCCATCGATTACTGAAGGAATGTCCACCCACAGATATACGTATGATAATTGACCTGGTAAGAGGGTTTCAATTGCATTATTATTAGATGTTTGATTCATGGTCCAACCCCAATTCCAGGCGGATTGGGTTGAAATGGAAAAGGTCACATCGTCTGATATCACTGCGTTATTAGTAATATTAACTGCTAAATTAGTACGAACTTCTGGATCAACAACAAATTGCGAGACTCCACTAACTCCAAATTCTAAAGCAGACTGTGGCAATATCATAATATCTATATCAACATGATGAAATTCATCTAAATTGACATCGTTAGTAATATTCAATTTCATAGTACTGTTAGCGTAGTTCGCATTAGAACTACAATCGATTGTGAACTTTACTTGACGTAATGCGTCGGAGTTCAGAGTATATTGTAAAGGGAGTCCGCTGACACTCAAGTCAGTAGCCAAATATTCGATTTCGAGTGTATAAGTTTGAGTGTAATCTTCAGTATTTTGAAGTGTAATTGGAATCTCTAAAGACTCACTTCTATGAATTATAATTTGGTCTTGGGAATTCACCCCCACAAATTCACTCCTCGAATGAACTTCTGCAGTTACGATTAGCATTGGTGCAATAATTGTCACCAATAACATCAGAACTACTGGTCTGCTCATAGGTGGTGGAATGAGTGAGTCTCTTGAAACACTCGGATGATTTGTTCAAGATAATCTCAAACAGGGTCAGTGATAGAATCTGCCAGGTTTGTTAGAGAGAATTCGGCTCCACTAATCGGAACACGTAGGTCAAATCTTTCAGAAATTGAAGGGTCTATCTCGCCAAAACATCCTACATGGATGCCATCAATTACGATTTTTGCAGCTCGACCTGAAAGCCAGGGGCCTTCATCATCTGGTAGTTTTTCAATAACATAATCAGATGCTCCAATGTCTCGCATGAATGCTTGTACTCTACCTCTTACTGCAGCGAAACCTCCACTTCTTTCAGCAACCAAAAAAGCCACTCTATCAGAATTCTTGTGGTCTCTCACTACTGTTCCAAGTTCATACACACTTTGCGGTAAATTATGATGTTGATTTGTAGCAAGTAGTCTCATCAAACCTGGCGTCAAGTATTGACGAAGTAATGTATGGTCTATGGTGATTGGATTTGTTATTCTTGTAACTTCTCCAACTGGAGTAAAACGCACGAAGTTAAATTGATCATCATCGTTAGATAGCGTGAGTGATTGAATCTGCATAAATCCTAGTCCTTGCATCGAATCTCTGATTCTACGTCTTAAGTGGCCATCAGCTCGGGGAATTGCTGTCATTGGTGACTTTGGTACATCAGTCCCTAGGTCCTCGTATCCATGGCCAATAGCGATATCTTCAATCAAATCGACGGGGTGTAAAATATCAAATCGCCATCTCGGCATTTCAATTGTGATTGAATTATTGTTATTACGCGAAATGTATTTTCCACCCATTCTATTGATTGCCTTAGTTATCTCTTCATCGGTCAAACTTCTCCCCAGTAGTCCGTCCAATAACTCGGTAGGAACTTCGTGTTGAATCGCTGTACCATTTGGATATTGTTTTGTCTTTCCATCAAACGAAGTTATCTCTACAGATTCGATTTGTCCCCCTCTCTCTTCTAACTGGGATGCAATGAGCATCAAACTAGCTTCGCAAGACCTAATATCCCACCCGGTCACATCGATGAAGAAATCACGAGTATTACTATTTACAGTAGTATGATTTCCGTTGATAATTGGTGGAAAAGATAGAACTGCATCGTCTGAGTCTACAATGACAGGGAACTTATCGAAACCTTCCAGAAGGTGAGCATAATCAATGCCCTTAGGATGCTCTTCTAAGATCTGAACAATACTCATCTCTTCAGTCATTGCGAGTGGTACGAACTTGGTATCTCCCGAAACCGCCTTTACCCTAAATGGTGGCTTCAATGTACTTAGGTCGTGAACCCCAATGGATGCTCTTCGTCTTCCTCTTCCCAGAGCAAAATGTAATTTCTCTTGATGGTCCATAAGAGATTTGATGAATGCATCAATTTCGATGTCACCTTCGAGTTCTACGCCCCTTACAATGCCCGCAAGTACTACAGGTCTAATATTCTCTAGTTCCTTATCGACTGTTACAGAAATAGTTCCAGTCTTAACATTCATACTAGGCTCAGCATCTTGTCCGTGAATGAAAGTTCTAATCGCCCTACATAGTGTCTCTCCCGAGAGTAGGTCTGGGCGATTAGGAAATATTTCGATGTCAAGTATTTCATCAGTACAGTTGTCAATATCTGTACCAAGCAGTGGTAATTCATTGGATAAAACTTCAACGTCATTAACCAAATTATGTTTAGCAAGAAGACTTGAAATCAAACTTTGCTCGACAGAAATAGTTGGCATAATAATTCCTCATCTAGCAAACCAATGTGGTAAAGGCCTTTCATATCCTGCTAATCTCAGTCCACTGACTGCCGCAGTTTCATGGTCTAACGCACGAAGGTGTTGCCTACTTAGGCCATCAATAGAATCCAACCCCAACTCTCTCAGGATATCAGATAAATTTCTGTATAAGCCTTGTATCCAAAGTGCTAAATCTGTAGCATCGACCATAGGAATCTCACAACATATTGCCTTTATTCCAGTAGCAGAAAGTATGGCTAAATCTTGAGCATCAACAGAGAATCCTAGCATTATTCCAGAGTCAGTATCCGTTCCTTCCAGGTTTGCTTTGTTACTTCTACCGATTAGTGGAAGGCTGGCTGCCTCAGAAATACCAGTACTATCTTCAATTTTACAAATTGCTAAGTCGGCATTGTGATATGATGCCTGAGTATGGAGGGCATTTATTCTTCCAATCCCTTCGATTATTGCGTATGGTTTCTGTTTTCCAGCCATAGAGCGCAATGCTACCAAGAGCCCGTCTATTTCTTCGGAGTCCATACTGGGAAGTGATGTGAAATCTAATATCAGTCCGCCAGATTGTGATATCGATTTGGAGATGTCAGATAAATTTCCTGTATCTACAACCAGAAAGTCGTTATTTCTTGGGTTAGAACGGGTCATGAATGGTTGCTTATTGAGGCAGTTACTCAATTCAACATCAGTATCTTTGGGAAGTTTCAGTTCTTTTGCATCATCGATAAACGGAATCATCGGAAGCGGTAGGGCGATGGGTGTGTTTTCATCGCCTCTCTCTCCAATAAGTGCGACGGTATCGCATGTGACATAGTGCATTTTTCGCCCCTCTTCGCCGGGTACTAGTCCAATTCCAGAAAGGTCACCACTCGAAACTATATTTTCTCGAAACTGATTGGTGACCGAATCATTTGCCTCCAAGCAAATTGCATCTTTTGGAATTTCATGACTCTTGTCTCCAAGTTGTTTATTGATGTCTTTTTGTTCAGCAGCAGTTAATGGTCTCAATGCAACTCCTTCAGGGGGATTTGGACATCGTCCATTGATTACAATTCTACCACCGGTCATTCCTGCTCCGGGGTCGCTTCCCACGTCTCCATCGATAACGATCAAACCGCCAGTCATGCCGCCTCCAACTCTAGAGCCAGTGTTTCCACGGATTGAAAGTAGTCCTCCAGCCATACACGCTCCAGCATCGTTTCCAGCACCATCAAGAATACTAATATGTCCAGACATCATACCAAATCCTGCATAATTTCCAGAATTTCGTTCACATGTTATGATATTACCATTATTTCCTGCACCGAGGAATGAACCACTATCTCCTTGAATCGTGAATGTTCCTCCCATTCCAAATGCAGCAATCCATGAGCCCAATGTTCCAAGTGCCCTTAGTTTAGACCCCTTTGGAAGTCCAGGACATAGCCCTAACTCTCCATTCTTTGGCACAGGCTCTCCGGCATTTGTCCAGCCTATTCGTAATATGGCGTTTTGCTCGGCTGCCGCTTCGAGCCTTGAGCCGAGCTTAGAATTTATACTAAACGAGCGTTCGACAATATCCAAAACATCCGCCATGAGACGATGTCGTAGTATCTTGAACATATACTTTCTTTGAACAAATTATCATTTGTGCTCATTTTCTACCACCTCATTTCTAACGATTTGTTAATAGAGGGACTTCAAAGACAGGTAATTGGTGAGAGCATGACAATCAAGGTAGCCATCAATGGATACGGGACAATTGGTAAGAGAGTCGCTGACGCAGTGGACGCACAAGATGATATGGAAATAGTTGGAGTTACGAAGACTAGGCCAGCATTTGGTTGTGATTTGGCCGTAAGAAAAGGCTACCCGATTTATTGTACTTTTGATGAGCAGGAAAGAATAGATGCTTTTGCCAAAGCAGGCTATGAGTGTCATGGTGGACTATCAGACCTTCTTTC
>Ga0206682_10000703_pt1 | contig 35235 bp, 28 predicted proteins | sample M240m12015metaG_FD_155444 | JGI IMG/M metagenome (GOLD analysis project Ga0206682, IMG submission 155444) | Ammonia-oxidizing marine archaeal communities from Monterey Bay, California, United States - M2 40m 12015 | ecosystem: Environmental > Aquatic > Marine > Intertidal zone | place: USA...
TGCTCGGATCGTAGCGGCCAATCGCGATTTGAACCGACATGTCTACTCGGAAGGTAGTGGTCTGTGCTTCGGCGAGGAAAGAAAAGAGGCAAGGGAGTATAACCAAGCCGAGCTTAGAGAGAAGGGATCGCATTTCTTCAAGGTAGTGATGAGGGAGAATGAGGGAAGAGAAAATTAAGGGTCTGCAAGGATTCGAAAAAACCTCTTTTGTTATTTAAAGAATTTGGGATTCTTTAATCAATGAAGTCGGTAAGTTCTTTCAAGGCTTTTAGCTCATTCTTTGGAATTCTATTTTGTGCTGTAGCACTTGCGCAGAGTCCTGTTTCTCTACCGTCTAGTCCTCCCGAAAACGAAGGTGTTCCCTCGGCTGCTATCTTGTCTTTTATCGAACGGCTGGAGAAAGATATTGATGCGGTTCATAGCTTTATGATTCTTCGTCGCGGCAAACGGATCGCACAAGGATGGTGGGCACCATTTGATGAAACGACGCCGCATCTCATGCATTCGCTGAGCAAGAGCTTCACTTCTACAGCTGTTGGATTAGCGATTGAAGAGGGCCAGCTGTCACTTAATGATCCGGTGATTTCATTTTTTCCAGATGATACGCCAGCCGATCCAAGTTGGCAGCTCAAGGCTATGCGCATTCGGGATTTACTTACAATGACGACTGGGCATCGCAAGGAACCGCTACTTTTCAATACGGAATCTCATTGGGTGAGGGCTTTTCTTCATTCGGAAATAGAGTTCAAGCCAGGAACTCATTTTCAATACAACTCCGCCGCTACCTATATGCTCTCGGCGATTATACAATCGGTCACAGGCGAAATGGTGGTGGACTATCTGGACAAACGTCTCTTTCAACCATTGGGAATTAAGAAGCCTGATTGGGATCGCTCACCAGACGGAATCAATACGGGCGGTTGGGGGCTCAGGGTTACTACTGAGGATATTGCGAAGTTAGGTCAGCTCTACCTTCAGAAGGGGATGTGGCAGGGAAAACGTATCCTTTCAGAAGCCTGGGTTCAGGAGGCAACCTCGAAACAAACTTCTAATGGGAGTAACCCCGATAATGATTGGGATCAGGGATATGGGTTTCAATTTTGGCGTTGTCGAAACAACTGTTACCGCGGGGATGGTGCATTTGGACAATTCTGCATCGTTATTCCCGAGCATGAAACGGTGGTGGCGATTACATCGGGAACGAATGATATGGGAGGGATAATGGAAGCTGTATGGGAAACCCTCTTGCCGGCCATGGCGCCAAATCCTATTGGGCTCGACACCACGATCTTTCAGTCTTTGGCTTTTAAATTGAATGGCTTAAGCCTCCCATTAGTTGAGGGAGAATTATGGTCTCCAGTATCGGAAAAACTCGCTCAAAGAAAATTTCAAGTTTCTGAAAATGAAGCTGGTGTTAACTCAGTCTCTTTTTATCTCCATGGAAAGGACCACCGTATTACCATGGAAATGGATCATGGAATGGAAACTCTTTACCTAGGAACTGAGAGTCACATCACTTCCAAATTGAATGATCACCTACCCTACACACAGAATATGAGGAGGCGAATTGGTGCCAGTGGCGCTTGGGTTAAACCGAATGAGTATCGGGCAAAGATCTATCTTACCGAAACACCAGGAAGTATTATGTATACGTTCCGCTTCGCAAATAATCGTATGACTTGGACAAGCCAATTACGTCATTCGCTATTTGGGTCTAGGAATTTGGCCATCTTAAAAGGTGAATTCTAGAAGATTTCTTTCGAGTGAAAGGCGGCGGGCTTTAAATAGCTGGAAGAGCATACAAAGCTTTCTTAAGAGACTCCCTAACTCTGCTGCGGGAAGATGGCCTAAGTCTTTGTAGTCGTCTTTAGAGTGGGGCTGAGAGGGGAGAGGCTGTAACAGCGAACACATGAAAGGGTTTTGCTCTTAAGCTTTTCAGAAGCAGTTTTTCGATCCTTGAAGGTTGCTTCTTTGCCTTTTCTTGGGAGAATAAAAATTATCGCTTTTTATTGCGCATTAAATCAAGGCTCATGATTTCTCTTACGATACCAACTGTGATTCTGGCGCTGCTCTTCTTTTCTATCACGGTTCCTTTGTCCAGTAACGAGACAGTGGCTAGCTTACAGACGACCAAAAATCTCGACTATTGTTTCGATGGTGAGATCTCCCGCTCAGTCCTGGAAAATTACCTCGCCCGGAGTGCCACCGTTGCTTCTTTGCTTCACTTCACCTTAGACGACGATTTGCGTATGATGAGCAATACCGGCGTGAAGTTCGCTGGGCGTGTAATCTGGATGTGGGGAAATGAATCGCGGATCGATGCTCTAGTCAGGAAGGGTAAGCCGTTCGTGAAACGTATTCATATTATGGATCCCGATATCATCCTTCAGGGGGCGATCTTCGAAATTGTTACCAGAGATGTCGACAATGTCGTGATTCCTGCCTCTGTATTCAAAGAGTTCGGCCTCAGGCCGGAAGTGCGGAATTTTCGTTATAGTGATATGCTGTATTCTCTCGGTCGCCGCGTCGACCACTGGGCTGAGGGCTCTTCGGTTCCGGACATGAGTCGTCTGGAGACCCGTATGTGGTTTTTCTATGTGGGGAAGCGATGGATCGATATGGGTCTAGAAGCCATTCACTTTGGTCAGGTCGAAATTATGGATGACCGTGACCGAGATCACACTCACTGGCGAGACATGATGAAACGTATTCGTAAGTATGCCAAGAAACACGCTCGGCGGCACTTCGTCCTTGCTGATGCTCATACTCCAAGTGGCGGTATCGTCCACAAAGGTGAACTGATGTTCGATTTTCACTCCTTTCCCTCAAGGCCAAAATCAGTCAAGGACAAGCCCCACCAAGCGGTTCTGGAGAAGGGTTTTAGTGATTCGATTTATGGTCGAAGCAAAGGTGGACGAGCTCCTAGTGGTTGGTCTTGTAACGCTCTTCCCTACATTGTGGAACTCGACAATTTCGGCAGTTCAGATCATCCGGGAGAATACCGCTCGACCGATAAGATCCATGTCTGGGGATGGGACGAAATCGGCTGGTTTATGAAGCAGCCGGAGAAGTATCGCAACGAATGGCTCAAGTATGCTTACAACTGGGTTCGGAAAACAGACCCTAATGGTTTCTTTCAACTGCCACTGCGACGCTTCCAACACTATACCGCCAGCATGGAATCGGCTAAGGGTCAGCGACAAGAGTCATCAATAAAGGTGATTTGGGCGTCTATTGAGAAGCGATAATATTTCCAAATTAGCCGATATGTCTTAAGGCGCGTTACTTGTTTTCATCTCCTGTCGCAAGTAGCTCGAAATAAAACCTAGTAAAGCGCTAACGCATCTTGTGGTTAGTGCTAAAAAATTACCTTTTGACGGGAGGGTTTTGAAGCCACGTTTGGATTGGAACGGGGATTGGATTTATCTTGTATTAGGCTGCCTCCTTCTCATTAGCGTCTCTCCTAAGCCTGGTTTTGGCCTTAAAGTTTGCTTGTTCAGGCTCTTTGAAATGAAGTGCTGACTATTGCCAGTCTCATGGTGATTGACTTTTTTTCAGACTTTTAGCACTCGTATCGTCCCGATTAAGATCGGCAAAATCGGTGTGCACACGGCTGGCATGGTTAGTTTCGATAGCAAGGATACGATTATCTTCGACCTTTTCCAACTTGGTGTATCTGGGATGATGGGAATCCTTGTAAGGATCATTAGAGGCCGCATTATAACAGCAAATCATAGCCCAGCGTGGATGATCAGACTCATTGGCATCGGAAGCATGTAATGTGTTGGAATGGAAAAATAAGGCATCGCCCGGGTCCATTGTGACATGAACGAGATCCAGTCTCTTCTTTGCTTCTTCGACCCGTTCCATATCAGCCCCGGCCTGATCTCCTGAAAGAATATGGTTAATCCTACCCAACTTATGGGATCCTTTAATGACCTGCATACATCCGTTTTCAATTGTTGCCTGGTCCACCGCTATCATAACACTGCATAGATTTGGGGAGAGTACGCCATTCTGATACCAGTATCCATAGTCCTGATGCCACGCCCAAGCTCCGCCCACCTTCGCATCTTTTAATATCATTTTTGAATGGTAATGGTATGCCTCGTCTTTGAGTATTTCTTCAACGCGATCAACCATCTTACGGCAACGGGCAAACATTCCGTAGATTCCATCGCCTGGATGATTCCATAAAGCTAGGCGAACTGCGTTGCCTTCTCCGTCGTCTCTTTGAGTGGATGATTTATCCATTTCGTTATCGCTACGGGCAGCATGTCCAAGTGAGTCAATTTCGTCTTTGGAAAAGAGATTGCGAACCACGATGTAACCATCACGGTCATAATCGCTTAATTGTTCTTCTGTAAGTAATTTCATTTTCGACTTTTTTTATACTTTGTTTTCAAGGTATTAGGAATTGATTTTTGTTGTGGTGGGTTTGTTGGCTGAAGTGGAGGAGGGTTAAATAATAAAAGAGTGTCATATTTTTTCTGATGATTCAGATAGTGACAGGGCGAGAACCGAAATACGATCCACATTCATTTTAAAGATCTGCGTTTTAGCTTTTCAATGTTTTCACGGAGCTTAAATTTTCGAAGAAATGGGAGTAGTCTTAATCAAAATCATTCGAAGCCTGTTTTGCTTTTCATTGCTGATTTCTGGTGTGGGAATTGTTCAGGGACAGGAGACTCTAAACAAAACACTTAATTTAGGAGGTCTTGATCGGCAATTCATTGTGTATTTACCCAAGAATTTCACTCATACCGAATCGCTTCCGGTGCTTTTCTGCTTTCACGCAGGGGGTGGTTCAGCAGACGGGATGATGCGCTTCACGGCTGATTTTCGTCCTCTTGCAGATGATCAACGATTTATCGTCGTTTATCCCCAAGGTGCAGTAATCCGTGATGAAAAGGACCCGCAAGGTTCATCTAATTGGAATACCATAGGACCGTATGACAATGGCACTGACGATGTAGGTTTTACAGGAGCAATGATCGATTTTCTTGAAATGGATTACGCCGTAAATTCGAGTAGGATTTATGCATGTGGCTTTTCACTAGGGGGGAATTTCGTATGGGATCTGGCGTGTTACCTTGGCGATCGTTTTGCCGCAGTATCCTCCGTGGCAGCCAGTATGTGGCAGTGGACCCTTGAGGAATGCACCAGTAATCATCGCGTAGGAATACTCTCAATCCATGGGACAAATGATTTTTATAATCCTTATAATGGAAACCAATACTCCATTTCGATGAACCAACTCAGTGAACACTGGGTTTTAAAAAATGGCAGTGAGGGGACTCCTGTGACTAGCCAGTTTGCTCCGGGGGTAACTCGATTTTTATGGAATAGAGGAGATGCTTGCTATGATGTTGCGCATTACCGTATTCAAGATGGGGAGCATGTTTGGCCGTCTTTCGCTACACAAGTGATCTGGGATTATGTTTCTCGTTACACCAGCTTAGGATTACTCGGTTGTATTCCAGTGGAGCTGTCTGTAAATTCTTATAACAAAGAAAGTGAGGAAGTCACCATCACCGTGAACAACCTTCCTGAAGGAAACTTTGAAATCCGTAGCTCCACGAGTGGGAGGGCCTTTCAACCGTTGAGCCCCGGAATCAGTATAAATCAAAACACAGTTTTTCCGCTTACCATTTCTGAGGTCCGAGATGATAAACTCCTCTTGCAGGTCTGGAAAAAGGCTTTGTAGGCAGCTAAGAGTCTCCCATGATTTTGTGCGAGAGTTCTTTCAGGTAGAATTCTCTTGGGTAATATCCAGTTTGAAAAATGGAACCAGGCCGCCTTTGGCCCGGATTAGATTATGAGGAGGGAAGGCTTTTTGATACGAGTTGGTATTCCTTTGACGGACTATTTCAAGCCGAGATCCCATCCTTTTTTAAAGGTGGGTTTAATGAATGCTTGAGATTTGGGAGCATTTTTGCACAACAAGTTTTTCGAATCCCAATCAAACTCTTCTTTGGTTCGGAAGGCGTTGTTTGCCAGTAGAACAGTTTCGGTTAAGGGGCCTGTGTAGGCAAAGTTACAGGTAGGAGGTGTCTTGTCTCCTTTGCAGGCGTTAATGAATTCATTATGGAAACCCGGTGAAGCTGGAATACTTTGATCTGGGTATTCAAAATCTTTGTAGTCTTCCTCAGGTAAGAGTTTGTGCTGGTCAAATCCTGTGATGAGCATGCCTTTGGAACCAATAAAGAGTGTGTTGGCGCCTTTTGAAGAAAGACTGAGTTCTTTCAAGATCGCTGGTCCAGTTTTGGTCTGATACCAGTAAAGTTTTACGGGCACCTGCTTTCCACGGGCAGGGAATTCAAACCATGAAGTCATACTCTTTGTGGTCATTTCTGAATGGGCTTCGGGTCCGCTGGCGCCACAACGTGTAGGGTGTTTCAGGCCTAGTGCCCAGTAGGGTATATCGAGGATGTGACAGCCCCAGTTGCCTGTTTCACCGGTTCCGTAGTCCCACCAAAAGCGCCATCCGTAGGGTGTGATTTGAGAATCGTATGGCGTGTCTTTGGCTGGCCCAAGCCACAGGTCGTAGTCGAGGGTGTTGGGAATAGTTTGTGGTTCAGTCAAGCGGCGTTTCAATCCACGGCTGCTGCTGACCCAAGAGTGAACCTCGGAGACATCACCTATAGCGCCCGACTGAATCAACTCAACCACGCGATGCATATTGGATTTGGTATGGCGTTGAGAACCGAGCTGAGTGACTAAATTGTTTTCCTGTGCCTTCTTGGTTAGCGTCCGGACTTCCCATACGGAGTGAGCCAGAGGCTTTTCGAGGTAAACATGTTTATCGAGATCCATCGCGATATAGGCGGGGTGGAAGTGAGAATGATCGGGGGTAGAGATGGCTACGGCATCAATTGATTTGTGCATCTTGTCGAACATTTGGCGGTAATCCGTAAATTTGGCCTTGCTATCAAATTCTGCGAAATTTTTACCGGCGCGCACAGAGTCTACGTCACACATCGCGACAATATTTTCGCCTTTGAGGCCATTGTATTGGAAGTTACCTTGCCCCCCGAGACCAATGAGTGCGACGTTCAGCTTCTCATTGGCATTCCGTGTTTTTGCGATAGCTGGGCTGGCAATGCTGAATGCCGCTGCGGATTTCACAAAACTACGGCGTGTAATATGTTTCGACATGCTTTGTCTCATAACGGATCGATGTAAATGTAGGGGTTTGTTTTTATTCTTTAGAGATGATTTATCGAAAAAATAGTTCACGAGTTATTAGGAAGGTTGCTTTAGAGGAAAGGGGAGGGAATCCGGCGTTGAGCAGGCCAGGTGAGGCGAAAAGCGGGGTAATAAATACCGCTCAATTAATGTTCTGAATTGGCGTCTTTCTATTTATCTCTAATCAATTCCTTAATCAATCTGCTCATCTTTCTTCTCAATCATTTCACTTTCTTTAGATGTTACGGGGAGACATCAGTGGGCTCATTGAGGCTGCTTCTGAGACTGAAAAGCGAATTTGACCCATGCGTTCGCAACTTCTTGATTGGGATACCACGAGGCAGTTGATTTATCGCCTTCGAACTTTGCGTAGGGAGCTAGATTTCCTGAATCGATCGACCCAAGCCAGCCCTTTTCTATTTTTATATTACGCAGCTTTACTGGGTTTTGCTTCCCATTTTCTCCGGTTGGCAGGCGAAGTCGAATCATAGCCTCGGTCCAGGGAATTACCACGTCATTAGCAGCCCAGGCGCGCCAATCTTTGGGTGTCGTCTCATTCTTTTTGAAGTGCATGCCTCTGGGCCAGTGGCTTTGACCTGGTAGCCAAATCCAAGCACGGGGTGATTTTGCTTCACGGGAATGGTGGAAGTGCTTGCGAATGTCTTCCGGTTTCTTGTCGATCTCTCCCATTAGGTAAAGCCCGGGAACCTTTATGCTGTTCGCCTCTTCTTGCATGAATTCGGCATCACTCGGATTAGCCCGCAGCGCAATGTGGAACGCTAGGACTCGCGAAGGTTGAAATCGGACAAAATCCTGCGCGACCCGACCTCCCATCGAATGCCCCCAAAGAACAAAGGGAGCGTGCTTTAGTTCGGGACGATTTACTTCAATGGCGAATTGGTCGCACGCCTTAATTATCGACACTCCGTAGCCATTTTTCTGAACACCGTGCGCCTCAAATTCACAAAACAAAATCGCTGAATGGGTGCGTTTGGCTAATGCTCGCCACTCTTGATCTTGTTCAAAGAGATGCCTCCCGGCTCCGCGCATGTTGATTGCAAAGATACATTGCACAGAAGAGATGGATTCGGGGATCCAAATGGAATATTTCGATCCAGCGATGAGCGGCTCCTTAGAATCCTTGACGTCAGTTTGGAAAGTTTCACCTTTCGTGTCCGTGGTATCCGCAGATACCAAACCAACGGCGATAGCGAATACCGCGATTGGAATCAGTTTCGTCATAGGATTATCGCTAGAAATTTTCGTGTTTCGGGAATGGGCTGAAGTCGCATTTGGACCGGAGCAGCCAGTAGAGAAGGAGGAGTTATGGATAGCTCAGTTCTATCGTCTGCTAAAGTAGTCTGACGATACGATCTCCAACAAAATGTCTCGAAGTCCGAAGTTGGCCTTAGCGGACTGCTTGTAGAGCTGTTCAATATGCTCACGGTCGAGAAAGTTAAGCTCACGAGCCATTGCATAGGACAACATACTCTCTAGGAATGTCTTGAAAAATCTCTCTTTGTCTTCCTTCAGAATTGACTTTAGGCCCTGTGGTCCTTCAAAGGCCCGGCCGTCCATATGGACAGTTCTTGCATCCACTGGAAAACGTTCTCCCTTCGTGTTGTTCTTTGGGGCATAGTTGCTTACGTCAGTGTATTGGTCCCGCCAGCGTCCTAGGACGTCGAAGTTTTCGAGGGCGATCCCAAGAGGATCCATCTTCTTATGACAGATGTTACAGCTGGTATCTGCTCGATGTGCATCGATCGTTTCCTTGATGCTTTCCGTTTTAGTAGGGGGGCTGAGTGCGGAAATCTCAAGGTCATTCGGTGTCTCTAGATGGTCGCCGTAAAAACTCTTCAAGACCCACGCTCCTCGATAAAACGGGTTGGTATATTCCCCGTTGTTAGTTGTCATCAGCATGAAACCTGCCTGTGAAAGTAGGCCTCCACGAAATCGGTCTTTTTTGCTCAGTATTACTTTAGAAAATTCTGATGTGATTTCTTTAGGCCTATAATCTTTCGGTGAAATTTTATTAGCGCCAGGTCTTTTGCTAGGCGACGCAACTGGATGTCCTTCGATTCGATAGATGTAGTTAAGCTCTTGCGTTATCATCACGAAATCGGAATCAATAAAATTCAATAAGCTCAAATTGCTCGCCAACAATTCCCTGAAGAACTCAACTGGTTCTTCTTTGATCTGATTCCGGACAAGGTCAAATTCATCAACAGAGAAAATGCTTAGGTCTGGTTCGACGATCTTTAGTTTTTCAAGATCGAGCCATTGATGAACATAGTCTCTGATAAAGCGATCAGTTCTTGCGTCCTGTAGCATTCGGAGCGCCTGATCACGACGGGTTTTGGGGTCCTTTAGTTTTCCCTGTTTCGCCAGCTCGTAGAGGAACTCGTCGGGCAAGGAATTCCACAGGAAATACGACATGCGGGCAGCGATTGCGAAATCATCCAAAATCTCTAATTCCCCTTCTTGCTTAAACAGGAACTTCGGGGAACACAACATTCCGCGAATGCCTGCCTGAAGACCTGAGAAAATGCTTTGGTCTTGGGTAAACGCTTTTGTGGCAAGCTTATAGAAATGCTTCATCTCAGCGTCGGAGACCGGACCGCGAAATAGTTTGCGAGCAAGTTTCCTTAAAATCGTCTGGCAGGCCTCAGAGTCAGCAGCTGCATCTATGTCTTTGCAGTAGGTTTTATAAAAATGTGTATCCGGTGGCCATGAATCATAAACTGGTCCTGTAATAGTCGCCGTTTCAATACAGAACATCCGCTGAAGCCCCCCTCCTTTGACCGAATTACATCTGAGAACAATCGTGTCATCTGACGACAGTTTCGTTGTGAAACCGACGCTGGGATCGAAGTCTTGCCAAGCAGCATTTTTGGGGATGACAGTGACGATACTTTGTCCTACGCCAGAGTTTTTACGGAGGAAGTAGCTCATCGAATGGTCGGTCGCCAATTCTTCGTTAGCATTAATCTCTGAAATTTCCTTAACGGCGGGCAACCTTTCTTCAGCTCGGTTTCCTGCAACAAAATTGGCTTGGATATAGAACCCCTCTGGAACAATCCGATAAACACCACTCGTTTTGACCGATGGGTTGATTTTTATTTGGATGGACTGGGTTGCAAATACCAGGGGCCGTGAATTTAGGGACAGCGTAGGTGCGAAACCGTTGGTGTTGTCCTTGTGGCTGTGCGTATCAATGTCTGTGTCTTTCGTCGAGTAGACAATGGTGCGTGGAGCAGGTTTATCGCTGACAACACTCTCAGAAATAAAGTTCGCAACATTGAAGTAGGACTCCATATCGACAACCGACATATGAAGGTTGTCGGCGTTGTTATTAAAGCCAGCTTCGATGCTATCAAGTGGCAACCGGTCGATCAGTGAGAAGTCGGTTCCAAAGACATCATTCACCGTATTTTGATATTCGACTCGACTCAGCCGTTTTAGCATACCCGGCTTTTGCTCCTCCGTGAGTCGGTACAGTTGATTTCCCAATACCTTCTCTAATAGTTTGATTTGATCGATTTCTGGACGCTTAGGTGCATCGTCCGGCGGCATCTCTTCAGATTCGATCGCTGTATAAATATCATCTAAGAAACTGGGATCGTTCCATTTTTTCAGGTTAATCTGATCCAGGCGGAGGCCACCCTTACTCTTCTCTGGTCCGTGACAAGAAACACAAAACGTATTGAAGAAATGTTGCGATTGCATCCGCTCATCTGCGACGATGCTCGAAATCTGGACACCGGTAAAGAGCAGCAATAAAACTGCAAGCTTTGTGATTCTTTGATTCAGCATAATATCACAATGCGATGCTCTTCTTGCTATTGCCGAACCGATCTCGTTCGATGCCAAATTGCTGAAGTATTGAGAGATAGATGTCACAGGTCGTCTCACCTTTGCGAATGATATGACCGCCGTGATTTGCGAATTTTCCGCCTGCAACGAATACCGGGATTTCATTTCCGTTGTGAGGTCCCATTCTCTGGCTCACGCTATTGTTCCCTGTCGAAACGCTGATCGTCTCGTCCATCAGAGAGCCTCCGGATTCGGTTCTCGTGCTGGCGAGCTTATCATAGAAGTTTGCCATTAGTGAAAAGAACGAGGAGTCATATTTCGTCAGACTTGCGCGTGCTTCCTCGGATTTGCTTATGTTGTGCGTCGTGAGGTGATGGTCATTGTCGAGTCCTGTCATATAGAAATTGACGACTCGTGTGACATCAAACTTGAAGGCCTTGTAAACCATGTCGAATGCAATGCCGCGTTGAATCTGACGTGGGTTTGTCAGGAATCTTTGTTTATCGACATCGGTTGCGAGAAATTCATTCTCAAATGAGGGGGCGACAGGGAATTCGACATCCTGACGAGACCGACTGAGCCACTCAATAGATTTGTTGAGTTCCTGCTCCGATTCACGTAAAGCCGCAAAATACTCTTCTAGTCTATGCTTGTCGCGGCCCGAGACCCGTGCCATCAGTGCTTTCGCTTCCTCAAGGGAACCATCAAGGACGCTTTTCTTATTCGCCAGAAGTCGCTCCTCTGTCTTCCTGTCAGTCTTGGCGAAGAGAGTTTCAAACAGCACCCTCGTCGATTGAATTGGCATAACAGGAAGCCTGTTTCGCCAGGAAGCAACGATATGATGATGAGCATGACTGATGAAGGTCACCACGTTTCTAACGCGGGTTAAATGTCCAACGTGGTCCGCTACAAGTTGGTCTAGAGAGTCCGGGTTCGTGGTGGTATTTCCGACAAAACACCGGTGGTCATTGTGATGGTTCCCGCCAAATCTCATTTTTGAATAGAGCGTGAAATAGTCTCTGTGTTTTTTAAGAGGCTCCATGTGGTCGCTGAATACGTAGTCCGCGCCATCAGTCTTCGGCAGGACGTCGGTGAATAGGCCGTAGCCCATACTCACACAGAAAAGTCGTTTTACATCAGCTTCATCGGGCGTAGATCGATTCTTCCCGAAGCTCTCAAGAGACGGAAGGAAAAGTGTACAACCAGCGGTTTTTAAAATCTCGCGACGTTTCATAATAATATTGCCAGGAATTTTCTTGTGATTGAGTTTTTTGGGGAGCGATTGAGGTGGTCTACTAAGAAGTTTGTCTTATAAGCTTTCGACTTCCCAGCCCTTTCGGTAGGCCTGTCGTATAAGGGTATTCGCTTCTGAGCTGTTTGAAAATTTAAGCTTATCACTATCCCAGCGCAAACTCTGTCCCGGAAAACGGCAAGCAATCGTTCCTAGAAGCACTGTTTCGGTCATTGGGCCCGAGTAGTCGAAATTTGAGGTCGGAGTTCCTTCGCCTCGAATTGCCGAAACCCACTGACCGTAGTGATCATCACTCTCGGTTTTTTTGAGCGGGTAATTGAGCTTCTTTCCATCGACATAAAAGTCCGGGAGATGACCACTTCCGTGTTTTGTTATCAGGCTTGCTTTTTCTCCGACCAAAATGACTCCGTTGTCCGGGATCTTGGTCTTCGATGGGAAGCCTGCCTCTTCGGCCGTTGGCCTCTTTTTTCCATCATACCAAATCATTTGAAAATTCTTACCCGAAGTATGCTTCGTGCCGGCAAAATCGTAGTAGATACGCTCCCACTCAGGAAAGGTTTCCTTCATCGGAGAGGGACCTTCATGCTTCACGCTTCGCGCCGGTCCAAGCTCGAGCGCCCAGACCACAGGATCGATGATGTGACATCCCATGTCGCCGAGCGCACCCGCCCCAAAATCATACCAGCCACGCCATGCGAAAGGATGATAGATCTTCTTTTGAAAAGGACGCTCCGGGGCCACGCCAAGCCAAAGATCCCAATGGAGCCCATCAGGAATCTTACCGGAGCCTTTCGGCCGCCGGTGACCCTGAGGCCAAATCGGGCGATTTGACCAAGTATACGCCCGCTTAATCTTCCCGAGAAGGCCGGAGCGAACTAGGTCCACGAGACCCTTGTAGTTAGCCCCACTGTGATTCTGGTTGCCCATTTGAGTCGCCACTTTCGCCTCGCGCGCCGCTAAAGTGAGAGCGCGTGCTTCGTGCACCGTACGCGTGAGGGGCTTCTGTGTGTAGGGCGAGATCCCGAGTTTAAGCGCGGTCATCGTGACCGGCGCGTGCATATGATCAGGCGTCGATACCGTGACTCCATCGAGGTTCTCCTTTTCAAGCATCTCACGCCAATCGGTGTAGCGTTTCGCCTTCGGCCACTTTTTGGCCGCCTCAACAAATCCTCCTTTTCGGTCCTTTCCGAGTTCATCGACGTCACAAAAGGCTACGATTTCTCCGTGCTTTGATGCCCCGAGTGAGTCCGCCCATCCTTTTCCTCCAACCCCAACCGCGCCGAGAGCTGGTCGTTCGTTCGGTCCGCCCTTAGCGCCAGGTAGACTCAAGACTCCGGCGCCATATCCCAAAAAAACTCTCCGTTTCATTACCCAAGTAAACGATCTCGCCGGCGTGATCCTTTCGCCCCGATAGCTTGGAATTTACTTTTGGTGAGATGGATTTGAAAATTGTTGGGGTTGAATCAGAAAAGGAAGAGAGAGAGGCTTAGTCAAAAGCTTTCCATCCACCGCCGATGAATAGCAATCGGCATTCAGGCATTTGGAGATTACCTTCGGCGATTCTAATAGTGACCTTGTAGGATTTCCCGCTTACCGGTGTGAACTTGGCCTTGGGAGTATAAAGGTCACTTTGGGAAGCTCCGACCGAGCCCGACCAAGTCCAGTTTTTCAGAGGAGCCTTCTCCGAAAAGATTCCTTTGCCGTCGCTATCATCCAAGGAAATTTCAACTATCATGTCATCCGCGTCAAACTTCTTAGGTTTTCCTGAAGCTGGAAGGGGATGTGCGATCCGCAAATAAGAAACGAATCCAACCTCTGGAAGTCCTTCCAACTCGTATCTCCGTACGCTGGCTTCCTTTAAATCAACCGCACCAAGATCCAAGGCGAATCGTTGAATGCCAGACTGTCTTCCTCGATCCGTGAAGTTTCCATCTCCGGTGTAATTTAAGTTTGGAAACTCGCGGTCCATACCAAAACGGGCGACTTTATCATTTGGTATAAATTGTTTAATTTCTTGACAACCAAAGGTGAAAAAACAGCCGAGGAAGCATGCAGTAAACAAACTCTTCTTTCTGCCAATAAATCTCATGATAGGGAATTTGTAGGATTTCCTTTTAGAGATCAAATTGATTATTTCGATGCTACCATCAAGATGACCGGTTTTTTTAGACGAACGCTAGGCGATTCTCTTTAGCGCCCTCCGTTCTGGTTTAATCAATATTTGAAAAACCGTCTCAAGATTAGCAGTGATATGGATTTCAGGTCTCGCGAAATTAGGAGCATTTTTCATTATTTAATTTTTCTTTCACGCATTAAGTCGGTTATTCAGTTTCTGCCTTCTTTGTCTGCATTGGATTTTAATCGTGTGATCTTTGCTTCGTCTAATCTCACGTCAAAAACAGGGTTAGGATTACCTTCTAAATAGTAGATCGCGACGAGTCCTGTAGCTTTGCTATATCCTTTTTTAAAACGAGAAAAATCGTCAATCGAAGCTTGGAGTCTAATCCGATCGCCGGCTTTAAAAGGGCCAGCATCTGTTTCTGCAATATTGATGACGAATCGAAATTGTTCACGCTTTTCATTATTGTCATTGTTGATGACAGCAACCTTAGGGACGAGTGTCATTGAATCATTCCAGGAGGCTTTAGTATTCTTTGGAAGTTCGAATTCCCAGTCGATATACGGCGCACCGGATCCTATCAACTTATTGGCTTCATACTGGATTGTGCCTGGTGCAGCATTAAAATCGACTACGCCGCCATAGCCGTCGGTAATCACCTCAAGCCAATCAGATTTGCTCTCAATTCGTCTTTTTAAATCGTCTTCTTGGGGAAGATTTGCCGCCTTGGCTAGCGTCTCAAGCATGCCATTGAAATGGACAATGTTCTTTTGCCACTTATTCCATACGGTAACGTATTTGGTTGTTTTGTTTTTGTTCTCATCAAGTGGTGTCTTGGTTAGGGGTTTGCCAGGCTCCGGTTCAGCACCAGCAACGTGAAGATATCCCGCCCCGAGGAGTGTTATTGTAGCAAGCGAAAATTGGTGAATTGCCTTCTTTGTTGGCATGGGAACACTTTAACTTTTTTGAGGAGTCAGGGAGAACTTTTTTATCAGGTGAATTGCCGCTACTAAGATCGTTCTAGCTTATCCTAAGGAATTCTTCAAAGTGCGCATAATGGAAGACTGCGCTGTAGCACTTTTCTTACGTCCAATTTAACCTTTCAAAACATTCCAATTCTGGTTTTCACTCTTGAAAGCGACAGTTTAAATCGCTCCAAGCGCTAGGGCCACACTGATCCCTTTATCTAAATTGATTGGATTGATTCTATTTCACTGAAAATCTGAAGAAGTTCTTGCCTGTGGCTAATGGAATTTCTACTTCAGCTTCTTCCTCACGGTTCGTCCAGACACCAAGCTCGTTACTTTCTTCGATACAAAAACGTAACCTAATTGTCTTAGAAGTGGAATTAGGTAATAGGACGACAGATCCAAGTCGCGCATCTTGTAATTCTTCAAGAGTCGGCCGGGAATCTCTTTCAGAGATGGCCGCATCTCGAGCCTCGATTAGAATTCGAACAGCATCTGCAATATTTTCTGGCTTATTTATATTAAGGCCAGCTTCTACTTCAGCACCATCAGTGATACCGTCATTGTCGGAGTCGCTATTATTTGGGTTACTACCATAGATTACAATTTCCTGATGATTTGTGAGACCATCACAATCATCATCCATAAACTTAGGATCATTATCATTCTTTAGAATTAGGAGTTGACCTGCCTCGGTTAGGCTATGGGTGTCTATTGCACCTCCTTTTATTCCATGTGCTTGGAGATCAAAGAGGAACAAGCTTCCGGGTTCTTCTTCAAATAATTCCGAGATATCAATAATACCTGAGGATTCCCAAAGACCTGGGAATCCTCCGTAATCATCTCTCATGAACCTTGGGATTTTTGATCGATCAGCTTGAGCGATACGCCTTGGTTGGCACTTTTCTTGAGGATCGATTTTCCAAATCGAGCATTCTCCTCCAAATATTTTAGCCCCTGAAAAGTCAGCTCTATCCTCTTGAATGTAGATGTAGCCGTCGGGTGACCAGCAGAGATTGTCGGGGTTGCGGAGCCCTTCTTGAGGGGTCCGTAGACCATTGGACGTGTAATCGTTACCATCGTAGAGGATTTGTAATTTCGCCTCGATTTGATCATTGATTATCTTATCGATAGTGATGCTTACATCAATGAGGTAGGTCATTCCCCAGTAATCTCCGCCATTGGTTGATCCCCCTGTTGAAGCGTAAACAAGCTGAGTCCCGTTATTTGGATTGGGTGCTAAATCTTCAGGCCGCGAGAACTTAAAAGCCCCACCCGAAATCTGCTGTTGTTTGAGATAGGCAGGTTTCGCGTATCCCAGTTCATCATAGTTTTCTGGTTCTATTGGGTCGGGGCTATGGTTATCTATTAAAATAAAAACTCCATTTTTCGTAGCGCCGGTCCCATTGAAATCCTCTGGGCTTGTCGAGTCATCATGACTTTTCCAAAGATACAGTTTACCTTTTCCTAAGCCGTTTCGATCCAAAAAACTTGCACCTTGTAATTGATTCTTTTCGCCGACGTAAAGATAAAGGGGAGCTTGTGGGGTATCATCACCAAGAAGCAGAATGATGTGGGTTTTATTAATTTCGGGAACATCCAATGGGACTGCGTTCTCCCACTTTCCTCTTCCTAGCGCTGGTGTGGCCCATAGAATCTTTTCATTCACATCGAGGGCAAACATGGTACCTCCGGGTGTTTCTTCGCCTGCTAAATAGATTCGGTCTACAAAACCATACTTTCCTGGCTCTGACCCAAAGGCTGAGCAAAGTTTACTTACGCCGTTGAATACCAGATCAGATGCATTTACTACCTCTTTGCCCGCTCGGTTGATGATTTGGTGAAATGCGGGACCAGCTTCTGTGATCGCCTTGCTCTCCTTATTGATCCGAAAATATGATATACGTGCTCCAAAAAGGCTGGTTCCATTTTTAAGGGTGTATGGTGCTCCAGATTGATCAACGCCAAGCTCATGATTGGCTAACACATAGATCTCTTCGTTTTGGTCGTAAGCTGCTAATCCATCGAGCTTTCCAGAGGGGTAATAATCGCCAATTGCTTCTCCGACCGTGAATAATGGGGTAGTGGAATAGCCGTTTAAACCTGGCATCATAGAAGCCTGTTGGGCTGATAGAGATTGAAACAGGAAACTGATAATAGTTATTTTTGAAAGATTGAACTTCATTCCTCTGATTTATGCGCGAACGACTTTCTGATTGTTTCATATAAAATAATATTTTTAATCTATGGACGAAATCCATCTTATTGGTGGGGATTAAGAGGGTTTATCTTGAAGTGAAAAACACATTTATAGCAGGGAAAAAAGGTTTCTTGTTTTACGATGTTAGGTCAGTGTGATGCTTCTCCTCTAGTTGGGTGACTAAGGTGAAGAGCTCTTAGTTGGGTGTTCTCTCCACTCGAAAGAAAACTCTGCTATCAGGGCTTGCGATATCGTCGATGGAGAAGATCCGGGTGGTAGATTTTCCAGCGTCCGCAGGGATAGAGTCGTCGAGATCACCACTCCAGTCTATGAGATCGGTTGAGTAGACAATCGAATAGTTTCGGCCTTCGCGTGAATCCCAAGTGAGGGAAACTGAGTTGTCTATGGGTGAGTATTCGATTTTGGTGATCTGAAATGTCTGCGGGGATCCCGGGAAGGAGCCAGTCTGAAGCTGGACATCATCGAAGGCGACCCATCCGGCGAGTGAGTCGTCTTCTGGATTCACTGGTGTTTCGAGGGCGCAAAGGCGAATTTGAAGGGGCTGACCGTCGTAGATCTGGTCTTTCGGATTCGGGTTATAGATTACCGTTGAGGTGACAAATTCGTTTTGGGGAATCTCCAGGCTGTTATCATCCTCCGCCAAAACTATCCCTTCAGAAACCTGTCCGGCGAAGGTGGCGCCATCAATGTTTGTTCCGCCGACGACAAGCTGGACTTTGTAGCCAAACCATTGGGGTGTGTAGTTGGGACTCCCGCCTTGATCTGGTTCGGGAAGGCGCCCGACTTGTGCTGATAGCGTATAGGCCTTGGCCGAATCGAAGGTTTCCGTGAGGATCTGGGCGACTGCTTCAAATTTTCGAGAGGGGTCGTTTTCTCGACTTCTGACGAGCATCACATATTTGCCTTCAGGAGCGTTACCATCAAAAGCGACATCTAGAGCTCCCTGACCGGTCTCATCGGCTCCCGGCGCCCCGGGGTTCCAGATCCTTAGTGGGCCGCCGTTAGCTGAAATCTCAAAGTGCCTCCAAAATTCCCTCCTCCACTGAGGATACTTGTCGGTGGATTCAGGGAAGGAGTCGAAGGTTTCTCTCTCTTCAAACCCGGCGTTGGGGACTGCGATGGGTTCTGCTTGGATGTTTGGAAATGGGGTCGTTATGGCTAGGAGCAATGGGAACGTTTTGTTCAGAGTGATTTTTTGCATGAATTTTTTACGTAGGTGCACGGGACTTGATTTCACCGTGACTTAAATCCGCACTACCCGCGATGGGGAAGGTTGGTTAGAAGATACCGGTAGGGGATAGAGGCTCAACCGTCTTCGATCCGGTAGGAATGAGAGCTTTCCCAAAAATAGAAATTCACCGATTTAACGGAAGAGGCTCAAAGCCACCTCAGAGCTCAAGTGGAGTGCGCTGAAGTTCTGTTGAACACAAAGTGTTTTTGGGGTGAGCTCGCCGTAGATGATGAGATTTTCTATGATGGAAGGCTTAGAAAAAACCCTCGTAATTCGAGTGATGAAAAAATCACAAACTCCGAAACACCCTGGTATTCAGTTTGTGAACAACACGCGGGCTCTTATTTGAAAAAAGATTCACCTATGTATACTTGTAACCAAAAGGATCAAAAACCCATAAACCAAAGTCGCCAGCGAGGTTTGGAGTGATTATACTATTGATAGTTATTTCTTTGAAAATTACAGCCTTGGTTGTGGGTGAATTGATGGGGTTCATTTTATTTGGGCTGCTGAGCGTTATGTTCCGGGCGATTTTATTGTCTACTGTGAGGGGAGATGGATTTTAATCCTGGGGAAGGACAAGGATGATAATCACATTTGATGTCGTTTCTAGAGCGTCATGGCGCGGGAGTTGAGCAAAGAAGGATAATCGCTAACCTTTTAAAATAATCTTTCTCCGATTGCCGTGCTGTTGATGCTTGCGATTCTTACATTGTAATTTCAAGTCAGCGAATGTTTCCGTAAGCTTCATGTCGAGCCAGCCGTGGGCATGACCTTTCCCAAAATAATAACTAACGGCTGGTTGGTTTACGAGATGAAGGTGTTCTTTTTGATGGTGCTGCCATTCGTGAGTGTGGCCATAGAGATAGGCCCGAGCGTGTTTTCTTTCGGTAAGTAGTTTTAAGAGAGATGGTCCATCGCTCATTCCCCGAATGGGACGTATGCCACGATTGGGAGATGGATTGTAGTGACCGAAGACTAGAGCTGGCTTATCGGCTCTCTTGTCGAGTTGTTTAGCAAGCCAGTTTAACTGCCTTTCTCCTAAAGAGCCCCTTTTTCCTGAATCCAATAGAATGAAGTTCGCATGAGGCAATTCAATGACACTCGCCTGAATACCCAGTTGTTCTTTTTTTAGAAAGGGGAGTAAGCTCCACAGGTTGTTCCGGTTGTCGTGATTTCCAATCGTCACATGAACGGTTATACCGACAAGACGAATTGGTTCAAGGAGCTTGATGAGCTCATGGTATTCGGCCTCTGTCCCTCTGCTGTGAGTGCAGTCGCCGTTGATGATCAAGTTGGCAGGTCGGGGATTGAGTGCGATGACGTCTTCAACTACCTTTGTAAGAGATTGTGCCATATTTACACCTTCGTGTTCGTCCTCGCTGACTGGTGACCCCGGCCATTTTGTTCCTGGGTATACAAGATTTGGATTAGCACTGATATGGGTGTCCGCAAGCAGTGCGACGCGGCTCTGATCTAACTTAGGGGTAATAATCTCAGCGGCGTCTAATCTCCGCGCTGCGATCATTGCGCTCCCTCCAAGAGCGAGGGAACCCTTTATAAATTCACGACGTGCGATGGGCGGTAGTGCTATCGGCATTGTGAACTAATTATTCTGTTTTCTTACTCAGGAGCGCTTCCTTTTAAGTGCACGGTTCTCTGAGGGTAAGGAATTGAGATTCCAGCTTCGTCGAGTGCAAGTTTGACGTTCTTTGTAAAATCTAACTTGGCCTGCCACCAGTCTTCGCGCTTATACCAAGCCTGTATGATAATATTTACTGAGCTGTCGCCAAGCGACACGACATCGACGCGGGTTGGCTCGTCCTTGAGAACACGGATGTCACCGTCGATGACCGATTGTATCGTTTTAAATGCCCTTTCGATATCGTCTTCGTAAGCGATTCCGACTGTTTCGTTGAGACGGCGCATGTCTCTATCGGTCACCGTATAGTTAATGATTTCGCTTCCCCAGATTTTGCTGTTGGGGATCATGACGGATGGCCCATCCGCTTCGTGTGCCTGAGTAACGAATAATCCGAGTTCGTCGATGATGATGACCTTACCCCCGATGTTTACTGAATGTCCTACGCTAAAAGGCCGTAAAGCCAGAAGCATGATGCCGGAGGCTACGTTACTGAGGGTGCCTTGGAGGGCCAAGCCGACTGCGATTCCCGAGGCGCCAAGCAGTGCGATAAAGCTGGTTGTTTCAACACCGAACTGCCCAAGGACGGTGATGATTGTAAGGGCGATAACGAGAAGATAAACACATCGGACCATTACTTTTTCAATAAGAGGATCGAGATTAACTTTGGTCTCCATCAGTTTCGCAGTCGCACGTGATAGGATTTTCGCCAGCCAGAAGCCGATGATGAGAATTAGGACTGCACCCAAAACCCCCATGCCGTGTTCGACGGTGTAGTCGGTGAGCTTCTCTAAAAGTGCCTCTTTCGTAATCATACTTGTTTTTACTTACTGGAATTTTCTTTTAACGGATTGAGGAAAACGAGCTTGTTAGCTGGAGAGACGTTTGGAGAGATGACAAGAAATTGCCGAAGTCAATATCTCCCCTTTGCGGTTTTCGATTTGATGACTGTTCATTTTTCTCCGCGGCACTTCAGTCTACTTGATTGATTGCCTTGACTACAACAACTAATCAGGGCTCTTTGAAGAGGAATCCGTGAATTTAATTCATACGATTTGTAATAGTATTTAGGAGAGTTCACAGGGAATCTGAGATAATAGTGGCGATCCGTAGAGCTAATTTGAGAGCCCTTAGATGGCAAGATTTCGACCTTATGTCATCGAGGTAGTGCTTTCGATGATGTTTGGATCTCCGGATGCGCCGCTGCTGTCAATTAAGGTGAGTGCGGCGGTTTTTTTCTTGAGATCATAAACGTACTTACAAACAACCCGGCCAGAAAAATGGTTAAGGTTCCGACGACAATCGTGAGGTTGCTGTGAATCATGGGTTGAAGCTTTTTAGGAATCCACGAGGAGCTAAGCCAGAAAATTATGATGATACCTAGGGTCACTCCGGTGGCTGCGGCTGCGTTTCCTGCCCTCTTCACAATGAGTCCGAGCAGAAATAGACCCAGCATGCCACCGGCGAAGATACCTGACAGTTGCCACCAGATATCGAGGATATTCTTGGTCTTGCTGGTGAGGAGCAGAGCTGTGCTGGTTCCGATGATGCCCCAGAAGACGGTTGAAACTCTCAAGACCAGTATCGCCTCTCTTTCAGTGACGGCTTGCCTACGGCGAAATAGCCGAGTCCAAAGATCTTTGAGTGTGATTGTAGCCGAGCTGTTCAGGCTTGTATCGATTGTGCTCATGGCTGCGGCAGCAAGTGCGGCGATGATGAGCCCGCCAAGACCGGTTGGCAAGTGGTGAGCCATGAAGTGGGGTAGGATTGAGTCTTCAAACTTGCCTTCTCCGGCCATTTTCTGGATGGCTGCGATCTCCTCGGGCATGGACTGGTAAAAGCTGAAGAGTAGGGATCCAATCAGGAAGAATAAGAGTGAAACTGGGAGGTAAAGCATCGCACCGATCCACAGCGAACGGTTTGCGTCGTCGTCGTTTTGCGCGGTATGGTAGCGCTGGATGTAGTTTTGATCGATGCCGAAATTTGTCAGGTTGATGAAAAGTCCGTATACTAAAACAATCCAAATAGTGGAGCTGGCTAGGTCGGTTATATTCCAGCTGCCGAGTGAGAATTTTTCGTTGTCGATGGCGATCGCAAACGCGCTTGATGCACCATCTGGATGCTTGGCGAGGATAGTGACAATTACCAATATCGCTCCCAGCGTGAGAACGATTGATTGGATGGCATCGGTCCAGATCACCGCTTCGATTCCTCCGATCAAGGTATAGGCGGTGACTAGTATTCCGGAAACAAGGATGATGCTGGTGAGATCCCAGCCGGTGATTTGCTGTAAGCCGATAGCTACTCCAAGCATGATGGTTGCGGTGCGCGCGATTTGGGTCAGGAGATAGCAGATTACGGCATAGACCCGAGCCCAGACGCCAAAGCGTTTTTCGAGGTGCTCGTAGGCCGAAATTTCACCGGTGTTGCGGTAGAATTTCACGAACCACTTCGTAGCAATGAGAATCGCGATCGGAATGGAGAGTGAAAACACGAAGGCGTTCCAGTTTCCGGCATAGGCTTTGCCAGGTACGCCGATGAATGTATTCGAAGAGAGATAGGTTCCGAAGAGGCTGAGCCCGATGACCCATCCGGGTAAGCGTCCGCCTGCTTTCATAAAGCCCTCAGAAGTTTTGCTGCGGCGAGCGAAACAGAACCCAATGCCTAAGACGATGGCGAGATAGGCAGTGAGGACGATGATGTCGGCTGTCTTCATTCCGGCCACGCCTCCTCATTCAGGACCATGCCAGGCTGCAGATTTTCAGGATTAATGATCACGTGCTTTACCCGCTTGCGGTTCCAGGTGTAAGTCATGTGAACAAGCCCATCCTTAGTTTGAATCATCGCCGGGTAGGAAAATTCTCCTTCTTTTGCTTTTTCGATCACTGCCAGAGCTTTCCACACGATTCCGTCCTCGCTGACTGCTAGATGGATGGCATGCCGTTTGCCCCAGCCATTGTTGCCTTGCCCGCCGAGGTGATTATACAGGAGGAGATGCCGGCCGTCTGCCAGAGTCAGAGCCTCGATGCCTGAGTTGTTGTTGGGAAGGCCGAGCTTTTTAAGGGGGCTCCAGCTTTCTCCGCCGTTCTTTGATTCATTCGTGATGATGGCCCCATGTTTAGAGCGATAAAGGGCCTGGATCCTTTGGCCGGGGTGGGTGAGCAGGGTTGGTTGAATGACCTGAAAGAGCTGCTGTTGTGGCTCAAAGCGGGACCATTTACCGTCGTTTAGTTTCTCAAAGTGAAAACGCCACTCATCATCGTGCTCTGTGGATGAGGGGCAGAGCAGCGTGCCATCTTTAAGTCGTATTGGTTTTGATCGAACTGGCCCATCAATCTCTTCGGGAAGGCGTTGCGCGGGTTGGAAAGAGCGGCCGCGGTCGTAGCTCAGCATCAGTTCACCCCACCATTCTCGTGGATTGGGGCCGACCTTGAAAAAGAGCATGAGCGGCTGATTGGCTTCCGGTTGGTAAAGGACAGGATTCCAGCAAGGGTAGCGAAGGTTTTTGTGCTGCAAGCCGTCAGCCCATTGGCGAGGGGAGGACCAGCGCTTCCCGTCGTGGTAACTCGACCAGATACCGACATCCGGGTTTTTTTCTTTGGTGCCTCCGAACCAAGCGGCAACTAGACCGCGCGAGGTTTGTGCGAGTGTTGAGGCATGGCATTCCTTGTGGGGGGCATTTTGGAAGATAAATTCTTCGCTGATAAGCCCTGAGAAACGTGGGGGAGTGACTTCTTTCGGCTTGCGAGGTTTCAGTGTTGAGGGTGGATAAGATACGCAGTCTTCATGCTTGATAAAATAAAGTCGCCCGTTCTCCGATCCGATGATCAGGTCCGGTTTCCCGTTCCTATCAAAGTCGCAAACCGTCGGGCTGCTGGTATGGCCGGACACATTTCGTTTTGCGAGATTACCGATCTTTTTAAGTATGACCTTCCCGTCTCCGGCATCCTCGCAATTTCTCCACCAAGTCGTATTTTGGGAATTCGTCAGGATGTCGAGTCGCCCGTCTCTGTCCCAGTCGACCACCGCAAGTTTTACCCGGCCGGAGCCTCCTGCTGTGATGGCGTTGAGTCTCACCGGTTGAAGATCTTCATCAAGAAAGAGGCGGGTTTCCTTTCGAGCCCGGCTCTGGCAGGTGAGGAACCCCTCTTGGTCGAGTATGACGAGATCGAGCTTTCCGTCCCCATCAAAATCCGTTGCGAGTGGGGTTGTTCGCCATTGAGTCTGCAGGTTTTCGGCAAGGTTTTGCCACCAGTAGAAGGCGGGTGGTGCCTCCTTTGACCAAAAGGAAAGAGGTTCTTGAATAAGGCCGCTTCCAGTGTTGCGTAGCAACTGAAGCTTGGGCCAGATGGAGTTGACTAGGATATCGTCGTGACCGTCATCATTCCAGTCTGCAACCGATAGGGTGGTGTAGCCCCACTTCGCTTCGGCAGGCCCCTGGATCGAACCATTTGCCCCCGCCATAATCCGAAACACCTTATTGTCAGCTTTTAGTAATTCCGGAGCCGACCATTTCGTGCCTTTGCCATCGAGGTTAGTAAAGATAGCAATATTGCCGGCGGTATTTCCGCAAAGAATATCTTCGTCACCGTCTTTATCCCAGTCGTGGGCAAATGGCGTGGCGAGTGCGCCGAACTTCAACTCGTTTGCTTCTTGTTGGAAGTAAACCGGTTGCTTGAAGACTGGAAGACTGGCCCCTTTTGGGGAGACATTTTCCACCAAGGCGACGCGTCCGTCTTCGTCACCGACAATAAGATCAAAGTCGCCGTCTTTGTCCCAATCGAGCGCAGTGGGCGTTATCATTTGCAAGTGCATGGCGAGAGCCTGTCCATCTGCGCCCACTAGTTTTAAGCCGGCGCCGTATTCCGGGTTGGTGGCGGAGCCGATATTTTGGAAATAGGTGAAGCGATCAAGGAACTCTCCGCATAGCAAGTCAAGGTCACCGTCTCCATCAAAGTCCGCGAAGTTCGGGCTTGGCCAGCCATAGACGTCAATTGGTGCGCCACCAGCCTCGATTTTCACGGGATTCTTTGTGTATTTGCCGCCCTCGTTCTTGATCAAGTAGACCCAACCGTGCAGTGGGCCATTCTGCCAGCGGCCTTGTGCATCATGGGCGTGATCCCATTCGTAGTCCGACCAGTCGCCGATCCCCACGATGAGGTCTTGATCACCATCCTGCTCCCAATCGATATAACGCCACATGTTCGCGCGGGTGCGGCCTTTACCTTCGTGAATTTTTGAAGTGGGATAGATCTTGTCGAGTCGGCTGAATTGGTTGGTGCGGAAGTCGACATATTCCTGGTTTTCGCGCAGGATACGTGCTTCACCTTCGACATAGCTGATCTGAATATTATGACCGGTTTTTGCGATGTGAACGCCCGGTTTAAAAACCGGCATTTTGACTGTGGGATCTTGCGTTGGGTTTTCAAAAAAATAGAGGCCGTTGCTGGGCTTATCTGGGCATGAGACGACTAAATCTAAGTCGCCATCTCCATCGTAGTCCATCGGTAGGGGCCAAGCCCAAAGTCCGACGCCGAGATCGACGATGAGATCGGCATTATTATACTTCAGAGGCTGGAGTTTCCAGTTTTCGGCAAGTAATGAGCCAGAGATTAGGACGAGTAAGATGGGGGCGAGAATACAATTCATTGCGCAATATTGTGCTCAAAGAGTGCCAATAATCGCAGCCTGAGATCCGCAATGATCTTGGGCTTACTATCGGGCGTTTGATAAATATTTGTTCCGGTCAGTTCTTCTTCGCCTCCCTGATGAGCTTCGTTAAAGTCTTATCTAGATCTTCTTTCAACTGCCCCACATGCCTGATTATTCCTTTATGATCCAATACGTAGATGGTTGGCCAGCCCACGATGTCCCATTTGCTTGAAATCGGCCCCCCCGCTTTCCCATCTCGAAAATTACGCCAAGTAATCGTGCCGTTTTTGACGTATTTTGAGAGCCGCTCTGGAGGATCAGTGTTTACACCGACCAAAGCAAAAGGTTCGTTTTTCCAATTTTCAACGAGCGACCGCTCGTAGGGAAACATCGATCTGCAAGGCCCTCACCAGATACCCCAAAACGGCAGGAGAACTACTTTTCCCCGATAATCGCTCAGGCGAAATCTCTTTCCGTTTTGATCGAACCCTTCAATCTCAGGCGCTTCACAACCCACCACCAAGTGGGTGACCTTATATCTTAAATCCTTGATCCACCGCTGGAGAATTTCATCTAAATCATCCTCTTTTTCCAGCTTATCCAAAATGGTCACGACTGTCTGATTCTCCTTAGCACGTTCCGTATCTGTAAGCGTTAAGTCTCTTTGCGCGTCCTCTGCTACTAATAAGGCGAGTCGAAATTTGGCCCTTTGGTGAACGTTCCCACTAGGCAATTTCTTTATCACTGCTTCTAGTTGCTCCCTTTCCCCATAAAACCCCAAGATTTTTACATACTTCACCATCAATTGATCATTCTCGGGGATCGACCAGATTAGATCTCCAACCTTTTTCCTTTCTTGGGCGTAGCCATTCTCGATCACCCACTCGATGACCTTAGTTACTCCTTCCTCCTTTAAATCACCCACCACTAGGTCAAGGACTGCCATAGCCTCCACCTCATTTTTTCTAGATTGATTGATTAGTTTGTTCGCCTCTGTCACGCCATCTCCAAGAGCCAGCCTTGTCAATAGGGTCATGATTAATATCGCCAATCGTGAAGTCATTTAGGGACGATACCAATTGTTCCCTGATAAAGAAACATCCAAGTCCACGAGATATATTTTTCTTTTTTAGATTTTTTTTTGTGGTGATTCTAAAAATTAAGCCTGGGGAAAAATGCAGGATTAAGTTTTCGTCACGCCTGAGATCTAAAGAGGAGAACAAGACACGTTCCCAATTATAAAAGGGAAGGGGATCCTCCTTTATTTGCCCATCATTTCTTTGAGCTTGGGGATAATTGACTGGGCCCAGATTTCGTGTGCCTTTTCACTTGGATGGGTTGTGTCGGGCATCATCTCCCTTGAAAGAACTCCTTTCTCATCGAGAAATTCGGCCCCAATATCCATGAAGCTGACGTTTGGGATATCTTTGAGTAAGTCGGGGAGGTAGGAGTTGAGTTCTATAATCTGCTTGCGGTGCGGGTGATTGGGTTGTTCTCGGCGAGGGAAAACCCCTAAGACGAGTATCTTCATCTCGGGATACATAGCGTTGAGTTTTTGGGTGATTTCTTGGACTCCTTCGGCAGCTTGCTTGGGCTTGTCGCTACCCCAGCAAATGTTGTTGGTGCCAATCATCAATGAGGCAGCCAAAGGGGCCGGCTTTATTTTGGGAAGGTGGTCGAGGCGCCAAAGAACATGATTGGTGCGATCTCCTCCAAAGCCCAAGTTTAGTGCGTTGAGCGGAGCGAAGTGTTTTTTCCAGACCGGCTCGCCGGGGCCCTTTTTGTCAAAGTTGTTTGTGATAGAATCACCTACCATGAGCAACTCGATCTTTCGTTCGTCTTTTGGATTATTGGACTTCTCAATCTCGGCGATCTTCTCCGCGTGACGGTTGAACCACCAGGAGGCTAGGCGAACCTCGGGAGTGGTGGATGGATGCACCATTGCTTGCTCTTCTGCCGCTACAGCTTGAAAGCCTAACGTAAAAGAGGCGGTAAATGTGGCTACAAAGCAAGTCGACAACGTTTTCATTTCGTCAATGTGAGGGTTTTGCAATGTCTCACAAGCTTAAGATTCAGAGCACTTATGAGGTCGTATTTCAGATCTTTCTCGATTTCAGATCGGCACTATCTGAAAATAGAGGACTTTAAAAGAGTCGATCCTCCTTTGGTTGTTGGCGTAGTGTTGGGATCCGCTCTGTTTTACCTGAATTTCTGGGAGGTATGGTTTTTACGATAGACCTGTAAACTCCAATCAGATCAGTAGTGAAGAGGGTATTTACGCATCCCAAAAAATAGTCTGCGAGCTTGCTGTGCGGGATTAGCGGTATTGCTCGCTGCCGCTGGCGGGTGAGTAGGGTTGTTGTGGTTCGAAGTAATCCCAAAGGATCTTGGATATGTCCCTTAGGAGTGCAAAGCCCTGGTTGTCATGTTTCCATGACTGATCTTTTTGGTTTTTGGTTATAATACAAAACACGTAGTCACCGTGTGGAGCATGGACCAATACAACCTCGCTACGCGATGCATTGATTGCACCCTGCTTACTTATCGTTGCGATCGATGGTGGAATTGATGAAAGAGCTTCGCCGTCCCAGTAGATTCGGCCCATAACGCGTGCCATCTCCTCGTCAGCCGCGGCCGAAATAAGCTTACGGTTGCGAATGCGTATCAGCAGCCGTGCCATTTCACGCGGAGTTGTTTGCCCCCATCCGTAGCGGTCCCGTGCGTCTGCACGTCCGGGCGTGCGAGAGTTGAGGCGTGTTCGCGAGAATCCTTTTTCCTTAAGCCAGGTGTTGATGGTCGTGCCAGTCCCTGCTAATTCCTGACACCAGGCTGCTGCGGTGTTGTCGCTGGTTGTGATCATAAGGAAAACTAACTTTTCGAGCGTCAAATTTTCGTTGTTAGCGAATGAGCCAAGTAAATCTTCACCGGGGTAGAGGCGGTCTTTGGTGTAGGTCAATTTGTCTTGGTAGCCAAGTTTGTCGCGCTCTACCTTGTTGAGGATTGAGGCTAGGATGGGGATCTTTATCATACTGGCGGCGGGGAATACCTCGTCCGCATTTATGAGGACCGATTGATTCTTCTGCAGGTGGTGGACGTAAAGTCCAACCTCACCATCTAGCTTGGCGACCCTTGTTTCTATCTTAGTTGCTAGTGTCACTGGTCCAGGTGGACCGTGGCATGATATTAGGAGTAGATTTCCCAATATTCCTATGAGGGACAGTAATATCTTTTGAGCGGGGAGGAAAAAGAAGTCAGGGTCGTGAGGATTGGGAGAGGGACTTATTGAGGAAATGGGGGGACTGCTATTGCTGTTGGTATCGGACATCATAGGACAAGGCCATTCCCTCGTTTTTCGAGGAATGATAGGGTTTCGGGGTTTTGCATGACCAACAAATATAAATACCGGGGATCGTCGGCCTTCGTATCGTTTCTCGATTGGCTTATAATGGGAACAAAACCCTACAGTAAAGGTAGTCCCGCGAAGATATTACCAGTCCGAAAAACTCTCTGGATAAAGTGATTGGTTTTCTTACGGAGAAACCGCGTAAAAGAGTTATCGTAAACTAAAATCTTAACTGATGTGAGCGCCTTTTGTCTCTGTATACATCGCGTAAACCGAGGTGCTGGCGGTCATAAAGAGCCGGTTTCGCTTGGTTCCGCCGAAGCAGACGTTTGAGCAAATTTCTGGAAGCAAAATTTGTCCAATTCGCTGTCCGTCCTCATTCGCGAAGATGTGGACACCATCGTAACCGTCTCCCACCCAGCCGGCGCTTGCCCAAATATTGCCGTATTCGTCGGCGCGGATTCCGTCGGCAAAACCAGCTTTTTCCTCGCCGTCGACTTCCAGCTTCATGGAGGCAAACTCGCGGCCGTTCTTCAGTCTCTTGGTGCTTTCGATATCCCAAACTTTAATATTTTTCGGAGCATCTGCATAATGACTTGCACCAGTGTCAGCGACGTAGAGCTTTTTGTAGTCTGGTGAAAAACAGAGGCCATTTGGCTTGAAGATTTCGTCGGTTAGCTTTGTGATTTTTCCGTCTTTGGCGTCAATACGATAGACTGCTTCCTTTTGATAAGGACGAACTGACCCGTTCGTTGCGCGAGTGCCTTCGTAATTCATGAGGCCGCCATAACCTGGGTCGGTGAACCAAATGGAGCCATCTTCCGGATGGACGATTGCGTCATTTGGTGCGTTGAGTGATTTGCCTTCGAATTTCTCAGCTAAGACCGTGATGCTGCCATCGTATTCATAGCGAACGACCTTTCGCGGCCCGTGTTGACAAGAAATCTGCCGTCCTTGGAAATCAAAAGTGTTACCGTTGCTATTGCCGCTCGGGTAACGAAATTGCTTCGTGACATGACCGTCTTCTTCTATCCAACGGTGCTGAACGTTATTCGGGATATCGCTCCACAAGAGATAACGGCCCACGCCGTTCCAAGCTGGCCCTTCGGCCCAGAGCATATCGGGTGAATGGTAAATACGTTGAATCGGAGTGTTGCCAAGCTTGAGTTTATTGAAGCGATCGTCGAGTGAAACAATGTCAGGGTCAGGGTAGCGCGTCGGGATAATGCCCGTCCAATCGCGCGGCGTTTCGGCAGCGGTTTTTTTGGCGGTGATCGCGGCAGCCATCGCGGCGGTCGCTCCGGTAATAAAATTACGGCGGCCTGTTGAGAAAATGCTCGAATCTGTTTTTTCGTTCATGATCTCAATAGTAGAAAACGCATCGCTAAACTCCAAGAATTTTGAATGTGCTTTGTGTAGGAACTTTGAGTGACTCTTAGGAGGCTGCTTTTAGAGGGGAGGTGGAGGTAGGTTAGCCTGAACTTACTAGGGGAAGGGTATGATTTTGGCTGGAGAATCTCATAAAAGATAGAGATCTTTTGTTTTGAGACATCTTGATGACACAAATTTGATCATACCTACGCATAAACAAATAAGACACCGTTGAAATTATTTCTCAAAAAATAAAACGTAATGAACAAAATAAAAAAGTTGCTTCTTTCGGCGCTTCTGAGCGTGACTTTCATGAGTCCTGTTTTTGCTGATCCTCACGAAAAATTATCGGTGAAGACTTCGACTCTTAAAGAGTTCAGGGAATTGTGTGGGCTCCTCGAGGGGCGTTGGAATACAGATATCCTTTGGATAAACGAGTGGCCAGGTGCAAATGCGGTTCGAGGAGAGACTGTCAAGGGTCACGCCAAGGTTACTCGTATCCTAGATGGGGCTGCTTTGGAGATGAAATCGATGCAGGGGGCAGAGGAAAGCGCTTGGAGGTTGTATTACCATCCGTCCACATCTCAGATCCGAAGTCTATACCTTACGAGTGGCGGAACGGTTGGCTATGGGACGCTCTTTAAGATAAGCGCTACGGAGTATGGCGAGAAAGTTGATGGTGCCCAGAAAGGTGGTGGGGTGATTACTGGTGATATAAAATGGGTTTTTTCAAAAGATGGGAGATCGTTCATGCTAAGATCGAAAAATATTAAGCTGGATGGGAAACCACTTGGTGAGCTCAAAGATCTCTACAAGAAGGTGTCTCCCTGATCCTTCTGCTTTCTTTTTTATTGTCGATTGCGCGCGCGGCTGGGCTCGGCAGTGCTCTTGACCATGCCTTTGGTTTGCCGTGATGCGCTGATAGAGGCAAAGCTGCGGGAGCGATCCGAGGGATGAGAGTCGTAGCCAATCCGCTCGCTCCTCACAGTTTCGGCGAGTGTTTTTTGATCTGGTTCGTGGATCCTGTGAGTAGAGAGATCATTAGATCTAGGAGTTTGTGCGCGGTTAGCGAGAATGCTTTCTGAAGTTACGCTCTCGGGATTTTCTTTTGGTGGAATAGACCTAGTTCAAGACTGGTGACCAAATTGGTGTGGATTGTCAGGAATCAAAAACTATTTTGATCACCAGTGTTCGTAGAGATTGAATAGCTTCAATGATCCTTTTTTGGTGACAATATCGACCGTAATATCGACGTAATTCTGATCTTCAATACCGATCGCGTCATCCAAGCTATGAATGCGGAAATTTGGGCCGCTTCGTTTCCATACTCCAGAAAGTGTCCCCTGTATTGAACTGCCGTCATTAAGAACAGTCCTAGCGAACCCTGTAAAGCTACCCTTTGTTTCTCGTGAATCGGAGGGGGTCAATTTATGATTAAAATAGACATGTCCATATTTACCGATCTCCCCTTCATAATTGAGGGTGATTCGGTCTTTTTCCATAAACACCCCCGTAAGGGTAACATCTGCTTCAATTGCAAGTCTCATAAGCTCAATGGTTAAACGGTTTTGCTCCACGACGCTGTTGGACAACCTCTCATTGAGTTAAAGCGAAAAGCGAATGAGCTTTGTGTCACTCAAATTTGAATCACGATAGCAGTGGTCGGCTAACCTTTGTTAACTCGAATAATCTTTCCATTTTTGATAGAAAAATTGAGGCGCTCTGGGCGATAATCTGCCGTTACGCCTTGCGGTTCCCCTTCGATTTCGATCACTCGAGATTGTAATTTGTTAATCTTCGCAAGATCTTGAGCTTCCTTTAGAGTTAGCCCAATAAAAGATTTTTCATTAAGTTGTTTGGGAGACGAATAAACTTCAGACGCAGTAATAAGTAATTTTGCCAACTCCTCATCTGTAACAACCTTATAGCCTTCACTATAATTCCAGGTCTGACCTGTGACATAGACTTCACGGGGAAGTTTTTGGAACTTTCTTGGGATATTTACGGATGTTTTAGCCTTTGACATTACAGCTGCAGCTAAACCCTCTTTTCTTCGAGCTTCGCACACGACAAGTAGCGTGTTCGCTTTTTTGTAGATCCTGCTGATCTTGATCGTCCAAGCTGGGCTGGGAACATCAATAGAAACTGCTACGGGCGTTGATGAAGGCACCTTGGAGCCAAAAGAAAGTGAAGCTAGTCCTATGCTTAAAGAACCAAGAATTATTTTAAGTTGAACCATAAAGTAGATTAGACGAGCGTAGAGGCCTTTGCTAGAACGTTTCTTCCAGCGTAACGAGAAGGCGATTCCATTGAAGGTTGTCAGCAGAGTTGGCTGTAATACGGGGGCTGACTGTCGTTATTGATTGGAAATACTGACGAGCTTGTCTGGTATTTTAAGGGAACACAATGAGTAGATTGGCATGAGATTGACTTGCGAGAGTCCTCTTAGTAGATTTCGACTATGTCACTCACATTTTTAAGCCGACTACTCTGCGGAGCTTTGGTATTTCAACTGTTAAGTTGCGTTCCGGCGACCCAAACTGGCACTAGTTATTCGCGTGGTGAAGCCCGTGTTTTGCAACAGGTTAAAATTGGTAAAGTCTTAGACGTGGCCGAAGTCGCTATTGAAGGGACAAAAAGTGGTGCAGGAGAGATCGTTGGTGGCGCTGTGGGTGGGATCGCTGGCCGTAATACCGGCAGCGGTGCAGGTGGGAAGATTGCGGCCGTGTTGGGCGGGGCTGTGGGTTCAGTTGTGGGTGCGAAAATAGAAGAAGCCAGAACGCGCTCTCGTGGTCATGAATACACTATTCGGCTGGATAAAGGTGAGGTGATCTCGGTCGTGCAAGCAATTGATCCCAAGGCGGTTCCAATCGTTGCGGGTGATGAGGTCAAGTTATTGTCGCAAGGGGCTACCTATCGCGTCACCCGGCTCAACACTGTAGGTCAGCCCTGATTCAATAATTCCCCCTAGAAGAGCCAATGAATTGAGATGATCTAGGATATTTTCCGGCCCTAGCCGATCGTTTCTAGCGTCTGCGGCGAAGGCCTGCCAAGATTCCTGCAAATCCAATCAAGAGTGCTGAGCCAGTCTCCGGAATTGCTGTTAGTCCCCAGCTGCTGGTCGCAGGAATAGTAGCTGGAGCAGCTTCGTTAACATAAAGGTTTCCAGCAAGTGAGCCTGCTCCCAAAATATCTGTACCAGTTCCTTTGAAGGAAGCTCCATTGAATTGAAGCAGACCGGCGTCTTCGTCAATCCCTGCAAGATCAGCCGCCGTCATTCCGAAGCCAGTGTCGTTCCCTCCAGCAATATTGACAACATCGCCGGGAAGGGTGAATGCATTGGTAACTGTTGATGATCCATCTGTTGCGGTGACCGTTAAAATGTCGATTGGAGTGGAAAGATCCGCATCGAGTCGAATTGAGATTACGGACCCCAAAAATTCCGAAATATCGACGGAGAACATGGAGTCATCTGCGGGTGAGGCGGCCAAATAATCTCCCCGGTCTTGGTAAACTGTCAGGTCGGAACCGATTACGACAAGTGCCACGCCCGTTCCGTCTCCTCCTGCTTCAAAAATCACGTCATTGGTCCCATCAACCACGTATCCAGCATCAAGTGTCCAATCTGCGACATTAGTTACCGGGTCGTCAGTTCTAGAGGCGCCCGGGACTAGATTGATGATGGCACCCTCCACTGGAAGAAGTGCGGATGAGGCTGAAAGAAAAACGAGAACAAATCCAAAGTGACCACTCATGAACAGAGCGTAACGTTTTTGCTGTCAGGAGTCAAAGTCATGTCTTCTTTTTTTCGCGAACCCAGGGATTTGGCGGGGGCCGTTGACGATTTAGTTGATGATGCGGCGGAGGAGAAATGGATCTGATTGATCCTTACTGTCATAAGCAAAGGGTTCCCAGCCTGCAGGAATCTTCTGTCCATTGGATGTTTTAACTTCCCATTTCTGCTTTGAATCCCAATTTCCTGTCGTGCACCGGCGGAGAAGAAACGGATCAGATTGATCTTCCCAATCATACCCAAAGGGTTCCCAACCTTCAGGAATCTCTAGCCCGTTTGAAGTCGTTACCTCCCACATTTGTTTATGATCCCATTCTCCAGAAGTAGACCGGCGGAGGACAAAGGGATCGGATTGATCCTTACAGTCATAAGAGAAGGGCTCCCAGCCGACTGGAATCTTTAGTCCCGCTGTCTTGATTTCCCATTTTTGTTTAAGATCCCACTGGGTTGAAGAGCTCTGGCGCAGAAGGACCGGGTCTGATTCATCGTTTCCGTCGTAGCCAAACGGTTCCCACCCTACAGGAATTTTCAATCCTGCTGTCATGACTTTCCAACTGTGTTCTTTATCCCATTTTGATGAAGAGTTGCGACGAAGGAGGAAGGGATCCTGTTCATCAAAACTATCAAAATTAAAAGGTTCCC
>Ga0206682_10000704_pt1 | contig 35198 bp, 18 predicted proteins | sample M240m12015metaG_FD_155444 | JGI IMG/M metagenome (GOLD analysis project Ga0206682, IMG submission 155444) | Ammonia-oxidizing marine archaeal communities from Monterey Bay, California, United States - M2 40m 12015 | ecosystem: Environmental > Aquatic > Marine > Intertidal zone | place: USA...
CCTACTGATAACGAGAAGGCTAGCTGGAGGGGAATCAGATGAGTACAGACATTCATTTAGAATAGCAGAGGTTACATCATTCGCCAAACTAAAACCAGGCACACAGACATATGTATTCAAATGTATCTCAGAGCATGCGTATATGTCACAACTAAAGACTCTATCTAAACCGTTTAACAATGTACCCGGACAGTTGATACAAAATATATGTACAGATGAACTAGGTATTGACTCAGAAGAGCTCTCAATCAACACAGAGACTAAACAAACTATTACTGGTGTATATCCACGTATGCGACCAATGTATCTAATTAACTGGTTAACAAGGAGATCGTATGACAACGGAAGTCCTTTTTTCTTCTATGAGACATTAGGTCAAGGTATTCACTTTGATTCCTATGAGAATATGATTAATAAGAAGAATCATAATACATATTTACATACTCCTTCATTGCAATCAACACCAGGATCAGAAGACTTTATTAAAGATTTAAAGAATAAAATACTTAAGTTAACAACCGATTTAAATATGTCGAAGTATGTTGATTGCGCAGCGGGTGCCTATTCATCTACACTACATACAATTGATATTGCTCAGAAGAAGTATGCTAAGTTTGCGTATGAGTATGGTAATGACCTTATGTTGAATAAGAATGGTGTACTTCCTAGTAAGCTTGCTTTTGATGATAGAGCCATTGAGTCGCACCGCGAATCGACTAACTTTTATGTGAGCTTGAACACTTCAGCTGTCAGCGGTGGGTCTAACTACCATGCACCAAATGATACCGATATGCTCACAGCAAATGCATACATAGAAAATATGAATGGCACAGAACTTACCATTAATATATACGGAGACTTTAAACTGTGTGTGGGTATGGTCATTGAGTGTAATATAATGAAATCTGTAATTGAAGGTAATGAAAGACCAGGAAGAGATCTATACCTATCAGGTAAATACCTTGTTACATCTATTGAACACAAATTTGAAGATGAATATACTATGCAGATACTACTCAAGAAAGACTCCTATATAGAGTCATTAGATAACATAGAGAAGGTGTAATCATGGATTTGTTTCACGACATATGCACTCAAAAAATTTTCCCGGGTAAAAAATTGGTGTGGAGGCCGCGATGAAAAACTTAGATCAATTTATAGGTAGTCAGTTTACCTGGTTCATTGGATCAGTTGTTGATATCGACGATCCTCTCTTATCCAATAGAGTGAAGGTGATGCCTTATGGTTTCTATGATGAGACCATTGATAAATCACATCTGAACTGGTCGACTGTCATGATGCCAAATACCTCCTCTTCCTTTAAAGGGTTCGGCTCGAATCATGAGCTCATGGTTGGATCCTGGGTCGTGGGGTTTTTCCGTGACGGTCCAAGTGCGCAGGATGCCATTATACTGGGGTCGATCGCATCCTCGACTGATGGGACGATTGACATACCGGAAGAAGCGCAGCTCAACCCTCCTACCAATAAGGTACACAAAACCGAAGCCGGCCATTTAATGGAGATCGACAATACCTCCGGTGCCGAGCGTATCCATATCAAGCATACGTCCGGAACATATATCCTTATGCATCCAAATGGAGATGTAGAGCATAGCAATAAGAATCATACGAAGATTACCACTGGAGATGATACTGTTACTATTACTGGTAACTCGAACGTGACCATTAACGGAGACTGTAATCTCACAGTCGGTGGTAACTATAAGGCAGACGTCACCGGTAATATAGACCTGAATGCGAGTGGTAATGTTTCTATCACCGGTGCAAGGATTGATCTGAACTAAGATGGCTATTTCTATACAACCACTGTTACAAACAACACGAGGTATTCCATTCGATATTGTGATTGATATACTGGACCCTACAGTGAATGATACAATTGCCATAACGGATATATCCTTTCTTCCAGTTGGTGGAGATGACAGTGGAGTAAAGCGAGAGGTTGTATTCAATGATTCGTATAAACAGATTAAGTTATCCGGTGAGTACAAAGATCTATATGATGATGACTATGTGATATATGTACCAAAGGGATCGGCTACTCGATTCGTAGAAGGTTATGATGATGAGAACGGTAACTATGTCAGGCCGGTTCGTCTCTCAGATGAAGCCTTTGCAGCACAGAAACTACGGTTTCCGAATCTTGTTCAACCGACAATTGTAACCAATATTGAGCAGCTTCCACCTGGACAAGATTTGATCTTTGCAATGCAGGATGAGAGAGAAGAACTATCTAAAACATACGATATAGAAATACTGTATAACGAATTAGATATAGAAGGTAATATACTGAGTAACAATACATATATCGATCAGCTGATTCACACGGTTAACACAAGTACTAAAATGTTTCAAGAGGTATTACAGAACTATTTTGAAGGAACAAGTCCACCTATTGCGTATTCTAATTCTATAATAGCGGCCGATGGTGTTGTCCTAGAATTACAGACACAGTCGACTGTTGTCAACGAAGGTGAATCATTTGATATATCACTATCGACAGATACACCATATACAGAGACTGCCCTGTTACCATATACTATTACTGGAATAAGCGCGGATGATATTACAGGCGAATTAACCGGTAACTTTGAATTGAATTCGACACAGTCACTCAGCACTATTACATTTACAACAGTCACAGACGCTTTATCAGAAAATGGACCAGAGACATTTCTACTCACATTAAACGATTATCCAGATCTGTCGGTCAGTGTGATTATAAACGATACATCACAGAGTTCGGTGATCATATCAGAATCAGGCAGTAATGCAGCAACGAGCGTTGTCTTTATAGATAGTAGTGGTATACCATTATTTGATTCACAAGGCGTTAGGATCACAAGCGCCAACATTAATTTTACCGCTGCACAGATAAACACTAAATTAGGAAGTATATAATTATGACAAAACTATATAGTATAGTATTAAATCCTGGATATAATCAAACTGATTTGTATTCAATGGTAAGTACTGTCACCGATGAACTTTTACATCGATCAAGTTTCTTTATTGCGGAGTGCACAGAAGAACAAGCGTTAGCGTTAGAAAATCATGAAGCTGTAAAGTTTTGTCAATCCGATGAAGATGTTCCTGAAATAGAAGATGCCGTGGTGAAGCGTGTAGATTATAATCGTGATTATAACTATCTTGGTATGAGAAAAACTTCAGGTACTCAGCACACCTCCATTGGCCCACACCCAAAAGGTAACTGGGGTTTGATTAGGCATCAAAGCCAAACGAACAATACGACGTTTTCGACTGACTCGTATTCATCATATTCTAATTCGTATATTGGAGATGGGGTTGATATCATATTACAAATTGGCAGTGTTTTACATCCCTCGGATCCAGAATTTATGACGTCGGGTATAAGCAGATTACAAACATCATTTCAGTGGAATTCTCTGAATGGAATGTCAACACTTCCTAATGTTAATTATATGAAGAGCGGAGTAAACAGCCATGCAGAAGCAGTGTCGTATATTACAGCCGGCAATACCTATGGATGGGCAACTGGTGCTAAGCTTTATATATGGCCAAGAGATCAAATGAATGCTGCGAATAAAAAAATAAACAGCCATGGGTGGGATGCATTTAAATTATTTCACCAACAAAAAGGAAATAGCAGACCGACTATAGTTGTAGATGCAATACAATATATAAATCCATTTAGCTATTCCAAAGGTTCAGTCATTTTTAGAGATAGTGTCTATTCTGAAATATCTCCTGCTGGGGCACCTTTAACTGCGGCCGATCGAAGTGCCATTATTAACTCAGGCATTAATGCATATGGAAACTCTGAAAAGCCAAAATTTGGAAGTAGTTATAATGTCTGGAGTAATAATCTTGGAATTAATATGGATGCCAAGAATTTAACTGATCAAAATAAAGCAGACATTTTTGCCCACATCGAAGATATAACTAATGGTAACTATTACGCGACTTATATACAGCCTATTGAGGAAATGACAGCTGCTGGTGTTCACCATGTGAGTGCGGCCGGAAATCATAATAATACGATTGTTTTACCTGACAATATAGATTTTAACAATGGGGCATTAACGCATATGTATCTATTGTCAGGTAGCAATGACGGATCTACGCCTCAGCCTTATACGTTTATTCCATTGTGCAGGGATGATCTGCATTTAGCCGGTGATACTATTGTGTGCGCAGCCTTAGGTTCACAGTTTAGTGTTGATTCTGGATTAAATAATAAAGAAACGCTTGCATCATTTAGCAATCGCGGGGATCGCATTGACGCATGCGCGGCTGGTGATAATATCTATATGGATCTACATGTTAATGGAGAGTATGAAGCAACTGGAACATCCTTTGCTTCACCTAATGTTGCAGGAATGGCTGCATGCGTATTAGGAAAGTATCCTTCCACAACACCAGCGCAATTAAGAAAATACTTTAGAGATCATGCTGTAGGAACCGATACGCTATACGATAGCGGAACTCAACCAGTACCTTCATCGCCGTCAGGAGATGCTCCGTATTATAGCGATCCACTTGGATTGAGAGGTTACTCTGGTAAGATAGCATATTTAGATCCTAATCTTTCTTTCAATCCCAGTACAATATCAAACACTACTATTACTTCAACTCAAACAGTTTCGGCAAGTAATAAAATAAACTTTACAGTTAGTCAAATAAATGCTAAGCTAGCTAGTATATCATAAGGAGAAAATAATGGCAAGTGATTCACAAAAAGTAGCACGAGTTGGAGATCCAGATCAGACTCATTGTAGTGGACCAGTCAGAGCCATGGGTAGTTCTAATGTTTTTTGCAATGGTATACCAGTATCTCGACAAGGAGATAAGAATAGTATACATCTAAAACCGCCACATAATCCTTGTAAGCCGCACACTGCCGGTATTGCTGTCGGTTCTAGTACAGTGTTTGTAAATAGTAAAGGTATTGGTAGAAAAAACGATGAAGTGTCAGACTGTACGTCTGTTGCTGATGGATCAAGTAATGTTTTTGCTGGTTAGCAAACTATGTAAAAAAGGAGTATAAATAATAGTATGTCTACAACTACAAACATTTTATCAGATCTATCGGTCGAAGGAGATGTACGAAAGGCTTCACGGTCCTCACGTCTAAAACAATGGACTGACTTAGATCTTAACTTAACATTGCATCCGATACGTAAAGACATAGTTCCTTTAAGAGATGATCAGGCTATTAAGTATGCGGTTCGTAATTTGTTATTAACTAATTTTTACGAAAAACCTTTTAACCTAGGAGTTGGTGCAAATCTAAGAGCCTTACTCTTTGAACCGGCAGATGCAATCACAAAACAAACATTGAGAAAGAATATACTTAGATCTATAAAGGCTGGAGAACAAAGAGTAGATGTTATTTTTGTTAATATAGTAGACGATCCAGATTCGAACTCTTATAGAATACTAGTAAAATTTAGAATTAAAGAATACGATACTCAAGAAGATGTAGAAATCGTATTAAGGCGCTTAAGGTAAAATAATATGGCAACGAATTTAAATGTAACAGAACTTGATTTTGATCAGATTAAAAGTAATTTAAAGAACTATCTAAAGACTCAAACTGAATTTAGTAGCCACGATTTCGAAGGTTCTGGATTATCATCACTATTGGATGTGTTAGCATATAACACACACTATAATGCAATGGCTGCACATTTCGCTTTAAACGAAGCCTTTCTTGATTCGGCACAAATACGTGGTAACATTGTCACTCGGGCAAAGTTGTTGGGTTACATACCAAGGTCAGTCTTGGCACCAAAGGCTAGAGTTAATATTACTGTTGATGTCTCTAATGAGCTTAATACTAATCCACCCGCATCTTTAACTTTGCCTCGAGGTACTAAGCTTACGACACAGGTTGATGGAAGAAACTATCGGTATATTGTGTTGAATGAGCAGTCTGCAGTATTATCAGATGTACAGGCAAATAAATATGTTTTTGACAATGTGACTATTGTTGAAGGTACTCGTAAAAAACTTTTATATAGAGTTGATAATGATATTGAAAACCAGAAGTATCAAATCTCTGATGACGATGCTGATACCTCAACATTAAGAGTTCTTATTCAAGCTAATGAGCAATCAAGTTCATATGATAACTATACTAAGTTTGAATCGTTAATTAATGTTGACTCCTCTAGTCGTGTATACTATATACAAGAAAATTCTAATGAATACTTCGAAGTATATTTCGGAGATGGCGTAACTGGTAAAAAACCGTTAAACAATAATATTGTTACATTAGATTATATCTTTACAAATGGCCCAGATTCGAATGGCGCAAATGCATTTACCATGGTAGATAATATCGGAGGTTATGGCACTATTGCGATTACTACTCTTGCTAAATCAGATGGTGGTACAATAAAAGAAAGTAATGAGTCAATACGTTTTAATGCACCGCTTACATTCACATCACAAAACAGGGCTGTAACTTCTGACGACTATAGAGCAATTATTCAAAAAGAGTTTACTAATATTAATTCAATTTCGACCTGGGGTGGAGAAGATAACGATCCCGTTACTTTTGGTTCAATATTTATTTCGATCAAGCCTCTTGTTAACGATGTCTTAGATGATAACGAGAAAAACGAAATTATGAACACGATACTAAAGGGTAAGAGCGTTGTGTCAATTACTCCGATTATAGTAGATCCCAACTTTACTTACCTTGACCTTGATGTAGCGTTTAAGTATAATCCGAACTTAACCGACAGATCTCCAGTAGAATTAACTGCTGTTGTAAGAGATACTGTTTCGGATTATAACTTTAATGAGCTTAATAAGTTCGATGGAGTATTTAGACATTCACAGTTATTAAAAGCAATTGATAATGCAGATCCTTCAATTCAAAACAGTAATGTGCGCCCATACATGTTTATGACGATTACTCCGAATAAGTTTTCTGCAAATAAGGATAATAATTTTAATCTACAGTTTACCTCGCCTTTCTTTAGTTCAGGATCCTCTACTAACTTTATTATATCTTCTACAGTGTGGAGGCTCGGCGGACAGGATGTATATTTCGGTGATATTCCAATTACTGGATCTACTGAAAGACAAGTTATAGTTTATAAAGTAGTTGCCGGAGAAAATGTTACGGTACTTAATAACGCTGGTATTATTAATGTAGAAAAAGGAACTATTGCACTAAACAATTTTATACCTGATAATGATTCTCCAGACACAATAAGAATTACAGTTGTCCCAAATTCATTAGACCTTGCTCCTAAGAGAGATCAACTAATTGCTATCGATCCTTTAAGAGTTCAGATTACTCCGAGCATAGATACAATATCAGTATCTGGATCTTCGGGAACAATTGATTATTCAACGACTTCAAGGCTGAGATAAAATGGCTGGAACACATAAGTATAATAATACACTGTTTTCTTCAGATATATCTTCTCCAGGATATATTGAATCTGTTGCTTCTTCTAAATCCAGGACAAAGGAAAATTTAAGAGCAGAAGAATTAATACCATCTGAAATACTAGAAAATTCAGGAGGATTACAATTATTATTAGAAGCCTATTACAAGTTCATGAACTTGGAAGAGTTTATCTATCAACAAACTGAAACGTATACAGATATCGTATTAGATAACAAGGCAGTATTTAGAGTTAGTGATCCAAGGAACGAGAACGATCACTTTTTTACAGATGATGATGGAGCAAACTCTACGCTGACTTTGACTGATTCCGAAGGCGTTATTGTAGACTATAGCTCGCAGCTCACGGCATCCAATGTTAGTATAACTAATGGTAACAATTTACCTGGTTCATTATCACAGTCGACATCAGAAATTGGTAAAACATTTACTGTCAACTTTGGCCTGCCAAACAGTAGCGGTTATGTCAACTATAATACACAAACTGCAACTCTTATTACGCCTATAAAATATTGGGCAGGTCCTGGTGCTTCATACGCTCTCAATACGATTGAAGAGTCTATGGATATTGATAGCACAGCCTCGGCTTATCTAGAATTAATTCAGAAAGAAATTGCAGCTGTTGTTCCACGATCTATTCAAGTTAATAAAAGAAATTTATACAAAGTAATAACCGAATATTATAGAATCCGTGGTACATCAGATTCTATCGAAGTGTTCTTTAGATTGTTATTCGACGATGAAGTAGAAGTAGAGTTTCCATGGGATCAAACACTCATTCCTTCCTCAGGCGCATGGGAAATAAATGAAAACCTTCCTAAAAAAGGTATCTACAGAGATAAAAAGGGTTTCTTATCAGACACAATTAAGATACATGATAGCTTAAGATACCAAAAGTTTTCGTATCTTATTCGTACAGGTCAAAACCTTTCTTCGTGGGACTACTTTTATAATAGACTGGTGCACCCAGCCGGATTTGAATATTTCGCAGAGATTTTAATCCAGCTGTTCTTAACTCGTGATGAGTTGGGAGATGACCAAAAGATTTTAAGAGAATTACGATATATAGGTGGGCCTAAACATGGACAGTTAACTGGTGAGAGCTATTTTGGTTACGGAAGAACGAATAGATTCACGCTGTCATCTATGCCTGATTTGCAGCCTGGTGTTATTGGTATCGAAGATATTCCGCTGCTTGTCGAGATGTTTGCATCGTTGTTTCTACCATTTACGAGTGTCGATGTTCATAGATCCGGTAGAATGTCACTCACAGTTCCGGCTTCTGGTACAGGCGCTGGAACAGTAACTGCTGTTGAGATTGCAGACGCTGGCTTTGGTTATACAACTGCTCCTACAATTGTAGTTAACGGTGTTGCTCAAACCGGACAAACCATTTCACAGGCAGTAGTAACATGTACAATAGATTCTGATGGAAAAATAAACAGTGCTACAGTCACAACAGCTGGATCTAATTATTCTTCCGCGTTTGCTAATGTTAGTCCTAATCCTAATTTATCTAAGATTGCAAAAATTGTAGTTGTTCCGGATACTACTAAAAAGTATTCCACTCCACCTTTAATATCTTTTGATGCGCCAACGTCACAAGACAGTTTTGGGGTTTTGCTGAGTACTAATGTAACAGCGACAGGTAAATACATATTACAACCAACATCAGTGCAACGGATTGAATTAACTTCAGCAGGGTCTGGATATACTTCACAACCTGATGTTGTGATAAGTGGAGGTAATGGTTCTAGTGCAACGGCTATAGCATATATCGAAAACGGTTCGGTATCAAATATCGATATTATTAATCCTGGTTCTGGATTTACAGAAGTTCCAACAGTTTCTATTGTCGGGAATGCTACAGCTGTAGCACAGTTAGTTCCATCTGAAATTGCATCAGCGAGTATTACTAATCCAGGATTTGGTTATGTGATTACTCCTCAGGTATACATTGCTTCAAGAGCCAAAAATGAAGCAAGAGTGAAGTCGGATAAAATTACAAGAATACTAGAATTGAATCATACGGACATTGATCCCGAGTTTACAAGGGTGACAAATCCAGTTCAGACCGCAGCTTCAGTAAGAGGTAGACAACTATATAATGGTAAGCTTTTACAGAAAGGTGTTCTTAGCTCAGGCCAGAATTGGACAGTAACCGAAACAACTCCAACTACTGATAAAATTATGGGTGGATATGAAGTAACTGCTGTCTCAGCAGGATATAGATCAATTCCATCAAATGATTATTATAGTCAAAAAACTAATATATTAGAAAATAATATGCTTTATGACTTTAATGAAACTTTAGAGATATTAGGCGACGTAGAATTACAAAGCACTTCTATAAGTGATATAAATAAATATAACGTGAATTCTTTTATTCACTCAAATTAATAGGAAATAAAAATGACGGCAATAGTAACTTCTAAATTCAGAACAGTGAATGCAGAAAACTTCAAAGAAGACATAGCAAACTCAAGTGTGTATGTGGCGATCGGTAAAACTGATGCTTGGTCTAATGCAACTTCTGACACCACTGACACAACTCCATTCACCCCATACGATACAATTGATGCTTTAGTAGAAGCTAGGGAAAATATCTTTGCGATTAAAAGATTGACCGCTGGTGACGTATCTCATGTAATCCCCAGGCATACTTGGACAACTGGTAGAAGCTATATTGCATGGGATTCTGATGATCCTGATATTTTTGATAAAGCGTTTTACGTAATTACCTCTGAGTTTAAAGTATATAAATGCATCTCTGCTCCAGGGGTTGGTTCGACTCAAGAGCCTACTCAAACGTTGACTGCTCCTCAGGCAGAATCAGATTTGTATATTTGGAAATATATGTACACGGTTGCCGTCGCCGATGCAGAAAAATTCCTTACAACATCTTATATGCCAGTCAAAACTATTAATGTTGAATCCTACGCTAATGATGCTGCAGCTGAATTAGCATTATCTGAAGGCGACTACGCACAATATTTAAACCAGAAAGCTTCTAGAGATGCTGTGGCTCCTTCTGCTGCAGCAGGAATAGAAAGAATTGAAGTAACTGCTGGGGGAACTGGATATTCTAGTAAGCCTAATGTATTTATTACTGGTGCAGGTACTGGAGCAAGTGTTGCTGCGGGTGATATAACACTAACCGGTGGAGCAGTCACAGCCATTGCAGTAACCGCTAAGGGTACCGACTATTCTACAGCACATATTGTAATAAGTGGCGGTGGTGGTTCTGATGCTACTGCTCGTGCTGTATTATCTCCAGAAAATGGACATGGAACTGACCCTGTTAAAGAACTAGGCGGTTTCTTTTCTGCAGTTAATACATTATTAGATGGTACTGGCGGTGGTGACTTAACCGTTGGTAATGACTTTAGGCAAATCACTCTTATTAAAAATCCGTATAATGTCGGTGGAGTTAGTATTTCTACGGCCGCAACTGCAAAAGGTTCTGCAGCGCTGAGCTTTGCATCAACGACATCTTCATTCCAAGTTGACGAATTAATTACACAAGGAACCGGAGCCAACTTGGCCCAAGCTTTTGTTGTTGAGATTGATAGCGGTACTGGATATGTATACTATAATCAAAATTCAAAAACTGGCTACGGTAATTTTGTAGTAGGCACTACAGTCACTGGCGCAACATCTGGTGCTCAGGGAACTCCAAATCCTGGAACTGCTATTAACCAGCCGTATCCTTTTAATATACCGCCTGAATTTGATATTCACAGCGGAGATATTATTTTCTTAGAAAACAGAAATCCTATTGATAGAACAGCATCACAAATTGAAGACATAAAAATTATCATTGAATTCTAATTATAAATATTAGTTAAAAGAGAGAACATATGACAACTACCAATATAAAAGCATATAACCAAACTCCTTACTGGGACGATTTTAGAAAAGTTTACTCTGGATCCTCCAGCGCTGGATCTAATGGAACTGTTGAAAGTAAAAATTATCATAGGATTTTGTTTCGACCTGGCTATGCAGTACAAGCAAGAGAGCTTACACAAATGCAAACTATGTTGCAGGCTCAAATTGATAGGCACGGTCAATACGCATTTAAAGATGGGTCACGTGTTGTAAATGGTGAAGTATCGCTTAATGTAGAATACGATTATATAAAACTAGAACCTTCATTCACTTATGATTACGGTAGTGGCTCCACAGCATACCCAAACGCTACAAATAACCTTTCTCAATATATAGGTACATTAATTACTGGGACTAAAGGTACCGGAAATAATCAGGTTACCGCCTTGGTTCTAGATGCAATACCTGCAAGTGGAGGAGATGCAGATACTCTATATGTTAAATACCAAAAATCTGGGGAAGATTCAACCACCAACCCGAACCAACCACCAGTCCAGCTGAACACATTTCAGGAGAGCGAAGCATTCGTTTCTATTGCTAGTGTTCCTCGCCACGGTATGGTTGCAGGAGGAAACAATGTCAATGGTTCAGGATCTAATTCAACTATTGCTAATGGTGTAGGTGTTGGTTCTGCTGCATCAATAACTGAAGGTGTATACTTTATTTCCGGTTGTTTTGTGTATGTTGCAGATTCGACAATAATATTAGACAAATACACAAACAACCCTTCGTATATCATCGGCCTCCAAGTTGCTGAGGATATAATATCATCTGCAGATGACGAGACTATTGTTGATAATGCACAAGGCGTTCCTAACAGTTCTGCACCTGGCGCGAACAGATATCAAATACAAACTACTTTAATAAAAGAGCCCATCGACATTTCGGCTAGAACTGTAGCTGAATACATTTCGTTGCTAACTATAAAAGACGGTGAAGTTCTTATAGATAAAACTGATAAGACTGATGATACTCCGCTAACAATAAGACTCGCTCGACGAACTCATGATGAATCTGGCGATTACGTAGTTAAGCCCTTTGAGATAGAAATCAAAGAACACTTAAATGATGGATCTAACTTTGGTAAATATCTTCCTGCAGATGGAGGTAGCGCCGATAAAATAGCATTAGGTATAGAGCCATCTACTGCATACGTACAAGGATATAGAAATCATAAAGTTGGAACTAGTTATATCGACATTGATAAGCCACGCGGTGCTGACGCCACTGGTTTCCAAAATGAAGCAAATACTCAAATAAACTTTGGTAATTATATTAGACTAACACCCAGTACTGTCCAAGGAGTTCCCGATTTAATAAACTTTACACCAATAGATTTAAAAGAGTCCACGACAATTATAGGTACTGCGCGTGTAAGAGGAATGGAATTTTTTAGCGGGGAGGTTAGATTATATTTATTTGATGTTAATATTACTGCATCAGGTAAAACATTCACTAATGTGAGTGATGTAACATCACAATCAGGTGCTTCTATTGCTTTCGAAGGGACGCTCATAGCACCTACAGCTCAAGTGCCACAAAAGAGATTTGATGTTGGTAATAACTCCGCGGTGTTTAAGCTTCCGCGTACGGCTATAAAATCACTAGCTGATCCAAGTAGAGATACCACATATTCCATAAAAAGATTATTTACAGCTACGGTTGCTGGTGGTAATTTATCGATAACTACTCCTGTTGGATTATTTGAAGATGTCAATGATATTATTATTGCTCCAGTTGGAGCAGCTATTAAAACGGCTGTTGGTGGTAATATTACCTCGGGTGGTAATGGTACTACTGGAGTTACTTTTAACGCAACAGCGATTGGCGGGTTGGCTAACGGTACTGTATGTAATATAGTTGCCACAATTAAAAAGACCATAGCACCAAAAACCAAAACAAATACAACTGAAGCAAAAGCAATAAATGTTACGAATGGAGATGCACCTTCATATGATTTAGATCGAGCAGATATTATAGAGATTGTTTCTATAATTGATAGCGCTAACGTAGATCATAAAGATAGTTTTACATTAGATAACGGCCAACGCGATAATTTTTACGATGAAGGAAAAATTATTAAAAACAGTGGTACCGCTTCATTAGCAACTGGTTCCATGATTGTAACATTTAAGTATTATACTCACGGAGCGGGAGATTATTTTTGTGTTGATTCATATCCTAGTGCAGACTATGCTACAATCCCCACGTTTGCAGCAACTAGTGGTAATCTAGAGCTGAGAGATTGTATTGACTTTAGGCCTACAAAATCAGGCACCGCTAATATCTTCACAGGTACAGGACTAAGTGGCGCACCAAAAGTAGGCCACGCATTAACGGCTGATATTAAATATTATCTCCCTAGGATTGATAAATTGGTGCTGAAAAGAGACGGAGCTTTTGAAGTTGTAAAAGGTGTACCTTCAGAATATCCACGTCCACCTGCAGATAAAGAAGACGGTTTGACACTGTATCAATTAAAACTCAAGCCGTATATATTTTCGCTGACCGATATTTATCCTGAAATACAAGATAATCGAAGATACACCATGAGAGATATTGCAGGCCTTGATAAAAGAATTAAAAACATGGAGTACTATACATCGTTATCATTGCTAGAACAATCAGCGGCCTCTGTTCATATGGTAGATGGTTCAGGTTTATCGCGATTTAAAAATGGTATATTAGTAGATTCATTTAAAGATCAAAAAGTTGCTGATATGGCACATCCAGAATGTAGCGAGTCTGTCGATAAAAAAAATGGATTGTTACGGCCTGAATGCCCAAGTAAAAATGTTAATTTAATTACTAAGACAACGGCTAACAATACTGCACAAAAATCAACATCGTTGTGGACATTACCATATAGTAGCGTGGCTCATACAATACAACCTTATGCGTCTGTTGCAATTAACGTAAACCCATATAATGTATTTAGTTGGGCAGGTAGAGTTCAGTTATCTCCAGAGTCAGATGAATGGTTAGAAACTGAAGTAAGACCTGACGTTATTATAGATGACACTGGTCAATACGATCAATTTGTTATTAGGGCAGAAGAAGACGGTGTACTAGGCACTGTTTGGAATAATTGGGAAACCAACTGGTCTGGCCAACAAGTAGAAGTTTTCGTTGAACCGCCGATGAACGGAAATATTTCGAATGGGGGATTTATTGAAAGAGAAGAACCTCAGCAATTCAGGCAAACCACAATTACAACTACAACTGCAAGTAGTAATCAGACTCGTACTGGTTTACAGACTTCTGTAGGATTTGATACGGTTACTAAGGAAGCTTCAAATAAAGTTGTTGAAATCAACTTTATTCCGTTTATGAGATCACGAAAGGTTTATTTTAAAGCAAGCCGAATGAAACCTAATACTAAAGTAAATGCGTTTTTCAATGATATCAATGTTACAGCATACTGCAAGCAGGCTGCTTATCAGGAATGGTCAGACACAACTGCCGTGGTCGAATATAGTGGGGCAACTGCTCATCCGGATTCTGGAAGTGGCACGTTAACTACTAATAATAAAGGACAAATTGAGGGTGAATTTATAATTCCTAGAAACGATAGTGTTAAATTTAAAGCTGGTACTAAAGAATTTAGGTTATCGGATTCTACTACTAATGATCAACAAACAGAAGTAACTTCGGCAGAAACATCGTTTCACGCAGCTGGCCTGATTGAATCTACTGAAAGGACAATCATTAGTACTAAAGTTCCAAGACTAGAAACGATTCGAGTAAATGAGTCTAGAGTTATTAGTGAGACATTTAGTAGTAGAGCGACCACGTGGGTAGATCCATTAGCACAGTCAATACTGATTGAAAAGTCTGGAGGAATATTTGCAACTTCAATTGATTTGTATTTTCAAACTAAGTATGCAATTAAAGATGAGGGTGGTAGTGATAATGTAGAAATTCCAGTATGTGTTAGTATTGTTGCAACTGAAAACGGCATACCTACTCAGATTGTTGTTCCTGGAACTGAAGTTGAGTTAATGCCTGCGGCTGTAAATATTTCTGCAACGGCATCCACTGCGACAAACTTTGCGTTTGAACATCCGGTTTATTTAATGCAAGACCAAGAATACGCAATTGTTATTCAATCCGATTGTGACGAATATATGGTCTGGGTTGCTGAAATGGGTGGCAATGATGTTACCGATACATCGTATAGAATTAACAAGCAGCCTCACGGTGGATCGTTCTTTACTTCTCAGAATGCTTCAACTTGGACTCCAGATCAAAGTAAAGATCTTAAGTTTACTTTAAACAGAGCTGAGTTTGGTACCGCTCCAGTAACTAAAGAAGTTACTTTTGTGAACGACACGATTCCAGTTAAAAAGCTGAGTGTCGATGCTATTTCTACAACAAACGGCTCAGGCGTCATGACAGTACGACATAAAAATCATGGTATGCACGGCTCAAACTCGAGTGTTAAAATTGCTGGCGCTACCGGGTTTAATGGTATTATTGCAGATAATATTAATGGAACACACACTATAGCAAATATTAAACATGATAGTTATACTATTACAGCAGAAAATAGTCAGACTGCAACTAGTGCTGGAGCAGGTGGTGGAGCTTTAATAACGGCTTCCGAAAATAGACATTACGACCTGCTTCATATGGTGGGTGGTACTACAGTGTTTCCTGAGACCGATATTAGATTTTATCTCACGTCTACTACTCAAAGATCTATTAACGGAACAGAAACTGCTTACGCACAAGACGCTGAAGTAGAGATATTATCTAATATGAATCAGTTTTTTACGACTCCTAGATTAATAGCGTCTGAAGAAAACGAAAGCGGTAGTGCAAAAACATTTACAATAAGAGCTGTTTTATCTTCTAATAAAAGTCATTTAACTCCTGTATTAGACCAAAATAGATTATCGGCTACTGTTGTGCAAAACATAATCGGTGATAATGGTGTTACGTCAGAAACAAATGCTTATGGTGGTTCTGAGCTTTGCAAGTATATTACTAAAAGGGTCAATTTGGCATCAGAAGCTCAAGTGATAGACCTCTATCTTTCTGCGAATAGACCTGCAGGCAGTAATATTGATGTTTATTATAGAACAGTAGAGTCCGGAACTGATGTTAACTTTAATGAAATAGATTGGACTTTAGCACTACCTGAAAATGTCATTCCGACTAATGATAACAATAATGTATACACTGAAAGTAAGTATGAAATCACACCTAGTACTGCTTTTGGCTCAATGGCTTTTAAAATAATTTTAAGATCTAAGAACTCGTCAAGGCCTCCTACTGTAAAGGATTTCCGGGCTATTGCAGCGATTTGATGGAGAACATAAATGTCTGCTAACAAAATAGTTGAAGATCATCCTGGATTAGAAAGAGATAAGAATAATACAGCTATTATAAATACTAATAACAATGCTTATAATGCAAGATTGATACAAATAAACGCAACAGAAAATAAACGAAAACTTGATGAACAGCAAAATGAGGATATAAATAACCTTAAGAGCGATGTTGCTGAAATCAAGGAAATGTTACAGAAACTAACTGGTGGGAAATAATGGCTAATAAAGAAACTAGAATTTATAAAACAGATACTTTAGAATCTCTTAGACAAAAGTCTAATGAGATTTCTCTGCATCTAGGTGATAATGAGCAACTCAATGCTCTCATGGCTGATAAGACTTATGTGTATTCGGCTAGTGCTGGTGATACACTATTTGCCGGCCCTGATACTTCTTCTCCGGCTAAGACTGCGAGATTTGAAGTAAGTCCAGCACATACTGTAGATAATACTGGCGGATACATTATCTTAGAAGGCGTTTCATCAATTGCATCTTCTTATATTGCTGGAGCTATTATCTATCAAGGAACAAACGGGTCACCGTCTTGGGCCGGAACTATTGTATCAGCCTCTACCAGTAAAATTTTAGTAAGGGATTCTTCTGGAACATTTACTACATCAGCAGATCTAAAAGTAGGTGCTAGTTCTCCAGATACTATCGCTCACGCCAAAGTTATTCGAATAGTCACTGAATCTTATCCTATAGGTATTGTAAGAGTATATAAGAATAATAGTGAGCTAACTCAAGACATGAATGCTAACGGATTTCACGTAGCAAATATTAGAGCAACTATAACTCAAACCGGTTCACCGACTCTTACTAATTATACCGAAGGTGTTACGATTTATCAAGGTGCAAGTGAAACTACTCAATCTGCAGTTGAGTCAAATGCTACTTGGTATGGTACTTTACATTCTGTATCTGATGGCGTTATAAGAGTCAAAACATATAATGGTACGTTTAGTGCTTCAACTTTAATTAGAGCATTGGGTAGCAGTGATACTATTACTGGTACTAATCATGGAGCTTTAGTTCCAGTTGATTCTACTTACGGTTCTTATGTTGAACTAAATACTCCAGCAGCTTCAGGCAATGCAATCAAGGTTTTCTCATTGGATGTTGTTGCTGCGATTAACGAATTACAAGATGACATTGGTACAGTTGAGAGTTTGACAACTGCTGCCAATGACTTAGTTTTGGCTATCAATGAACATGATGCAGAGCTAGGGACAATTACTGCTGGAGCAATGGGTACCTCAGCTTCTACAGTAAGTACTGCTATCAGAGAACATGAAGATCAAATTGGTAATGTTGATATTACCGACATTGATGCTAACAATGATACCATTACTGGCGCACTCGAACAATTGCACGACGAAGTAGGTGATGTCACCGCTTCTAATTTAGGAACCTCTGCTTCAAACTTAACAGCCGCGGTAAGAGAACACGAAGATCAAATTGGTAACGAAAATATTACTTCTATTGATTCTGGTTCAAATACAATTACTGGTGCGTTAAATCAACTACACACAGAAGTTGGTGATCTTGCTCTTCATACAAATTCATCAGATTTAACAGAAGCTATTAACGAATTAGAAGAAGATTTATTTAACGCCGAAGGTGCAACAAAACGAACTAGATCTGATCTATTAACAACCGACACAAGTTCTATTGTAGATTCTATTAATGAATTACATAGTGAGCTTTTTGTCAATGGTACTGGTGTATCATTTACTGGACTATCTGCTGACTTCTTTAAAGAAGCAATTGAAGAACTTAGAACTGAACTTGGTAACCATGCAGTATTAGATACTAATGTAACAACCGATGCTGTTTCTGCAATTAACGAATTAGAAAATGTTTTAAGAGATGATACAACTCAAAGAACCGGTTATGTTATGGGCACGAATGCTAATAACATTATTGCTGCTATTAACGAAATCGAAACAGTACTAAGAGGCGCAAACGCAAATTATACTCTTACTACTGCTGCTCAAAATGTGAGAGACGCTATCAACGAACACGAATCACAGATTGGTAATATGGTGTTTGGAACTGAGGGTCCGGTTGATGCGGCTAACTCTACTGACCTTTCAGGAGCTATAAGAGTTCTTGATGCTGAAATCGGTGATACAAGTTATACAGGAGCTGACCTTACAACTGCTATTAAAAACACACAAGATGATATTTTAGTTGACGGGTCGCTTACAACACTTAATACAACAAGCACATCTATTCAAGGTGCAATTAACGAAATCGAAGCTGATCTATTTAATGCTGGCAATGCTGGATCTGGTGGATCAAGAAGAGAAATGTCTGATCTCAAAACCGCAGACAAAACTTCAATTGTAGATTCTATCAATGAAATCTATGATGATATTCATACATCAGGTTCTGTTACATTAGACACAACGGCCTCTCATTTAGTAGGTGCTATTAACGAAATCGAAGGAGTCTTTGACGCATCGGCATATGAAATTAGTGCAGGTTCAAATGCATTTAATGTAACATCAGGAAATTTAACGTTTGACACTGATGGTGATATTGTACTAGATGCAGCTGGCAGTCAAGTATTCTTTAAACAAAACGGAACACAATTTGCAGAGTTTCAGAATCAAGGTGGCAATTTAAAAATATCATCAGGTTCAAGTACAATGCTTACTGGTGATGGGGCAAATGCTACATTTGCTAATAACTTAACCGTTACAAATAATTTAACAGTTAGTGTTAATACATCTATTGGTGGAACTCTTGGAGTAGTTGGACATACATCGTTATCAACTCTTGGAGTTGGTGGAGACGTTGGTGTTGGTGGCAATCTATCTGTAACAGGAACTACCGAGCTTGATTCAACACTAGGTGTTGATGGTAACTTAAGAGTCGGCGTAAACAAGTTTAATGTTGTTGCGGCTAGTGGTAATACCCAGATCGATGGAACTTTAGAAGTAGACGGTACAACTGGAATTGACGGTAACTTTAGAGTTGGTGCTGCAGGAGTATCTAAGTTTGATGTTGTTGCTGCTACCGGTAATACTCAAATCGATGGTACTCTTGAAGTTGACGGAACTGGTGGAATTGATGGTAACTTTAGAGTTGGTAATAATAAGTTTAATGTAACGGCAACTTCTGGTAATACGCAAATCGATGGTACGTTGGATGTTGATGGAAACTTCGAAGTAGGAGCAGCTAAGTTTAATGTAGTAGCAGCTTCTGGTAATACTCAAATTGATGGCACTCTTACAGTTGACGGTCATACCGATCTTAATTCAAGTGTCACGGTCGATGGCCATGGAGAATTTAATTCAACGGTTAATGTTGATGGTATTACGACAATAAGTAACGCTACAGCTTCTTCATCAGCTGCTACTGGAGCTCTTGTAGTGACCGGTGGAGTTGGTATTGGAGAAGATCTATATATTGCAGGCGATCTTTATGTCGAAGGTGATAGTGTAACATTAAATACTGAAACTCTAACAGTCGAAGATACATTAGTTCTTGCTGGTAACGGTTTAACTTCTGAACCTTCAACTGGAGGTTTTGGTTTTGAAGTTGGTCCAATCACAAGTCCTAGTGGTGTTGCAAGTAATGTCACTGGAGCTCATAGTATTGTATATAATTATGCAAATGACAGATGGGAAGCTGATGGTTCTTTGATTCTATCTTCTGCCACACTAGACACTCCTTATGTTGAAGGTGTGGCGTTTGGTCCTAGTGATGACTTGACATTTAGTGCAGGAGCTGGTCTAAGTGAAACCGTTGTAAAAACAGGTGCTGATATTGTTGTTAATTATATTAATACTGATAGAGGTTCTTCGCAGAACATATTCAAAACAGTAACAATTAATACGACTCCTGCTAGCAATGTTATAGCTGATAGTAATTCTGATACTCTTAACTTAAGAGGTCTTGATGCAATCACATTAACGTCTGTTCCCGGAACAGATACGATTAGTATTGACCATGACAATTTCGGTACGGCCGGAACATATGGTATTACAGGTACACAAGACGGCCAGTACATTAAATCAATTATTACTAATGCTCAGGGTCACGTTACGGCTGTAACATCGGCAGACTTTGATACTCGCTATCAAGCGACAAACCCATCTTGGCAAATAAACGTCAATAACACAAAAGTCGATGATATATTCCCGGCCCATGCAGTTGATTTTATCGAAGGCACCGGCATTGATATCGCAGGTGTGTTAAGTGGATCTGAAAGCAATATTACAATCTCTCACCAAGACACTTCAAGTGTTGGTAACTTAAGTCAAGATAATAGTGGCAACACGTTTATACAAGATCTTGCTTTTACGTTTGATACTTTTGGCCACGTGACTGGAGCGACAGCTTCTACTGCAACCGTTGCAATTGGTAATGGCACATTTTCAGTAAGCGGTTCTTCAGGACTATCTGGTTCTGGTTCAATGACTGCAAACCAATCAGGTAATAGTTCTGCCTCATTAGTTAATACTGACAAAGGTTCATCACAGAATATATTTAAAAGGTTTATTCCTGAAAATGATGCAGGCACAGATTTAGGCACTATTACAGCCGATAGTAATAATGATATTTTGTATATTAAAAGTAGTATGGTAGATAGTACTCCTGGTATTTCTTTAGGTGTAGATGTATCTAATGATAGAATGACTATTGCTCACGCAAATACTTCAGGTCAAGGTTCTGTAAATAATAGTGGAAGAACATATATTCAAGATATTACTCTTGACACTTATGGTCATATTACTGCCATTTCATCAGCAACTGAATCATACGTTTATACTCCACCAACTTATGCCGGTGATGATATTAATATCGATACTGGTGCATTAACTGGTGCTACGGTAATTTCTGATTTAGACTTTAATATTACAACCAATACTCTTGGTCATGTTACTGATGCTAACGCAACAGTTGCTACACGAAATATCGGTCTTCCTGATCTTGGATGGGATGGTTGGGATCTTTATACTGAAGGCACTAAGAGAGCTGATATTAATGTTAATGGAATTGTTAACTTTGCTGATGATGGATTCTTAACAACAACATATAGTTCTACGAATAATACAGTATCTTACGGTCATCCAACATCTCCTTTAAATGGAACATATGGTGGTAATAATAATGGTATAGTAATTGAAGATATTACTGTTGATACCAGAGGTCATATTACCTCAATTGGAACTAGAGATCTAGATGATAGATTTGATAATTATCAACACTGGCATTTGACAGCTGATTCGGGTGGTACAGCTCAGATTGATACGAATGAAACTGTAGATATTGCAGGTGGTACTGCAATTAGTACTGTAAGAAGCGGAAATCAGGTTACTGTTAACTTTGTAAATCCTGGCTATTTGACAACGCAAAGAAATGCCACTCTAGACGTTCAAGGTAATGGTCCTAATCCATACATTAGATTAACTGATGCTTCAGCTGATCATGTCCGAATCATTGGCACTGGAACTATTACATCTACTGGTAGTGAATCTGCAGATACAATTACTCTTCATGGTACAGACACAAATACAGACATTAACGTTAACGATGCCAACTTAAGAGCAAGACTTGCTGGATTACATAAAGATGCGGATAACAACGGGTCAGTTGGTGGTGTTGTATATATTGGAGATAGCGGTAACGATCTAGATCTTCAAATCAGAGGTAATCTGACAGTTCAAGGCACTCAGACGATCATGAATACTGAGACTGTTACTACTCATGATAATAAGATTGAGCTTAACTCAAATGCGACTTCTACTCCGACTGAAGATGCTGGCCTAATCGTTAATAGAGGATCATCAACGAACGCACAAATTTATTGGAATGAAGCAACCGACAGATGGTATCACACTTATGGTGATGGCGGTACTCCATATGTAATTCCGCTTCCATCAGAAAGTATGAATAGCTTTCAGGTTAAAGATGGAGATACGAGTTTAAAAACAATTGGCGATGGTTCAGTACTGCAATTTGCCGAAGGTACTTCGGGTTATATTGATATTGACTTTGGAAGCGGAACTGGAACTAGCGGAGCACCATTTGATCTAACGTTTAATCATAATAATACCACACGTACCAATAACTCAAACACTGCAAGCTTAGCTTCTGGAGGATCGTTTGCTGCAGTTACTGGTGTAGGCACAAATGCTACAGGTCATGTTACATCAGTTAATACTACTACACTTACATTACCTGCATCGGACAATTACTCATATTGGATTGCTGAAGACGGTGATGGTTCAACGTATACAATAACTTCAGGAGATACTCTTAAATTCAAAGAGGGTAATGCAGGTATTGATATTAACTTTAGCGCTGATGACGTACTTGATTTTACTAATACAATGCATACTAATAATACTGCTATTAAAGATGACAGCAGAAACACATTAGGTGTAACAAGACTATATCGTAGAGATGGTAACAATGACTTCTCTGTTCAAACAAATTGGACAGGTACTTATTGGCAACTTGAAGGATATACGGCTGATACTTATCATGCACCAGTAAGAGTAGAAAAATCAGAACTTTCAGATGCTGCACTAACGCTGACAGCGTCTGGTCTTAGTAATGATTTAGATGGTAATGGTACTGTACAGTCAGCCGATGCATTACTTCAGCTGAAAGGTATAAAGTCTGGTACTCCGCAGATTGGCGTGACTGGAGCAGCAGGAACTGGTATTTATCTTAGATCAAACAAAGTACTTACTGAGGCTTCAGGTCTAACTGATACGATAGGTTCACTGACTATAGGCACTAGCGCTGGTAGCACGTATCATACAAATGCTACTACTTACGACGGTACAAGCATTAACCATTATATTCCTAGTTCAGCAACTACGGGTGTTTTTAATATATACGCAGCAAATGGAACTGGCACTGTAACGAACGTATTTTCAATCGCGGGTTCGACCGGTAATATCGCCCTTAAGTCAGGCGCAGCTATTACGGGTAATCTTACAGGTAATGTTACGGGTAATGTTACAGGTAATGTTACGGGTAATGTTACAGGTTCATCTGGATCATGTACGGGTAATTCAGCAACTGCGACAAATATTAGAGTAGTAGAAAGAACAACAGAAAATGTGGAATATCATATTCTTGGTATTGCACCTGACATAGCCTCTACTAATAAAATGGTTAACGGTCATGCAGACTTTTATTGGAATGGTAATACCACTAAATTACATGCACCAAAATTTGCTGGAGATTTATCAAGTTGTACTGGTTATGATTACGATGATTTAACAAGTAAACCTACAATACCAAGTGCAGCAAATAATGGCACGATTACTATTACTCAAACAGGAGTATCTAATCAAACATTTACTGTTAATCAGTCTGGCAATACAACAATTGCTTTAGCAGATACTAATACTACATATTCTGAAGGTGGTGGTATTGATATAAATGGTAGTAATGTAATTAGTGTAGAGAGTGACCAAGTAAATCACATCTTTAAAGTGGGTAGTGCTTCAGCTGGTAGTATGTCTATGGAAATGGTGAACACTGGTTATGCAGACTTTAAAGCTAGTGGTTCTACTGTTGAATTTAGAATGACCTCATCTGGAACATTCCATGCTGACGGCGATGTTATTGCATATTCAACTACAACTAATTCCGATAAAAAACTTAAAGAGAATATACAAAAGGTTGAAGGTGCTTTAGAATTAGTATCGCAATTGGATGGTGTAACATTTAATTGGAAGAAAGATGGTAAAGCATCAGCTGGTGTTATTGCACAGAATGTAGAAGAAGTATTACCATCTGCAGTAAAAGATGTCGAGACTCTTAACTCGGATGATACGCATAAAGTTGTAGATTATAACCAATTATCTGCACTCTTTATCGAAGCAATTAAAGAGCTTAGAGAAGAAAATAAATTACTTAGAGCTGAGATTGAAAGCTTAAAAGATATAAATAGTTAAAGGAAATACGTAATGGCGATATATTCTAATTTATCTGTAGATCAAGGAAGTTCTTTTGGCGCTGAAATTGATGTGACAGATTCCAGCGGCGATCCGTTAGATCTTACTGGATATACTGTTGAGGGACAGTTAAGAAAGACTTATACGTCCACGACATCAACTAGCTTTACGTCTTCAGTATTTAGTGCGAGTGGAGGGGTTGTAAAAATTTCTTTAAACGCTACTACTACTAATTCATTAAAGGCTGGTAGATATGTTTATGATGTTGAGATTACAAAAACTTCGACAGGTGAAATAACACGAATTATCGAAGGACAATTAGAGGTTAGACCAGGAGTGACAAGGGCAAACTAATGGGTATAAAAGCTAAAGTTAGAAATACAGGAAAATTAAAAGGTAAGGCTAACGCACAACAAGAAATTGTAGCTACTACTATGAAGATTCAGACTGGCGAATTAAGCTTAGGTGATCTTGCTGATGTTAACACGTCGGGACAAAGTGACGGTGTTATGATGATGTATGATGGAACAGCCGGGGAATATAAAGTTACAACTCAGATTGAAAATGAAAATCTGAATATAATAGGAGGCACGTACTAGTGGCTAATTTAACAAGAATAAAGATTTTAACTACAGGTGCAACCACCAGCGCACCTAGTAATATTAAAACGGGTGAATTAGCATACTCATATGTAGCTGGTACACAGGCAAACAATGGTGATAGATTATATATTGGTACTGGAACAGAATCTGGTGGGGTTGCTTCTAGTGTCGATTTAATCGGCGGTAAGTATTTTACTGGCCTACTTGATCATGTCCATGGTGCTACAACCGCCAACTCTGCATTAATTGTAGACGGTAACAAGCATGTCACAAGTTTAAATATTGGATCTCTGGCTCTTGAAGCATCTGGAGGTACGGGTCAAGTTGTAACAAGTATTTCAACTTCAACGACTTTAGCCGGCGCTTCGAACGCTCAGTTAGTTACAGCACTAGCCGCTAAGACTTATATTGATGCACAAGTTACGGCTCAAGACTTAGACTTTGCTGCTGATTCCGGAAGTGGTGCAATTGATCTTGATTCTGAGGTAATGACATTTACTGGTGATACTGGTATTACTACTTCTGCTTCAGGCAATATAGTCACAATTGACCTAGATGATACTGCGGTAACTCCAGGGTCTTATGGTTCAACTACACAAATTCCAACATTTACAGTAGACCAACAAGGTAGATTAACAGCTGCTGGACAAGTTGCTGTTGCAACAGCGTTAACAATTGACGGTGATACTGGTGCACAAGATGTAGATATTCTTACTGATGATTTGCAAATACTTGGAACAACCAATGAAATAGAAACCGCTGTAACTAAGGTTGGTACAGATGTAAAAGTTATTGTTGGATTACCTAATGATGTTACTGTAGGCAATGACTTGACGGTAACCACTGACTTGGATATTGGTGGTTCTAAATTCACTGTTGCAGGAGCAACTGGTAATACAGTTATTGATGGCAACTTAAATGTCAATGGCTCTTCTATTAATCTCGGTAATGGCCTTACAGATAATGTAGTTATTTCCGGTAACCTTACAGTACAAGGTACAACAACCACAGTTGAATCAACAACTGTAACATTAGACGACCCAGTAATCGCATTAGCAGATAATACTACTTCAAATACTTCTGACGGTCTTGATCGTGGTGTAAGATTTAAGTGGGGAACAGGTTCTGCTGTCGCAACTGGTTTCTTTGGATTTGATATACAAACAGAAAGATTTGTATTTACTAAGGATGAAGATTTAAGTGTTAGCGAAAATGCTTCTGCGCCATGGAGTGATGCAGAATTTGGAAACATTTATGGTACAGGTGCTGATCTTGGTAATATCACAGTTGGTATTGCTGATGATCAAACCATTACAACAGTATCTGGCAATTTAGTACTTGACTCTAATTCGAATGAAGTTGTTACTAATGCTAACTTAACCGTTAACGGTGATGTTGATATCACTGGAACTGTGACACTTACTAATGATCTTGCAGTTCTTCACGGTGGTACTGGCGTATCAAGCTTTACTGGTAATGGTGTATTCATATCAAATGGTGCTGGTACTGCGTTAACACAAGTGACTGGTACTCAAGGTAAACTGATACAGTTCAATAGTTCAGGTGTTCCGTTTGCTTCTGAAATAATTGATGGTGGAACTTATTAATCTAGCTTTTTTCCTATTATAAATAGTATTATAACACATATATATGTGAAAGTACATACATTTTTTTTATAAATTCTCTATATAGAGATTGAACAATAGGAGAAGCCAAAATTGGCCAGATTATCAGATATTCGCTTAAGGCGATCCGCAGTTAGTGGGTCGGTCCCTACAACATCCAATTTAAATCTCGGCGAGCTCGCGCTTAATACTGCAGACGGTAAAGTCTACATGAAGAAGAGCGTAGGCGGTACTGATAGTGTTGTTGAGGTCGGCGGTAATGCTCTTTCAGCCAGCTTCACTCCATACGAGTATACAGCAACTGCTAACCAAACAACATTTTCCGGATCTGATAATAATTCAAACACACTAGCCTATAATACAGGCAATCCTCCTAAAGTTCAAGTCTTTATGAATGGTATTCTTCTTGATGAAGGTTCTTCTCAAGACTATACCGCCACTAACGGAACCTCTGTAGTATTAACCACTGCAGCGGCCGCTGGTGATTTAGTACAAATTCATGCATACAAATCTGATATTTCTAATATAACCGATATAAGCTTTGACGATAATGTCAAACTATCTCTTGGCGATTCTCAAGATTTACAAATCTACCATTCAGGCTCTAAGAGTTATATTAAAGATGCTGGAACTGGTAATTTAGCTATATTAACAAGTACACTAGAATTAAATAATGCGGCAGATTCGCAAAACATGATTGTTGCGAATGACGGTGGTGCTGTAACCCTTTACCATGCTGGTTCGAATAAACTAGCCACAACATCGTCAGGAGTAACAATAACCGGAACGGCTGTAGCGACAGCATTTACTGGTAATCTTACCGGCAATGTAACAGGTAATGTTACAGGTACAGCATCTACAGTAACTACTGCGGCTCAAACGGCTATAACTTCAGTAGGATCATTGACTGGATTAGATGTTAATGGCGCGGTTACTATTAACGATAATCTTTCATTGGATGGTTCAAATAAAGAATTAAGATTTTATGAAGGTTCTAATTATGTAGGTTTCGAAGCTGGTGCTTTATCTGCTGACCAAATTTGGGTTCTACCTACAGCAGACGGTTCTGCTGGACATGCACTTAAAACAGATGGTTCTGGTAATTTAAGTTGGGGTCTGGCTGGTGGTAATGCATTCGAAACTATTGCAATATCAGGTCAGTCAAGTATTGTGGCAGATTCTATTAGTGATACATTAACATTCGCTGGTGGTTCTGGTATTACTCTTACTACTAATGCATCTACTGACACTATTACAATTACTAATACATCACTGGGTGCAAATGCATTTGGTAATGTAGCAGTTTCTGGACAAACAACAGTTGCGGCAGATTCTACCGGTGATACTCTTACATTGGTTGGACAGAATGGTGTTACTATTACAACAGATGCTAGTTCTGATACAGTGACGATTGATGGACATACATCTTACGCACCATTTAATACAGACTTATTCACAGGTAATGGTTCTACTACAGCCTTCGTATTAAGTAGTACTCCGAGTACAGAAGATAATTTAATTGTATTCTTAGAAGGTGTATATCAAAATAAAAATTCATATTCATTATCTGGTTCTACTCTTACTCTTACTCCTGCAATTTCCACTGGCCTGGAGTTAGTAGTACATCAAATCGGTGATGTAGTTTCTGGAGTTGGTCTATTAAGAAATAACTTTACTGGTGATGGAAGTACTACAGACTTTACGTTAAGTCAAGATCCATTGCATGAAGATAATCTCTTTATATACTTTGATGGTGTATATCAGAATAAGAGTGAGTTTAGTGTCAGTGGTACTACTTTATCATTCAGTACTGCTCCTGACAGTGGAGATGCTATTGAAGTTATAGTACCTAAGATGACTGAAATACAAACTCCTAGTGTTAATGCTATTGATGATGCGACGCAATTTAACACTGCTAATATTATACCACAAGTTGTTACGTCAACTTCTGTTTCATCTACATCTGCAACTACTATTGCCAGCCACGCAGCTGCAACATATAGAACAGTAAAATATCTTGTACAATGTACTCAAGGGACAGATTACCATTCAACAGAGATTAATTTAATACACGACGGAACTACAGTATACATTACTGAATATGGTTCACTGTGGGATAATGCGTCATTAGGAACATTCGATGCTACTATTTCTGGTGGTAATATCTTATTACAAATTACGGCAGGGAGCGCGTCAAGTATGACAACTAAAGTTATATCAACTGCAATTCCTTTATAAATAGAACTATACAAACACAACGGTGGAGAGTGAAACCAAGTGGCAAATAAAAACTTTACAGTAAAGAACGGATTAGAGGTTGGTGGCCAAGAAGTCATCAGTTCATCAGGTGTAGTAACATCAGCAGCGCTTGGCGGCCAAGTGCTCGGAACTTCCTCAAGTCCATCCTTTGCGAATATTACTACGGCAGGATATTTAAGAGGGCCTGCATCATTTGTTATTGATCCAGCCGCCCATGGAAATGATACAGGTACAGTAGTTATTGCTGGTAACCTTCAAGTAGACGGCACTCAAACAACAATCAATTCTACCACAATGACTGTGGATGATCTTAATATTACTCTTGCGAGTGGAGCAGCAAATGCAGCTGCCGCAAATGGTGCTGGTATTACAGTTGACGGCGCTTCGGCAACTTTAACTTATAATAGCACAGGTGATAAGTTTGTATTTAATAAAACTTTAGATGCTTCGACAATACTTACTGCCAATATCTCAGTCACTTCAACTTCTTCATCTGCTATTTACTTGGGCGGAAACGGAGCAGGTTTATATTTAGCAGGAACTAATAACACTATTACTGGTACTGGAAATCTAACACTCGACGTTGCAGGGGAAATAATCCTTGATGCTGATGATGGAATTATTCGTGTGCGTGACGATGGTGGCGACTATGGAATGTTCCAGATTAGTAATTCGGATTTTATTATTCGCTCAATGGTGTCAGACAAAGATTTAGTATTCAAAGGCAACGATAACGGGTCAGTATTCACAGCCCTCACCCTTGACATGTCAGATGGGGGTACAGGGTCATTTAATTCTCATATTCGTTTAGGTGACAATAAAACTGCATCGTTTGGTGCAGGGTTTGATATTGAAATAACGAGTGATGGAACAAACGGAACAATAGGTGCACCAAATGGCAACTTAACACTCGACGTTGCAGGAGATATTATTCTTGATGCTGATGGTGGAGATATTCTACTTAAAGATGGTGGAACTCATTGGGCTTCTTTATATACAAACGGAACAAATACTTACATACAAAATATGGTGAATTCTGGAGACGTCTATCTATCTGGTAAAGATGGAAGTGGAAATGGCGTCAATGCATTAATCCTTGACATGTCAAATGCAGGTAGAGCAATATTCAATGCAGGTGCAACCTTTAACGACCATGTTTATTTTGGTGATAACGATAAGGCAGTCTTCGGTGGAGGCGATGATTTACAGATTTATCACGATGGATCTGATAGTTTTATTGATGATGCAGGTACAGGCGCTTTAGCAATTAGAAGTAACAGTATTAATCTGCAAAAATATACTGGCGAAACAATGGCAGTATTTACAGCAGACAGCTCAGTACAGTTAAATTACGACAATGGAAAAAGACTTGAAACCACCTCCACAGGCATAGACGTTACTGGCACAGTGACAAGTACGAAATATTGGTTGAATAACACTGTTGGCGCGAACAAACAATTTTTAAACTCAGGAAGTACAGGAACTGGCGCCAATTACCTCAACATCAACAGCTCAGGCGGCGCTTACTATCTTGGTGCTGAAAATTCGGCAGGGACTGAGCTTGGCGCATCGGCCTACGACTTTGTAATGCAAGCTCCCAGCGCGAATGCTATCAATTTAATGGTTGGCGCTGGACGAGCCAGATTAACCTCCACAGGAATTGACGTTACTGGTTCAGTTGTAGCCGATGGGATTACTGTAGGTTCTGATCCTCTAAGCGGTGATTTAGTTAGCTTCGGCTCAACATCCTCAAGTCAAGATGTTTTATCATTGTATTCAAACACCCCATCATCGGGAACGACACTAAAGGTGTATCAAGACCATAATGCTTCTACAGGAGAAGCTGTCTATATTCAGAATGATGGTACTGGTAATTCATTGCGAATCCGCGAAGATACAAACGATGTTTTTGTTGTAAAAGCTGGTGGCAACGTCAACATCCCCAACGGCGGCTTAATGGTGGGAGCAACTACTGCTCCTGAAGGTCAGTTGACTTTACAGAATGACGATGCTTCTTTAAGAATAAGGTCTAACACCACAACGACAAAAGGCTTAACTCTCAAATACAACCATGCAGGAAACTTTGGTCAGTTACTTGTTGACCATCAAGGTAACAATCAGCTTGATATGAAGTATTACGCTTTGTCTCATACTTTTGGACGTAGCGATAGTTTGCAGTTTATGACCATAAACTCATCAGGCAACGCCACATTCTCAGGTAGCGTGACAGCGCAGACGCTTACAGCAACCAACGGCTCATTGTACTTAGACGATAACGGTTCACACAATGGCATTATCAATGTGCCCGCCACTCTTTTTATTAACATAGATTCAGATAACAACAGTACAGGCGAAGACTTTATTATTGCGAAAGACCGCAGCGGCTCTTCTGGCGGCACAGAATTATTCCGCATCGACTCAACAGGCAACGTGGGTCTTGGCGTGGTTCCTAGCGCAACAGGTGCCTATATCCAAAGTTTGCAAATTGGTGAGCAAGCAAATTTATATGCCCATACACCGGGAGTGGGAGCAGGTTCATCAACGTATTTGACTAATAACATTACTAACAATTCTGGCGCAAAATATATTAAATCAGATGCGGGCAGTGAATACGTTCAGCAAAGCGGAAACCATACATGGTGGTCATACCCTAGTGGAACAGCGGGTGCTAGTGCAACGGCAACCCAACGTATGGTAATTACTGCTGCTGGTAAAGTTTTTATTGGAGATACTACTGCTTCTAATGCTCAACTTAGAGTTAAACAATCTACAAACGCTTCATGGGCTGTTAATATTATTAATCATCAAAGTGTTGCATATGGTTTATCAATAGATACTAGTGCTTCTTCAGCTTATACAGTTTATAATTTTGCAGCATATACTCCTCTAGGTAGCGGTTTCTTTGTAAAAAATAGTGGTAACGTTGGTATAGGGGTCACTGATCCAGACACTAAATTAGAAGTAAAAGGTACTTCTGCCGCTCCTTCTGCTACAGCTCAAATACTTTCTGTTACAAATACGACAGGTGGTACTCGTTTAGATTTAGGAGTAGCTGAAAATTCATATGGGTGGATACAGGCTAGGGAAGGAAGTACGTTAAGAAATTTATTACTTAACTCTGCCGGCGGTAACGTTGGTATCGGAACAGAAACTCCATCACACAAATTACATGTAAAAAATGACAATGATTATGCGGCTAAATTTGGAGGAACTGGAGGAGGCGATTATTCTATTGAGATAGGGCAAGGCACTACTAACTCATCTGCAGGCTTTAATGCTACAGGTACTAGTGGTTCTATGCTGTTTAAAATCTCTGATTCAGAAAAAATGCGTATTAAGTATGATGGCAACGTTGGTATCGGAGTTAATAATCCTGCTTATCTTTTACACACCGAGAATTTAACAGCTACGGCACCAAGTTATATAGTAACATCTGCAAATGGTGCATTCCTAATGGCTATGGGCAGTCAAAACTCCCCGGGTGTAGCACAAGAAGCGTTTATCGGTACTCTAAGCGATACCCGATTCAAAATAAAAGTCAATAATACAGTTAAAGGGTCTTGGACAGGTAATGGGTTGGCTATAGGAACTCAATCGAGTGCATATACTAACTTAGATGTTGCTGGCAATATTGCAATGTCTGTCGGTAACGCTCATGCTGTATTCAGCAGTGATACAAGCGGTAAAATATTTATTAAAGCTAATGAAAATAAAGTTAACGCCGCTACTGCAATACACATGCAGATGCCAATAGTAAGTGGATCGGGTACATTAGAAGATAAATTAGTTATCAATCATAGCGATATTACTGCGTATAAACACTTCTTACCTAATTCTGATAATACATATGATTTGGGAACTGCATCAAAAAGATGGAGAAATATATACACTGGAGACTTACATCTTTCGAACGAGGGTCAAGAAGAGGGTAACTCAGTTGACGGAACAAAAGGTAACTGGACTATTCAAGAGGGTGAAGAGCACTTGTACATCATAAATAATAAATCGGGCAAAAAGTATAAATTTGCACTAGAGGAGATAGAATAATGCCAATATTTTCAACAGGGGGTACTATCACAGAAGGATCGGATACTGCGAGCGGAATGACTTCTGCAGGTAAATATTGGGGTTCAGATAGTAAAAATGATTATCTAGGTGTTTTTAGGACTCCATTACTTACTTCAAGCTCTAGTGCAGCAGGAACTTCAAATTTTTTAACAGTATACTCATCAGGTCACTGGGGCTGTCAACCCATTTTTGATTTATACCATATTACACAATACTATCGTCCTTCTGTACTTGCTTGGAGATGCTGCCTTGATGTTACCAATTTTATTGCTGAACCTTTATGGCAAGGGGGTTCAAATGGTACAGGTACTGTAGGAGGCTTTGTAAGATCAGGTTCTCCAAAAATAAAAATATATAATGATTCGGGAAGCTCTACAACATTAGCGCATGATAGTGGAGTTTTTGGTTCTACTTCTTATACTGACCAGTTAAGCGCCACTGGACATAGTGGCCAACAGGTCCATAAGCAAAATATTGGCTTTGAAACTGCAGGACCTTATTTCCAAGCTTATATGTTAATAAAAATTCGTCAAGGAGGCGGAAGTCGATCTTATTTCTCTAATTCAACTGCATCGAATGTAGATACTTACTTTACAACCGGCGGTCCAGGATTTCATTTCAGAACAATAGGAAGAGATACAACCTATCATAATGATCAGGCCGTATAGGAGCTAATATGAAATTTTACATTTACAAAACAACAGACCCCGTAACTATTAAAGAAATATACACTGAAAGAATGTCAGAGGATTATATCTCTTCTCACAACTTGACAGAAATAGTTTATGAAGGTTCACATAATACAGTTACTTTCGATTTGACAGAAGATGGCACAGTATTAGAAGTAACTCAAGATATAATCATGGCTCGGATGAACGCGGGCGAACTACCCGAGTAGGAAAAATAAATTTTACTCGTGATAACATATAAGGCATAAATAGATACTATGGCAATTACAAAGATACCAACAGAATTAATCGACACCACGTCGCATATGGATTTCCTAGATGGGGAAAAACTTCGCCTTGGCACGTCTAATGATCTGCAGATTTATCATGATGGCACACATAGCTATCTTGCTAGTTCAACCGGTAGTTTATACGCTCGTACAGGTAATACTTTCCAAATAGAAAATCAAAGTGGTTCAGAAGATTTAGCCACTTTTGCTGTTAATGGTGCAGTCACTCTTTACTACGATGGTTCAGCCAAACTAGCGACAACAAATAGCGGTGTTACAGTTACTGGTGATATATCAGGCACAACTGCTACTGCTGCTGGTGGTACTAGTACTACTGCACTTGCTTCTACAGCATTCGTACAACAAGAATTAACTACGTTAATTGGTGGTGCACCAAGTACACTCAACGACTTGAACGAATTAGCGGCCGCTATCAACGATGATGCAAATTATAATAGTACTCTTACAACAGCATTAGCGACTAAGCTACCATTGGCCGGTGGTACAATGACTGGCACTTTAAATATTACTCAAGCATCTACTAATGATACTATTAAATTAACTAGAGGCACAACTAGTCATAATAACATGATTAAGTTCCGAAGTGCTGGAGCAGATAAGTGGATTCTAGGACAAAGAAACGATAGCACAGAGCATTTTAGACTTTATTCTTATGGTACAAGTACTGATGTGCTATCTATTTTAACAGACGGTAAAGTTGGTATTGGGATAAGTAATCCAGGTGCAACAGTTCATGCAGATGCTTCTGGTGGTGCTGTGATACGAGTAACTCGTTTATCTGCTTCTTCGTCTGCATATGGTCAGTTGGAGCATGACGGAACAAGCACTACTCTACGTTCAACTGGTGAGCTAAAACTATATGCAGGCACTAATGTACGATCACGAGCGGCCATTCATACTTTCGCTAACGTTGCAGGTACGACTGAGTATGGTAGGTTTGATAGTTCAGGCAACCTGTTGGTGGGTACTACTTCTACATCAATCGCAACAACGAGCAGCGAGACAGGGACTCAAATAACTGACGGCGGTATTTCAATTGCCGCAAACAATCCAGTAGCGCAGTTTAATCGCATCAGCA
>Ga0206682_10000705_pt1 | contig 35198 bp, 26 predicted proteins | sample M240m12015metaG_FD_155444 | JGI IMG/M metagenome (GOLD analysis project Ga0206682, IMG submission 155444) | Ammonia-oxidizing marine archaeal communities from Monterey Bay, California, United States - M2 40m 12015 | ecosystem: Environmental > Aquatic > Marine > Intertidal zone | place: USA...
GAGTTTACAGACTGGACGCGAGTTTCAACTCAATGTGAGTTTCATCAATCGTTCTAACGCTAGTGGAGCCAACGTTTTGGGCTCCGTTTAATGCTACATGAAAAAAATCGTCATCGTACACTCATCAAAACGCAAAGCCTCGCGCGGGGATGAGGTGGACTACAGGTGTCCCCGGCGTCGCCCCGGCCCGGCGCTTGATCCTGGGAATCTCCCGAAGCTTCGTCGGCCGCCTCGCCGTCGCGCGCGCCACCGCGTGCGCTCGCCTCTGCGCGTCCCCCACGTTCTTCCGGCGCTCCCTCTCCGACCTCGCCGCATCCGCCTCGAGCTTGACATCCGAGGAGGTTTTCGTCCTCGGCGCCGTCGCCGCCTTCATAGCCTCGTAGGACCCGTACCAGCAAACCTTGCTCTTGATCATCTTGGACGCAACCTGCGCGCCGATCCATGGTACCGCCCTGAACGGCGCGATCGCCGCGCACACAGCCGTGATGGACGCGGCGCCCACCGCGAATCGAGCCGCCTTGTTGTGCTCCGACCCGGGCGTCCGAGTTGAGGCGTCCCACTTGTCCCTCACAGCCGCGTACGCCGCCCACTCGGCGGCCCACATGGCACCCACCGGGATGTTCTTGGCCGCCGCGTGCGCGAAGATGGCGGTGCGCGCGACGGCGGACGCGGGCGACGCGAGCGAGACGCACGTCGCGACCGCCGCGGGGGCGAGCGCGGTGGACATCAAGATGGACGGCGCCGCCGGTAACCCGCACACGCCCGCGCCGGCGGACATGGCGAGGCCGTACGCGACGCTGGCGGGCGCGGTCGTCTTGAGCGCGGTGAGGGCGGCGAGTGCGGGCGCCGCGCCCATCGCGCCGTTGAAGGCGAGGTGCGCTGCGGTGTTGCACGCGACGTAGATGCCGACGCGTTCGGCTGTAAAGTGGAGGAGTGGGGCAAAAGGTCAGCAAAAAAAAATCTGAAAACCCGAAACGCGTCGACATGGTGGAAATATGGTTCGGGATGGGTGCTCGGGGAGAGGGATGGGGGCTCACCCGTGCACTTCACGTCGTCGAACTTTGATTTCTGAGCCTCAAGCTTTGGAGGCTGGGTGAGATCGCGCACGATGATCCGGTGCTCGGCCTCCGCCGGGTCCACTTCAAGGTACAAGGCCGTCATGATATTTTTCAGTTGCCGCGACGTGTTCGAAGCGTTGGCAAGTGAGCAAGATAGGGCTTGTCTCGCGCCGACCCGAGCGGTCGGCGCGAGTCGCACGAAGCGAGCGGTTCAGGCTTGATCCAAGACCTGACCACGACGCTTTTTGGCCCGAAGGCCTGCACCCGAGGGTGTTGTCGTGCTTCTCGCGCGTTAGTCTGTGCCCTCCAGCCGTCACATGACGATGAACAAAACGCGTGGATAGCGGATAGGACGCGTTTTTGTAAGCGCGTCGCAGTTTTTTTGCCATTTCGCCTTTTTTAAAGACTAATCAACCATAGGACGTGAGCACATTTTTTCTAACGAACCGCGAACCGAGGTCTATTTTCCGTCTCGATGTCTCGTCCACGCGATTCTTCGCGATTCTCGTTGGTTGTTGCACCCGAGCCTCCTCTCGGCCGCGGAAACGCCGGGAAAAAAGTGACAAACCCAGGAGGATTGAGCCGATAGCGCCTGGCGGAGCGTACCAGTCTCGCCAGTTCACGCGACGCGAGCCCCGGCCGACGGACCGGCCGGAAGAGGGACGCGCGTGACCGACGGAGGCACCGCGCGGGGACGGGCGCGCGATCGTCGGAGCGTCGAGCGCGCCGTTCGTCGGGCGTTTTATTTCCCGTCAAATCGGCTGACTGGATATAGTTAACGAACGAGGCGCCCCGGCGGGATGGTCTTCGACACGCTGAGCTCGCTGTTCGGCAGCGTCCCCGCGGACGTGGTGGTCGATTCGATCGCCAGCGGCCTACCCTCCAAGCTCCTAGGTGCGCCACCGTCTCAATCACGCCGCGTCGTCCCGCTCGCGGTGTCATCTCGTCACCCTCGTGCTCTTTTTCACAATCCCGACGCATCGCCACTTTTTGACGCTCTGCTGACACACGCCTCCCCCGATCCCCCCCCCACGATGCAGCCGACGCGGGCGTGTTCGCCACCGCCAACGGGTTCGCGGCGATGGCGCTCAACCGCGGCAAGGTCAAGAACTTCGTCCTGGGCACACGGAAGATATACAAAGGGTGGGCGCACGGATACCTGGGCGCGGTGCGCACGGTCCGCGGCGATATGGTCCGCACCGTCGCGGCCGGGGTCAAGTCCACGCTCGGCCCGTCCGCCGTGTACGCGTGCTCCATGCAGGTGGCGACGAGCGCGATGGGCCTCCCGAGCCTGGTGTCCGTGGGCGCCGCGAACGTCGCGACGCCGGTCGTCGTCGCCAAGCTCGGGGGCCGGCTGCGGAATCTCTCGGCGCAGTCGCTCACCGCGCGAGCCATGCCGATCGCCGCGCACTTCCTCATCGAGTTCGGCCTCTACGATAAGATTAAGCACTGGATGGACTCACGGAACGCGAGCGCGTCGCACCCGTGGGTACCCAACGCGCACGGGCGGGTCACAAACGCCGTGCGCGGCGCCGTCTCTGGCGGCGTCTGCGCCTTCGGCGCCACCGCTCTCACCGCCGTGGCGCTCTCGCCGTACTACGGCAGGAGGCTCATCTCCCGCGCGGTGACGTGCTCGGACGTGCCGACCGCCGCGCGGCTCGGTACCGCGGCGCTCAGGGTGACGCGCATACGACTGGCGGATTCGCTGCAGCAAGGGGTGGTCTGGTTCGCGACGTACGAGGCGATGCGAGCGGCGACGGCGAAGATGGAGGACGAGACCGAGTGGAAAAAAAGGGAAGAGGACGCCGTTGTGCCGGCACGGATCACCCGGCACGCGCGCGGCGTGTTCACGACGGCGAGGTTGCACACCGCGTACGGAGTGCACCTGCGCACGTCGCGGGAAAGGCGGGGGCTGGCGATGAAAGTAATAAGGCCGGCGCCGCCGGTTCGGCAACGACTCGCCTCCGCGGCGTGCTGACGGTAACAAACGATTTGTTACGACGGGCGACTGAACAAGTCGCCGTACACGGTGTACGAACGAGTTCAACGAAATGTGTTGACGACGAGACTGAATGTATCATGGAATAATATTACTGTACGGAATATGATAAATAACCGCGTCACGCGAACATCACCCTTCCTTTCGCGTTGAGGTTCCACACCACGCCGCTCGAGGCGTACACGCCCGCGGTTACCAAGAAGACCAACCCGAACCCCCCCGTCGTCTCCACGACGTACCCGACGAATAAGTTCGCCACTATCCCGGCGATGACCCCCAACGTGTTGGTTATCCCCAGGAACGACCCAGCCCTGGAAGGCAGCACGTCCTGCAGGTACGAGTGATACCCCGCTATGCTCACCGCTTGCGTGCCCAGCATCAGCGCCAACAAACAAACCGCGCCCGTCGGGGACTTGGCCGCGGGTAACAGTAACAGCGCCGTCGCCGGACCGATCGTCGCGATGTTCATCATCAGCCTTCGAACCTTCCACCGCGTCCACCCCTTCGCGACGAGGAAGTCCGCTATTTGACCGGACGAGAACGAGCACGCGGCGGTGAGAAACCACGGCAGCGCCGCCACGAGGCCGCTGCCGCCCAAACTGAACCCGAGCTCCTTCGCGAGGTACACCGGGAGCCACGACTGGAGGATGAAGAAGCCCCAGTTGATGCACACGTGGCACCACGCCAGCGCGCCGAGCTGCGGGTACATCCACCCCGGCAGCGAGAGCCAACCGGGACCCGCCCCGCCGGCCCCACTCGCCTCGTCGGAAACCTTCGCTCCTTTCCTCGCCGACTGTGGGAGCGCGGTGAGCCCGATCGCCGACCACGCGATGCCGACCGCCCCGAACGCCAGGAACACCGCCTGCCACCCGATCGTCTGAATCATGCTCCCCGCCAAGAGCAACCCGAACGCGCTGCCGCAGTTGAAAAACGTGAAGATGAGGCTGAGGCTCGAGCTCCGTCGTTCCGCGGGTACGCACGATGCGACCGCCGCCGCGGACGCCGGCATCGTGCACCCGGACGCCGCGCCGAAGAGCACGCGCGCGGCGACGATGACGGCGATCGGCGCGGGCGTGAGCGTCGCGGCTGGGATCATCGCGACGCCTACGGACCACAGACCGAGGCCCATGAGCAGCACCTTGGCTCCCCCGAACTTGTCCGCGGCGACGCCGCCCAGCACCTGCGTCACGCCGTAGCCCCAGAAGAACGCGCTCTGGAGAAGGCCGACGGTGGACATCGACAGCGAGAGATCGCGCGCGATGGCCAGGGAGCCGAGGGAGAAGATGGTACGATCCGCCGACGCGAGCAGCATCGTCACCGCGCACAGGAGGACGACGCGTTTGGCGTCGGGGGTTAACCGTTCGGTGGTTTTGATCGGGGCGCCGTCGTCCATGTCGTCGGACACGGCGGCGGCGGCGTGAACCGCGACGGACGCGCGCGATTCGCGGTGATGCGCGCGCGTCCGTCGCGGCGACGGGTACGTTGGGGTAACTAACGCGCCCGCTCGAACCTCGGAGGAGACGAGCGCCGACGGACGCGGGGATGGGGACGCGGCGGGTCTGGAGCGCGCGCGCGGCGACCGGGGGGAGGACCGCGGGGTCGACGTCGACGAAGACCTCGCGTTCAGGGCCGAAACGGCGCCGGTCATCGTCCTCACGGGGCTCGCGGGAGTGAAGCGCGAGTCTTAAGTTTGGTTTTCCTTATTAGCAATGCACAACCGTCTAGAGCAGGGAGCCGCCGCCCTGCGACCCGGTTTTGTCGTTTGGGGACGTCTTACCACCGAACTGCGGGGGGGTAAACTGCATGCCCATCTGCGGCATGCCGGGTTGCATCGGGGACGCGTACCGCTGCTGCATACCAGGCTGCATACCCATACCAGGCTGCATACCCATACCAGGCTGCATGCCCATGCCCGGCTGCATACCCATACCAGGCTGCATGCCCATACCAGGCTGCATGCCCATACCAGGCTGCATACCCACACCCGGCTGTTGCATCCCCATCCCCATCCCGGGCTGTTGCATCCCCATCATGCCGGGCTGCTGCATCCCCATCATGCCGGGCTGCTGCATGCCCATGCCCATCCCCATGCCGGGCTGCTGCATCAACCCCGGCTGCTGCATCCCCATCCCTATCCCCATACCTCCCATCTGCTGGGGCGGCGATGTCTGGACCGGGGCGCCGCCCTGCGCGTACAACGAGTCCAGATCGACCACCGGCTTGGGCTGCTCCGGCGCGCCGAACGGGTTGGAGCCGAAGGGGTTCACGCTGGGCGGACCCTGCGCCCCGCCCTGCGCCTGCGCCGCCCCAGGGGGCGCGATTGGCGCCGCCGCCGCCGCGCTCGTCCCGAAGGGATCAAAGTCAACCTTGGTCGGAGAGGACGCCACCGCCGCCGGTGGTGAGACGCTGAACGCGTTCTGGGGCGCCGCCGCGGTCGGCGAGGGCGTCGCCTGCGCCGCGCTGCCGCCCGTGAACCCGGCGCCTCCGTTTGTGAAATCCGAGCTGCCGCCGGTGAAACCCGCGCTGCCCCCAGTGAAACCTGCGCTGCCCCCCGTGAAACCTGCGCTTCCGTTGGCACCGAACGCGTCACCGCCGCCGAACGCATCGAATGTAGTGGCGGCCGCGGCGGGGGCCTGCTGCTGCGGGCTCGGGGTGTTGAGGCTCATGCCGCCGAGGAGGTCCGACATGGGATCGACGACCGGGGCTTGCTGAGCGGGCGCGGGAGCGGCGGCGCTCGGCGGGGACGGCGCCGGTCCCTTACCCTCCGCCGGGGCGTTCTTGACGTACTCCTCCATGGTCTGCAGGAAGGATCCGGGCGGATTCTCAACCGCGGGGAACTTCTCGGAGCGGAACGCGAGCCAATTCTCTTCGGCGTTGCGGTACATTCGCGACAGATCGTCACCTTGCACCGTCGCCTTCTTGTACATCTCGAGCGCCTTGGCGGCGTGGTGCTTGTTCATGTCGAAGAAGAGGTCGATGAGCCTGATGACACCGTCGTTGCACATGTGGTACCACTTGAACGAGTCCCTGAACAGGAGTCTGGTGGCGGCGATGACGACCTCGTTGGCGGTGAGAGAATCGTTGATGGCTTCGCAGTCGATGATCCGGCGCATCATGAGCTGGCAGATCGGGAGCTTGCGCACGAGCTCGTCCGCGGGGAGGGACCGCATCTGGGTCTCGGAGCCCGTCGGGTTCTTGTTGATGCGCGCGAAATCGGAGAAATCCTCCCAGTTCGCCACGAACTCGTCGAGATACGACGCGTAGGTGCGGCACCAACCGCTCACCTCCATGCTGGTCTCGTCCTTCCACGCGCGAATGGAAAAGAGGCATTTGAGGGTGGAGTCGGTGTTCCGGTCCTCCACGACCCACTTGTGCATCTTCATGATCTGCGTGCGGAACTCCTCGCCGCTGTCCAGTAAGAGGCGATGCAGTAAGACGTGCGTCTTGAGCATCTGCGTCACGCGCTTGCAGTCGGTGACTTGGTGGTTGAGATAGTTGACCAGAAACGTGACATCCGCGACGGATGCGCCAGAGCGGACGACTTCCAACAGATGCTGCACGTGTTTCTCCTTGGGGGCGACGAGGTCATCGTTGGTCGCCTTCTCGACCGCGACGGCGATGTGCTGTTGTGGTGGTGGACGGGATTGGGACGGAAAGGTCAGCGAAGGGTGGTTAGGATTTTGGGGCGATTTCGCCGGGATTTCACGGGATTTCACGAGGGGCGCGGGGCTTTGCCGGGCGAATCGTGCGCGTCTCCCCGGACGAACGCGCGAATCGCGGGCCACTCGGGGGATATTCGCGACGCATTCCACCGATCTAGATCCCCGCCGGAACGACGGGCGCGACCCGACTGGGCAATTGCGCGCACGTTCGACCCCGCGCCTCCCTCGGCGGTTCAAAAAACCCAGTGCTGAGACGGTTGAAATGCGGGAGGTTGGGGGGCGCACCTTGAACTCCTTCGGGGCGGTCTGGGCGACGTACGCAGCCTGGTGTGAGAGGTGGTGGGTGAGGTATCAGCGCGTGCGTCTGGAGTCTTTCGTAAGGGTTCCACGAAGGGGGGCGGCGCGTACCTTGGCGTGGCTCAGGACACTCGTCGTGTTCTCGCCCTTCGCGTACTTGGAGAGCTTCGCCAATGTCGAGGACATGGCGCTCGACGCTGACCTTTACTTACGCCCTGGTTTGGCCACCTGGGGGAGGGAAAAGACGACTTCGGCCGAAGCCTCGGACGCGAACCGGTTTTGCGCGGCTCCGCGAGGGACGCGCGCGCCAATGCGAGCGAGGGTCGAACCCTCAAGCCTCATTGATAGGACGGGCTTCTAGACCTGAAAAGTATGACATCCAAATTAGGAACGTTCTCTGTCTGTTTGCCTGTACACGGTTCGAGAACCAGGTAATAACGCTATTCGAGGGTGTCTGCTGGAGGATCGCCCGAGAAGATTTTTATCAGCCTCGATCGAGCGCCCGTGAGGTAGCCCCCCGGCGAGCACTGTGTGGGTGCGCTCCAGTAAGGAGGCACGAGCTTACAGCCAAACTCCGAACGCCATGGTGTTCGAAGCCTTCTACAAGACGTTCATGTCGGTGAGTTCACGCGCGAATTTGGTCCCACGTTTGCCCCCGCGTCCCGCGCGAGGACACGCGCACACCCGCTTCCCCCCCCCGCGGTCATCATGCTGATGACTCTCGAACGATCACCTGACCTCGACCCCCCTTCCTCTCCTCCGCCGCAGCGCTCCAGCGTCTACGTGGGTGTCGTCATCGCGGGTGCTCTCGTCGGCGAGAAGGTACGTGTCGCGGAAGAGCCGCGCCCTCGAACCCTCCGAGAAGTCTTATGCGAGAGCGATCGATTCCGTTCGGGCGCGCGCCCCATGGATTTAGGGCTTTTTTTCAGTCACCCACCCATCCGACTCACACCGGATGACTCACGCGCTAACCCTCCCCCTCTCTCGTTCCCACAGGTCGTGAACAACGGTTTCGACACGCTCTGGGAGTCCCGCAACAAGGGCAAGCTGTACAAGCACATCGTGGGCAACTTCCCCGAACTGGAGGAGGAGTAACTGAACGGCGCCTTTGTCTCGCGAGAGATCGGATCCGGACTAGCCTCGCCCGCCTCAATGTACTCTGTAATCTCATTTGTTCAAGCCACACGATGTTCAAGTCACACGTTCGATGTACACTACAAACTACGATCCACACGTCAGGTCACACCTCGGCCGCGGCGGAGGTGATCTTCGCTCCGGCGTCCGCGTCGGCGACTGAATCCGCCGCATCTGCCGCGGCTTTGTGTCCGGGCCTAGGATCCACTCCACTCTCCCCGACGGCGACGATCGCCGCTCGGAACATGGGCGGACCCACGAGCTGGTTCACCACGATCGTCGCCACCATCAACGCGCCGAACTCGTCCCCCCACTGCGGGAACCTGCGCGCCGCGGTTCGCACCAAACCCAACGCCACGCCAGCCTGTGATAGAAAACACGTCGTCAGTCCTCTAATTGCCCATACAAATATACCTTCGAAGGTACCTCCGAAGGTAAAAAATAGACTCACCTGCGTCACGTAGCCCATCCAAGCCACCTTTTTGTGGCTCTCCGGCGCGCCTATGGCGTCGCACCCGACCCTCGCCGCGTGGTACAGCGCCACGAGCCTGGCGCCCACGATCGTGCAGGCCACCACGGACGATTTGTACACGGAGGTGAGGTGAACCGCACACCCGGCTGACGTGAAGAAGACGACGTTGACGAATGGCATTGCGGATCGGAGCACGCTCTCCAGCCGCTCCCTCTCTTCCTCCCCGGTGCCGTGCTGCCTGTTCGCCGCGAGTGCACCGGCGACGACGCACAGTAACAGCGGCTCGAGTCCCAGCGACTTGGCCGCCCAGAACGACGACGCGGAGAGCGCCAGGGAGTTGACGCATCGAACCGCTCGAGCCAAGTTGGGCCGGGTACTCATCGTTCGCGTCCGCGGGGGTTTGAGGAGCTGCCCGAGCGCGATTCCCGCCATGACCCCGAGCCCCACGGACGTCACGACGCTGAACACCGGGTGCATGAACGCCACGAGCGCGCCCGTCGCCGTCAAAGATTGAGCGGATTGAGCTCCTCCGTCCGTCTCCGCTTGCGAAAAATCCAGCCCCGCCGCCGCGACGAGCTCCAGGTTCACCGCGAACATAACCACCACCAGCACGTCCTTCACCACCGTGACCGACATCACGAGCGAACAGAACGGCCCTTTCCCTTCCATCTCCCTCAACACCGCGATCGCCGACGCGGGCGACCTCGCCACCCCAAGCGTCGCCGCCAGCGACGCCACCGCGACGAGATGCGCGGTGGACGCGCCGGGTCCGATGAACTCCACCCCTCGCCCGACGAACATGAACGTGACGAACACGAACACCCACGAGAACACCGTGATGCTGGCGGTCATCACGAGCGTGGGTTTTGGTGAGCGTCGCAGGTCCGCGAGGTGCAGTTCGCTACCCGCGGCGACTCCGATGAGCGCGAGGCAGAGGTTATCGAGCCCCGCGAGCCCGCGCGTGGCGTCTACGCTGAGGACGCCGAGGACGTGCGAGCCGCACAGGACGCCGGTGACGAGGTAGCCGCTGATGCGAGGGAGCCTGGCCTTGGCGAACATCTTGCCGACGTAGTACGCGAGGACCAGCACGAACGGTGTGCGGGTGAGAATCTCCACGATGTGAGGGCCCAGCGCGCGCGTGGGGTCGTGGTACCAGTGCGTCGTCGTGTCGATGGAAGGAATATCGGTGGCGGTGGACGCCGCGCCTGAGGCCGCATCGTCCAGTACCGTCGTCACCCCGGACTCCTCCATGATCCTCCCTTAGGACCCTCCCGCGCCCCGGACTCTGTTGTTGCCCAGAAGACAGAGCAGACATTCGGGTGCCGGGAAGGAGCGAGCAAGTCGCGGCTTTCAAACTGCCGCCCGATTCTCAAAAAACTGACAGCTTTTTTGGTCAGCCACATTTCGCGTTTATATGGCACATTTAACTCGTCAATAACTCGTCGAACCGTCTGAACCAATCATTGAGCAACGTGGCTCTTTCATTTCGCTTTTCTGAGGCCACAGTCCGTTTTGCGGCCAAACCGTTGAAGCATGGTCTGTTTGTCTCCAGGAGCGGCGAAAAGGCGCCTCCATCGGTAAAGGAGTCGAACGCGCTTTGCGGCCGCCACTACACGCGACACACACGCACGCAGTCCACACACTCGTGATACCAACGATGTCCGCCATCGCCGGTTCCGTCTCCCTCTCCGCCGCCAAGGCGCGCGGCCTCGGCTTCAAGCAGTCCGCTCCCATGGGCTCCCGGGTGGCCGCTGCCGTGCCCGCCCAGCCCAGGGCTCGCACCGAGCGCGGCGCGCTCAAGGTTGTCGCGGGCAACGACTACGAGGGCGGCCTCTTCGCGCCCATCGTCGTCGTCGCGCGCAACGTCATCGGGGTGAAGCGTTTCAACCAGATCCGCGGCAAGGCCATCGCCCTCCACTCCCAGGTGCGCGCCCGACCCACGGACGTCGACGCAACGTTCCGCAACTTGGATAACATCTTAGCTGTCACGTTTTAGATCCCCCCCCCTTTGGGCACGCGCCGGCGCGTGCCCGACACCCGCCCCGCGTCGACCCGCCCGCCTCCTCGAACCGCGGACCGATCGTGACGAACCACGCTGACCCATCTCCACCACGTATCGCAGGTCATCACCGACTTCTGCAAGGAGCTCGGCGCCGACGGCAAGGTTCGCCAGAACCTCATCCGGACCGCCAAGCAGAACGGCGGCAAGCTCGGCTTCCTCGCGTAAATTTGCCCGGTCGGGAACTCTATTCTTTGCCTGCGTACATAGCTTTTAAATAGTCTTGGGAATCGGGGATGGGGCGATACGCACGAACGGTCGTACGGGGCGGGTACGACGCGCGGCCGAGGGGCCACGTTCGGCGACACGCGCGCGGGGTACGGGCCCGAGTAAGGGGCAGCCTCGCTCATGAAATACACATTCAAAGCGTGAAACTAATGTACTTCCTCGCCTCCAGTCGTCGACAGCGCGCTCGACCACCCGCGTCTACACACTTTTTCGTGCCATCACGCCTCTCCGGACTCGAACGCCTCCCAGAACTCGCCGCTCTCGCCGCCCTCCGCCTCGACCGTCACGCGCGCGCCGCCCTCGATCGCCAGCCTCGCAGCAGCCTCTTCCCCGATGCGCCCGCCCGAGACAAACTTGTCCGACCCGTCCAGAACAACCCCGGAGCCGATCCAGACAAACACGTTCCGGCCTTTTCGCAGCAAAAGCACCCCGGACGAGACCAAGTCGTCGCCGTCGTACATGTCGTACTCCACCAAACTGGGCCACTCGTGCAGAGTCGGCCGTCCGGATGAATCGGTACGCTCGGTGTCCATCGGCTCCGACTCGGATCGACCCGAGTCGTGATCCCCGCCGTTCGTCCCTTGATCCCCGCGGCTCGTCCCGGCCCCGCCGACCCCCCGGGCGTCCAACCCGAGCCCACCGATCCCGAGCGACGGGCTCGTCGTGTCGTCACGCGACGGAGGTAGCGAGAGGGAACGCGCCAGGTTCCCGGCGACTGTTCCGGGGCTCTCCGGTGAATGCGGTTGTCCAGACGACGTTCCCGTACCCGTCGCGGGTTCCTTCAGGGACCACCCTTTAGTGAGCGTCGGGTTACCCGCGAGGCCACGGCCCGCGCCACCCGCCTTGGTCAGCGCCCTGGCCCACTCGGGCGCCGGGACGGCGGCGCCGCTGTTCGCGGCGATCTCCGATCGTTCACCCTTTGCGTACATCGCAAAGTCGTCGTCGAGTTCCGCTATCCTTTGGACCGCCCATCCGTTCACACCGTCCCGCGTCGCCCCCGCGTCCAAACCCAAGGCCTCGAGTACCTCCGCGGGTTCCTCCCCGCCCGCGACGGTCGCCACCCGCGAGTCCGCGGGCCCCAAGCCGTCGTATTTGAACAGCTGTCGCGCGAACCGTTCCGCGACGGATTTATACTCGTTCGACGCCAGCGAGTTTCCCACCCAGACGAACGCCCTGCGCGCTGACGTGGCGAGCACGTACGCGCCCCTCGCGTCGAGCTGCGATGTATCGCAGCTGATGCACGGCTTGGCGACCAGGTAGGTCGGGTCGTGTTCGCTGTGTGGCGCCACTCGGTAGAGCCTGTGCGGCGGCGCCTCGGTTTCCGTCTCCGCGCCGACGCGCTTGACCCACTGAAGCATCTGGCACGTGAACCCCATGTTCGGGTTGGCGATGCCGCGCCGTTCCTTCACCGCCGCGAACGTGTCCTCGTACGTACCGCCGTCCCTCCACATGAGGTACGAGATGACCACCGAGCAGGACCTGGACACCCCTTGCGAGCAGTGCACGAGGACCCGCCCGTTCGACGTCACCGCCGCCTCCTCGATGAAGTCGAAGCAGTCGTACAGGACTGGGGAGATGTCCTCGTCCGGGGTGTCCTGCAGCCACATCGTCTTGTACACCAAGTCGGGCTCGAAGTAGTTCGGTATGACGAACCCGACGCAGTTGATGACGTGGGTGATGCCGTGTTCGTCGAGTGTGGCTCGATTCTTGGCGACTCCTTCGCCCGAGACGTAGATGCCCGGTACAATCTCCGTGCAGTGCTTCTCGAAGTGCGCGAACTTCTCCCTGCGAATCTGAAGCTCTGATTTGTCTGATTCGTCGTCCTCCTTGGCCCTGTCTCGCAGTGCGCTGAGGTTGAGACCCACCGGTCTGTGGTCGCTGAGCGACATTCTCGGCATGGTGCCCGGGGCGACCGCGTCCGGGTGAGAGGGCTCCGCGCTGCGGCTCGATGGGGCGTCCCCTCCGCCGCCGAGGTTCAGCCCCAGCCCCGGGGGCTTGCGCGCGGTCAGCGGCGTCGCCGCGGAGACGCTCGAGCCCGCGGTACCCCCGAGACCCAGGCTGGGCAACGCCGGCGCCGCGCCCCCGGTTTGTCTCTGCCCAAAATCCCCCGCGTCCGCTCCGCTCCCTCCTCGGCTAACCGGCGGGTCGTCCGCGTCGGAGTCGCTGCCGAGCGAGAATCCGTCGCTATCGACCCGCTTATCCGTGTCCATGTCACCATCGCCCATCTTTCCCCGTCACGCGACGTGCGCGCGAGGGGAATGCGGGCTCGGTGTGCCGCGGTGTTTTGGTACTTTTTCAGGAACCGGCGCGGAAAGTTGACGACGAAAATTGCATCGGGGATTGAAAACGCCGGCCGACGCGCTGTGTCTTCCGTCACACTCGAGCTACATCTACGCACACACACGCGTCACACACACACCGCGCACACGCGCTCACACCATTCACCCGAACGTCCGGTCCGCGGGATCGTAAATTTCACTGAGCAGCTGCTTCACGAACGCCGGCACCTGCCCGCCCACGTCGGTGAGCACCAGCGTGACGAGCTCGGGGCCGACGTAGTCGTACGCCGGGTTCGCGACGCTTAAACTCGCCACGTCACCGTCCACGTCACCTTCGTTCCCCCCGTCATCTCGCCCGCCACCCACGCCGCAGTCCGCGAGCGCGGTGTAGTCGATGACGTCCGCGGGGGACAGCAAGTCGTCGGTGTCGAAAGCCTCGTCGCCCGGCCCGAGCGGCGACAGCTCGTGAAGACCCGCCAAGAAGACAACCGGGACGCTGTGCGCCTTAGCCGCGAGCGCCACCGTGTGATGACCCGCGGGCGCGAGGATCCCCCCGTTGGCGAAGACGCCGCACGCGCTCAGCACCACCAGGTTGGCACGGGACATCATGGCGAACACCGACGCGTCCGCCACCGCGGTCGTCTCCACCCCTTTCTCCGCCAACGCTCGCGCCATCTGATGGCCCGTCAGTCCCGGCGCGCCCTCCGCGACGATGCACTGAAACTTGCGCTTCCTGTTAGCCTCCCGTAAGAACGCCTCGACGATGTCGCTGCCACCGCTGGTGAGCACGACGGAGGATGGGGAGACGTGCTCCAGTGCGTGCTGGACGATGTGCGCGTTGACGGACTCGAGCTCGTCGATGAGCTCGCCGATGACTTCGATGACTTCCGCTTTGAACGCCCTCATGGCTCCGCCGCGGACGGAGTTGTCCTCGTCGTCGCTGCCGTCGCTGCCGTCCATGGCGTCGCTCGCGGCGTTACCGGCCTTCCCCCCGTCGCCCGCGGCCTCCTCGCGAATGATGTGCAGGACCCTCCGGCACATGTTGCCCACGACCAGCTCTGTCGACGGATGGGAAAGGTTGGGAAATAGGGTTCAGGGTTCATTTGTTTTTTTGAAGCGAGTTGGACGGGCCGGTGGGTTCGGTGGGAGGATGTGCGGTTCGTGGGTCGGGACGCACCGAGCGGCCTGGCCTCCACCAGTTTCTTGCTGACGGCCCTGACGCCCTCGATGATCCCCTCCGCCGTGGGCGCCTGCTGCGCCGCCACGGCGTGGATCAGCACCTCGGTGGTGTGCCTCGCCAGCGCCAGCGAGCTGCCCCCGAGCCGCTTGCGCTTGAGCTTCGTGACGAAGTCGTCGAGCGCGGCGTGGATGCTCGCCTCACGGCCTTTCTGTCCATGACGCCCCATCGGCCGGTTTATCCGACCCTCCCGGGTGTACACGCGCGCCTGCGTTCTGCGTTGTGTCCAAACAACTGAGATCGGCGAATGCGAAACGGGCAAACAGGGAATAGCGTCGTCTGGGCAAACTAAATACAAGCTCAGCCTTGAAAGTTTTGCGTATTTGCAAATCTCGCTTTTGGCCAATCATTGGGCATTTCTTATCGGATAGATTCGAGACTCGCACATCACAATCGCCGGCACTTCCACACGCAGCCCATGGCTTCCATCGTCGCCCTTCGCGCCCCCGTCGCCCTTCGCGCGCCGGCCGCCGCCAAGCAGCAGCAGCGCACGCGCGTCGCCGCGAAGGTAACCGCGTCCGGCAAGCCCTCCGTCAACGCACCCGAGGGAGTTGTCAAATCGACCATCAGATCCTCCCCCGAGCAGCTCGTGATGGCGTCCGCGGCGACCTTCCTGGCGTCCGCGCCCGCGGCGTTCGCCTCCAACCCGGTGGCGCAGCTCGCCGAGGGTGACGATCTCATCCCCACCGTCGCCATCTTCGCCTCCCTCGCGGCGATCCTCTGGTCCTCCCAGGGCGCCATCAAGGGCATCATGGCGGTGCTCGTCGGCGGCGAGGAGGCCACCGCGTCTCACATCCTCGTCAAGGATCCGTCCCTGGCGCAGTCGCTGCTGGAGAGGCTGCAGGACGGTCCGCAGGATAACCTCGAGGATAGGTTCGCGCGTGAGGCTGGCAACTACAGCGAGTGCCCGTCCAAGAGCAAAGGCGGGAGCCTGGGCACGTTCAAGCCCGGGCAGATGGTGAAAGAGTTCAACGAAGCCGTGTTCAACGGGCCGGTGGGCCAGATCCAAGGGCCGGTGAAGACGCAGTTCGGTTACCACCTCATCCTGGTGACTGATAGGGTCGAGCCGGAGAAGTGATGCGCTTGTGAGTGAGGGTATAGAGTGCGAGTGCCGTAGCGGCGAGTAATGTAACACAACCGTGATGATCTGTGATGAGAGACTGGTTTGGATCGGCCGAATCCGATCTCCGTTTTGCTGACCTGTCCGAAAAACGTCGTTGAAAAAAGGCAAACGGAAGGAAAGGTGATCACCCGGTTGGAGCACCTCTCGGTTCACAGCGTTGGAGCACCGGCCCACGCGCCCGTTGGATCGGAGCGCACTCGTTTGAACACCCACGCCCGTCGCCCGCATCCGCCGCGCGCACCTAACACCCACCATGGCCGTCACCCGAGCGAAGGACTCGGAGATCAAAGCGGCGTTCCAAAAGTTCGACAAGGACAACAGCGGTTCGCTGGAGATCGGCGAGCTCTACGATGTCTTGAGGGAGATCGGCCTGGAGATCACCAAGGAGCACTTCGACGGGTACTCCCAGATCATGATGGACGACTTCGACACCGATAAGTCCGGCGCCCTCGACTACGACGAGTTCACCAGGTTCTACGAGCAGGTGCTCGTCAACGAGTCCGGCAAGGGCCAGTACAAGGAGATGCTGGAGCTCAAGGAGGAGGGCAACACGTTCTTCCGCTCGGGCGACTACCTCAAGGCGGCCGCGACGTACACCAAGGCGATCAAGGCTGCCGCCGATCACGGCATCGAGAAGTGAGTCCCAAACACCGATGACGCGCGTTCCGAACCCCATTCCCGCCCACACCCGCCCACCACCGCCCCGTCCCGAACGCGTGAAATATCTCTCCAACTAACCCGACGTTGTTATCTTTTCACCCCAGCGACGCGAAGCTGGCGCCCATCTACTCCAACCGCTCCGCCTCCTTCCTCAAGCTGAGCAAGGTGACTCAGGCGCTGACGGACGCGGAGAAGTGCGTCGAGCTCAAACCCGATTGGGACAAGGCGCACTTCCGCAAGGCTGCCGCGCTCGAGGCGTCCGAGAAGGACGCCGAGGCTCTGATCGCACTCGAGGTGAGAAAAAACCCAAGGGCTGGACTCGCGGGACACAAACTTTGTCGCATTCGCACACCGCGCCTCTCCCCACGCACCACTGACAACCGCGTCCCCCAACGCATAAACTCAACAGGAATCCCTCAAGCTCGCGGGCGCCGACCAGGTCCCGATCGTCGAGCAGAAGATCCGACTCGTCAAGCAGCGCATCCACCGCCACGAGCGCGAGATGCACAAGAACGAAAAACGCGACGGGCACAAGAGCGGAAGCAAACCCCCGTCCCCGGAATCAAAATCCCCGGCGCCCGAGAAGACCGACGAGGAGATCGCGGCGGAGAAGACCGCCGCGGACAAGGCGGCTGCGGAGAAGGAGAAGCAACGCGCCGCGAACGAGGCTCGCGCGAAGAAGGAGAAGGTGGAGGCGGATGCCAAGGCGGCTAAGCTCGCCGCGGAGGGCGCCGAGCGCGCCGCCAAGGCTGAGGCGGACGCCAAGGCTAAGACCGCGGCCGATGCCAAGGCTGCGGCCGAGGCTGAGAAGGCTGCCGCGGCCAAGGCTGCGGCCGACGCCAAGGCTGCCGAGAAGGCCAAGGCTGACGCCCAGAAGGCGGCCAAGGCTGACGCGGACGCCGCGGCCAAGGCTAAGAAGGACGCCGAGCTCAAGGCGAAGAAGGATGCCGAGGCCAAGGCCAAGGCGGCGAAGGATGCCGAGGCCAAGGCCAAGAAGGAGGCTGAGGCGAAGGCTAAGGCGGCGGCGGCGGCTGAGGAGAAGGCTGTGAAGGACGCCGAGGCTGCCCGGGCGAAGAAGGCCAAGGCGGCGGCCGCGGCCAAGGGCGGCGCGACGTCGGAGGCGCCGCCGACCGGTCCCTCGCTCATCGTCATTGGCATCGGGTTCGTCCTGACCGTCACGGTCTTCGCGGTTGTGTTCGGCGGTAAGAAGACCGCCAAGGCTGTGGCCAAGTCGGGCAGAGGGAAGAAGTGAGAGAGTTGCGGCGCAGAGAAGTCACCCCCTGAATTAATATTTTTAAAAATGCGGAATTTCAAACTCGTCGCCGTTGTTGCTTCTCACACAGCTGTGCGCGCCCCAAACGCACGCAGCCGCCGCATTTCCTTCATCCACCCGAACTACCGGTGCGTACCCTCACCTAGATCCCCGATACCCCAATACTCCCCCGCGCATCCCGCTCGATATCGACGCGCGCGCGTGACCGCCCCGCTCGCTCTCTTCAAAAGGCGCCCCCGACGTCTTTTCCCCCTTTTTCGCGTGCAGGCGCGTATCGCCTTCTCTCGCCATCCACGTACAAGTATCCGCGATCATGGACCCCAGTTACATCATCGAGAAGCCGAAGGAGGGCGTCAAGGGCAAGTGCCTCGTGTGCAAGCTTCTCTTTCCTGATGATGAGATTCGCCTGGGGTACAGAGAGACCGACGCCACTATCCAGAAGGGCCCGTGGAAGTGGAACCACATCACCTGCGTTCCCATCGACAGGTGGGACACCGCCGAGGAAGTCTACGGCGACGTCACCGAGATCCCCGGCGTCGCCGCCACCGAAGGCGCGGCGGCACGCGTCGGCATGGCGCACTCCAACGCTCGCGCTTCCGCCGATCACCACGCCAAGAAGACCGCCGACGAGACCATCGCTCAGCACGCCGCGAAAGAAGAGGAAGCTAGCCGGAAACAGGCCGAGAAGGCCAAGGCCAAGGCCGACAAGGCTGCCGCGAAGAACGCCGAGAAGGCTTCAAAGGCTGCCGCGAAGGAGGCCGAGAAGGCTGCCAAGACCGCCGGCGACGGTGCGGCCAAGACCCTCGACTTCGGGACCCTCGACGATTTCGAACCCGCCGACTCCCGCATCAAGGGAAAGTGCATCGTGGTAATCGGATCGATCGCCGACAGGATCAAGACCGACGTCAAGGCGGCCATCACCGCCGCGGGCGGCCACTTCAGGGGCAACATCTCCAAATTGACCGAGTTCATCGTGCTCGGATCGTGCAAGGAGGACCAGCTCGAGAAGGCGGAGGCGAGCGCCGAGGAGAAGGGCATCGAGACCATGACGGGCGAAGAGCTCGTCAAGGATTTCGAAGCCGCGGGCGTGGCGCACGTGAGGGCGGTCCAGACCGCCGTGAGGACGCTCGAGGTCGAGGAAGACGCGGGCGTCACTCGCGGTGGTAAGAAGAGGCGGACGTCCCTCGCCGCGGCGTGAGGCGCACAGCTGTGCTGCGCGCCCCCCGCGGGATGTGAGAGCCACGGACGGTACGGAACGACGGAGGCGGAGATGACGACGGGAGTGTGTCGGGACTCGAGACGATGAAACGCGAGGAGGACCATGGTTTTGTGGTGATGTGGCATAGCGTAAACAACGATGTTGACAACGAACGCCGCTGTGAATAAAATGCTCACGTTCAAATTCAAACCGCTCTTTTCTGTCGTTGCTTTTCACACAGCTGTGCGCGCCCCGAACGCACGCAGACCCTACATTCCCTTCATCCATGTCATCTTCATCCGAACCACTGGTGCGCATGCTCCCATCAGATCCGATACTCCCCCGCGCGTCTCGCCTCGTATCGACACGCGCGCCCCTCTCGCGCCCGCTTTTTGCTGAACGTTCCCGTTCCCCCCGCTTTCCGCGTCGCAGGCGGCTCTCCAGGCGGCTCTCTGTTCTGCGGAGGACGATCTCCCGTACGAATACATGATCAAGACCGCTAAGACCGATAAGAAACGGAAGTCCCCTTGCTCGCTCTGCTCTGAGGCGTACGCCGAAGGTTCCCTCATGCTCGGGTCGAAGGAAGAAGGCTTCGACTGCGGAAGAGCCTGGTCCTTTTCGCACCTCACGTGCGCTCCCAACTTCCGCTTCGACCGCGCCGCCGACATCTACGACGACATCGATAAGATCCCCGGCATCGACGACGACGAAGGCACGATCAAGTCCGTTCGCGACGCTCACAAAGACGCGAAGAGCCGCCAGAACAAGGCGGCGGCTGAGCTGGCTGAGCTGCAAACCGAGAACGAGACCGAGAACGTGCTCATATTCCGCAGTGAGCTAGAGACGATCGCCGCGTCTGCGAAGAAAGTCGACCGCGCCGCCGAGTGCGACTACACTAACTGCAAGTACGTCATTGAAGAAGAGCCGTGCCACACGAAGACGTGCGAGCACTGCGACGCCGGATTCGACGGCGCCTTCGACTCCCTCAACTCCCTTCGACTCGGCAGGCAGGAAACCGCCGAGAGCCGCGCCCGCGACAAGTGGTCGTGGGCGCACGCCACCTGCGTGCCCATGGCCCGCTGGGACAACGCCGCGGACGTCTACGGAACCCTCGACGCCGAGAACCCCGACGTGCCCGGCAACCTCCGCCTGATCCCCGGCGTCGGCGGCGGCGAGTCCACCAGCTGCGAGGTCATCCGCGACGTGTACGCCGCCGCCGTGGCCGAAGCCTTCGCCGAGATCAAGGAGATAAGCGACGACTACATCGAGGCGGCCAAGGTGAAGGCCGTGGAGGCGGCCGAGAAGAAGGTCGAGGCGGCCAAGGTGAAGGCCGAGGCGAAGGAGGCGGCCAAGGTGGAGGTCGAGGCGGCCAAGGTGAAGGTGAAGGCGGACCCGAAGGCGGACAACTCGAGCCGGAGGGTGAGCAAGAGGTTGAGCATCTCCGCGGCGTGAGGCGCACAGCTGTGCTGTGTGCCCCCCGCGGGAAGTGAGAGCCACGGATTGTACGGAACGATGGAGGCGGAGGTGACGACGGGAGTGTGTCGGGATACGAACGAGGCGAGCGAGAGCGGGACTTTGACGACGACAGCTGTGAAATAATGAGTTTCATTTCCACGGATATGCTCACCACGATTCCTTGTTCCGGCATACCATCATCTTCGCAAAAACTCTATGGGTATTTTCGGTGCAGAACGCTGGGCGGGAAAAGGTAGATTCCCTTTTTTTATCTGTGGGCTTTTCCGAAGTTTTGGTGGGTCAACCGGGGTGCCGTGGCTAGGTCACAGCCGTGAGCGCCGGTCCGGTGGTCCCGTGCCGTTCGCGTATCGATAGATCCGCTTGAGAGAGTCGTTCTCGCCTCTCTTGCCGGTCCAGTTCCTTGCCGAGGCGGCGTGGGCGTGTGAGGGTAGCAGCGTTCCCTCAATTGTTTCCAAGGCGGATCGGCGGAAGTCCAGGGGACCCTGAGTGAGGTAGGGAAGGATGCAGCGCTCGGAGTTCTCCATCGAGGACATCGGTCGGGGTCGCACCATGATGATTGGGGACCTCGACTACATCGAGGAGCAGGGAGGACACATTTTTGAGTGCAACAAGGTGCGCACCGACCCCAACCCAATCGCACCATCGACCGGGGCACACGCCCTCCAAGAGGCGCGAAGAGTCTTTTGACGATCGGGCCGTCCCGCCCGCCACGTCCGCCCACCGAACCGCCACTGAACAAATCATTCGCTCCCCACCTTTTCCACGACAGGCGCATGGCGAGGCGATCATTCGCGCGTTCAGCACGAAGAAGTACCCGCGCCGCATCCTGGTGCACGGCCAGTACATCGTGAGCATCAAGGTGGACGACAGGGGATTCGTGGTGCACAAGTGGACGAAGAAGATCGTCGACCTCAAGCAGGTGTACCTGGTGGTGAAGGACAACCGCAAGATCTACCAGCTCGCGCTGGAGTTCGCGCTGAGACCGGGGGAGAAGAAGCCGTTCACCGACGTCCTCCAGTTCGACCCGGCCACCTCAAGGCACTTCACCCAGATCATCTCCACCACGCGCAAAGAACTCCTCAAACGAAACGCGGGGGGCGCGGATTCCCAGGGCGCGCCGCAGAGGTTCTCGGACAAGCACAGGGAAGAGGCGCGGGTCCAGACGCAATCCTCCTTCCAGCCCGCGCCCGCCGCCCAGACGCAGCCGTCGTTCCAGCCCGCGGGTGCGTCGCAGTCCAACGCCTTCGCGAGCGCCATCGCCAACGCTCAGAATCGGTCCAACCCGATGTTCCAGCCGGCGCCGTCCGCCGCGGATCCTTTCGCCGCGCCGCCGTCGTTCACGCCGTCCGCCGCGAACGCCGCGATGGACCCGTTCCAAACGCAGGTGCCCTTGCCCCCGAGCCCGGGGCCCGGCGGCGCGAGCTTCAACGGCGGCGGCGGGCCGGTGAGCTCCTCCGGCGGGCAAGAGTTTAACCAGATGATGCAGTCTGTTCAGGCCAACGGGCACCAGATGCAAACTCTGTTCTCCACGGGTGGGGGTGCCGTGGCGGACCCGTTCGCACAGCCCGCGGCGGCGAACGACCCTTTCGCCGCGCCGCCGCCGCAGATGCAGCAGGCACGCGACCCGTTCAACACCGCGACGGCGCTTAACGACCCATTCGCGCAGCCGCCGCTGCAGATGAACCAGAATCCGTTCGGCGCGCCTCAGCAGCAGCAGCAGCAGCAGCAGCAGCAGCAGAATTTCAACCCGTTCGCGTGAGAATGTCGCGGCGTGGGTGAGATTAATTAGTCGGATGTGTGACGCTAAACTAGCGCTTTTGAATATCATTACACGAGCATTTATCAACCCCCGAAGTCTCTACACTGGCAGACGCAACTCCGTCAAAAGACAGACGCGGTGAGGTCGTGCTTGGGCGCGACCCTGCTCATGAAGTCCTGGTACTCGAAGTACCCCTTGTTTTCCTTGTCGTAGTTCCTCCACAGCCGCTCGAACGTCCCTTCGTCCGGGAAGAAGTTCAGGTACCTTATCCACTTCCTGAACTCATCCTTGTCAACCGTCCCGCTGTGATCCCAGTCCAGCTCCCGGAAAATCTTCCTAGCGCTCCCGTGCGCGTCGCTCGCCTGGATGATCTTATCGATCAGCAGCTTCTCCAGCTGGTTACCGTAGAGCATATGCGACGTGGGCATGATGTTCGGCGGCTTCGGGTCGTGGTGCGCGATCGCCTGCCAGTTCCCATCTTCGTACCCCCGGTAGTCGTGGTCCGGGAGCACGGAACCGATGAACTCGTCAAACTCAATCGTCCCGTTGCCGTCGTCGTCGTAATAGTCCAAGATCTTGGTCAGAGACTCCCGCGTGGGGTGGATGTTCATGCGCTGGATACCCTTGGTGAACTCCTCGCGGTCGATCGTCCCGGAGTTGTCGTAGTCGAGCTCCTTGAAGAGCTTACGAAGCGCCATGAGACCCTGGCCCCTGGCCGCCATCCAATCCGTGAGCTTGCGCTTGAACTGCTTCACGCTCAGCCGCTGCTTGCCCTGGTCCTCCGCGTGCGCGCGAGGCGCGCCGAGGCTCAGGCGCGCCGCATCCTTCGCCGCGACGCCGTTGGGGGTCGATCCCCTCGCCGGGGCGTTGACGTCGAGGGACTCGAGCATATCGGCGGTGGAGTGGTAAAGCCCCTGCGCGGGCGCGAGCGCGGCGAGGAGCTCCATGTACTCGAGCTCGCCCTCGCCGCTCTTGTCGTACTTTAGGAACAGCGCATCGATGACCTCTTCCGTCGGCGCGATGTTGAACTGGTTCATCGCCATCACGAACTCGTCCTTGTCCACGCCGCCGCTCCCGTCGCGGTCAAAGTATTTGAACCACGTCCGCGCGCCCCGGAACCCCTTCTCCAGCGTGATCGCCTTCTCCCTCAGCAGCTCCTCGAGCTCGCGCACGGTGTGAACCTTCGGGACGTTACCGGCGTCGCCAGCCTTCGCGCGGTCGAAGAACGACGGCTCGTTGAGGTTATCGAGCGTCGCGGCGATCTTATGGCGATCGTATCCGGCCCAGCGGTCGGCGCCGTCCGCGCCCCACCGCTCGACCACGCCACCCCTCGCCGCCTTCATCTGCTCCGTCGTGGGCACGATGGCGGCGGCGAGCTTCTTGATGTCCACCTCGCCCCCTTTCCGTTTGCCATCGTCGTGCGTCGCGACAAAGTCGCTAAAGTCGGCGTCGGTCGGGTCGACGTTGATGCGGAGGAGCGCCTTGCGAAGGTTGGCGTGCGACAGCGTCCCGTCGTCGTCCGTGTCGAAAAACCGAAACAGCCGCTCGGCGTGTTTCCGGGTCGCGTCGCCGCCGTTGGCGTTCTGCAGGTGATGGAGCACCGCCGCCTCGATCCTACGCACGGTCAGGTTATGATCCCCGCCCCCCGGCTTGTTCCGGTAGAGGCTGGAGATGTTGTAAGGGCCGGACCCAGCGGTGGTTTTTCCGGGGCGATTGGACTCCGCGGGGAGCATGGCGTGCATCCTGGCGTCTCGCGTCGCCTCGACCCTCGAGCCCGTCTGCCACCCCTCCGCGATCATGGCGGCGCGCGCGGCTTCCGCGCGGGTGGACCGGCCCCGGCTCGTGGGCGTGCCCGCGGCGCCCACGAGCATGCGGTTGTCGGCGCCGAGCGGATGCGGGCTCTCGGGCGCGAAGCTTCCAGAGCCGCCGGAATTGCGGTCGCCGCCTCCCCCCCGGACGAGATCGCCCGGACTGTGGGTGTACCCCGTGTACTGCTGCCTGTACTCACCCGGGGAAACCGGCGCGTAGTCGCTGGGCATGAGAAACTCGACAAACTCGGCGTAGTCCAGGTGTCCGTTGCCGTCGGCGTCGTGCTTTGCGAAGAGTCGATCGACCAAAGTCGGGTTCGCCGGGTTGACGTTGAGTCGAAGCATCGCCTCGCGGAACTGCGCGGGGTTGAGCGCGTCCCGCATGGCGACGCGGCCGCCCGCGATGGGCATACCTGAGAGGATGCGCATGGCCTGGGACTTGGACGTGGTCCTCGCCATGAGCGCGGCTCGGACGGCGTCTTCCAGCGCCTCCACGGTGTCGAGGGAGGGCATGGCGCCCGGGGTGTAGTCGACCGGGAGCGCGAGCTTGGGTGGGACGCCGACGTGCGCGACGACGCCGGATCCGAGCTTCTCGAGTCGTTTGCCCTGGTAGTCGGCGAGTGCCTTGGCGCCGGGGCTCTCCGGGAGCTCGCCGCGAACGAAGGCAGCCTCGAGCTGGGGCGGTGGCGGGGCGCGATGATTGGCGCCGCCCGGATTGTCGTAGAGGAGGGAGTTCGGGTCGCTCCTGGCGGCGGGCGCCGCCGGGGAGTGCGGGTGGCCGCGGCCGGGGTCCTCCACGTCGGGGTTGAACGCCTTCGCCTGGGACACGGCGGCCGCGCGCGCCTCCATCGTGGCGCGCTCGGTCTCGGTGCCGGTCAGCGGGCTCGCCTCGTTCCGGCCAAACACGGAAGCCTGCCCGGCGCCGAGCGCGGCGAGGTCCACGAGCCGGTTGGCGATGGATTGCGTACTGAGCAACGATCCGGCGCTACCCGCGTGGTCACCGACGTACGTACACGCCTCGGCGACGACGGCGAAGTCGTCGGGTGAGACGTCGATGTTGAGCTCGGCGATCGAGCGACGGAAATCGTTGCGCAAAATCGTGCCCGGGGGGGTGTAGTCGGTGGCGCGGACGTGGCGCTGGAGCCATCGTGCGATGCCGCTGACGCCGTTACCGCCCTTCTGGAAGATCTTCTCGACCAGGAGGTGCTCCCAGGGCGCCGCCCTGGGCTCGTAGGTCAAGGGCATTGCGGTGGCGCGTGTCGAATTATGACAATTTAGGGATCGGGCTGGATACGACAGAGGACTTTTGGCAAATTTAACATCAGACGGTGCCCGGGCGGCGTGGGCGACAGGGGAGCTATCGGGATCATGCACGCCGTCCTGGCGCGTTCCCCGGCGCTCCACGGCGCTGTGGCGGATCGAAGGACGCGCGGCGTTCGCCATCCACGAGGATTCCGCGCGCCATCCAGGTTACGATGCTCCCGAGTGGGGGTTGAGGATGAGTCCCACGGAAGCCGGCCATCCATCGAGGTGCCGGACCCGTCTTCGTTCGGTCCGTCCGGCGGCCGGCTCTTCGTCTTTGGCCTCGGGTACACCTCGCTCGGCCTCGTCAACACCCTCCGGCGCGGGGGCTGGCACGTCTCCGGCACGTGCAGGGACGAGGCGCGCGTGCGAAGCCTACGGCACGCGGGCGTCGACGCACATCTCTGGCGCCCCGACGACGTCGTCCGCCTCGACGACGACGGGATCACCGCCGTGCTCGCCGCCACGCACGTCCTCAACTCCACCCCGCCCAACGGCGACTTCGACAGGGACCCGGTCCTCGCGGACGCCGCGTGCATGGACGCGCTGAGACGCGCGGTGGATCGCGGCGCGCTGCGATGGATCGGGTACCTCAGCAGCACGGGCGTCTACGGAGAACACGACGGGGGATGGGTAGACGAGTCGTCCGAGTGCTCGCCCACATCTCCAACCGCCGTACGCAGGCGGAACGCGGAGTTAGAGTGGTCGCGGTGCGAACTACCCGTCACCACGTTTCGCCTCGGGGGGATATACGGACCGGGACGGAGCATCCTGGACGCGGTGGCCCGGGAAGTCGGCGGGGATGCGTTATCGGAAAGTCGCGCGAAAGCGGCCCGGGGCGGACGGAAGTTCACGTCGCGGTGCCACGTCGGCGATGTGGTGAACGTGCTGTGCACCAGCATGGGCGCGAGTGCGTTGTTGTCGATGCGATCCAGCGTGTATAACGTGGTGGACGACGAACCCGCGCCGAGGGCCGACGCGGCGGCTTACGCCAGGTTGTTACTGGGCTTACCCTCGGCGATGAGTGAATCAGACGACGAAAGCGGTTTAAGACCGGCGGGCGCGGAGGGTGCGAGGGGTGAGAAGCGGGTGAGAAACACTCTGATCAAGGAGGAGCTCGGAGTGCGATTGATGTATCCGACGTACAGGGAGGGCCTTCGCGCGATAGCCGAGGGAGACGCGACGCCGTTTCAGGAATCTTAGAAAACTGATCAGAAACCGGTGAGATTAATCTTGGAGGTTCGGCTACCCGCCTACTGTTCGTACTCTCGCTTGAAATCGTCCCAGCCCTTCGCCGCGGCGGGCTTGTTCGGCTTCCGTTCCAGCCGCCTTCCCGTGTGCTCGTATTTCCGCTGGAAGTCCTGCCACGTGTCCGTCCGCTGCCGCTTCCCCCGCCGCCCTATTTTCCGCAAAATCATCACCCGCCGATGCCGAAGCCCGTCAACGATGGCTCCCACGCCCGTCTTGGCGAGGTCCGTCGCGATCAAACCACCCAGCACCGTCGCGCCGGTACCGATCACCTGCGCCGCGAGCCTGAACGGCTGACGCAGGACCACCTCCACGCCCACCACGCAAACCTGGTTGAAGTATTTCGTCGAACCCTCGTTTTCGTCATCCGAGTTGTAAAAGGGATCGTCGTTTTTGCCCTTCTCAGAGTCCAACGGGCTCTTGGGTGACGCGCTCCCGGGTGACCCCGGCGTCTGTGCCTGCTGGCCACCGCGCGTGCCGTGGCTCGCTCGCTCGCGGCGGACGTAGGCCACGTATTTGCCGCACGGGGAGAAAGTCACCCCGCGCGGCGCCGGCGCGGCGTCTCCGGTTCTTCGCCTCGTCAATCGCCGAACCCTGCGCTTCCGTCCCCGGTCCTCCGGGCCACCCACCGCGTTCGTCTGCTCCATGAGCTGCGCCATCATGTCATCGGGATCCTCATCCTCCTCGTTCCCGTCGCCGCCCATCATGGCGCGAGGCACGGTGAGCAGACACACGCTGCCGTCGTGAACAAACGCTAGGTGTTCGCCGCAGGGGGACCACGAAAACGCGCTCTGAACCCCGGGCTTGGGCAGATCCGTGAGCTGCCTGAGCCGCGCGGGCGCCGCAGACCCGGTCGCCACTAAATAGAGCTGCGGGACGCACATGTCGTCCATCGCGACGACGCACACGCGCGACCCGCACGGGCTCGACCGAGGCCAAAACTTGGGACCCGACGCGCCCCGCTTACTCGACCCGCCGCTCTTGCCCGCACCCGCGCGCGGGGACGGCGGGCCGGCGTTCATCCGCTTCTCCAACGGACCCGCGCACATGCCCGGGTAGGTCCGAGCGCTGGTGTCCGTCAGGCGCCGCTGCGTCGTCCCCGGCGGCGGGCGCGGGCGAGCCGTGTCGGATCCGCTCAAAGGTTTGCCCCGCTCCGATATCCGCAGGTCCCTCGGCTTCGCCGGGAGGTCCAGCACGAACAGCTCGAGGTGGCTCGATATCCTGTTCGTCGTGTGTACCTCCCCTAAGAACGCCACCGCGCGGCCCACCCACCCCTTAGCCTCGTGTCTGTACCCGCGGGTGCCGATCCAAGCCTCCTGTTTCGCGTCTGATATTTCATCCGTGCCCTGTTAACAAAACACGACGTCAGTCGCATTGCCCATATGAAAGAAAAATAAAACAAATACGGAAATAAAAATAAACGCACCGGCCTCGGCGCGTCTTCGTGCCGTGTCGCCACGACGGTCCACCCGTCGCCGTCGTGGTTCCGCGGGTGCTCCTCCTTGTCCACCTCCACGCCCCCCCGCCCGTCGATCGCGGTCACTGCGGTGCACTGCACGCTGGTCTCCACCGCGCCGTACGATCCCGACGCCTGATTGCGAAGTAACACGGCGTCGCAGTAGGACGAGACGACGAGGGCGCCGTCCGGGGAGTACTGGTGGTCCCCCGTGCCGCCTCGCAACGCGCCGTCCGTGAACTGGGGTCCGAGAAGGTCCCGGGCGTCCAGGTTGCGGTGCGGCCACCGGGCGGGGACGAGTGAGGTCACCACGGGTTCGCCGCCCCGCATCTGCGACGAATTGTTTTTTCCAATTCTCGGCATGGCCTTCTCCACCTCTGCGCCGTCGCTCGTGGACGCGGACGCGGAGCTGGCGTCCATCGTGGGTTCCCTGTACCACTTTGGCCTTCTCAGCTGCGCGGAGGCGTCCACGCGCACGCCGCGCCTCTGGTGCGGGGCGTAGAAGAAGGACGCGGTGGGATTCTCCGGGCCGTGGACGAACACAACCTCCCTTTTATCTCGCCGTGGGTTCCAGCTCGCCACCCCGCACGCGGCGCCGTTCCGCGTGCGATACAGCGTGCGAACCTGGCCGGACTTGACGTGGACGCACTGAACGGCGCCGCCGTCGAACTTGCCGTCCGTCGCGTCGCTCCGTGTGTCGTACACGATCCACTCCGAGTCCGGGGACCACGCGCCGGAATCCGCCAGAGCGTGGCCGTGGTTGCCGTCGGTCACCACGCGGTCGTGGCCCGCGCGGACCTTGTGGAGCGCGCTCCAGAGGCCCATGGCCGAGGGGTGTTTGTTGCGACGACCCCTCGGGACTGAGATGCGCGCGTTCCCGAAGGAAGGTGACGCAGGGTGTACGGCGGTCCTGGCGCGGCGCCCTTTGGAGCCATTCGAATAACTCTTATCAGACGACAACTTGGCATTTCCGAGCAGACGACAGTGGAGAGGACCGCGTGTGCAGTCACAGCAGTGGTCAACGACAGACGGGAAGGTCGGCACGTTTCGAAATGGTCATCACTTCACACTCGAGCCGGCGACGCACGGCGGGTGAGTTTTCTCGGAGAGTAGAGACGGTGGTACACAAAGCGGGCCGGCATGTTTCGCAAGGGGGGCAAGTCGACGTCGATGAACACCGGCGGCAGGCGAAGGGTGGCGACCGAGTTCGAGGACGGCGGGGAGATGATCGAAGAGTACGATCTGAAAACCGACGAGCTCCTGCTTCGGAAACGACGGGGCCGGACGGTGCTGGGGAAGGACGAGGCGTGGGAGTACCTCGTGGGCGAGGCCCCGCGGACGTTCTCGCCGGACATGGGGATCCTCGCGGAGAGCAGCGTCAACCCGGCGTGGCAGCGGAGCCAGGACACCCCGCAGAGCTTCGTGTGGAGGGTGCGAAATTTACCGTACCCGATCGAGACGTACCAGGTGACGTGCGACCACGGCGACCAGAAGATCGTCATACGGACCACGAACAAGAAGTTCTACAAGAGGTTCGACGTCCCGGAGCTCAAGGTGCTGAAACTGTCCCTGGAGGACGATGCGCTGACGTACGACTGGAAGAACAACACGCTCATCGTGCAGTATAAAAAGCCGAGGGACGTCATCAAGGCGGAGATCGAGGAAAAGGTGGAAACGCAGCAGCTGAGGCTCAAGAGAGCACCGGAGGACGGCGACGTGGATTGTAAACAGCAGTGACGAGAGAGTTAGAAGGCGCACGTTTGGCAAAATACCAAAACCGATCTATCGTTCAACCCGCGCCGACTTGCCCTCCCGTTCGTCACCTCCCGCCGCCTCAGTCGCGACGTCCTCGACGTTCAACCCGAAGTCCATGTCGATGTCCGTCACGTCCAGCTGCATGATGTCCGCGCGGCACCCCAGCATCTCCCCCACGTTCGGCCGGGTCCGACCGAAGTCGCCGTGCACAAACTCTTTAATGTACGTCCCCGCCTGCGTTCTCAGCCGCAGCGTGAAGAACCTGGGCGACCCCGGCACCCGCGTACAGTGTACGCTCACAATCGTCCGTGGGCGCGCCATCGACGTGCGCCGGTGCAGCACCCTCACCGGCGTCGCCTGCGATATCTCCATGTCCCGTATGTTGCTCAGCTTTCGTTCATCCTCGTCGCTCAGAGGTTTCTCCGCCCAACATATCGCGGTGTATTCCTTCTCCTTCTCCTCGCTCCCTTCGTGCATCGACCTGTACGCCCCCGCGCTGCTGAGATGGATACCCACGGCCGTCACGATGCCGGCGTCCGCGGACTCCAGCGCAGCCTCCATCGCCGCACACGCCTCTGGGGAATCCGCCGCGTTTGGGCGCCTCGGGTTGTGCACCTGTCACAAACAAAACACGCCGTCAATCTAACTGCCTATACGGAAATAAAATGAAACGCACCTCCAAAATGAACGGCCGGCCCCCGCCCAACATCCGCACGTCCATGTCCTCCCGCCCCGCGGAGTTGAGCTTACTACCGTCCGCCCTGAGCGCCCTCGTCACCACGGCGTCGATGGACGTCTGCACGGAACCCACACCGATCGTCGCGCCCGTCTCGCTGTCCACCCACGGAGCCTGCGGCGTCCCCCGCGCCCACTTCTTATACCGGCCCCCAACGTACACGGGCTGGTGCCACGTCAGCATGCGAACCGTCGCGCGGACGCTCGGCCTCGTCGGCGGCACGGCGACTGACGTGTGAAACGTCGTGTTTTGTTCAAAGGCGGCGGCGCTCGTGAACTTTTCACCCGCGACGCGCTCGGCGAGGTTGTACTTGCCGCCGTGGTTCTGCCACATCCCAGCCGGGGACTCCGCCGGGACGAACACCGTGCCCTTGAGGTGCGCCGGCGTCGCGCGCTCGCGGCGCCTCTTACCACCGCTGTGTCCACCGCCGCCGTGAGACCCTCCATCGTTCGCGTCTTCCCGGTACGCGAACGCAGCCTCGGTGGACGACAGCTCGTGCTCGAAGAGGAGAGCGAAGCGAAAATTCGCCGCCTGGTCGTGTCGCGGGTTCGGGTTCGGGTTCGTCTCGTCCTCCTTCGTTCCCCCCGTCGATCCGTCAGCCGCGAGTGCCGGTATCAGTAAGGCCCTGAGCACATCCTTGACGTCCGTCGTCTTTGGAACGACGGCGATGTCCACGACGGTCTCGGCGTCGGGTGGGTCCATCTCGTTCTCCCCGCCGGCTTTCTTCGCTTCTGCGATCGATTGTGAGAGATGGCATCTGGTCGCCGCCTGTCGCACCGCCAGCGCGGGGGGCATGGTCACCTCCAGCGCGAAGGATGTGAAGACGTGACCGCCCGAGCGGATCCCCGCGGTGTACTGGGAGACCGTCCGCGCGAACACCGCGGGCGGGTCCTTGCGGACGAGGACGTCGGAGCGTTCCCTGGCGTCGGCGGCGGCGGCGGTGGCGCTCGCGTCGTTCGAAGCGCCGTCCTCGATGCCGCCCTCGCCCGGACCAGGGGCGGTCGACGCGTCCAGATCGAGCTGGAGTATCCCGAGGCAGCACGGGCACGGCGGTGCATCCTTCGACGCTGATGCGGCGGCGCGATACGCGTCCACCTCGCCGGAGGGCACGCCCCGAAATCGCAAGATGCAGCAGGCGCACGCGCCCATCGCGGTGCACGCAGCCTCGACAATCGCGAGGATCTCATCGGACCCGTCGCTCATGATTCCCACGGACTCTCCACAGCGCTATCGGAGCGTCGCGGGTCGGTACAGAGCGTCGCCGCGCGTCCCTCGCTATGGTCGCTCGAGGAGACGGCACTTCACAAAAACCGAGTTGTCAGTCTTGTCGCTCTGCGCTGACTTGCGCCAGGGTTTAGATTTGAAATCGAGCGACTCGCGGACCCACAAACGACGTCGCGGCGGGTGTATCCACCGTCGACGCACGCGCGAGCGGAGGTTTCCCAGGCGGTCGCACAGGGACACCAGGTACCGCCGTCGCAGGCGAGTCGGTCCTCGGCACTCGCTCCGCACAGCCAGATCGCGGGCGAGCGGAGGCACAGAAAAACAAACACAGTGCCCACGGGAAGCTCGAGGGACGGGTAGACGAGACGATGTCGGCGGAGGGCGTGACCGACGCAATGTTCGAGGTGCCGCCGCTGCCCACGGCCGAGCAGGTGAAGAGGTTCGGCATGGACGGCGACGGCCCTTACCCCACCATCGCCCCGGGCGCGATGACCTTGACGCAGCTGGACACCCTCAGGCATCAGATCGCAGCCTACGCGCACCTCTGCGAACAACGCGCGCTCCTGACCCAACAGATCGCGGAGGAGAGCAAACCAGGGCAATCGCGCTCGCAGACCCTCGCGGCGATCGCCAACTCACTCGGCGTCTCCGGCGCCGCCGGCGCCCAGCCGTCCTACCCCGGGCCCGTCTACTCCAAGGGTGGCGACGGCCCGAGGGGATCCCGGTGGTCGCCGAATCCCACGCAACTCGCGCGGCTCGAGGAGCTCTTCGCGACGGGCATGGGCACACCCAACGGGGACATACGGACGAAGATCACGGACGAGCTCACCAAGCTCGGGCCGGTGAACGAGGCGAACGTGTACAACTGGTTCCAGAACAAAAAGGCGAGGACGAAGAAGAAGGCGATGGAGGAGCTGGCGGCGGCGAACAGGTCGGGCGGATTCTGACTGGCGACGACGACAACCGAAAGGCGGGCGCGAGATAGGGCGCCCGGAGCATGGGACCGAGCATTGCTCACGTAGCATCATATTAATAGCGAAAAACAACCAACTGCACTGCCCGATCAGTCCAACAGACCGAGACGACCTTGCCTGCGCCGGATCTCTTCCAACCTCGTCTCCGCGATTTTGTTGCCGGGCGCCAGACTGAGGGACTCCTCGTACGCCTCGATGGCACCCTTGAACTCCTTCTTCTGCTCCAACGTGTCCCCCAGGTTGTTCCACGCCGTCACGTACCCCGGCGTGAGCTCGACAGCCTTGTTGAACTCTTCGATGGCCTCGTCCAGCTTGTCGGTGGAGAGGTAGCCGAATCCGAGGGCGTTGTGAATCTGCGCGAGATCCTCCTTGTCGCCCTCCCACATCTGCGCCGCGAGCTTGAGGTTGCGCACCGCCTGCGTGAACACCTTCTTGCGGAGCATGATCGAGCCCATCTCGAAGTACTCCTCCGCGGAGGCGTCGCCCGCGCGGATGCGCTCGCCCATCTTCTTCGCCGCGTCGTCGAGCTCACGGCGGATGAACACCTGGCGCACGATGATGAAGCCCGCGAAGCCGAGGATGGCGAGGAGGGAGCCGAGGTAGATGGCCTGGATGCCGCCCTCGAGGCCGTCCGCGACCTCGGCGATGACCGCGGGCGCGACGTCGGCCGCGGGGAGCGCCTCGCGAGTCGCGATATCGCCGCGGCGGGGCGCGACGATACGCGCGCGGGGCGCCGGGACTGCCCGAACCCCAACCCTGGAGGCGACCGGCGCAATCGCAGCCTTGCGGACGACCGTCCTGGCGCGCGGGCGCGCGAGGACGGACAGAGTGGTCGCGGAGACGGCCACGGCGGACATGGCGAGCGTCTGGCGAGCGCTGATGCGACGTGCGGCCTTCGGGTCGCGCGTGCAAGTGGCCGACGACGGCTAGATCTGGACTCTTATCTCCGCCAGAATCTGAAGATCTTTTGGCAGTCAAGTCCAGTTGGCGATGCGACGTGGTCCTCCAAGCGTCGTCGTCACATTCACGAGCGCGCGAGCACCATGTCCGCCGCCATCTCCTCCACCCAGGCCGTATCAGGATCCGTCGCGACCCTCAGAGGGGCGCGTCGGTCCACCAACGCCCGCGCGGTTCGCTCCGTGACGGTCCGCGCGGAGGCCGAGGCTGACAAGCCCAAGTTCAAGGGCTGGAAGGAAATCGACATCAAGGAGGTGCAGCTGGGCACCGCCAAGATCCCGGCGGACATCGACGAGGAAGTGTTCTGCAGCAGCATGTACCAGTGGGCCAACGGGCTCACCACGAGCGGCCAGAACATGCCGTTCGCGCTCCCTCAGAGGGTGGATCGCCTGCCCACCGGCTTCTCCATGGCGTTCCTCGTGTCAGATCCCGACGGAGAGCCCGGGACGTTCGTGTCGTGCGGCGAAATCATCGCCACGGTGCAGGACCATCCCCTCCAGGAGGGAAACCGCGTGCTGATCATCAACGGAACCGGGAAGGTCATGGATAAGGGGGTTCTGATCGACGTGGACACGGTGATGCAGACGTTTCCCAACGCCATCCGCAACGCGATTGCGATGGCGTCGCAGTAACAAGAAGGCACTTAGATTTTTAACTTGCTGATATTGATCCAAACATAACACAATCGTAGCCCGGGTGAGCGGCGCGTCCGCTCGATTCTGCTCTCGGCAGATGTTTTCGCGATCGCCCAGGTCTAACGACACCCTACGTGTGTCTTCTTGTTGATCTTCTACAAGCAGCACACGTAGGGCACAGCGACCCGCGAAAGCATCTGCCATGTCGAAGGCCGCGAAGAATCGAGCGGACACGCCCGGGCATTTCGTTCCTTCACTCACGCACGTTCACACACATTCATCGTCGTATCGTCGTATCGTATCGTCGATGACCTCGCGGTCACGCCACCGGCTTGCACCTCGCGGCACCGTCCCCAACGTCGTCACCCGCCGCCACCCGCAGCCTCAACCCGTCGACGTGCTTCCACGAGAACAACACGCCGTCGCGGCCGCCCACGAGCCAGCACCCCGGGCACAACGCCACGTCATCCTTGAACGCCATCACGGGCCCGGTGTCGGTCATGGACAGACCCACGGTATCCTCGCAGGACGTGGGCGGTGACGAGGTTTGGGCGGCATCGGGGAACCGGCCAGCCGCGGCGGACGCGGTGCCCGGCGCCGCGGACGCCTCGCGGGACCTCACACCGACGTAGAAGCACTGAACTTCAAAGTCCTCGGGCGGCGCGATGAACACGTCGCCCGACGCCGCGACGACCGCTCTTGGAAAGTCGAAGGGAACCTCGAGGTTGGTCAGGCACGCGGCGTCCTCGAGGTTGGCGTTGATCAGGGTCCCGGTGACGAAAATCTCGGTGACCTCGTCGCCGGGGCGGAGGAGCTCGAGTCCCTCGGTTTCCGACCCGCCAGTCTCGGACGCGCGGGCGCGGAGCAGCTGGAAGGAGCTGCGGAGCCTCGCCGCGGAGAGGGGTTCCGCGGCGGCGTCGGGCGGGCACGCGAACACGTCCGCGTCGTCGCACGTCGTGGACGAGGGATCGGCGACTTCGACGGCAAAGGCCGGCTCGCGTCCAATCGGCTCGCGTCCAATCGGCTCGCTTCCAATCGGCTCGCTGGGCGTGATGGACACGCCGGTGGATGTCCCGTCGGGGAGATCGGCGCCGGGGATGATGGTGATCTCCGCGGCGGGGATGGTGATCGGCTGACCGGGGACCAGCGTGAACGTCGTGCCGTCGTCGTCGTCGTCCACCACCACCGG
>Ga0206682_10000708_pt1 | contig 35095 bp, 38 predicted proteins | sample M240m12015metaG_FD_155444 | JGI IMG/M metagenome (GOLD analysis project Ga0206682, IMG submission 155444) | Ammonia-oxidizing marine archaeal communities from Monterey Bay, California, United States - M2 40m 12015 | ecosystem: Environmental > Aquatic > Marine > Intertidal zone | place: USA...
TCCATCGAAGCCTCACCCGCCGCGAAGCACAAGCGCTTTTTCTGGCGATTTTATGCATCGAAACGGCCTTGCCGCTTGGCGGCGAAATATCGGTGACCGAGCGCGGCCCGCGGTTAAGCGTTGAGGGTCATTCAACCAAGATCATTGTAGATGCGGCTATTTGGGACCCTTTGACAAACATGTGCCCCAAACACGCCTCGCTTCCAGAGCATGTGCAATTTCTGTTTTTGCCCAGCATCGTTCATGAAATCGGCCGCGAATTGAACGTCTGCGTACAGCCAAGCCTGATCACGATCAATCTTAGCGCCTGACAGCGCCATCCCCGCTCACCAAATATTTAAAGCTGGTCAATTGGGCCGCACCAACGGGGCCGCGAGCGTGCATTTTTCCCGTCGCGATGCCAATCTCTGCCCCCATGCCAAATTCCCCTCCATCAGCGAATTGCGTCGACGCGTTATGCATCAAAATCGCGCTATCAACCTGCGCAAAGAACCGCTGTTTCGCCGTGTTATCTTCGGTCATAATACAATCAGTATGGTCCGAGCCGAATTGGCGAATATGAGCAATAGCAGCTTCCATATCGACAACTGATTTGGCGGCAATTATGCTGGAAAGATATTCTTTTCCCCAATCCTCTGCGCTTGCGACTTGCGTTCCGGAAAACCCATCAACGCCGGCGCCAGCGCGCACCTCAACCCCTGCCTTAATGAGCGCTTGAACAACCTCAAACCCAATGGTGTCTACCACATCCTGATGGATCAACAGGCATTCCGCAGCCCCGCAAATGCCCGTGCGGCGGGTTTTCGAATTCAACACGACATCCAGCGTTTTGGCCAAATCAGCTGCCGCATCGATATAGATATGCACGATGCCTTCAAGATGGGCGAAAACCGGTACGCGGGCCTCGCGTTGCACCAAACCAACCAGGCCTTTGCCACCCCTTGGCACCACGACATCAATATAATCGGTCATGGTTAATAAAGCGGCCACCGCCGCACGATCGCGCGTGGGTACGGTTTGTATTGCCTCTTTAGGCAGCCCTGCCGCAACCAAGCCTTGAGCCAAACACGCATGGATCGCCGCCGTGCTGTGATGGCTTTCCGAGCCACCACGTAAAATCACCGCATTGCCAGATTTCAAGCACAAAGCGCCCGCATCCGCCGTTACATTCGGGCGGCTTTCATAAATCACCCCGATCACGCCAAGCGGCGTTGCCACTTTTTGAATGGACAAGCCGTTCGGACGCTCCCATTCTTCCAAGATGCGCCCAACAGGATCTTCTTGCTGCGCCACGTTCCGAAGCCCCTCGGCCATTGCCTCGATGCGCGCAGGATCCAACATCAAACGATCAAGCATCGCGTCAGACAGCCCCTTTTCACGACCAAAGACGATATCCAGTTTATTGGCTTCGATAATCTTTGATTGCGCCGCTATTACAGCATCCGCTGCCGCCATCAGGGCTGCGGTTTTTTGCGCGGCGGGCGCATAGGCCAAACTGGCCGCAGCCGTTTTCGCGCGCCGCCCCAGATCTTGCATCATTTGCTGAACTTCACTCATCGCTTGGTCCTTCCCTTACACAGCCATATCGTTGCGATGCACCAGCGCGGCGCGGGCCGGATACCCTAAAACAGCTTCAATTTCAGAGGTTTTCAAACCGATCAAAGCCGCCGCCTCTGTCGAAGAATACGAGCTTATTCCAAGCGCCACCGCAGCGCCATTGGCCAGCGTAATGGCCACGCAATCGCCGCGCTCAAAACTGCCAGACACGCCAGAAACACCCGCTGGCAGTAAACTCTTTCCGCTTTTCAACGCCCTGTTTGCCCCCTCATCGATCACGATCTGCCCCAACGGTTTCATCGAAGCAATCCAGCGTTTGCGCGCCGATTGCGGATCCATTTGCGGTGCGAACCACGTGCCGGAATTGCCTGCATCAAAGCTGGTCAGCGGGTGATCCACAAAGCCTGCCGCAATGAGCATAGCGCAGCCTGAGCCTGTTGCGGTTTTGGCGGCCATCAGCTTGGTTTTCATGCCACCTTTGGACAGGCCAGAGGTGCCCTCGCCTGCCATCTCTTCAATTTGCGGCGTGATCTCTTTCACCATTTCAAAGCGCCTCGCCGATGGATCACGCTGCGGGTTGGCCGAATAAAACCCATCCACATCGGATAGCAAAACCAATTGATCCGCACCCACCGTAACCGCCACTTGCGCGGCCAGTCGATCATTATCACCATAGCGAATTTCATCAGTTGCCACGGTATCGTTTTCATTCACGATGGGCACAACGCCTAAGCTGAGCAGAGTTTCCAACGTTGCGCGTGAGTTCAGATAACGTCGCCGATCGGCGCTATCCTCTAAGGTCACCAAAATTTGGGCTGTGGTTATGCCATGCGGACCCAATGCCTCTTCATAAGCGCGGGCCAGTTGAATTTGCCCCACAGCGGCGGCCGCCTGCGATTGTTCAAGCGCAACATCCCCCACCGACAACCCCAAGACTTTGCGCCCCAAGGCGATCGAGCCCGAGGACACCAAAACCACATCACAGCCCCGGGCCTTGAACGCAGCAACATCTGTTGCCAATGATTTGAGCCACGCGCTGCGCAAAGCGCCAGTGGTTGGATCCACCAGCAAAGCCGATCCAATTTTAACCACAATGCGTTTTGCAGCGCTTAGGGACGCCATTCCAAATCTTCCTGTTCCACTCTTGTTTCTTGCTTGCGCCCTGCGTCAATTTCATGGCGCAAGACGCGCAACACCGCCTCAACCCCCTCACGGCTGACACCCGACATTAAAAAAACAGGCCCGCCAGCAATTGCTTCCAGCTCAGCTTTAAAAAACGCACGCTCTTCATCATCCAATGCGTCAACCTTATTCAGCACGGTCACTCTTGGCTTTTGCGCCAAAGCGCCGCCATATGCCTCAAGCTCATCTATGATCGTCTTGTAATCATTTAGAAAATCACCCGAGGTTCCATCGATCAAATGCAAAAGAACCGCGCAGCGTTCCACATGCCCCAGAAACAAATCCCCCAAACCACGCCCCTCATGTGCGCCAGCAATCAGACCTGGAATATCAGCCACAACGAACTCGGTATTATCAATCCCAACAACCCCAAGGTTTGGATAAAGCGTGGTGAACGGATAATCTGCGATTTTGGGCCGCGCATTCGATGTGGCCGCCAAAAAGGTTGACTTGCCTGCATTGGGCAGGCCCAAAAGACCTGCATCCGCGATGAGCTTCAGCCGCAACCAGATTGTGCGCTCAATCCCCTCTTGCCCGGGATTGGCGCGGCGCGGCGCTTGGTTGGTTGAGGATTTGAAATGCAGGTTTCCAAAACCGCCATTGCCGCCTTTTGCCAAAACAATCCGATCACCCACTTCGGTAAGATCAGCAATCACCGTTTCTTGATCTTCATCCAAAATTTCCGTGCCGGCAGGCACCCGCAGCAGGATATCATCGCCCGACGCCCCCGAGCGTTGTTGCCCCATGCCAGCGCCGCCATTATTGGCAAAGAAATGCTGCTGATAACGAAAATCGATCAAGGTGTTCAGCCCGTCAACCGCCTCGGCAATCACGGATCCGCCTTTGCCACCATCACCGCCATCAGGCCCGCCATATTCGATGTATTTTTCCCGCCGGAAGCTTACGCAACCACCGCCACCCGAGCCAGAGCGGATATAGACTTTCGTCAGATCTAGAAATTTCATGTGCTGGGTCCTTATGCGGGTCGCATAAGGCGATATCGGGTTATGGGCGCAGGCTCAAGCCTTGCCGCCGATTTTCCCATCTCGCTGGGATGTGACTGCACCGGTATTGGCATAAAACCCGCTTTTTGCAACACGCGCCCCAAGCCGGGATTATCCTTAAAATGATCTGCAGTGATGGCCTCAAGCCGGGATTATCCTTAAAATGATCTGCAGTGATGGCCTCAAGCGGATAGCGCCGGAATAAAAAGGCACAAAAGGCATTTACAGCCTCGCTCATAAGCCCCTGCCCCCATTGCTTTGGATGTATCGCATATACAAGATCTGCCGCAACCGGTGCGCTCAATGGGGCCGCGCGAAAGCCGATCATCCCGATCACGTTCTGGGTTTTATCCGCAAGCGCAAACAGTCCATTCCACGCGCCTTTCCAGCGCGCCGCCTCAATAAACCGCCCCACGAAGCCGCGCGGCAAAGGATGTGGAACAATCGCGAGGTTCCGTGCAACTTGCTTTTGAGCAAGGCAGTCAAACAACGCATCTTGATGTACTTGGGCAAGCGGAAAGATTTGCAACCGCTGCGTTTCGATGAAAACAGGGTTTAAAAAATGCCATTGATCAGGGGTCAGCGCCATCGGTTGCAACGGAACCGATTGGCGCAAGGCTTTTGAATAGCTTGCCACCGGCGGACCATTTGGCGCAAAGCCATTTTTTGCCAATACACGCATAGAACGCTGGTTTTGCAATCGCACGCTTGCCAAGAGCGGGCTGGCCTGCGGATCAGAAAAGTATTTTTTCAAAACCAAATCTGCCGCTTCAGAGATCAGGCCTTGGCCCCAAAAGGCCGGATCTAACCAAAATCCAAAATTTGGATACTCTTCAATCAGACCAATAAATTCTTCCTTCAGCGTGATCGCCCAAACCTGCCGATGTGGATTATCCTGCAGAAGATTGAAAAACCCTTTGGCATCACTTGCGGTATAAGAAAACGGCAAAATCGGCACCCAATAAGAGATCGCCGGATCAGCAAGAATACGCACCATCTCGGCGCAATCCCTAAGCTCCAAAGATCGTAAAACCAAACGGTTTCCGGTCAAACATAAACCCAACGCCTAACTCCAAACCAACACACAAAAAGATAAAACACGTCGATTGCAGCCTATACCATAAGTCCAAAAAATCCAATCTCTGCGTTAGAAGCGGGGGACAGAAAAACCTTGCGCGATTGCAGGCTTTTTCTCTTCTTGACCAGGGCTAGCCGCCAAGCAGCAGCGCATAACCCACAAAGCCCACCGTCAGCGCCGCAAGAGCGCGCATAAACCAACGTTCGGCGCGCTGGCCTGAGATCAGAGAGGCGATACGATCGCCAAAAAACGTCCAGATTGGGTGGCATATCAACTGAATACCCATCAACGTAATGGCAATCCAAAACGTGGCTTGCAGACTGGGCGTTCCGGGATCGACAAAACTGGTAAACCCCGCCACGATCATCGCCCAAGCTTTAGGGTTCAGCGGATGTACCCATAAACCGGCGATAAAACCTGGCGCCGCCCCAGCGCCTCCGTTTGTCGATAACCGCATATTCGCCACCCGCCATGCGAGCCAAATAATGTAAGCCGCCGAGATGAATTTAAGCGCCACAAACAGGCCAGGCAACGTATCAGATAAGCGCATGAGGCCAAACCCAATCGGCCAAATGATCAGCTGCTTGCCAAGCACCACGCCCGCCACAAACGGCAGCGCCGCGCGGAACCCATAGGCGGCCCCTGTGCTGAGCATGGCCATATTTGCCGGACCCGGCGTTGCAATTTGTGAGGCGGCAAAGGCCGCAAAGGCGCCCAGAGAAACTGCCATTTTTATCCTTCCAAACGCCTCACGATAAAACCAAAAAAAGGGACCGGCAATGCCGATCCCTAAATCATCAAAATGTAAGGCAGCGATGCCGTTTATTCAGCCGCTTTAGCCGCTGGCAAAACAGAAATAAACGTGCGGCCTTTGAACCCTTTGTGGAAGGTTACATTGCCTTCAGTGGTTGCAAAGATCGTGTGATCCTTGCCTTCACCAACGCCCTCACCCGGCCACCATTTATTGCCGCGCTGACGCACGATAATATTGCCAGGGATCGCCAATTGACCACCGTAAAGTTTCACACCAAGGCGACGTCCGTCTGAGTCGCGACCGTTGCGGGATGAACCGCCTGCTTTTTTATGTGCCATCTGATCGTGCTCCTTTTCTTATGCCAAATCTTTGGCTTGGGCGATCCAGCCCTCTTTTTCGATCTTGCCCTTCAACGCCAGTTCGGCATCCACGGAGGCAACATCTTCTGGGCTCCAGCCGGCGATCTGTGCAAAGCTGGTAACGCCACCGGCAACCAATTTCTTTTCAAGCGCTGGGCCAACTCCGGATAATTTTTTCAAATCATCGGCAGCTTTATCAGCGGCAGGCGCGGCGGCTTTCGCAGGTGCCGCTTTCGCCGGGGCCGCTTTGGCTGCTGCCTTTGCGGGCGCTTTTGCGGCTTTCGGGGCCGCAGTCGCCGCCGGTGCAGACCCTGCGCCTAAGGCCGCTTTTACGCCAGACTTGCCGGCGCCTGAGGCCAGAATTTCAGTGATCCGCAACAGCGTAAGCTGCTGGCGATGCCCTTTGGTGCGCTGCGAGCTATGCTTCCGGCGACGCTTCACAAAGTTAATCGTCTTGTCGCCTTTGATCTGATCGACCACATCCGCTTGCACAGCAGCATCTGCCACCATAGGCGCCCCAACAACCGGGCTTTCGCCACCAATCATCAGTATATCGTTAAATTGAACTGTCTCTCCAGCATCGGCAGCCAGTTTTTCAACGCGGAGCATATCGCCCGATTGAACTTTATACTGCTTACCACCGGTTTTAAGAACCGCAAACATATAGTCTTCCTTTTATTGCCGCGTTCTTTGGCCTCCCTTTCGGGACGTTTTGGCTGGCAGCCACCTCGAACAGCGCGCCCGATCAGGCGAATGTGAGATCAAATGCAAATGCATCCAATGAAGCCGCGCTTATTGAGCAGTTGTTGTGCAAAGTCAAGGCCCTTGCAGCGGGCTTTTCTATAAATCCTGCGCCGAAAGCGCAGAGGCCGTAAATTGCCCCAGCTGCTCTGCATTTTCAGTGGTTAATTTATTAAACGTGTCAAACAAGGCCGCGTTCAAGGCCATTCCCTCGGGCGATGTTTGAAACGCAAGATAAGCGGTTAGCTCAGCATCGGAAAGCGGTGAATACGCCATATGCATATATCCCAAAAGCCACTCTTCAATTTCTTTGCTCAAGGCTTCTTGATCCGATTGCATCAATGTAAAAATTTGCCCCTGATCAAGCTTTAAAGCCTCGGCCTGTGAAAGGGCCTCCAGAAAGGCAAACCGCGCTTCGAATGCGCCGGCAAGGTTTTGTTTGACCCAATCCATCTCTTTGATCGCAGAGCGCAAAACCTGTGGCCGCCGTTTGCCCTGAGCTTCGGCCTCAAGCACCAGCTCGATCACATATTCTTCAATGGAAGGATCGGTGATCGCCCGACGCGCGCTTACCTCTAGCTGGCTTACCTGCACCCCCAAATCGCTGTTGTAAAACGCAATGAGCCTATCAGCTGAGGTTGCAGGCAAGGCCTTTGCAAACATCGCCTTGACCCGCGAGGTCAGGCTGTTTTTATCATAAATCTTGGCAATCGAGGCCCCAAAGCTGCCCCGTGTAACGCCCTGCAGATAGGCGTCTGCCGTAGCATTTGCATCGGCAAGCCCTTCTTCGCTGACAATCTCGACCAGCTCATCTAAATGCAGCAATTGATAAAGCTGCTCAGAGGGCTGCGCAATCAGCGCCGCACAACTGCTCCAAAACAGCAATAAACTTACCTGAATGATCCGCATCACAGCCCCCTTACCTCTTTAGAGAAAGCTAATCTAATCAGCGCAAATGGCAATGCTTGCACTTTCATAGATGTTAAAAGAGCATTTAAATTAAGCGATCTTAAACCCCGCGCCATTGACCCGCTGCCGCGTTGGTTTGTTTTGCATTACCAAACAAAAGCGACATAAGGGCTATGATCTACGCGCTGCTGCATTGCATGGCGTGATCCAGAAATTTGCTAAGCTTTACAGCTTGTAAAAAGCCACGGCCCAAAATATTTCCGTCCAGCGCCAAAACCCTTCCGAAACAGTTTCTTTCAGCCGAGAGGTTGAACAGAAAAGAAAAGCCCATTGAGCAGTGGTTCTTTGTGACATATTCTGATTAAAGAGTTTGACTGAAAACCGCGTTAAAGGAAAAGACATGTCCGGTGTGCTAGCTTGCCAAGAAATTGCGGATTTGATTGAGCGGGGCGAGATTGCATCAGAGCCTGACATTATCCCTGCGCAAATCCAACCGGCAAGCCTTGACCTGCGGTTGGGAAACACTGCATGGCGGGTGCGCGCCTCGTTTTTGGCGGGAAAAAACGCCAAGGTTGAGCAGCGCCTAGCAGATTTTGAAATGCACCAAATAGATTTAAGCGCTGGCTATGTATTGGAAAAGGGCTGCGTGTATGTGGTGCCGTTAATGGAGCGGTTGAACCTGCCCCAAGACGTGCAAGCCGTCACCAACGCCAAAAGCTCGACCGGCCGCCTTGACCTGTTAACGCGCGTGATCACCGACCAAGGCACCGAATTTGACCGGATACCCCCGGGATATCAAGGCCAGCTTTACGCCGAAATTTGCCCCAGATCGTTTTCCGTCCTGGTGCGCCCCGGAATGCGCTTGAACCAGATAAGATTTCGAAGCGGCCAGGCCATTTTATCGGACAGCCAGTTGCTAGAGCTGCATAAGGCTGAAACATTGGTAAATGGTCCGGCGATCATCGATGATGGGTTGGGGTTTTCGGTCGACTTAAAACCGCGTCACGGCAGTTTGGTCGGATATCGTGCCAAGCCGCATACGGGCGTAATCGATTTGGAACAGATCGGAGCCTATGAACCGGCAGATTTTTGGGAAGAATTACACAGCGGCAACGGCCAAATTATTTTGGACCCGGGCGCATTTTATATTCTTGTTAGCCAAGAAGCGGTTCATATCCCGCCTGATTATGCCGCCGAAATGGCCCCGTTTCTGGCCATGGTGGGCGAATTTCGGGTGCATTATGCCGGTTTTTTCGATCCGGGCTTTGGCCATGACGCAGCCGGTGGCGGCGGCTCGCGTGGCGTTTTAGAAGTACGCTGCCATGAGGCCCCGTTTGTGCTTGAACATGGGCAAATCGTGGGGCGGTTGATTTACGAAAGAATGCGCTGCCGGCCCAGCCAGATTTATGGTGCCGGCATTGCATCGAATTACCAGGGCCAAGGGTTGAAACTTTCCAAACATTTCAAAGCCGCTTGACCGGCGAATTACTCTTCCTCGAACAATTCGCTTTGCTCTTCGGGCTCTTCGCTCATGTCATACTCATCCTCTGACGGACCAGATGGATCAAGCCCCATGCCTGGCCGGCTTTCGAGCAATCCGGCGGCGCGTAATTCTTTAAGTCCGGGCAAGTCACGGGCGCTTTCCAAACCAAAATGATCGAGGAAATGCGGTGTCACCACGAATGTGGTTGGCCGGCCCGGCGTCATGCGCCGCCGCCCAAATCGAATCCATTCCATTTCGAGCAATTGATCAACCGTGCCCCGCGAAACGCTGACACCGCGAATTTCCTCGATTTCCGCCCGCGTGACAGGTTGATGATAGGATATAATCGCCAAGGTTTCGATTGCCGCACGGCTCAGCTTGCGGGTTTCAACGGTTTCTTTTTGCATCAAAAAACCAAGATCAGCGGCGGTGCGAATGGCCCAGGCATCGCCAATTTTGACAACATGCACCCCGCGCCCCTCGTAGCGTTTTCTTATCCGAAGCAAAGCCTCGGCAGAATCGCAACCATGGGGCATGCGATCATTCAGTTGTTTCACCGTAATTGGCTCTGCACTGGCAAATAAAATAGCCTCAACCATCCGCTCTTGCTCGCCCATCGGGGGGGCCTCGAACAAACTTTCTGAAGGGTGGTCATCACTCAGATCAGAGGTCATTTGCAGCTCCGTCTTTCTTTCTTAATTCAATCGCGGCAAAATTCTCTTCTTGCCGAATTTCAACATGGCCGGCCTTGGCCAGTTCGAGCGTGGCCGCAAATGTTGCGGCAGTGGCGGCGCGCCGGCGCTGAGGGTCAGCCAGCCAATCATTCGGGATATAACTGGCGATATCCGTCCATTTTGCCGCGTATCCGATCAGTCCATGCATGCGTTCCAGCGCCTCTTCCATCGTGAACACGTTGTTGCGATCCATCACAAAGGGGCGGAATTCATCGCGCGTGCGGATCCGCGAATAGGCTTGCATCAAATCCAATAAGGTTGCCGTATAATTCACTTTTTTAACGCGCTCTACGGTCTCAGGCAGGCCGCGCACAAAAAAATCGCGGCCCTTTTGATCCCGCGCCATCAAGCGCGCTGCCGCGTCTCGCATGGCTTGCAAACGCTCCAATTGAAAGGCCAAATGCGCGGCAAGCTCTTCCCCGCTGGGGGCTTCATCCGAAGGGTCAGGCGGCAGCAAGAGCCGCGATTTCAAAAAAGCCAGCCAAGCCGCCATCACAAGATAATCGGCCGCCAATTCTAAACGCAACTTCCCCGCTGGGGGCTTCATCCGAAGGGTCAGGCGGCAGCAAGAGCCGCGATTTCAAAAAAGCCAGCCAAGCCGCCATCACAAGATAATCGGCCGCCAATTCTAAACGCAACGTTTTGGCGCGCTCGACAAAGGCCAGATATTGCCGCGCCAAGGTCAAAATGGAGATTTTCATCAAATCCACTTTCTGCGAGCGCGACAGCGTTAACAACAAATCTAACGGCCCTTCAAACCCATCCACATCCACGATCAAAGCTTCCGCGGCGAGGCGGTCTTCAACCGAAAGCGTGGCGTTACTTTGAGAGAATAGGTTTTGCATAAAGATCCTGCTAACTTACGCTCACAAGCTGCGCATTGGCGGCGGTGATGTCAACCATCCTTGGCTAAGGGTGCGCTGCGTCTGTGCAAGGCCGCGAAGGCACGCCGTTGTCCCTCCGGGCTTAAAACGCCGCTTGCCGCAGCGATTTGTTGCATGTCATCCAGCCCCCCATTACAATGCAAAATCACATCGCAGCCGGCGGCCAAAGCAGCCGTGCTGCGTTCTGCCAAGCTGCCCCCGAGCGCGTCCATAGAGATATCATCCGTCATCAAAAGGCCGTCAAACCCTATTTCTTCACGGATTAACGTGATCATTTTTGGGGAAATTGTAGCCGCAAGATCGTCAATCACCTCATAAACCACATGCGCACTCATTGCCATTGGCCAGTCTTTTAAAGCCGCAAAAGGCTTGAAATCATTATCGCGCAATTCGGCCAATGACGCGCCCACCCGTGGCAGCTGCAAATGGCTGTCAACACGCGCCAAGCCATGACCAGGCATATGTTTTAGAACGGGCAAAACGCCTTCATCGGCCAAGCCCTGGGCCGCGGCAGCCCCCATCATAGCCACCTGCGCCGCCTCATTGGAAAAACAACGATTTTGCAAAATAGGATGTGTTTCAGCGCGCGCAATATCCAGACAGGGCGCGCAATTCACATCAATCCCGTAGCCGCTTAATTCTCGTGCGATCGCTTGATAGCGGTCTTGAATATGCGCGGCGCGCTGTTCAGCCGGCAAATCGCGGCCATCTTCAAGCGGTGGCGGCCAATCGCGCGCCAAGGGGGGGCGCAATCGTTGAACCCGCCCGCCTTCTTGATCGATCAAAATCGGCGCGTGCCAACCGACGGCAGCGCGCAAGGATGCGCAGAGCGTTTTCAACTGATCGGCGCTGGTGATATTTCGCGCAAAGAGGATGAATCCAAATGGATTGGCGCGTTGAAAAAAACGTTCTTCTTCTGGATTAAGAACCGGCCCTGCGCAGCCAAAAATAAAGGGACCAAATTCGAGTTCTTGGCCTGCCATCACCGAGCAAGAATAGGAATACAATCCACATCGCCCGCCACCATCGTTGCACAAAAGCGCTTTGCATCATCGATATCGGCAAATCCTACAGCGCGCAGGCGATAAAAATCGCGGCCGCCACTGGTGGCTTTCACGATTAAACGATCCCGCCCGCGCATAAAGCTTGAAAACCTTTTGTCCAAGCGCTGCCATTCGGCCTTCGCAACCGCTTCACTGTCAAACGCGCCCAATTGCACCAACGCTGACCCTGCTGAGATATCCGACGGGCTCAAATCACGCACTGAGGCCACTTGCGCGGCGCGCGCTGAACCGATGGGCGCCAGGTTTGATGGGCGTTTGGGTGGCCGGATTGCTTGCGCCAGCCCCACAGAGCTCTCATTGTTCTGCAATGCAAGCTTCAGCGCGTCTTCAATCGAGTCTGATTGCTTTCGTATCGTACCATCAGCCGGTAATGCTATACCGTCGCGTGCGCTGCTATCGTTCAAAAGATCATCGGGTAAATTGTTAATATCAAGCGGTATCGGCGCATTCAAAACCACGCCGGAATTTTCTGAATTTTGGGCCCGTAAGGCCCCGCTCGCCAGATCATCTTCTGACAACGAAACCGGGCTTGGCGCCAGCATCACTTGATCGGGGGCTTTCGAGGCAACTTCTTCTGCAACCCGATTGACCGATAGGCCTTTGTTCTGCGCGGAAAGCCCGCCGGGATTTTCCGGCGCCACCCGCATCGGATCTGAAGACGCCTTAATCACCGGAACACCGCTGACATCGCGCATGATTGTTTGATAGGCCCACATTCCAATGGCAATCGCCAAAGCCAAGCTAAGCCCGGCCCCGATCCAGCTGGCAAACATGCCCACGCCCAATCCTGGGCGCTGGTCGGTCTGCGCGGTCGGTGCCTCTAAATGCTCGTACTCTGCCATTATGCCCTCCGATGAAAACGCTAAACGCCTCTCCGGTCTCTCTTTTGCTCGCCGGCAGCGATGGCTTTTCTAGCGCATTTCTTCTGCCGGATTTACGCCTAGAATACCAAGACCGGCAGAAATAACAACCGCTACGGCGCGTGCGAGGGCGATTTTTGATTGCGATGCTGCAGGATTGTCTTCCTGTAAAAAGCGCAGAGCTTCAACTTCATTGCCTTTATTCCAAAGACTGTGCAGATCGCTCGACAGTTCATAAAGGTAAAAGGCCACCCGATGCGGCTCATTTCCTTTCGCTGCAACCTCAACCAAACGCGGCCATTCGGCGATTTTGCGCGCGACGCTCAATTCTGAGGGGTGTTCCATTCCGCTTAGATTGGCGCGTAGCAACGTGGCATCGTCAACCGCGATCCCTGCCGCCGTTGCGCGGCGCAAAACACTGCACACGCGCGCATGGGCATATTGCACGTAAAACACCGGATTTTCGCGGGATTGTTCAAGGACTTTGTCAAAATCAAAATCAAGCGGCGCGTCATTTTTGCGCGTTAGCATGACAAACCGCGCCACTTCTGCGCCCACCTGATCAATCACATCGCGAAGCGTCACAAAAGTTCCGGCGCGCTTTGACATCTTGAACGGCGCGCCGTCTTTATACAGTTTGACCAATTGCGTCAGTTTGACATCAAACCCCGTTTGAGCATCCGATAACGCCGATACCGCCGCTTTCATCCGCTTGACATAACCACCATGATCCGCGCCGAACACGTCAATCAATTGATCATAGCCGCGCATGACCTTATCATAATGATAGGCAATATCGGGGGCAAAATAGGTCCAACTGCCATCGGATTTCATTACCGGGCGATCCACGTCATCGCCATGTTCGGTCGATTTGAACAGCGTTTGCTTACGCGGCTCCCAATCTTCGGGCGTTTTACCTTTCGGGGGCTCAAGCACGCCTTCATAGATCAACCCTTTGGCGCGCAAACTTTCGATTGCCGCTTCGATTTTTCCAGTACCATAAAGCGATTTTTCGCTGAAGAAACTGTCCATCGTGACGCCCAGCGCGGCCAGATCATCTTTGATCAATTGCATCATCGCTTGGGTGGCAAAGGCGCGAATTTCGGCCAGCCAAATATCTTCGGGTTGCTCCAGATAGGCATCGCCAACTTTATCTTTCAGCGCCTGACCAACAGGCACCAAATAATCCCCCGGATATGTGCCATCTTCAAAGGCAACCTCTTGGCCATGCGCCTCGAGATAGCGCAAGTAAACCGAGCGCGCCAAAACATCGACCTGCGCGCCGCCATCATTGATGTAAATAGCGCAAGTAAACCGAGCGCGCCAAAACATCGACCTGCGCGCCGCCATCATTGATGTAATATTCGCGCGTCACATCAAAGCCCGCATAATCTAACAAATTGGCCAGCGCATCGCCAAACACGGCGCCACGCGTATGCCCCACATGCAACGGGCCCGTGGGGTTGGCGCTGACAAATTCAACATTTACCGACCGTTTGTTTCCCAAATCGCTGCGGCCATAGGCAGCGCCATTTTCCAGCACCTGCCCCACAAGCCCCTGCCAAACGCTTGTGCAAAGCGACAGATTGAGAAACCCTGGCCCCGCCACATCTGCCCCGGCAATCCTTGGATCAGCCCTTAACAGAGGCGCCAATGCTTCGGCGATGGCGCGTGGCGATTGCCCCGAAGGCTTGGCCAAAACCATCGCCGCATTGGTGGCCATATCCCCATGCAGCGGATCGCGGGGCGGCTCAACGGTGACGTTTGCATAGCTTAAGCCCTGCGGAAGCTGATCGGCTGCCACCATTTGATCCAGCGCGTGCACAACCAAAAGTCGAATATCGTGAAATAGGTTCATCTGAAGCCTTCCTCTGTCTTGGCGGGGGTGTAGCACGCGCTCCGGCTAGGTCAATCGCTGTTTCGCCGCGGATCTGCGCTCTGGCCCCGTTTACAGCCGCGTCAATGCGCCTGAAAGCGCAGAAATTCGCCTTGGAGTTGCCCCAGTGACCAAACGCGCATGTTCTTGCAGGGCAAACCGGTCCGTCATGCCAGCGATATAATCGGCCACAAGCCGGGCCCGTTTGGTTTCGTCGGTGGCCTCCAAAATATCCTTGCGCCACTGTTTTGGAAGCAAATCGGTGCGCTCTAAAAATAAAGGAAACAAATCATTCAGCGTTTCTGTCACCTCTTGACGCACCAGCACCACGCTAGGCGCTCGATACATACGCTCAAACAAAAATTGACGGATAACTTTCAAATCCGTCCAAACCGCCGGTGAAAATTGTACCATTGGGCGCCCTGCGCGGCGGATATCTTCAACGCTTTGTGGGTTTAAGTCTGCCAAATTATCTGACGAAACAGCGATCACATCTTCCACCAATATTCCAAAGAAGCGTCGCAGAGCTTCATGCCGGCGCCGATAATAATTCAAATTTGGTTGTACCATTGGGCGCCCTGCGCGGCGGATATCTTCAACGTTTTGTGGGTTTAAGTCTGCCAAATTATCTGACGAAACAGCGATCACATCTTCCACCAATATTCCAAAGAAGCGTCGCAGAGCTTCATGCCGGCGCCGATAATAATTCAAATTTGGGTATTTTGCATCTACCGCAGCAAAACAGCTGTTTAACATTGGCAGATCCGCCAATTCATCGGTTGAAAACAGTTCGGCACGCAATCCATCATGCAAATCATGGTTGTTATAGGCGATATCATCGGCCAAGGCGGCCACCTGCGCCTCGGCGCTGGCAAAGCCAGACAATTCTAAATCATGCAGGCGGTTATAGTCCGCCAATGCGTAATGCAACGTTCCGGTGACCGGTCCATTATGCTTGGCAATCCCCTCAAGCGTTTCCCAGGTTAGGTTCAACCCGTCAAATTGGGCATAATGGCGTTCAAGATTTGTGACGATACGAACCGCTTGAGCGTTATGATCGAGCGTTATGATCAAACCCCCCAAAAGGCGCCATCAATGCATCCAAAGCCTCTTCGCCCGTATGGCCAAATGGCGGATGCCCCAGATCATGCGCCAACGCCACCGTTTCCGTCAGTTCCGCGTTTAAACCCAAAACCCCCGCAATCGTGCGCGCCACCTGCGCAACTTCGATCGAATGCGTCAGGCGGGTGCGAAAATAATCGCCCTCATGTTCCAAAAAGACCTGCGTTTTATGCTTTAAGCGGCGAAAAGCGCTGCAATGCACAATCCGGTCGCGATCACGCTGAAAGCAGGATCGAAACGTGCTGCTATCCTCTGCAAACCGGCGCCCGCGGCTTTGCGCGGGATCACAACTAAATTTTTCACCCATCGGTTTGCCTTTCTTGCCGTATCCAAAGCGAATGCCTATACTCTTATGGTACGGCCAGATCACCTCGATGGAGAGTAACATAATGAACCTGCCCCCAAAAGTCACCGAACGCGCTTTTTCTCGGTTGTCAGAAATCAAAGCCTCTGCGCAGGGTCAAGCTTTACGCGTGGCCGTTGAAGGTGGCGGATGCTCGGGATTTCAATACGAGATCAAGCTGGATACAGCCCAAGATGATGATCTTGTGCTTGGCAGCGGCCCTGAAAAAGTGATCATCGACAGCGCGTCGCTGCCCTTTTTGGAAAATGCAGTTATCGATTTTTCACAAGAATTAATCGGCGCTCGCTTCATCATTGAAAACCCAAATGCCACAAGCTCTTGTGGCTGCGGAACCAGCTTTTCAATGTAATCGGCGTGACAACCCGCAATTTCAACCAGCGACCAAACAGACCGACGCAGACAGCCTATTCGGGCTTTCTGCGCGGGCCTGCATAAAAGGCTGGATATGGAACGGGTTATTTTAAAACGGGCGTGCAGCGCGCGAAGCCGTGAAAAAACTCATCAAACTTATCGCTCGAAGCTTCGGCCAATTGCAGATCACGATAAGCTTGGGGCGATAAATCTACAGTCAAAGTACCACGCATCTTAAACCAATCAGCGCTTCTTGCATTGTCCATTTGAAAAATACTTTCGGACATTCCGCGCAGCGCTGAAACCGGTTTGGGCGCGGGGTGAAACGATAGGGTGGCGGGCTCATTCGCGCCTTCAAACAGCGGCGTCCCTGATAAGGCCGCGAGCCAACTGCACATCAAATAACTGTGATATTCATCGCCCGGCAGAATTTTCCGGGGAATCTCGGTTTTTACGGCCTTAAACCCGGCCAGCTGTTCGAACACCCAATCCTCCCAGCCCAACGGTGGTGTTTGGCCGGCAAAGCGTAACGCAATGCAAATCTCGGCAAGAAGGTCCGTGTTGTGATCCAGCAGCGCCAACAAGCCTGCAAATTCCAATGAACGGACCGCATCGGCGCTGATACCGGGGTCTTTACGCCCATATTCACTCAGATAAAAAACGATATGGGTTAATTCATACGCCGCCTTTTTATTCGGAATTGAAAAAGTCTCGGATTGATCGATAAAACCATGTAAGCGGTCAACCAAGGTCGGATCATCTCGCTGTGCGCGGCCAAGACCGCGTTTCAATAAACGCGCCGCTTCTGCGCGTTGCAAATCTGATAATTCCGCACCCACCAAATTGTGGTCTACAACCCACTCGCACAGCTTCGCAGATTTACCCTGCCCAAGCCCCAAAGCTTCCAGATCAAGCGCAAGCGATAAGATGAACCGATAATATTGCGGGAAAAAGCATAATCTATGCTCTAAACTGTCATAAAAATTTTGGTAATGGGTTAAATCGCTGGTGTTCAGCGTCACCTTGCTGGTTTCAAGCAAATTGAGCAGTTCGGCGTTTTCTTTCAGCCAAAACACATCCTCCGTGGTGCGACGGCGATTGCAAAAGCAATCTATTAAAATGCCAATACGGCCAGCCTCTTCCAAGGGGCGGATCCTTTGCGGGAAGCTAATGATGTTTGACATTTTCTTACTCCTATTTGGTCAAGGAAGATAAAGAAGCCCCGTTTTAATCTGGTTAGGTGAGGTCGCGAGGCTTCTTTAATGGGGCATTTCGGGTGGGTGAGCAAAATCGATGCGTACGGCCTTCACGATGCAGACGTGAATAAGTGAACACCATTGCCACTGTCCAAATCTGAATTTTGGCTGGGAGCTGAGGCAGAGGTGAAAAGATGCACATTATCGCCCTGAATTGCATCGCTCGCATGCTCTGGAGACGAGGCTGAGGTAAACATTTCAACGCCCTCGCCTTGAAACGTATCTCTCGCGTTTACGGGGGCTGAAGCAGAGGTGAACATTTCAACAGCTTCACCGTGAAGCGTATCATGGGCGCTGGCGGGCGCTGAGGCAGAGGTGAACATTTCAACACCTTCTCCAAGATACGCCTGCATCGGACCAAAAGGCTCTGAGGCGGATGTGAACAAATGGGTGCCCTCGCCACTATGCATGCTGGCAGTTTCTTGAGTGGCGGAAGCGGCTTGGATTTCGAATTTTTGGGCTAACATGTTTTTTTCCTCTCTAGGTTGTATAATCTATTAATTACATCTTTAGGTTGTATTGCAAGTTTTTTTTCTTGCTATTGAAGAAAATTCCTAAAATTTAGCCCGAAAACATATTTAAACCTCTGTTATATATAAATTTAAATTTTTACTTAGTTTGAAGGAATTTATAAAAAACCTACTCTTCCCGGCTCAATTTACAACTTTTAAGTGTATTGAGTGATTCTTACATCGCAGTTTCGCTTGCGAAAAACCGCAAGACACCGCTAAAGGCTCAGGGCAAGGGTAGCTTGGGGGTGAAGATGAAATTAGCAACGTTCAACATCAATGGCGTTAAAGCCAGAACGCCGGCCTTATGCGATTGGCTTGACAGCAGCGCGCCGGACATTGCTCTTCTGCAAGAGATTAAATCTGTCGATGAAGGATTTCCGCGCGATCTCTTTGAGGATCGTGGCTACCAAGTGGTGACCCATGGGCAAAAATCATTCAATGGCGTGGCTATTTTGTCGAAACTGCCGCTGGAAGATATTTCCTTTGGCCTGCCCGGGGATCCCGAAGATGTGCAAGCCCGCTGGATTGAAGCCACTGTCATCGGCAAGCACGCGCTCAAAATCTGCGGCCTATATTTGCCCAATGGCAACCCGGCCCCCGGCCCCAAATATGAATACAAACTTGCCTGGATGAAACGCCTGCGCCAACGCGCCATAGAGCTTATGGCCGCAGAAATGCCCGCCTTGATGGCCGGGGATTACAATATCATCCCTCAACCAGAGGACGCCGCCCGCCCCGAAATTTGGACAGATGACGCGTTGTTTTTACCGCAAAGCCGCGCAGCCTACCAAGCAATCACCCATTTGGGCTTCACAGATGCGTTTCGGTGCAAGCACGCAGAACCCGGCCATTATAGTTTTTGGGATTATCAAGCCGGAGCATGGAACCGCAATGACGGAATCAGGATCGATCATATTCTCATGACGCCTGCCTGCGCCGACCTGCTGCTTGACGCCGGCATCGACAAAGACATCCGCGGCTTTGAAAAACCATCAGATCACGTGCCGGTTTGGGCGCAATTAGATCTTTAGGACAGCCCCGTATCGGGGTTAAAGCGATATAACCAATCAAAACGTTTTAACATTGCGCTTGGGGCGACCGCCCCCAAACCGCGCAATGCGCTATGCGCGACCCATCGGGTCAGCGGGGCACTGAGATGATAGTTGCGGGCATTGCTTTGGGCTGTTGCAACAACCTTTTTCACGCGGGCTTGCCGCAAAAACTGATAGCGCTGAAAGCCTTGCCGCGTTGCACCATGAAGATGCAATGCCCGGCTCAACACCCAAGCATCTTCCAAGGCCATATTGGCGCCTTGAGCCAAGAAAGGGAGCATCGGATGCGCGGCGTCTCCGATTAAAACGCTGCGATCCTGAAACCAACACTCGGCCACAGGATGACGGAATAAACCCCATAAATACACCTCGGAAAGCGCGTTCAGCAACACATGTGCAAGCCCGCCAAAATCAGCAAAAGCAGCTCGAACATGCGCAGGATCATCGCGATGAGACCAACCTTCGCCCGCCCATAGGCTGCGTTCTTGTACCATCACCAAATTCACCAGGCTGCCGCCACGCAGCGGATAGCTCACAATATGCCGCCCCGGCCCCATATGCACCATCACCTTATTGGGATGATCCATGCTATTGGAGACCAGCGCGCGCCACGCCACCTGCCCGGTAAAAAACGGCGCAGATGGACCCAGCAAAGCCGTTCGCATGTTTGAGCGCACCCCATCCGCCCCAATCACCAAATCCACGGGGCTCGCTGCCGCCTCGCGGCCGAAAGCGCCAGATAAAAGATCTTGGCTGGAAAGGCTTTGCGAAAAGGCAAAGCGCACCCCCTGCGCTTTGCAGGCTTGAAAGAGGGTTTGGATAAGATCGGCGCGATGCACCAGCAAGAAATCCAGATCCGACGCGTGGGCTTTCAAATCAAGACGGCAGACCAATTTTCCGTCTTTGTAATCGCGCAAATCCACCGCCTCGGCGCGATCTGCAATATCCGCAACCGCGTCCTTCAGCCCCAAGCGGCTGAGCACGGCCAGCCCATTGGGAGAGATTTGCAAACCGGCCCCAACCTCTTTGATCGCCGCAGCCTGCTCGCAGAGGCGAACATTTGCAAACCGGCCCCAACCTCTTTGATCGCCGCAGCCTGCTCGCAGAGGTGAACATTGGCGCCGCTTTGAGCACAGGCTAGCGCCGCGGCCAAACCGGCGATACCGCCCCCTACGACCTGGACCTGCAAGCCGTTCTCCATGTTTCACCTCAATAAAAAAGCCGATCTAGCGGATCGGCTTTTCAGGTTTCCTCAGTCGTCGCGGTGCACTTTTTCGCGCCGCTCATGGCGCTCTTGAGCTTCCAAACTCATCGTCGCGATAGGCCGTGCATCAAGCCGTTTAAGCGAAATAGGCTCACCCGTGACCTCACAATAGCCATATTCGCCCTCGTCAATGCGGCGCAGCGCGGCGTCAATTTTCGACACGAGCTTACGCTGGCGGTCCCGCGTGCGCAATTCCAGCGCGCGATCAGTTTCTTCGCTGGCGCGATCTGCAATATCTGGGATATTGCGCGTGCCGTCTTGAAGCCCTTCGATCGTTTCCTTGCTGTCGCTCATCAGATCATTTTTCCAATCCAACAGCTTTCTTCTAAAATATTCCACCTGACGCTCATTCATGAATGGCTCGTCTTCGGCAGGAGTATAGCTATCCGGAATAAAACTCTCTTGCTTCATTACTACCCCTTGGCTTGGATCAGAGTATGACATGCATGTCTCCTTCCACAACTTTCCGTTCCCATTGGCACGCACCTACCGTAACAAGACGGGCTTGTCACTACTCAATAGCAACAGATTGCAGCAAAATGATTAACCCGCTAAGTTCCGCGCAACTTGGCAAGAATATGGGCAAAAGAATGAAATTTACCGGAACCAAAAACTATGTAGCGACGGAAGATCTCACCATCGCTGTGAACGCCGCGGTCACGCTGGAACGGCCGCTTTTGATCAAAGGTGAGCCTGGCACAGGTAAAACCGAACTGGCGAAACAAGTCGCCAGCGGGCTTGGCCTGGAGATGCTTGAATGGAATATAAAATCCACCACCAAAGCCCAGCAAGGCCTGTATGAATATGATGCGGTCAGCCGGTTGCGCGACAGCCAATTGGGCGAAGAACGCGTGCACGATGTGGCCAATTACATCCGCAAAGGCAAGTTATGGCAGGCCTTTGAAGCCAATAAAAAAGTGGTTTTGTTGATCGATGAGGTCGATAAAGCGGATATAGAATTCCCAAATGATCTCCTTCAGGAATTGGATAAAATGGAATTCCACGTCTATGAGACTGGGGAAACGGTGCGCGCCATAAACCGCCCTATCGTGATCATCACATCAAATAACGAAAAAGAATTGCCCGATGCGTTTTTGCGCCGTTGCTTTTTCCACTATATTCAATTTCCCAATCCCGAGACCTTGAAACAAATCGTTCAGGTGCATCATGGAGACATCAAGGAATCACTACTTGCCGCCGCGCTTACCCAATTTTACGAACTCAGAGAGCAACCCGGGCTGAAAAAGAAACCCTCGACCTCCGAGGTTTTGGATTGGTTGAAAATCTTCAGCGGGATGGTGCCAATGCCCTGCCAAAACTGCACGGGGCTTTGCTGAAAAACGAGCAAGATGTGCATTTATTTGAACGCTTGGCCTTTATGGCGCGCAGCGGCCGTTGATCGCAGCGCGCGAAAGTTTTACTTGAAATCAGCAGAGCGCGTGACTTTTACAAATAAAGGGGCTAGATCAAAGCCAGCGGAGCCTTGGCTTTTATCCTGAAAGCAACCCCCATAAAACAGAGTGTAATTATGTATCTATTGAGCGGATTATTTGGTGCCATTTTAGGCGCGGCGATCGCGCGAAAGCGCAGAGGAAAAGGGCTGGATATGGCGCAATATGCCGCTGGCTATGGAATTTTATTTGCACTGATCGGCTTGATCATCACCATCATTATTGATCGTACGGTGATCTAACGCGATGTTTCTGCCCTTTTTCGAAACGCTCAGAAAAACCGGCATTCCAGTTTCATTGCGCGAATTCATCAGTTTTCTAGATGCGGTGCAAACCGGCATGGTGATCTATGATTTAGAGGGGTTTTACTATTTGGCCCGGACCATCATGGTGAAGGATGAGCGCCATCTTGACCGGTTCGATCGCGCCTTTCAAACCAGCTTCAAAGGCTTAGAAAACCTCAGCGATGCAGATATCCTGAACGCGGTGGATATTCCCTCTGACTGGCTGAAAAAAATGGCGGAAAAGCATCTCAGCCCGGAAGAAAAAGCCGAAATCGAAGCTTTGGGCGGCTTTGACAAGCTTATGGAGACTTTAAAGCAGCGGCTGAAGGAACAAGAGAAACGCCATCAAGGCGGCAGCAAATGGATTGGTACGGCAGGCACTTCGCCCTTTGGCGCCTATGGATATAACCCTGAAGGGGTGCGCATAGGTCAAAGCGAAAGCCGCAATCAGCGCGCGGTTAAAGTTTGGGATAAGCGCGAATTTAAAAATCTTGATGACAGCGTTGAGCTGGGAACCCGCAACATCAAAGTGGCTTTAAAACGCCTGCGTCGCTGGGCCCGCGATGGGGCTGCGGATGAATTGGACATTGATGGCACCATCCGCTCAACAGCCGAAAATGGATATCTTGACGTGCAAACCCGGCCCGAACGCCGCAACGCGATCAAGGTGCTGCTATTTTTGGATGTGGGCGGCTCGATGGATCCTTATATCAAATTAGTAGAAGAATTATTTTCAGCTGCTCGCGCCGAATTCAAACATTTGGAATATTTTTACTTTCACAATTGCCTTTATGAGGGGGTCTGGCGCGACAATGCACGACGTTGGAACGATCAAACCCAAACCCATGAGATTTTGCGCACCTATGGTTCTGATTATAAATGCATTTTCGTCGGAGATGCGAGTATGTCGCCCTATGAAGTGGCCTATGCAGGCGGCGCGAATGAGCATTGGAATGCAGAGTCAGGGCAAACTTGGCTGATGCGCGCGCGCGCGCAATGGCCGTCGAATATTTGGATCAATCCGGTGCCAGACACGCATTGGCGTTACACCCAATCCATTCAAATGATCCAAGAGATTTTTGAAGACCAAATGGTCCCGATGACCTTGGCCGGGCTAGAGCGTGGCATGAAAGAGTTGGTGCGATAGGGCTTGTCAAGGCGGCAGCCTGAGGCCATATCACAGTCATGTTGCGATTTTCTCCTATCCTTCTGGCTCTGATCTATGGGCTGGTGATGTATAAATTTTCTGCCTGGCGCACTGCAAAAACCTTGGATCAGCAATCTGTTACCTTAATGGATCCCGCGCTGAGCCCCCTGTTGCAACGCATGGCAAAAGCGCTGGATATTCCAAAGCTAAACGTTCAAATCTATGAGATCGACCCGATCAACGGCCTGGCCGCGCCGGATGGACGGATTTTTATCACCCGTGGATTTTACAATAAATACAAGGCGGGCGATGTCAGCGGAGAAGAGTTGGCCTCGGTGATCGCGCATGAACTTGGCCATGTTGCGCTGGGCCATGCACGTCGGCGTATGATCGATTTTTCCGGCCAAAATGCCGTAAGAGCCGCGTTGGGGATGGTGCTGGGGCGGGTTTTGCCTGGGATAGGCCCATGGATTGCCGGCTTGGTGGCAAATTTATTGATGGCGCGTCTGTCGCGCGGCGATGAATACGAGGCAGATGAATATGCCGCAGCTCTGATGGTCAAATCGGGATTGGGAACCGACGCGCAAAAAACGTTATTTCTGAAATTGGAAGAGCTGACAGGGCAAATAGGCAGTCTTCCCGCATGGTTGATGAGCCATCCCAAAACAGCGGATCGGATCGCGGCTATTGAAACGCTTGAACAAAAATGGGGTCTTGGGTGACAAACGGGTGCGCCGGCGCGCAGGCAGTGCTGGCTTTAACTTTGTGCGGTGCGAATATAATCAAGCAAGCGCTGCGTTGATCCATCCTTATCCGCGGCCGATGCCGCGCCACTGAGCAACTGCTCCATATCGCGGGCCAGTTCTTTTCCCAGTTCGACCCCCCATTGGTCAAAACTATTGATTCCCAAAATAACCCCCTCGGCAAATACGCGATGTTCATAAAGAGCAATAATCTGCCCCAAAACAAACGGGCTAAGCCGTGGATAGATGAGCGTGGTTGAAGGACGGTTGCCGGGAAAGACGCGATGCCGCGCCTGCCGCTCCAATTCATCGCCAATTAACCCCTGCGCTATCATCAATTGGCGGGCTTGCTCCAATGTGCGGCCGCGCATCAAGGCCTCTGACTGGGCCAAGCAATTGGCGATTAAAAGCCGGTGATGCGTGTCAAGCGATGCTTCATGGCCTTCCCGCGCAACCATAAACTCACAGGGCACAACCGCGGTGCCTTGGTGAATCAGTTGATAAAAAGCGTGCTGGCCATTGGTGCCAGGTTCGCCCCAGACAACCGGACCTGACGGATATGGCAAATCTTGACCGTTCATATCAACGCGCTTGCCATTACTTTCCATTTCGAGCTGCTGCAGATAGGCAGGCAAACGGCTCAAGCGCTGTTCATAGGGCAGCACGGCGCGGGTGGCAAAGCCGCAAACCTGATGATGCCACAGCCCCACAAGCGCGAGCATAACTGGCATATTTTGCGATAGCTCTGCGGTGCAAAAATGCCGGTCCATGGATTGCGCACCGCGCAGAAAATCGCGAAACGCATTTGGGCCAATCGCCAGCATTAAACTCAGCCCAATAGGGCCCCAAAGCGAATAGCGCCCACCGACCCAATCGGCAAAGCCAAACACCCGCTCGGCGGCAATCCCAAAAGCTTTGGTTTTTTCCTGCGCGGTGGAAAGCGCCACAAATTGCGCCCCTGGATCCGTCACATGCTGGGCCAACCACGCTTTCGCAGTTTGCGCATTGGTCATGGTTTCGATCGTGGTAAAGGTTTTTGATGCTATGATAAATAAACTGCGCGTTGGGTCCAGATTTTGTAAAATATCATGCAAATGGGCTCCATCGACGTTTGAAACGAAATGGCATTTGGGGCCATCATGATAGGGTGCCAAGGCCAAACAAGCCATGGCGGGGCCCAAATCTGACCCTCCAATCCCGATGTTTACGATATCGGTGATTGGCCCTCCGGGCCCCTGAAATCGCCCCCTCCTCAGGTCTTCGGAAAAATGGGTCATCCGCTGCAACGCCTCTTGCACATCGGGCATCACGTTATGGCCGTTCACAAAGACATCTGGCCCGTCTAAATTGCGCAATGCGCTGTGCAACACGGCCCGTCCTTCGGTTTCATTGAGCGCGGCGCCCTGAAACATGTCTAGGCGGCGCTCTTCTAATCCGCGCGCTTGCGCCAAATCCAGCAAGCCTTTGCGCGCAATCGCATCGATCCGAGTTTTAGAGTAATCCAACAGCAAATCATCGGCCTGAACTGAAAATTGTTCTGCCCGGTTTTTGGCCTCAAAAAGCGCCATAATGGGCTGTTGTTTTTGCGCATCCCAATGGCGCTTTAACGCATCAAACATCCTTATCCCCTTGCTTTTGCCTAGCGCTATGCTTGTCAGTCGGCCCAATGCACCGTGGTGCCGGCAAGCACGGCCATAATAGGTGCCTCTTGCGCAGGCAAGCTTTGCGCCTGTTCTAATGCTTGGCGTTTTTCAGCCCCAAAAATAACCAAATGTTTGTATTGCGCAGCGTTCAAAACCGCAGCAGAGAGGGTGACACGAGGCTCAGGCGCATCCGGCGCGCGCATCGCGACCAAAGGCGGCGCGCTATCGCCCAGCGCAAAGGACAGTTGATCGCCGCCCGGAAACAGCGAGGCCGTATGCATATCCGCCCCCATTCCAAGCAGCAAAACCGACAGTGGTAAACAGGCTTTTAGCTGGTGCGATAACGGCTCCATCGCGTCTTCCGGCGTTGCATAATCGGCGTAAAGCGGCACATAGCTGGCTGCCTCAACCGGGCCCACCAGCAAACGGTTGCGCAATAAGGCGGTATTCGAGCGCGGGCTATCGCTGGGCACCCAGCGTTCATCGCTCAGTAAAATATTCACCCGCGCCCAGTCCAGATCGCTTTGGCAGAGTTGGTCAAAAATTGGCCCAGGTGTGGTGCCGCCCGGAACCGCAAAACTGATCGTCGATTGGCGGGACAGCGCCTTGCGTAAATCGGCGATCAAGGCCTGACTAAGCTTTTCGACCAGCGCCGCGCGCGTGGGGTATTCTTCGAACTGATAGGTCATTTTATATCCCGCCATTTGCGACCATCACGATGCATCAGCATCAGCGCATCCTCGGGGCCAGAACTGCCACTTTCATAAGGTTTGGGCACATCATTGCGCTTTTCCCAATCTTCAATGATCGGATCGGTCCATTGCCAAGCCGCCTCCACTTCATCCCCGCGCATGAACAGCGTTTGATTGCCCCGAATAACATCCATGATCAAGCGCTCATACGCATCTGGCACTTCTTCGGCCTCAGGGCCCAACGCCTCGGCAAAGGTCATATCCAACGGAACGTCAACCAAGCGCATGCCGCCCGGGCCCGGCTCTTTGATCGTAACATCCATTGTGATGCCTTCATCCGGTTGTAGGCGAATCACCAACGCGTTGCGATGGCTGCCCGCTTCTGGGCCAAAAATAGAATGTGGCGTCTCTTTGAACACCACAGCAATTTCCGAACTGCGGGCGCGCAAGCGTTTGCCCGTGCGCAAATAAAAGGGGGTACCGGCCCAACGCCAATTCCCGATATGGGTTTTCAAAGCCAAAAAGCTTTCGCTGAAAGAGCGCGGATTATTCACATCCTGGCGATAGTTTTCTTGACCGTCTGGGCTGGCATATTGCCCCCGCACAATATGATGCGCTGGTACGGCGTCCAAGGCTCTGATCACCTTCAGCTTTTCATCGCGCACCGCATCGGGATTGAATTGTGCGGGCGGCTCCATCGCGATCAAGCATAGCAGCTGCATCAAATGGTTTTGCACCATATCGCGCATCGCGCCGGATTTATCATAATATTCGCCGCGCCCGCCCACGCCCACGGTTTCCGCAACAGTGATTTGAATATGATCAACATATTGCGCATTCCAGAGCGGCTCAAACAGCATATTTCCAAAACGGATCGCCATCAAATTTTGTACGGTTTCTTTGCCCAAATAATGATCAATACGATAGATCTGCTTTTCGCTGAAATGTTCTGACAATGTGGCGTTCAATTGCTGCGAACTTTTTAAATCACGGCCAAACGGCTTTTCGACCACGATCCGACTATCCGAAAGGGCGATGCCGCGCTTGTGCAACCGTTCGGCCAAGGCGCCAAACAGGCTTGGCGCAACCGAAAAGTAAAACGCACGCACCGTATCGGGTCGCATTTTCTTCGCCAGCTCTTCCCAGCCAGCCTCCCCCATCGCGTCGATTGCAACATAATCAAAGCGCTCTAAAAACCCGGCCAAAACATCCGCATCTGGGTTTTTGACCCCAAATTCAAGAATCGCGTCCCGCAGCATCGCCCGGTAAGTCGGCGTGTCCAAATTGGCGCGCGCCGCCCCAATAATGCGGGCCTCAGCCGGGATTTGACCCGCCGCAAAACGCCGAAACACACCAGGAATAATTTTTCAAACCAGGAATAATTTTTCGTTTTGCAAGATCACCTGTGCCACCAAATATCACCAAATCAAACGGATCAACGGGAATAACGCGTGAAACCATGTCAGCACCTCTTTTCGTTGGGCTTTTATAACCGGCTGCCAGCCACCATCAAATAAAACAATTGTTAGCGCTAACGTAAGCCGCTTTTAGGTAAATAATCGGGCAAAGTCTATGCTGTTTTTTGACCCGCCCCGTCCGGGATCTTCAGCCCGCTTTGTTCAAAGCCCACAGGGAATATTTTTTAAACTTTCAGATTAAAAATCAAGACCCGCGATGCGCCCCCCCGAGATAGGTTGAGGCACCCCGGTTGTCATTGGAGCACCCCGGTTGTCATTGGAGCAGAAATGGGCAGCCCTCGAAGCACCCGCACCGCCAAATACGCAAAAGCCTGGGCCTCCAACATATCTCCGTTCAGACCAATCGCTTCTACAGGCTGCACAGGACAGGCCACTTGCGCGCAAATCGCATCACAAAGCGCCAAATTGTGGCGACCACCGCCGCAAAGGTAAAGTGCAGCGGGCGCAATTGGGCAGCGCTCAACCGCCTCCGCCACGCCAAATGCGGCAAAGGCCACCGCGGTGGCCAAAGCATCTGGCAAAGACATATCTGCCAGTTCTGCAAGCTCTGCCGAAAACGCGTCGCGATCCAAGGATTTTGGAACATTTTGAAAAAAATAAGGATGCATTTTCCAACGCGACAGCAATTTTGGATCAACCTGCCCCGTGGTGGCCAAGCGCCCCTCTTGATCGACGGGTTGCCCCAAACGATGATGCATCAGATCGTTCAGCGGGGCATTGGCCGGGCCCGTATCAAAGGCGAGCAGGGCAGCTTTTTCTTCAGGTGCCGCGCAGCTTGGGTTGAGCCATGTGAGATTGCCGACACCGCCCAAGTTTAAAAACGCCACTGGCGTGTTCAAACCCGCCCATTGCGCGCAGGCAAAATGAAAAAACGGGGCCAAAGGCGCGCCCTGTCCGCCCAGCGCCACATCCTTGCTGCGAAAATCCCAAACAACGGGCTTGCCAAGCCTTTGCGCCAAAACGTGCCCATCGCCCAATTGGTGGGTTCCCCTTCCCCTTGGATCATGGGCCAGAGTTTGCCCATGAAACCCATATAGCTCAGCCACATCAAGCATCTGATAGGCCTCTAAATGCCGCTGATGAATAAGCCCGCGCGCTGTCTCTAGCCCCTGCGCCTCGGGCCACTTCCCAAGCACCAAAGACAAAATATTATGATCAGCCGCGCTATAAGGGTGATAGGCGCTTGCCCCAAACGAGGCGATTTTCTGACCATCCGTGGTGATTTCCGCCACATCCACCCCATCCAAAGATGTACCAGACATCGCGCCAACCGCCGTTACAAGCTTTTCCACGAAGATCCCTTTTCCTTGCCCGGCTTCCGCAGTATAGAAGCGCTTAAAAATAACTATGTGAGGCCACCCATGAGCTTTCAACCCAAATCTGATTTTCTTGACATCATGATGTCTCGTGGATTTTTGGCCGATTGCACGGATTATGAGGGCTTAGACAAAGCCTTACTGGCGGGCGGGATGCCCGGTTATATTGGCTTTGATGCAACTGCCCAATCGTTGCATGTGGGCAGTCTCATTCAAATTATGATGTTGCGCTGGTTGCAAAAAACCGGCGGGCGCCCGATTACGCTGATGGGTGGTGGCACGACGAAAGTGGGCGATCCCAGCTTTCGGGCGGATGAACGCCCATTGCTGACACCCGCCAAGATTGACGAAAATATCGCCGGCATCAAAAACGCGTTTTCTTCTTATATCACATATGGTGATGGGCCTTCCGATGCGCTGATGATCAATAATGCCGAATGGTTGGATGAATTGAACTATTTGGGATTTCTAAGAGATATTGGACGGCATTTTTCGGTGAATCGCATGCTCAGTTTTGAAAGCGTGAAATCACGGCTGGATCGTGAACAATCACTATCCTTTCTTGAGTTCAATTACATGATCCTACAAGCCTATGATTTTCTAGAGCTCAACCAGCGCTATGGGTGCCTGCTGCAGATGGGGGGATCGGATCAGTGGGGCAATATCGTCAATGGAATCGATCTGACGCGCCGCGTGGTTGACAACGCGGTGTTCGGCTTAACCTCACCGCTTCTGACCACCTCAGACGGAAAGAAAATGGGCAAATCTCTTGATGGGGCGGTTTGGCTGAATGCAGATATGCGCAGCCCTTATGAGTTTTGGCAATTTTGGCGCAACACCACAGATGCGGATGTGGGGCGATTTTTAAAACTTTACACAGAGCTGCCGGTCGGTGAATGTGAGAGGCTGGGCGCGCTGGAAGGCTCTGAGATCAATGAAGCAAAAGCCATTTTAGCGCATGAAGTAACCAAGCTGTTACACGGCGCAGATGCCGCCGAGAAAGCCCAAGCCACGGCGCGTGAAGTGTTTGAAAAAGGCGGCATTGGCGATGATTTACCAACCGTGAAGTTAACCGCAGAAGATCTGGGCGCTGGAATTTCGATTGTACAGTTGATCGTCAAAGCAGGATTGGTGAAATCGGGCAAAGAAGCCAAACGTTTGATCGCAGAAAATGGCGCCAAACTGGATGATAAGCCGCTCACCGATGCTGGCCTAATGCTGGATGCGGCTGCATTTGGCAGCCCAATCAAGCTGAGCGCTGGTAAAAAGCGCCACGCACTGGTGCAATTGGTGACATAAAAAACGCGCCTCAGGCAGAGGCTGAGCCCGAGGCGCGTTTAAATGTTCAAAACCGGCTGATTTAATCGGTCACTGTGACTTTCGACATACGATCGGGCATGCCCAAAACCGCGCCATTGGCGCCTTTGCCCAGCTTGATCGCATCCACCACATCCATTCCGTCAGTGACTTTGCCCACCACCGTATATTGCCCGTTCAGAAAATATCCTTCGGCAAACATGATGAAAAACTGGCTATTGGCGCTGTTGGGGTTCTGCGCACGCGCCATCCCAATTACCCCGCGATCATAGGGCGTATCGGAAAATTCTGCAGGCAGATCTGGCAAATCAGACCCGCCCCGCCCTGCCATGGAGGTGTTGCCTCCGGCTTTTCCGAATTCCACATCCCCAGTTTGCGCCATAAACCCTTCGATCACACGGTGAAACACCACGTCATCATAGGCACCCGCGCTTGCCAGCGTGGTGAGGCGCTCAACATGTTGCGGGGCGATCTCTTCAAACAAATCAATGGTAACTGTTCCCTTGCTTTGCTCGCCTGCGACCTCAATCACCAAACCCGCCGCCAAGGCCGGCCCGCTTAAAACGGCGCATAACGCGCTTAGTTTAAACATCGGCCGCCACTTTCATGCTAATCATACGATCCGGGGTCATCGGCGGCTCACCGCGCTCGATCTCATCCACCAATTCCATTCCGGTCAACACGCGCCCATAGACCGTATATTGCCGGTTCAAAAAGTGATTATCGCCGAAATTTATAAAAAACTGACTGTTTGCGCTGTCAGGATTGGCGCTGCGCGCTGCTCCGATCGTGCCACGATCATGCGGGATGCCTGAAAATTCAGCTTTCAAATTGGGCAATTCAGAACCGCCCGTTCCCGCCATCCGCAGATCAAAATCGGCTTCCATATTGCCATTTTTAACATCCCCGGTTTGCGCCATAAAACCATCAATCACGCGGTGAAAGCACACATTGTCATAGGCACCGCTGCGCGCCAATTCTTTCATACGATCGCAATGTCCAGGCGCGATATCGGGTAAAAGTTCAATCACAACGGTTCCCGATTTCAATTCAATCAAGATTGTATTCTCAGGATCTTTATAGGGGCTAGATTTTGCCGCTGTTTTCTTTGCAGCAGGCTTTTTTGCCGCCGGTTTCGCCTTCGCTTTAGATGCCTTTTTCTCGGCCATGATCGATCCTTTCTGATAACTGGTGCAGCTTCCTATGCTGGATTCCTTTGGGGAACAAGGTGCACCGCGCGTCAGATCATTTATACAGAGCTTGAATCGAATCAATTTAGTGAAAGAAAGCGGGAAATAGATGGGCTGGAAAACCTTAGATAATATGGACATATCGGGTAAAAAGGTGCTTCTGCGCGTCGATATCAACGTTCCGATGAAGGCCGACAAAGTCAGCGACGCCACGCGGATCGAAAAAATTGTTCCAACCGTGAAAGACATATTAGCGGCTAAAGGCATGCCCATTCTAATGGCCCATTTTGGCCGGCCCAAAGGCGTTGCCAGCGCCGCACTAAGTCTGAAACAGCTGATCCCCGCATTGGAAACCGCGCTTGGACAATCCGTAATTTGGGCCGATGCCACAATCGGAGCCAAAGCCGAAGCCGCCAGCGCGGCGTTGCGAGAAGGGCAAATTCTCATGTTAGAAAACACCCGCTTTCACGCAGATGAAGAAGCCAATACTACAGAATTTGCCGCCGCCCTGGCCGCGTTGGGGGATATCTTCTGCAATGATGCGTTTTCCGCAGCGCATCGCGCGCATGCCAGCACCGAAGGCCTGACCCACCATCTTCCAGCCTGCGCAGGACGTTTGATGCAAGCTGAGCTGCAAGCCCTAGAGGCGGCTTTGGGCGCGCCGCAGCGCCCAGTGGTGGCCGTGGTGGGCGGTGCAAAAGTTTCAACCAAGCTCGATCTTCTGGGCAATTTGGTCACTAAAGTGGATCATTTGGTGATCGGCGGGGGAATGGCCAACACGTTTCTAGCCGCTCAAGGCCATGCAATCGGCGCGTCTTTGGCCGAACATGAAATGACAGATACAGCGCAAAACATCTTGGCGAAAGCCAAGGCTGCCGGCTGCAAAATCATCTTGCCTTCGGATATTGTGGTCGCCCGCGCCTTTGCAGCCCATGCGCCCCATGAAACCCTGCCCGCCGCGTCCTGCCCAAAAGACGCGATGATCTTAGATGCTGGGCCCGATACGGTTGACACCATCGCTTCCGTATTCGAGGCAGCCAAAACACTGGTTTGGAACGGCCCATTGGGCGCCTTTGAATTAGAGCCTTTCGATCGCGCGACCAACGCCGCAGCGCGCAAAGCCGCAGCGCTGAGCGCAGCTGGCAAGCTTATCTCGGTGGCGGGCGGTGGAGACACCGTTGCTGCCTTGAACAAAGCCGGTGCTGCGCAGGATTTCAGCTATATTTCAACCGCAGGGGGCGCTTTCTTGGAATGGATGGAAGGCAAAACATTGCCTGGCGTCGCTGCGCTCACGCAAAAGTAAGCGAGCATCCGTATCAGGCACCCTTTTTTTTAAAAAATAATCACTTTTTTCAATATGTTGGCGCTATCATATTTGCGCTGCCACCTTTCCCTAAGATAGAAGGTGGCAGTCTGCCTGCGTTTTGAGCGGGCAGGACAACGCATTTTGAAAAAAAGGATGGCGCATTGAGCACTCTTACGCAAATGGACCAAATTTCCACGGGGCAGGGTTTTATCGCTGCGCTCGATCAAAGCGGTGGCTCCTCGCCCAAGGCGCTTGCTGAATACGGAATTTCAACCAACGCCTACCAATCCGACGCAGAGATGTTCACCCTGATCCACGAGATGCGTTGCCGGCTGATGACCGCGCCCGCATTTGATGGACGCAAAATCATTGGGGCGATCCTCTTTGAAGACACCATGATGCGGCAGGTCGGTGAGATCAGCGTTGCCGATTATTTATGGAGCACGCGCAACGTGGTGCCGTTTCTGAAAATCGATAAGGGCTTGGAAGAGGCGCAAAACGGCGTGCAAATCTTAAAGCCGATACCGGGCTTAGACGCGCTGCTGAGGCGCGCCACGGATGCTGGGATTTTTGGCACCAAAATGCGCTCTGTAATCCATTCTGCGAACGCAAAGGGCATTGCCGCAATTGTCGCGCAACAATTTGACGTCGCGCTAACGATCCTTAAACATGGTTTGATTCCAATCATCGAACCTGAAATTAATATTCAAAGCGCGGATAAAGCCGCGTCAGAAACACTGTTATGCGACGAAATTTTAACCCAACTGGATCGGTTAAACGCTGATCAATCTGTTATTTTGAAACTGACCCTGCCAGAAGTGAACAACAGCTATGCACCCTTGATTGCGCATCAAAATGTTCTGCGCGTGGTGGCGCTTTCCGGCGGTTACACCCGCCCCATCGCCAATCAACGCCTCCGCCAAAATGCAGGGATGATCGCAAGTTTTTCGCGGGCGCTGCTAGATGGCCTGTCGGCAGCTCAAACCGACGCTGAATTCAACCAAAGGCTTTCGCAATCAATTCAGGAAATATACGACGCCTCTGTCGCGGGAGAAGACGCGAGTCTTTGCTGAAACCGGCGGCACACCCACCTTTTGCCTAGGCGCACTGCCGCCCTAGGAAACAAAATCTCGTCAAAAGTAACTTTGGGGATTCACAAGGCGAATCACCTGTGTCATAATTCGATCAAGTCCAAACATATGGGCATGACAGGCAGGTATGACGCAAACAAGAACATATTCCGGTTGGGGCCTCTTGGCCGTGGTTTCGCTGGCCACCGGCTTGGGCAGTTATTTTGCCTTTGCAGCCATTCAAGGGGAATATGGCGTATTGCGCCGCGCCGAAATAACCAGTTTCTCAGACAATTTAAGCAGCGAATTGATGCGCTTAAACACCGAGGTCGTCCAGATGGAAAACCTCACGCAACGCTTGTCGGACGAATATCTTGATATCGATCTTTTAGACGAACGTGTACGAGAAATTTTGGGCTATGTCCGCAGCTCAGAGCTGGTTGTCAACTAACGTTTCGTCAGCCAAACCCCAGTAAACACACCGTAAACACACCGTAAAAAGAAAGGCGGCAGCTAAACCCAATATCTCACCCGAAGAACTTTTGGGCTATTACAAAGACATGCTGCTGATACGGCGGTTCGAAGAAAAAGCAGGGCAACTTTACGGGATGGGCCTGATTGGCGGGTTTTGCCACTTGTATATTGGCCAAGAAGCCGTGGTTGTCGGGCTCGAAGCTGCTGCCGAAGACGGGGATAAACGTATTACGTCTTATCGCGATCACGGCCATATGCTTGCCGCAGGCATGGATCCAAACGGAGTTATGGCCGAATTAACCGGGCGCAGCGGTGGCTATTCCAAAGGCAAAGGCGGCTCCATGCACATGTTCAGTAAAGAAAAGCATTTTTACGGCGGGCATGGCATCGTTGGGGCGCAAGTGCCGCTGGGGGCAGGCTTAGCCTTTGCGGATAAATATCTTGATAATGGGCGCGTCACATTTGCCTATTTTGGCGATGGCGCCGCGAACCAAGGGCAAATTTACGAAACCTTCAATATGGCGGCACTTTGGGATTTACCCGTGATCTTCGTGATCGAAAACAACCAATATGCGATG
>Ga0206682_10000711_pt1 | contig 35054 bp, 30 predicted proteins | sample M240m12015metaG_FD_155444 | JGI IMG/M metagenome (GOLD analysis project Ga0206682, IMG submission 155444) | Ammonia-oxidizing marine archaeal communities from Monterey Bay, California, United States - M2 40m 12015 | ecosystem: Environmental > Aquatic > Marine > Intertidal zone | place: USA...
CATCGTCACCGAGGTCGCATCCATCGCGTCCCGACGACGATGTCCCGAGCGACGACGATGCGACGCGCGACGTCCCGGTCGTCGCTCGAGCGGTCGACGCCGCGCCGCGATCGTCGCGCGCGAGTCCGACGCCCGCGCGCGTCGCATCGGATCGATCGCGCGCGAACCACCGCGTCGCGCGGTGCGCGCGTCGTCGCGCGTTCGGCGCGCATCCATCGGTCGATGCGATTCGATTCGACGCGACGCGCGCGCGCGCCGCACTCGACGACGCGACGAAGGCGGATGGCGACTCGACGCGCGCTCCGACCGCTCATGGACCGCGTGCTGGTGGAGCGCATCGCGCCCGCGACGAAATCCGTGGGGGGGGTGCTGCTGCCGGAGAGCATGACGGGGAAGACGGTGCGTCGACGACGAGGACGAAGGCTCGCGAAGGGTGGTCGGCGGCGACGCGCGCACGCATGAATGAATGAATGCATGCATGAATGAATGAATGAATGCGCGCGCGCGCGCGGACATCGACGACGGTGGCGGACGAAAAAACAAAGGATGAAAGACTGACGCGGAGAATCGCGCGATGACGACGCGGACGCAGATGAACGAGGCGAAAGTGATCGCCGCGGGACCGGGACGAAGAACGATGAGCGGCGAGCTCGTGCCGTTGGGTGCGAAACGCGACGCGCGCGCGCGATGAAACGCGAAACGGACGCGAAACGGGACGAACAGACGACGGTGACGACGATGACGACGACGATGACTGACGAAGGAATCGATGACGGTTCGGACGAGGCGCAGAGATTAAGGTCGGGGACGTCGTCGCGCTTCCGGAATTCGGCGGCGCCGCGGTGAACGCGGGCGACGGCTCGGGGAAGGAGTACTTTATCTATCGCGAAGAAGAGATCGTGGGCGTCGTGGAGTGAGCGCACCGCGCGTGACGCGAATTTAGCATCGATCGACGCGCGCGACGCGTCGTTTAATCCGACATTACGGGCATTCATTCAAAGTCGACGCGCGCGCCTCGCCCCGGCGGGTTTCGACGCGAGCGACAATCGACGTCGCACAACGCGACTCGCGGGTCGACCGCGCGCGCGATCGCGCGTGATCGCGCGACGGATTCGTTTACACGTCACGTCGCGCGCGCGCGAAGCGCACGCGCTCGTACGCGCCGCGAACGCGCGAACGGTGTCGATTCGATTTGAACTCTCGACGCGACGGGATTTTGACTTTGAAACGCGCCGACGCGCGCGATGACGCGCGAGGAGCGAGGATCGTCGGCGAAGAAGAAGCGTCGAACGTCAACGTCGAGCGCGAAGGGCGAGAGCGAGGCGACGCTCGACGGACAACGCGAGGCGCGCGCGCTCGGGCCGTGGTCGACGACGGCGCGCGCGCGAGAGGAACGCGCGCGCGCGCGCGCGCACGCGAGCGCGAGCGCGAGTGGGAAACGAACGAGGGAGGAGGAGGAAAAGGGATCGTTTCGTGGATTATTCGTGGATTGTCGGACGGTGGACGATGACGCGGCGTTCGAGGCGTGGGAACGGGAGATGCGGGCGGTGGGCGAGGCGCTGCGCGAGTGCCCGTGTACCGAGAAAGACTGGGAGAGCGTGGGGGCGATGGAGAGTGCGCAAGGCGAAGGCGAAAGTGATGCGTGGGAAAGCGAGAAGATTTGGCTTCATAAGATGTCACGCATCGCGTTCTACGACTCGCAACCGCTGAGCGAGACGAACGCGTGGCCGTTCGCTTCGAGAACGAAGAAGGACGCTACAAAGTCGACGGTGGCGCTCTTCAAGGCGAGCGTCTCGGCTTTCATCGCAGCGAAAAATACGCAGCGACTTGCGGAAGTGGACTGGAAATTACAAGAAAATAAATTAATCAACAGTTGGAAAGAATTGCTTATGACCCACACGCCTCGTCCGGGAGGCTTGGCAGACGTGTCGTGCGAGTTCAACGTGCACGTCACAGCGCTCGAGCAAGAGTTGGCGAAGAGACAAAATGAAGGTGATAAATCGGATGAATTTGGACGGCGCATCAAACACATCAAAATCATGATACAGGTGTTGCAAAGCATAAAGGCGAGCTTCCAGTACTGCGCCACGGCGCTTTATGACACCGTGTTCGCGCCTCTGAGAGCTTTTTCTTCGGCGTCCATTACGAGTGAAAATTTCGAATCCGGCGTGGAGTTCGTCTCATGGGCCAGTCGCTCGGTGATGATCGCATCCGAACTGTGCCAAACGAAAGATTCATATCACGTTCGAATGACGCGATACACCAAACACGAGTTTTTGAATTGGTCACGAAAACTTTTGGACTTCTTCTACCACCACCTATCGTCCGTGAGAGGTTCGCACATTGTCGAAACACTCGGGTCAGGTAGTGATTGTGCAGAATTAATGCAGCTCATCAAGTGCTTACCCACCATGCGTTTGACGCTACCGTGCAAAGGGACTAGCCGGCGTGCCACCTATCTTTCGGACACAAGATTTTCGGACAAATTTCAACGAAAGCTGACACGATTCGCTCTCACGGTGATCGGTGCTGCAAAGTCTCAACTTTCGCAGCACACACAAACGCACAAATTAGGCAAATTTCTGTTCCCGGAGTGGATCGAGCATCTCGTCGATACCATCGAGCACAATAAGAGTTACACAGTGAAAGAGCTAGCCCGGGAGATTCTTCTCTCGTTGGATATTGCCAACTTGCTCGCAACTCGTGTAGAAATGCTCAGCGTAAAATCTCTCATAAAATTGTCTGACGATGAATTGTCTGTCGACGACGAATTGTCTGTCGACGACGACGATGACGACGTAAAAGAGCTCAAAGAGTTGTTATCATGGCTTCGCTCAATATTAAGCGTGCATCCATCCAAGTTGAGGAACGTGGCTGACTTGGCGAAGGACTTGATTTCCGTCTTTGGATTCTGTCGCCTCCGACGCGAAAGACATGGTGACAAAGTTCAAAAAAGTGGGCATGATCATAGTTTAGAGTCGGACATATGCAGTATCTTTGCGTGCCTCGCCGTCAGTCGCGATCACGACCTTGACGATGAAGAGAAGCTCAAATCTTGTCCGTGTGAGATGGTCAAGTTGAGATCTGAAGACGCGAGAAAAATGATTCAGCAATTGGTGATGCATGAAGATCATCTCGACGATGTCGAGGCGGTGATTTTGAATATGCTAACGCTGGATCGAACGAGCATGTCAGCGAGCGATACAACCATCCCTTCCGCTTTGGCCGCGCTGACTATGTTGGTCCGAAAAAATTATGTCCTCAGGGAGCGATTTTTCAAATCGGGCGACACCACCAACACGTTGTTGGAGATTCTTGAGTGCAAGAATGCGAACGTAGCGCGCATCACCAGCGCTTGCATTCTGTCATTCGAAGAGCATCATCGGCTCGTGACTAGTTTGTACAAACCGAACGTGATCACCGATAAAAAAGGCGAGCAAGTGACTGAAATATCTGGTTGGGACGTTGACACGATTCGTCAGTCGCTCAGAGCCATCTCTGCGCTCGTCAAAGACTCTACCGTGTCTTCAATCGGTTTCGATAGCGCCATTTTGGAAGTCATCTGCACTGATAGGCGAATGCTTGTTCTTACGAACAAGATCAAGGCGACGATAGAAAAGAAGATTAACAAGAGTATGGATTATCCCAACTCCCGGCTCTGCTTCCCAGAAGCTCTGCTTGAAGAATGGGTGTTCGATCTACTCTGCATGAGAAGCGATCTTCTCACTCAAATGGCCACTGCGGTCACAAACGGCGGCGGTGACCCGTGGAAAAACTTCAAGCCTAAACATGAAGAGTTCGCGAGTTTCATCAGTCGTGAGTTTGAAGTCGCGAACACCGACGCGACGATACCACCGGAGGCGCACGCAGAATGGTTTCAAGAGGTCGTGACATTGGTGACAACTGTGCAAGAAAAACTCAAGAAAGACGAGGAAATCTCCGACGTCTGCAGTATTTTGATGGATGGAGACACCGATGGTCCATCTTCCCGTGTTGGTATCGTAGTCCCCATCTTAACTCTGTTACACAAATGTCGCATCTTGCAGGAGCACAATTTGATTTCCGAGCTAGAAGTCGAGGGCATCAGCGATATTGAAAAAGAAGCGTGTTACGTCATCGGCTTATTAGCGAGTAAGCAAGGAATTCAAGATCGTATCGCAAGCTCTTTCCTTATCGAAGGCAAGAACGGAATCGAGCAATTAATTCCGCTCTTGCAACGATACCAACCCAGTGCGAAAAACGCCGCAAATGCCAGTGTTGCGAGACGCGCATCGGATGCAATCACAAACTTAGCACACGAGAACAGTCGCATTAAAACGATGGTTCGAAATGCGAATGGCATCCCTCCTCTGGTCAATCTATTGGAATCGCAAGAGAAAAAAGTCCAGAAGGCTGCCGCTAGTGCGCTCAGAACTCTGGCTTTCAAAAATGGTGAAAATAAAAACCAAATTGTCGAGTGTGGCGCACTTCCGAAGCTCATTTTCATGGCTCGTTCAGAGGACGTAATGATTCACAAAGAAGCAATTGGTGTGATTGGAAACTTGGTTCACTCTTCGCCGCACATCAAACGACGCGCCCTCGACGAAGGAGCGCTGCAACCCGTGATTGAATTGCTCAAGTCTCAGTGTTCCGAAACGCAGCGTGAGGCGGCGTTATTGCTTGGTCAGTTTGCCGCGCGCCTTGAGCCTGCAGCGCCGGGTGATCCAGACTATCGGACAAAAATAGTCCAGCGTGGAGCTGTAGAGCCGTTGATTAAAATGCTCGGCGGTCAATTTGTCTATCGTGAACCTGGTCTTCGAGAGATGGCAGCCTTTGCCCTCGGTCGACTTGCGCAACACGGGGATAATCAAGTCGGAATCTGCCATTCGGATGGATTACGGCCGTTGTTGACGTTACTCGAATCAGAGATAGAAGATATCGCCGAAGGACTTCGTCATCATAGCGCTTCCGGGAAGTCTGATCACGAGATCGATCTAGACGCCAAGCGCTTTGCTGAAAATTTGCAGCACAACGCTGCGTTTGCACTCTATGGCCTAGCCGCGCATCAAGACAACGTGCCAAAGATGCTCAAAGAGAACGCCTTCATGCGGTTGAAATTTTCTCATCTCATCGCCGAACAGAGCAAACAATGTGTGAATAAAACGTTAAAGCGGCTCGAGGACGGAGTCAGCCGCAGAGATGTCTTGACTTATCTCGGTTTCGTCATAAGCACTGGCAAGCCAGTCGAACGTCAAAGAGTAACGCTCGCTCTGGCTTGGCTAATCAGGAAAGAAAACCAAGACTATCTGAAAGACATGCGCGCGGTTTTCATAGACAAAGGTGGTCTTGACGTCCTTTCTGGCGCTTTACTTGATACGCCGGCGGAGCCCATAGACTTTTCTGGGCATACGAGTGGTCTCGCCGGTGGCAAACGCATTGTAAACGTGATAATGGAGGCTCTGAGAGAGATTAAGGACAAGCTGGTGTCACAGGTTGTGGTGGAATCTCACATGATGCCGCCACCCTCGACGCCAACGGCCGAGGAGCATATGCCAGCGAACTTCAATGACCCCGAGCTTTCAGACGTGACGTTTATTGCTCGGGATGATGAAGGTGAAAAGCGAGAGTTCAATGCGCATAGAATCGCTTTTACGCACGCCTCTGATGCGTTCTTATCAACGCTCGAAGCGGGTAAAGCTGATGTCGACGTTTATCCCGCCACATACAAGGTTGACCTCGAAGACGTTTGTTGGAACGTGCTTGAGGCGATGATGGATTTCATTTACACGGGCACTGTCGGACCGATGTCCAGCCTCCGAGACCAGGCGTTTCTCCAGCATAGATGCGAGGACGTACTCTCCGCCACGACACGCTTCGACCTTCCCGGGCTCAAGTATTTGACCGAAAAACTTTTCATCGATAACGTGAAAATGGATACTTTCACATTCGCGAGAACGTGTGCATTGTATCGCGCCGCCGTGGAGCACGACGCCGTGGCGATCCAGGACCACGTGCTGGGCTATGTTCTCGACAACTACGACAAACCTTGGATTGACGACGATGTCACGATGAATTGTCTCACTTCATACAAAGCGCGCGTGAAAGACATCGTCGAATGCTTCGGGAAAGGCTTGGTGAAATACCTTGACAAACTGTTGCGCCGAGAGCGCGTCGCCGTCGTCGCGGACGCGCAAGACGAATGATGACAGCATTTGCACGCATCCTAACATTGTAAAACACACACGAACGATTCATAGTAGTGAATCTAGAACAACGAATTGAAGCAAATACTGCGTCTGATTACACAATTGGACTAAAATAATCTGCCGTCACCGCGCTACCTAAGGTTCGTCTCGTCCCGCTTAAGAAATGATCAGCGCCTTCTTGAGCAAAGCACCCACGGTCTCCGACGGTTGCGCACCCTTGGCGATCCAATCCTTGATCGCCGGCGCATCCAAAGAGGATTGCTTGCGGATCGGATCGTACCACCCCAACTGTTGGATTGGCAAACCGTCGCGGCGCGCGCGCGAGTCGATGGCGATGATGCGATAAAACGGTTCCTTCTTGCGACCCATGCGAGTGAATCGAATCTATATCGCGTCGTAATCGCGCAAACTCGTCAGTCTCCCGTTCACACTCCCGTTCACTCCTCGTTCTCGACTCTCCTTCGCGTCTTTCGCGTTCGAAATCCCCATCCTCGCGTTCGTCTCCCCGAGGTCAAGCCCTGAGGAAATAGGGTTCCTCCCTCCCTCGCATCTCGCGCGACGTACCGCAACTCTGTTCTCCACGCGCAGCGCCGCGCGAGCGCCCGTGATGGTTCTCTTTTCAACCTATCGTCGCGCGCATCCACCGTCCGTCGTCAGTCGTCGCGTTCGCGTCCTCGTCGTCCGCCGTCGCCGCGACCCCACCCATCGTCGACGGCGTCGCGCGATTCGGTCGTCCCGCGTCCCGCCGTCGCGCTTCGCGCGCCGCCGCGTCGTCGTCGTCGTCTCGACGATTCAATTTTACGCGACGCTCGCGCACCTTGCTCTGCACGCGCGCGCCGCCGACGAGGGCGGCGCTGAACGTGAACGTGCTCGCGCTCATGACGGACGCGGTGTGCCGCGACGACGCGCGCGGGGGCGCTCGACGCGCGACGGGCTGTTGGTGGCGTGCGATCGCATCGCGCCCGATGCGCGTCCGTCATGGGATCTCTCGCGCGCGGAATACGCGATCCCGACGCCTGCGCTCAAAAAATGCGAAAACGAGACGTCACACGGACCGCGAACCCTCGCGCTCGAGGTCGCGCGATCGCGCTCGACGCGGTCTCTTTCGTCGACGCGCGCGCGACTCACGATGATCAACGCCGACGGTGAAAATGTGGACCTGTACATCCCGAGAAAGTGCTCGTGGACGAACCGCCTGATCACGGCGAAGGATAAGGCGTCGGTGCAGCTGAACGTCGGGCATCTCGACGCGAACGGGGTGTACGACGGACGGTACACGACGGTCGCGCTCGCGGGTTACGTGCGAAGCAAGGTGCGTGCGCGCGCTCGATGCGATGGGGAAGAAATGTTTGCGTCGCCCGGGCGCGGGCGGCGGCGATGGGGGTCGACGATGCGCGCGCGACGCGGCGATCGCGCGGTGGTCGAGCGAGGCTAGGGCTTTTGAGCGCGCGCGCGGGCGACGAGGCGGGGCGCAGGACGTCGAGTGGGGGCGACGAGGCGCGTTTGGGATGGTTAAGGCGCGAAGCGGAGAGATCGCGCGCGTGGTGCGCGTGATGCGTCGTGCGAACGCGTGTACTGACGAATCGACGCTCGTTTGTTTCCCGCGAATAGGGCGAATCCGACTCCGCCATCGACTTGCTCTGGCAAAAGAAGAAGGCGGCCATCAACCAAGCGTAAGCGTTCCTGAATGCGCGCTTCATTCGATGGTTAGCGGAGGGTGTGGCGACGATGATAGACGAGACCAGACCGGCGACGAGCTGGATATAGACTTTGCAAACCAATCACAGGTTTCTTACATTTGAGCGCGGAGACGGCTCCTCGCATCGCGACGAACGCGCCTCCTCGCGACGAACGCGCTTCGCTTCGCTCGTCGTCATCGTTGTTCGCATCACGCGTGCGTTATTTTTCTGTTCCCACGTCATTATTACAAGTTTTATTTGCCCCCATTCTCGTCCCGAGCCTCGTTTCGAGCGCGCGCGCCGCTCCGCGCGCGCTCGCGTCCGTCGTCGCCTCGACGTCGACGCACGGTCGTCGTCGTCGATCGAAGTCGTCGATGTCTGTCATCCCTCGACTCAGTCTCGCTTCAACATGTTCTTCAATCCCCCGGTCGTGCTCGTGCCCCAGAGCAACAGCGCGACGTTCACGGCGACTTGCAGCTTCCAGGTCTGCGCCACGAATTCCACCGTCTGCCGCCTCGCGTACGTGACGCGCGCGCAGTCGTAGAACATTTTCAGCGTGAAGGCGTGGAACGCGTTGCACTGCTTGGCGAACACGGCGTTGGACGTGCCCAAACGCTTGCCCAGGACGAGGATTAAAAATCCGAGTCCAGTCATGCGGGCGAAGAACCCGCTCTGCGTCGTCGCCGCGCCGACGGCGTTGAAGTAACGCAACGGCATGACGCCCGCGGTGGCGCTCCAGAATTTGTCCGGGTTGAGAAACAGCGTCACGCCGAACAGCGTGAAGTAGTGCTGCATCGCGGTCGCGTACTGATCGACGTTACGGAAATTCATCGTTGTTGTTCGTGTCGGTTCCGAGAGCAAGGGTGCGACGGTGCGTTGTCGCGCGACGTGGAATGGCGACGCGGGAATCGAATCGAATCGCGACGTTTCGTTTTCGCGGATCGAGATTATAAACTTTTTTGATGGGTGTTTCATGATGTATTATGCGCGTTTGTAATCACTTTTCGTGTAAAGCTCGCACGAGGGGAAAGACGACGACGTGGCGCCGAATGCCAGCTGGCACCGGGCCGCGGGTCGAAAGGTTCGTGTTTGAATCGTGTCTGAATGTTCCGACGCGTCCATCGCGTCGCCCGTTCGTCACGGCGAAGGGCGCGCTTTTTTCGCGCGACCAGGCGAGAACATGCTCGAGAGGAAATTCTTCCTTCGCGGCGGCGTCGTTCGGGCGAAGACGTCGGTTTTCGCCGCGTCTGCGTCGATGGGTTTCAACGCGACGTCGTCGTCATCGATTAAATCGATCGTCAGCACATCACGACTGTCGACGGCGTTTTCGACGGCATTTGAGATGGGGACGGCGTCGACGTTGACGGCGGCCAACGCGTCGTCGTCCAATTCGTCATCTTCAAACGTCGGTGCTTCAAAGACTGGTTTTTTTTTGGGTGAAACAACTTTCGTCAAGAAGTTCATCATGAACGAACGCTGCGCCGAGGTACCTTGAGCTGCCTTGCCTCGCCTGTCGCCAATTTTCAGCGTCGTCTTCTTCGCCGCTCGCCGTGGCGATTCAATCTTAAATTTCTGGCGGGTGATAGGGTTTAATTCACCTTCCGCTATGCGCCTCGCTTCATCGTCATCGAATTTCGGCCCGAGAAAACTCAAATCGTTCGCGAACTCGCAATGCTCGGGAACCGGCGTGAGGTGTCGAAGCGCGCCGGCGTGGGGGTCCCACACCAACGCGTGCTTGAAAATCATTCGTGCCTTTCTCCACTCCACTTCGTACCCTTCCGCGATCAAATCCTTAATTTTTTCATTCGCCCTCAATTCGGCGAACACCGCGTCGACACATCGATGTTTGTTCAAAATATTGTACATTTTTTTGATACCCAAGCCGCGAATGTTGTCCAAGAAATCGCACCCCGACAACACGCACAAGCTTAGAAATAATTCGTAGTCCCACCCAGTGAAATCCAGCGGCGGCGGACCTTTGCTTTTCGGTTTATTCGCTCGCCCGATCGCGTTGTCGTCGACGTTTTCATCGCTCGGCGTTTCCGTAGTCGTCGTCGTCGTCGCGCGCGCGGCGCCTTCAAACAAACTCGCCAACCTCAGCTCCTTCGCATCGCCGGATTTTTCCAACTTAAACACTACGCGCGGACACCCGTACGCCACGAGATCGGAATCTTCCGTGAACACTAAATCTACCCCCCCCCGTTCCTTCGCCGTGAGAGCGAGCGACGCAATCGTCGCGTCAGCCTCGTACGGCGCGACGACGAACTCGAATTTCTCCCTCTTCAGCGCCACGATCAGCTCCCTCGCCATCTCCGGCGTCACATCGATCGCCCCCGAAAACGCCCGAAACGCTCCCTCCTTATCGCCCGCCGCGCGCGCCCGCTCTCCTCGCTCCAACAGCGCCGCCCGTCGCTCGCGTCTCGCGCGTTCCTCGCCTCGCTTCGCCGGCGCTCTGTCGCCGTCGAACACGATCACCGGTTCGATCCCGTGATGCCTCAGCATGTTCGCTCGGTGCACGGCGTATTTCACGTACGGCGCCGTCGCGCCCGGTCGTCGCTCCCACGCGCGATCGCCTCCGGGCGCGAGCGCGTCGACGCACCCGAACGCGCCCTTGTGCAGCCAGCTGTAGGCGTCCACCGCGCATCGCGTGCCGGGCGCGTATTCACCGACGTGCACGCGCTCGCAGTACGGCTCGAGGACGGCGGGCAGGCCCTTGATGCCCATGCGGCGCGTTCGAACGCGCGCGTCGCGCGGTGCCGACGACCGGCGTCGCGACAGCCGGGACGCGCGTTCGAACGCGCGACGCGCGAGAGATATTTCGCGTCGGACTGTTTGCGCGTACGTGCGGTCGGTCGCCACGAATCCGTCTCACGTCGCGCAAAATATACACACGGACGCAAACGCGATTCCGCCGGCGGCGGCGCCGCGCGCCTCGCGACGACGCGCGACGGACGCGCGCGCGCGCGAACGCGGCGCGGATCGCTCGATACGCGAATTCCGCGACGTCGATAACGCGGCGAGGCGCGAAACATGGCGAAGACGCGACGGAGAAAGCGACGAACGCACGTGGACGCGGACGCGGGCGGCGGGAGCAAAGGCAAAGACGCGGACGCGCCGCGGACGTTCGTGTTCACGCGAGGACGCATGGCGGACGCGGTGAAGGATCTGAGCGAGGATTTGCGAAAGGTGCGGGAAATCGGGGCGAGAGGAGAGGACGCGATCGGGGGAGATGGGGACGCGAGCGCGGCGAGCGAGGAGGAACGCGCGGACTGACGAGCGACGACGCGCGACGCAGGTGATGGAACCGCACACGGCGCGGAATTTGAAGGAATCGAAGAGCAATAAGTTGAAAGATTTCGTGCAAGTGTCCGGACCGCTGGGGATTTCGCACTTTTTGATGCTCAGTTCGTCGGACGCGTCCAAGTATTTCAAGATTTGTCGAACGCCGAGAGGGCCGACGTTGACGTTTAAGATTCATTCGTTTTCCCTGTCGAACGAGGTCGCAGCGACGCAAAAGAACCCGAGGAATCCAGCGAAGGCGTTTTTGTCGCCTCCGCTCGTGATTTTAAATAACTTTGGCGATGAAGCGCATCAAAAGTTGGCGACGATTACGTTTCAGAATATGTTTCCGCCAATCAACGTGCGCAAGGTGAAGCTTTCAACGTGTCAGCGCGCCGTGCTCGTGGATTACGACGCCAAGACGAAAAGATTTCAGTTTCGTCACTACAGCATCAACGCCGCGCCCGTGGGGGCGAATAAAAAATTGAAGAAGCTCTTACAGTCGAGAAACGCGCCCGATTTGGGGGACACGCAAGACGTGAGCGAATTTTTCGACAAGAGAGTCGGCGACGCGAGCGATAGCGAAGGCTCCGACGACGAAAGTCGACGAGTGCACTTGACGCAGGACTTCAATCGCGTCGCTCACGCCGACAGCACGTCCAAGATTATCCTCAACGAAATCGGTCCTCGCATGGAACTCGAGCTCGTCAAGGTCGAGGAAGGCATGTGCGACGGCCGCGTGTTATACCACGCCTACGTCAAGAAAACCGCGGAAGAGGTCAAAACTCTCGAGCAGAAAAAGGTCGAGCGCGAAAAGTTACGAAAACGCCGACGAGTAGAGCAAGAAGCGAACGTCAAGCGCAAGGCGCGCGAGAAGGAAATCAAAGCGGACGCCGAGCGCGCCCGTCAAGGCAAATCCAAAAAGAAATCCTCCGCCGTGGACGAGTTCGGGAACGTCCGCGACGTCGAGGGTGAGGCAGAAGACGACGCCAAGTGGGCCGCCGCGTTCGAACGCGAAGAAAAAGAATGGCAAGAGGGCGACGTGTACGACGAGCGTTCCGGAAAGACAAAGCGTAAACGCCACGGCGACTAGCGCCGCGACGCCGCCTCACCGTCACCAGTGTGTTGTAAACGTATCCATTAGCACATCGTTCCATTTCCCAATTCACCATCTTTAACGATTGCGTCGTCGTCGTTTCGCCGTCCATCTGACCGCCCTCGTTTCGCCGTACAAATGCCTAGGGTTTGAGCTGGAGTTTTCCTACGAGAGCGCCCGCGCGCGGTGCGATCGACCTCTTTCGTCGGCTCGATACGCTAAGGCGCGAACACACGCGCGGCTACGAAACAAGCACACACAAGTAAACAAAACGTACGTTCACGCGCCCGCACGTGCGTCGCGCTGCACGCGTCGCACGCGCGACGCCGAGGCGAAGATCGCGCGCGCGTTGAAAACCCCAAAACGCATCGACGAACGATCTTCGTCGCGCGCTGGCTCAACGTTCGCGACCTTCGACGGCGTCGAGCGATGACGATCGTGACGATATATTTCGTTCGCGTTCGTTCGCGCGCGGTGTCGGCGATCGCGCGTCGCACGGCATAGAAACCGAGGACGCCGCGACGTCGCTATGGGTGTTCGAACCGCGACGTCGAGGGGGTCATCGAGGTCGACGCGCGAAGGCGGCGCGCGAGCGATGGGCTTGAGAGAACGAAAGACTGACGAAAGAATGTGTTTCGCTGGAACAGAAATAAAATGTCTGGTGATCTCGCGTGCACGTACGCGGCTCTCATCCTCCACGATGACGGTCAAGAGGTGACGGCTGACAAGATCAGCGCTGTCGTCTCTGCGAGCGGGTTGGAGCTCGAACCGTACTGGTCCGGTTTGTTCGCCAAGTTCCTCGAGCAAAAGTCCGTGGGTGACCTCATCTCCAACGTCGGCGCTGGTGGCGGCGGCGGTGGCGGCGGCGGCGCGGCTGCGGGCGGCGACGCCGGCGGCGACGCGGCTGCTGCTGCTCCGGAAGAAGAAGAAGAAGAAGAAGCCGAAATGGACTTCGACTTGTTCGATTAATCTTCTGAAACGTCACACGGCGATGAAGCGACCGGCTTCGCTGATGAACGATTTTAGGCTTAGCTCTATAAAGGCTTTCACGCTTTCCGCGACGCGTTTCGTTGTAACGGCGTGAAATCTCAAATCGTTTTAACCTCTTTGCGCCACACGTTGAGTAAAATACTATTACAATCGCTGAAAAGATGCGTGGGTGGCGCGGTACTAGTGTACAAAACCATCTATTCCTCGCACGTGTCCGAGCACTTGTCGGACGAGCCAACACACGTGCCCACGCTGCAACCGCGAAGCGCGTTGACGATGTTGCCGTCGTGCGCGATGTTAAATACGACGACTGGGATATCGTTCTCTTCGCAAAGCGTGATGGCAGTTTGATCCATGACGCCCAAGCCGAGACGACGGACGGTTTCGTACGTCAGCGTCTTGTAGAGTTTGGCGTTGGCGTTCTTCTTGGGATCGCTGTCAAACACGCCGTCCACCTTGGTCGCCTTCAAGACGCACTGCGCGTTAATTTCCGCCGCACGAAGCGCGGCGCCGGTATCGGTGGTAAAGAAAGGGTTCCCCGTGCCCGCACCGAAGATGACCACTCGACCCTTTTCCAAGTGTCGAATCGCGCGACGGCGAATGTACGGCTCCGCCACTTCCTTAATTTCGAGCGCGCTCATCACTCGCGTCGGCACCCCTTTGGACTCGATCGCCGCCTGCAAGTTTAACGAGTTCATCACCGTCGCGAGCATCCCCATGTAGTCCGCGCTCGCGCGATCCAACCCGTTTCCTTCCTTTTCGGCGCCTCGAAAAAAGTTGCCTCCGCCGACGACCACCGCCACCTCGATCCCCGACATCGCCGCCTGCGCCACCTCGCTCGCGATCGACTTCACCACGTCCGGCGAGATCCCAAATCCATCCTCTCCCGCCAGCGCTTCCCCCGACACCTTCAGCATCACTCGACGCCACTTCCACCGTTCGAACCCGTCCTCGTCCTCGTCGTTCGCGCTCGCCTTCTTCCCCCTCCCCTTCTTCCGTCCCTCGCTCCTCATCGCCGATATCTCCAGTCCCTCCATCGCCGACTTCGCGTCCTCGTCCTCGCGGTCCACGATCGCGCGCGCCGTCGTCGTTCCTCCCCGTCCCCTCGCGTTCGTTCGCGCCGCCGCAATTCTTCCCCTCGGCGCGTTCGCGCGTGCCCTCGTTCGCGTCGTCGCGCCCGCGCGCGCGAATCCGCGCGCCGCGGCGTTCGCTCGCGTCATCGGCCGCGTCCTCGCGCGCGCGCGTCGTCGGCGTCGGCGTCTGCGACGCGCACGAAGCGCGACGCGTTCGAAATCGTCGGCGCGACGCCGCGCGTATGCGCAAACAGTGAGAGACCGCGCACCACCGCGCGCGCCGGCATTCCGCGGTCGCCCGATCGCGCGCGTCGCGCCGCGCCGACGGACGAGCGCTCGAGCGCCCGCGCGATGCGCGCCTCCGCGTTCGATCGACGCCGCGCGTTCGCGCGCGCGCGCGCGCGCGAGGACGCGCGAACGGACGCGCGCGCGTTCACGGTGCGCGGCGGTTGCGCGGCGCCGGCGGCGCTGACGCTGACGACGCGCGCGACGCGCGGGCGCGCGCGCGACGGCGCGCGCGCGGAGGGGAGACGGGCGAGTAATCGCGCGGTGCCGGACGTCGCGGCGAAAGCGAACGACGCGGGACGAAAGTCGCGGAAGAGGGCGATGACGTGCTACAGGCTCGCGGCGGAGCGCGATAACCCTATAGCGTGCGCGACGCACCTGGTGAAGCCGGCGGTGGCGATGTTCCTCGCGGGCGGCGTCGCCGGTGCGCTGGCGAAGACGTGCACGGCGCCGCTGGATCGGCTGAAGATCATCATGCAGACGTCGGGGGCGTCGAGGGCGAGCGCGGCGAGCGTGGCGGCGGCGGACAAGGGGTTGTTGGCGGCGTTCGTGGCGATCGGAAAGACGGAGGGCGTGGCGGGATATTGGCGAGGAAACGTGCCGCAAGTGGTGCGAATTTTGCCGTATTCGAGCGCGATGCTGTACTCGTACGAAGCGTACAAGAAAAAGTTGACGAATAAGGAAACCGGGGAGTTGGCGGTGCCGGCGCGTTTGCTCGCGGGCGCGGGCGCGGCGTGCACGGCGACCATCGTGACGTACCCTCTCGATATCATTCGCCTTCGATTGAGCGTGGACACGAGTGCGAAGAGCATGGGCGACGTCGCCCGCACCATCTTGGCCAACGAAGGGCCGCTCGGGTTCTTCAAGGGTTTGCGAGCGACGTGCATTTCCATCGCGCCGTACAGCGCGCTCAACTTTTGCGCGTTTGATTTATTCAAAAAGGCGCTCCCGGAAGAAATTCGCAACGAAGCGCAAGGGATCGCCACGGCATCGCTTATGGCGACCGCGTTGGCCACGGGTTCGATGTATCCGCTGGATACTATTCGTCGTCAAATGCAGCTTCAAGGGAGCACGTACGCGAACATGCTCGACGCCGGTCGCGGCATCGTCGCCGCCAACGGCGTCGGTGGTCTCTTCCGCGGTTTCATCCCGAACGCGATGAAAAACATGCCGAACAAGTCCATCCAGCTCACCACGTTCGACGTCCTGAAGAAGGGCATCAGGCGTTCAGAGGTGGAGTACGCCAAAGAGGTCGCTATTTTAGCCGCCGAAAACAAAAAAATCAAGTGATCGTTCGATCGCATCTTTTTCCATTGACCCCCCGACACCGACACCGACTTCTTCACATCGCGTCTTCGCTCTGGCACTCCCATACGCGAGCTGCTCCCGATTCTCGTTCGGTTGTAACACTACGAGAATCCGACGGATTTCTGGAACGCGAGCGCGTCGCGTCGCGTCGAATCGCCTTCGAACGTTCCATCCTCGCTCACCGTCGCACTACAAAATTACACGCGCTCTCGCGCTCTACTACTTACAATCATCCCTGTACTCAAACAACCCGCAATCTCCTCCCCAGGGAAACTGCTCGCGATTGCGAATTCTCAGGTACGAGTACGCCGGGTTCTCGTGCCCGTGTCCGTGCGCCGCGTTGGACAGCGTGTACACCCCGAACCCAGCGCACGCGGGTATGACGAGCATGGAGACGGCGCGCCATTTATTCATCTCCGCTGTTTCATCGCGTCGATCGCGTTTCAGCGCGTCAGTCGCGCGCGCTCGTCGTTTTCGCGCGCGCATCGTCGTCGCGTCGCGATCGTTCGGTTCGCGCGTTCGTTCGTTCGCGCGCGCGACGCACCGATCTCTTCCTCGACGCTCGCGCCGGAGCTCATCGAGCGGGCGCGGGAAATTTGTTCGACGCGTTTGGGCGATCGCGCGGCGCGCGCGACGAGTCGGGCGAGCATGGCGAGCGCGCGTGTGTGCGGGCTGGGGTCGCGCGCGCGCGCGGGGATCGCCGGCTGGGGATCCGAGGTGGGGTGATGGTACAAACCTATGACGAGCTATGGGATCTAATGACGACGCGATCGCGACGATCGCGCGAGGGTGAGAGGGAAAGGACACGACGCGTGACCGGGGACGACGGCGTGGGGCTACTTTTGGACGAGCGACGCGCGCTCGGCGACGTCGACGTCGTCGCCGCGCACGCGAGCGATGACAAAGGGACCGGCGGCGCGCACGTGCGCGGCGGTGCGATATCCCTTGTGCTGGTGGAACTTGAGACAGACGAAGAAAATCAACGTCGTGGCGAAGAAGACGAGGTTGTGCCAAGCCAAACTTTCGAAACTTTTGGCGAAATCAAACATGACGTACACGGCTTTGCCCGTGGCGTAGAATCGATACCAGCAAAAGAAGACGTACGCCTGGACGAAGAGGATGGACCAACCGAAGTCTCGTCGACGCATGGGTAAGGCGCCGAGTAAAAACTCAAGGAGTAAAACGACCATATTCCCGGCGTGTTCGACCAGGCGGTACCACTCGAGGTAGCAATCGGGATAGTTGTCCACGCCCTCGAGCGCCCGGCACATCGGAAACGCGAAGAACGAGTACCACGCTCCAGCGCTCGATAACACGTTCGTCGTCCACGCAACGCCGTACGCGATCACTAAAACATTTGTCAAACCGTCTAATTCCCCCTCTTCTCGCTCAGTTCTATACATGTTCATCCCCAGCGCTCCCTCTAAGATGAACAACAATAAAATCGTCCAGTCGCTCAGGTAGTCGAACCCATCCGTCTTTCGAACCTGCATCGAGTGCTCGTAAACCATGTGATAGCAGAAGAAAAACACCCCGAACGCGAACGTCCCCATTCGTAACGCGAACAGCGCGGCCCTGGTGCGGAGGAAACGCGCGCGAGTCCGTCAGTCAATGTCAATCTTCAAACCGCGCGCTTCGCCGCGGAGGCCAACACCAAACGCGCGAGGCGAACCCGAATTCATCTTCCACGAGGCAACGCGCTCGCTCGCGCGCTCGCTCGAGAAAATGCACTTCACGACGTACTTTGGAACGAATCGCGAAGACGAGGAGACGCGCTCGAAGCTCACGTTGGCGACGCCGTCGATTTTCGGCATGGCGATCACGTTGTGCGCAGCCAGGGCGCCCCAAGCGACGACGCTCGTGATGGTCGCCGTCGTCGTCCACTGCGGTGGAGGCTTGCGTATGCGCAGATCATCGAAATCTATGTCATCTTCCTCGAGCTCGGCGCGATCGGGCGCCGCGCGAGGCATTGGAGCGCGGACGCGAGTCGCGCACTGCGGCGCGCGGCGCAGCCGGGAAGGCGGTTGAGGCGTAGGACGTCTACGAAGGCGGTGCGTTCGTTCGCTCGCGTGCTGTGCGTGCTGCGCTAGATAATTAATGATGATGCTACGTCGAAATTATGGTCATCGATCACGCGCGTAAGACCTTGAGCCAGCGGTCGACGACGGCGTCGCTTCCGTACCAGTGAAACTTTGACGGTTCGTCAAACGTGCCGACGGTGGACATCGAGTGCCAGCAGGCGTCGATGACGATCATTTCGGCGCCCTCTAACGCAAGTGCGGCGCAGTTTGGTACGACAGCGTCGCCTTCGACGCCGTCTCCGTCGCCACCGGCGACGACGGCGTAGGAACCGGCTGCATATTTGCCGATGGTTTTCGGCTCCGCCGACGCGTTTCCGACGACGGCGCGTCCCGTGACGCAGACGTACTGAACATCCGGTTCAAAGTACGCGCCGGGCCAAGTATCGTTTACCCATTTAGATGCCCCGCGCGTTGGATCTGACTTCGCATCCTGCGCGTGTGGCGTCCCTAAGCATATCAAACGTCGCACACGCTCGTCCCGCTTCAAGAAATCTCCGGAGCACTCTACCTCGCTCGCATTCATCGCCAGTGCGCCGCCGATGAACGCCCGCGCGAGCCACCCACCGGCAGAGTGCGCGACAATGTCAACGCTCGTCGCTTCAGGGTTCGCTCGCAACGCCTCTTTCACGCACGCGTCGACGCGTTCTAAATACCACCCGTAGCTCTCTCGCGTCGTGCACGCGTTCATCCAAAACCCCTTCGTGAAGATCCCTCGCAAAATCCCCACGAACCAATCTTTTCGCTCGACCTCAGCGACGTGCACGCTGAACCCTCTCGAGCGCAGTGACTTCGCCAGGCTCGCCTCGTCGTTCCCAAGCGCGTCCTCGTAGTCGCTCGAGCAGTTCCCGAACCCGCTCAGCACGACGATCGGATTCGCCGACGCCGACGCTCGCACGCGCGTGTCGTCGCTCGATGCATCACTGACGTCGATGACGTCCGCCGATGCGCGCGTGAGCGTGAGAAACGCGTCCGAACGCGACGCTTTCGCGGCATCCAGACTTTGTCCCAGTCCCAGCGGCGCGCGCCTCGCGAGGGGCGGTTTGCTCGACGCGCGCGCTCGTAACGGCGAGAAAGCGGTGCGCGCGGTCGAGGACAACGCGTCTGACGCGCGCATCGCGGTCGATGGACGCTCGCGCGCGGTGGCGTCGAGCGTCGGCGAGTGAGGTCGGAGTGAAATATCTAAGACTATTTTAAGACTGCGCGTTCAACTGGGCCAATAATTTCGCTTTCTTCTCCGCCAATAGCCGCTCAAGGTCGATGACTTCCTCCTGATCCTCGATGGATTCCTTCTGCTTCTTAGTCGCCGGTTCGTCAGCCTCGGACGCTTCCGGTTCCTCCGCTTCTTCTACGTCTTCATCTGACTCGACAGCTTCGGGCGTCTGTTCGCGTTCGACTTCCACGCGCACGATGTGATTACCGATCTTTTTCCCGTCCTTGATCCCCTTCCCGTCGAGCGTCTTCGTATCCCCACTCTTCGTTTCTTCGTCGAAATACATCGTTTCCACTCCGTGCACGGTCTCGACCTCGAAAAATCCGCCCTCGAGCGCGTCCTTTGCGCTCAGCCTCAGCGTCGACGTCACGTTCAAACCATCTCTCGAGAACACTTTACTAGGCAAAATCCGCACCCTCACGTGTTGCGTGCGACCACTAATGGGTAATCTACTCCCATCCAACACTCCCGCCGGCACATGCACGCGTCCATGAAAGAAATCATCCTTGACGCCGTCGCCGCCGCATTTTCGGCACGTCTCGGGCTTCCCGAATCCCCGTCCATCGCACGTTCCACACGTCCCTTGGCTCCCCACCGCTGTTCCTCCCCGATTTGCACACCCCTCGCACTTCAAACACGCCATCCCCACGCCTTGACAGCTCGAGCACAGCAGCTTAAACGGTATCATCGCCAACTTTGTCGTCCCCGTCACGCTCTCCTTAAAGCTCACATTCACCAGCACGTCGTCCCTCTTCGCTCCGTTCAGCTCGCACTTTTGATCGTACGCCGCGCGTGAGACTTCATCCTTGAGCACTTCGTACGCGTTCGCGACGTTTCGAAACCGCACGCGCGCCTCGTCGCGTTCGGCATCCGTTTTCGTCGTTCGGGACACTTTGTCCGGGTGCAATTGCAGCGCGAGTTTCTTATACGCACGCTTGATCTCATCCGTCGTCGCCGCGCTTTGCACGCCCAATATTTCATACGCGTTCATCCCGCTCGCGCCCGCGCTCGTCGACGCCATCGCGCGCTTCGGTGCGTCGATCTCTGCCGACTCGAACGAAAAGCGCGGTCCCGCACACGACGACGCGCGGCATGGCGCAACCGAGCGCGCTTCCGATCGCGAGCGCGGACGTCAAGCGAGAACTCGCGTCGAGCGATGATCGCGTCGTCACCGCCGCGGCGTCCGCGCTCGGTGCGCTCGCCGTGCGCGTGCAGTTGCCGACAGATTTCGCAGCCCTGGTGGATGATTTAATGGACGCGCTCGAACGCGATGGCGCGAAAACGGGGAAGAAAGACGCTAGAAAACTTGCGAGCGTGCTAGCGGCGCTGAGTGGACTGTGCGCGAGCGTAGATGGGGCGCGGGGAAGGGCGCTGGATCGAGGGGCGGCGGCGACGGTGACGCGAGAGGCGCTCGGCGCGAACGAGGACGGTGCGAATGATGAAGAGACGGACGCCGTGCGCGTGAACGCGCTGGATTTCTTTCGATTCTTGCAGCATGATGACGACAGGCGAGGTTTTGAGGCGGTGCGAGGGGATTCGAGATGCATGGCGTTCGTATTGGCGTCGGCGCGCGAGCGAGGGTCGCGCGAGATGGATTTTATGAAGCGCGTCGGCGGCGTGGATTTAGTGGTGAATTTTGCACAGCAAGTGGCGGCAGACGACGAGAAATTTGATGCACTTATTCGTGAGGGCGCGTTTGAGGTGTTCACGCACGCGTTGCTCGCAGATGAGGACGAGGTCACCGTTCGCGGGCTCATCGGACTCGCTTGCGCGCTGCCGAGACGACGGGCGCTGCGCGTCAAACTCGCTGAAGACGGCGAGTGCGTGCGACGGCTCGCGACCCTGATGGGATCATCCACGGATGAAAGTCTCAAGGGCTTCGCCGGGGGTTTGTTCCGAGCCTTAGCGCTCGATCCCGAGACGAAAGGTTTAGTCGAGAAGGCGCTGCGAGAAGGCGGTGCCGGCGTGCTGCAAACAGCTTGATAAACATCGATCCCGGCTCGCCGCCGCCCGATACCGCTCGTATTTGATGTAGTATTCATTTGCCATTGTCTAGGATGTTTCCCGTCGTCGCGCGCGCGTCATCGCCTCACTTCGTCTCTCTCTCGCGGCTTCACTTCACTTCGCGCCTCGCGCTCCGCGCTCGATGCCTCCTCGACGATCGACCCGATCGCGATCGCCCTCGAAAGAGGCGCGAGACGCGATCAACAACGCCGCCGTCGCGTCATCCGCGCGCGCGCCCGCGGAAATGCGTCAAGACGACGCGCAGAATGAAAAAGAAGGCGGCGGCGCGGTGGAATCCATGTCAATCGAAGCGACGAATGCGATGCGTTTAAAGCTCGGTTTAGCGCCCTTGCGCGAAGGAGCGTCGAAGAAAACCCATGACGCGGACGCTTTACGTCGTGATGAGGCGAAAGCGGCGGAAACGGCGGCGCTGGCGGAGAAGATTGCTGCGAGGAAGCGTCAGAGGGAGATTGAAAAGTTGAACGCGGCGACTACAAAGCTCGGCGACGCGGACGATGAGGAGGAAGACGCGGGAGCTTGGTTGGCGAAGAGCAAAACGAAGATGGCGACGAAAGCGCAGGAGTTGGAACGCGCGAAAGCGGCCAAAGTTGCGGCGATGTTCGCGGAGAGGGATGAGGACGCGGAGGCGAGCGCGTCGGAGGAGGAGGACGAGGGGGCGAAGAAATCAAAGTCGGCGGCGTACACGTCGAAGGATTTGCGCGGACTCAAGGTGAGGCACACCGCGGATGAAATTAATGAAGGTCAAGAGGTGGTGTTGACGCTGAAGGATACGAGCGTGTTGGATGATGAGGATGATGAATTAGAAAACGTCTTAATCGCCGAGCGCAAGTCGCGTAAAAAGGCGAGAAAGGAGTCAACGAAGAAGAGTGACGACCCTTTCGGGGAGGGCAAGGATGTGGAGGCCAAGAAAACGGTGTTAGGAAAGTACGACGCTCATGATGAGGATGCGGCAATGGAACTCGACGGTGAGGGTGGCCTCGACGCGGCTGAGGAGAAGCGAAAGGCAGAAATCAAGGCGCGACTCGCCGCCGAACTCTCGGGATTGAAGGGTAAAGCGGAAACCGCGGAAGTTGTCAAGGGTGAGCAAGCTGATTTTCACACCCAAGAAGAGATGCAAGCTAAGTTTGTGAAGCGCGAAAAGAAGAAGAAGATGCGCAAAAAATTGAGAAAGAAGCATATCGATGCTGCGGAGCTCGAGCAAGACGCGCTGGCGCCAGAGTCGAGCGATCTCGGTTCACGACGCTCGCGCGGCGAGTCTAGTGCCGAAGCTAAGGCCACGACTAATGAGAAAGACGCGAAGTTCGCGAATGCGTTGCAAAAAGCTCGTGAAGTGACCGATAAGAAGATTCTCGCTGAACTCGCCGGCGAAGCAGAGGAAGAGGAAGACGACGAGCTCGCTCGTGCGCTCGCAAGGAGCCGGAAGATGGCAAATATTTCGAACAAAGCAGCGCGCTCGGCGCCGGCAGACGTGGTCGCGCAAGTGGCGGCGCGTCGTCAAGCAGATGAGGCGAAGGCTCGAGAGAACGCCGCGAATGTCGCCGACGAATCTCTAGTTTTTACAGACATGTCTGAGTTTGTTCAAGGCATCAACACTCAAGACGGCGCGCTCGATGAGGTCTACGACGAAGACGCAGACACTGAGGAAATGCCAGACGTACCGCCGCCGCCACCACCGGGCGGTGAAGACGAGCCGATGGACGATGAAATGCCAGATGTGCCGCCACCGCCACCGCAAGAGGAAGTCGACGCGCACGTTAACATGCCCGTACTCGCGGAAAAGCACGTCGTGCAAAAAGGGTTGGCGAGCACACTCGCTCTTCTCAAAGACAAGGCTCAACTCGATGATGCGCAAAACACGCGCTGGAGTGGGCGCGCCAACGACATGAAGGATCGATTCGACAGACAGCACGTGCTCGAGGCGCACGCCATAGAAGAAAAAGCCGTCGACGGCTACAAGTTCGGTTTCAAGCTCGATAAGTTTGACGAGTTCGGACGGAAGCTCACCCCGAAAGAGGCGTTTAGAGAGCTTTGCCATCGTTTCCACGGCATCGAGCCTGGCAAAATGAAGCGCGAAAAGCGCCTGCGACAATTCCAGGAGGAGCAACAGCGTCTCAAGGCGTCAAGCGTCATGGACGACCGCATCAAGGACGTACAGCGCGATCAAGCGACGCCTTACGTCGTACTTAGCGGTCACGTGAGGGCTGGACAGGCGAGAAACGCTGATCCGGTGGCGACGATGAAGCGCGAACAGGAATCCGCGCGCGCCACCCCCGCCGCCGCGTCGCGCGGTCCATCATCGGCATCCGGTCTGAAGGCTTCCAACGCGACAAAAGTCTCGTTTGCGATGAAACCATCGAAGAAGTAATCCGTAGCACGCGTCATTAGAATATCACGTGTAGAGCAATTAGTTTGACGTCGCCGCGCGCGCGCCGAGATCGACGCTTCACTCTTCGCCTCGCTCCGATGCCCGCGAAACCGAAATCGCGCGCCAAAGAGCTCGCCGCGCGCGACGACGCAGACGACGGCACCGTCGACGCCGTCGACGCCGGCGCCCTCGATCGCGCGTGCGCTACAATCGCAGAAAAGGTACAACACGCGCGCGGTGCCGACTTTCAACATTCTCACGACGCCGTAGGTCCCGAACGCGCTCGCGAAAGCGCACGATGCCGTCGAAACGCGCGTGGCGACGTCGCTACAAACAGCCGAGGCGGAAGAAACGGAGGCGACGCGCGCGTTGAAGCGAGCGAAGAAGGCTTTGGAACTCTCTCGTCGCGTGTCTGGGAAACTGCGACGAGACGACGGCGTCGAATCGACGGCGACGACTGTGTCAAATGAAATCATAAGAGATCGCTTTGGACACTTGGTGAGCGATTTAAAGGAGAGAATTGAGAAGCAGGTGCGCGCGATCGAGGTTCGCGTGAAGGAATTAGATGATGATTAATGTAGAGCCGCGTCGCGGCGTCACGATCGATGCGTGTGCTGTACGATGGAACCAACAACTAAATTGAAACGCTAGCAAGAACTCGCCGCTATTGTCGTGATCTAAATACTATTGTGCATGCACCTTTGTCGCGAGAGGCTCGTACCACACCGGCGTGAAGCCAGCCTTGGCTCTGGCCTCGTCGTTGAACGGCGGTTTGAGCGCGCCGTGAAAATACTCACGGACAATCTCATGGAACGCCTTCACCACGCCGCTCTCCTCTGTTTCCTCTGTTTTCTCCTCTGTTTCCGGTTCTTCACCGACATCACCGCCGTCGACTTCCCGGGCGTGCAAATATTTAAACCAGCGCAGCCCCGAAGCGCAGTGCGTGATCTCCTCTGGATAAATGACGGTTTCCAACAACGTCGCCGACGCCTCGTCCCCGTTCCGACGAAACTTCCCGATCGTCTGCGGCAAAACATCCAAACCCCGCGCTTCGTGCACGCAGTGCTCCACCGCGAGCCTCGCCTCGAGCGAATGCGCCGTCTCTTTCGCCGTCCGCCACAGCCCGTCGTGCGCCTCCAGCTCGCCGAATCGCACGACGCCGCACTCGTCCAATCTTCGCGACAACAGCGCGAAATGCCGCCCTTCATCCGCCGCGAGCTCGACGAAATCATCATAAAACTCTTTCGGCATATTTCGAGCCACACCGAACCGCTGAATCGCGTCCCAGGCCAAGAGCATCGCCCAGCTCTCTATGCTCGCGAGCGAGTGCAAAATCGCCGAGCGCGACTGCGCCGTCCCGCCGTTCCCGATCCGTCGCGTCTGCCCTGGATCCACCACGCGCGATATCTCTCGCACGGGATCATCGACGACGTTCTCCGTGTCCTCACGCGCGTACGACGTCGTCGTCGTCGCGTCGTCGTCGTCACCGAACCACCACCGGTGCGTTTCCGCCGTCATCACCGCCTTCTTCGCGCACGACGGCTCGAGCATCACGCACCGCGCGCGATGCACGAGCTCGCGCACTCTGCGCGCTTCGTCCTCCGTCATCGCGCGCGCGGTCGGCGCGCGGTCGGCGCGCGGTCGGCGCGCGTCGTCCAATGGCGAACCCGTCGGCGCCGCTTCAAATCGCGACGCGTCGACGCGCGCGACCCGAAATGCCGCCGCGCGTGAAGAAAATCAAGCGCGAGTACGCCGACGCCGATGCCGGCGACGCGGACTACGACGCGGTGTCCTCGGGCGAGGACGACGCGGCGGAGATCACGATGAAGATTACGAAGAAGAAGCGGGCGCCCAAAAAAGTTAAAACGGACGACGGCGACGCCGAGGGCGGCGCGCGGGTCAAGGCGAAGGACGAGAACGCGCCGCAGAAGATCGGTTTCGACATCACCGCCGGACCGATTCAGGACGAGGGATTGCACGCGAAGTATAACGCGATGAATCTGGACGAGCTGAAGCAGTACATGAAGATGAATCGAATGCCGAGCAGCGAGGTGGGACAGAAGAATAAACGAATCGTGTATAAAAAGGCGGATCTCGTGGCGCACTGCGTGGATGGGGAGAAGTGGGGACGGTATCCGTTGTGTCCGAATTGTGGGAAACGAGGGACGACGACGCTGCGGGTGACGTACGCGGATGAGAATCACGGAGGTCAGGGAACGTGGAAGTGCGTCGGGTACTACGATACGGTTTTGCAGAGCGTGACGCGGTGCTCGTTTAATTACAAGGAAGATAAGGATGCACCGCGGGAGCGATTGCCGTGGCGTAAGCCCGGAGATGAGATGTCGGACGACGAGCAAGATGACGTGCAGGCGGGGATGGACAAGCCCGTGGTGTTTCCGGACGACATGCACGCGATGGCGCCGATGGAGATGTCGAAGAAGATGGTGGAGATTTGCCGCGAGCACGGGTTGCAGTTACCCAAGGCGGAGAACGAAGCTTTACGAGAGTGCTACACTAAGCTCCAGGCGTCGATGAATTACGACGACGAATACGACATCAAAACTGCGTTCAATTTGCTTAAGGAGGCGTACCCGCCGTTGACCAAGGAGCAACAAGCCGGCGGCGCCGACGCGAAGAATCCCGCGAATACGAAGCTATGCCAAGCGCTCGAAGCCATCTTCCAAGCCGCGAAGACCTCACCCGAAGAACCGATGAAGTCGGCCTCGTATCGCAAAGCCGCACAGTCCATCCGTGAGATTGATTTCGAAGTCACGAGTGGCATCGCGATTAGCAAAGGCAAACTCAAGGTGCCAAACGTCGGCCCGTCGCTCGGCGCGCAAATCGAGTTTTGGATCAAGAATGGCTACTTCGAGCGCATGGAATACTACGAACGAGGAGAAATCCCGCCGTCGTCGAAGAAATGAACACGAACATGACGCAAAGCGCGCGCTTTACTCTACAATACGGTACAACAAAAATCTCCTAGCGATGAAACGAAACGAAACGAGTCCTCGACCATCAAGCGCCTCCATCGAAACTCTTCGCCGCGTGCGTCCTCAACATCTCCAATCGATATTGGGACAAATCGACGAGCAACGACTTTTTCATCTCATCCCAATCGAATTCGTCGCCAAACTCTCGTCGCACCTCGATGACTCTCGTCGCCGCCAGTCGCACGTCCGCGTCCTCGCTTCGCATCAAACTTTCGATAAACTCGCTTCCCGTCCCCACCAGCGGCGTCGTTTCCATCTGCTTCAGCATCGCCGCCGTGACGGAGCTCTGATTGACGTCCTCCGAGCACTCGTTGCCCTGTCCGTCGAGCTGCGCCATGACGATTCTGACGCCCACGAGCGTGTGCAGCCTGGAAATCATCTCCTTCGCCTTGTCCCGCGGGTCGTACCCGCACGCCGTCGCGTACTCGTCCGCGCTCGAAGACGCTCGCGCGCGGCGACGCCTTCGCGCGCCGCGCGGCGCGACGACGACGCGCGCGGCGACGGTGGACGCCATTCGCGCGCGCGTCGAAGAGTGTCGTCGCGCGCATGTCCCGCGCGTGCGCGTCGTCGCGCGTCGCGCTCGCGCGCGCGTCGCGCGCACCGACGCGCAAACGCGCGCTCGACCGCTCGACGCGGTCGCGCGCCGTCGCGACGCGCGACGACGCGCGCGCGGACGTCGAGAGCGACGCGTCGGCGTTGTCCCGCGCGCTGGAATCGATTCGCGACGCCGACGTCAACGTCGTCGTCGTCGAGCGCGACGACGCGCGGAAGCGGTTCGTCGAGCGCGAGTCGCTGGTCGAGGCGCTGCGCGCGTCGGCGGCGTTCGAGCGCGCGGTGACGTTTCGAAAAGCGCCGACGATGGAGGAGACGGCGCGCGCGCTCGCCGTCGCGGATAACGCGCTGGCGAGGGACATCGCGACGTGCGTGAGAGCGTTCGTGAACGTGGTGCCGGGCGCGGATCGGGGGGTGAAGGTGACACTGAGTCTGTTGCGCTCGACGCTGTGCTCGCGATTACACGTCGACCACACGAGCGCTCGAATGATGGTGACGTTTTACGGCCGAGGGACGGAAATTTGCGACGCGCGAACGAGCGCCGCGATCGCGAAGGCGAACGCGGATGGTGGAAATTTTGTGACCGATGCGTTGAAGACGTTGGCGGAGAAGTTTGCACCTCCGAGAGAGATAAGTACTTGCGACGTGGCGCTGTTGAAGGGCGAGCGATGGACGTACGCAGACGGCTCGACGTCAAAAGGTAAAGCCATCGTGCATCGTTCGCCGCTCATCGACGAGAACGAGTGGCGATTGACTTTGAAAGTTGACGTGGTAAACTTTGGATGTGAATGCGAAGAGGAGCACTAGAATAGGACTAGAAAGAATTTGATGTACAACAAACGCGGAGAGCTTCAGAAGAATTGCGGCGCCGTGAATCGCAACGCGGCGCTTCGAAACACGTCGACGTGCGCGTCTAGACTCGGCTCGATGGGCTTAGAGTACCCACCTCCCATGGTGATCACGAGAGGGACCTCACGGGCGATGCACATCGAATACACGGCGTTGTTTCGTCGTAGTAACCCTTCGCGGCTCATCGCGAGTCGCCCGAACGAATCCTCCTTCAAAGCGTCGATACCAGCTTGGAAAAACACGATCGCTGGGTCGTAATCATCGAATAACTTCGGCAGCCACTGCTCGAGAAGGCTTAAATATTCCTCATCCTCGCAATCGTCCGGCAATTCGACGTCGTGCGTCGATTTCTCCCGCGTCTTGATGGGGTAGTTCTTTTCGCCGTGCATGGAAAACGTCACCACCTGCGCGTCGCCCTCGAAAATTTTTGCCGTGCCGTTCCCTTGATGCACGTCAAGATCGATGACTAATATTTTACGATCTCGCAGCGCGTCCGCGAACTCGCGTCTGGCGACGTTGATGGCGACCGCGACGTCGTTGAACACGCAAAAGCCTTCGCCTCTGTCCCTGTACGCGTGGTGCGTCCCCCCCGCGATCTGCGCGCTCGCTCGCGCACCGCTCATCACCTCTCGCATGCACGCCACCGTTCCTCCGGTGCTCGCCAACGAGCGTTCGACGTTCTGCTGAGCCATGGGGAAGCCAATCTTTCGCACCTCGTCCTCTCGCAGCGTGAGCGTCAGCACCCGCTGCACGTACTCCGGGCAGTGCGTCAACAGCAGCTCGCTCTCGACGTCCACTTTCGGAGACTCCAGAAGTGTGATCTTGTTCACCAACGCCGCGTCGCGGCGCAGAGCTTCGCGCGTGCGCGCGTACTTGTCCATCGGAAAGCGATGTCCGTCTGGGAGGTCCACCCGCGCCCAGTCCGCGAAAAACACCGAGAGCGGTCTGGGCGGCGACGCGCGCGTCGACGGAGACGCGGAAGCCGCGGTAGACACCGCGCGGTGCAGGCTCGCCGCCAGCGCTTGACCGCGCGGGAAAAGAGGGGCGGGACGCATGCCGCGAGGCGGCGTGTGCGGCGCGACGACTCCGAGTCTTGGATTTCAATCCACGTCGGTGACGTGACTCGCGTGTAATAAATCCGGTAAATTCGTGAGTGAGTGCTTTTTGGCGTATTCCCGGCGTACGGCGTCGATCGCGGCTCGGGCTGATGGGGAATCCTCGCCGAGGACGCACACGACGCCGCCGGAACCGCCGCCGGTGATTTTGGCGCCGAATAACGCGTTTCTTTCCACGTCGACTTCGCGAACGAGTCGCACTAAATCATCAGTAGCGGTTGAACCTAAGCCGACGGAGCTGTAGGAGCTGTGGCTGGCGAACATGAGATCCCCGAGTCGTCGGCCAAGTTGTCGAACGTCGTCGTCGGCGCAAACGTCGTCGCTCGGCCAATCTTCTAAAATACTCAAAAATTCGCGCACGCGTGCGTGCTCGCGTACAGCGTGACTCACGGTTGCACGCAAGGTATACGTTGAGTCGGCGTCGATGGTGGTGTTCGGCTCGTCGTCGTGGCTGATGTATCGCGCGAGGAACGATTTGCCCGTCATTTCCTCGTCTACGTGCTGCGACCACGACATCGGACTTCCAGCGCTGCCCTCGTCCCACTGCCGAGCTGTGATGACACCACACAGATCCACTTTACTCGGCACGACGTCTCTGTTCAATCGCGCGTTCATTTCGTTGATGAGGATCTTTTTGCCCATGAACGTGCCGCATCGCACGCGCGCGTAATCTGAACCGCCCGAGTTCGAGTGTCGCACGCCAGAATCGATGCCCCACACCCGCAGCTTTCGCGGCAATGGCACCAGTCGATATATGTCTTCAGCCCCGTCGTGTGACGTGTTGGCCAAATCGCAATCGATGGCGATGAAATTTCCGCGCGACGCCGAATCGACGGAGTGAAAGCACGCGTACTGATCCATGAATCCGCAAGGCGCCCCGACGACGTCATTTTCCGCGGTTTGACAATACAGAGGAATCATCGCCACATGCGCGCTAAACCTTCGAGCGGCGTCGTCTTCGGAAACCACGCCAGCGCGCAGCGCGCTCGCCGCCACGGCTCTCGCCACGGCGATTTCCACCGCCGCCGAACTCGCCACGCCTTTCCCTTGCGGCACGTCCGAGCGAATCTCAATCTCGCAATCGCATCGCGCGAGCTTCTTCACCCACGCTCGCGCGCGTTTCATCGACGCGTCCGCATCGCTCGATATCGCTCGCAAAAACTCCCCCATCGCGCCGGCGACGTACGCCGCCCATCGCTCGTTCGCCGCGCTCGGCGTCCTCTCAAAATATTCCCTCGTCTTCCCCGCATCGAACGTCTCCGCGTCGAACACCTCATCGAATCGCGCTTCAAAACATCGCGCGTCCTCTTCCTCCGCGCCGCGCGTCCCGATCGTCACCGTTCGCGCTCGAAACGTCCCGCTCGTCCCGCTCGCCGCGTCTCGAAACCGCGCGCGACACTCCGTTCGCCGCCCTCCGAGCCCCAACTGCGCGACCGTCGCGCCGGAGTAATCCGCGATCCCTCCCATGACGTCCACGCGTCCGCGTCCGACGCCGACGCCCGCGCTCGCGCCGTCGTCGTCGCCACCGTCCTCGAAAAATCGCGCGATGTCCCCGTCACCAACGAACTCGCGCGACGTTTTCGTCGTCGTCCGCGTCGACGCGCGCGCGAGCGCCGCTCGAAGCGCTCGCGCGATCGCGTCGCTACGCATCGCGTCACCGGCCGTCGCGCGCGTCGTCGTCGTCGTCGTCTGACGCGCTCGACGTCGCGATTCGCGTCGCGAGCGCGCCTTTGCGGTGCACTTTTTGAGCGCTCGATCGGCATCTTATCCGTCGCCCGCACACGCGCGCGCGTCGCCACGGCGCCCGAATCGCGCTCGATCGACGCCCGAGATGTCGACGCGCGTCCGCGACGCGCCGCGCGTCGCGACGCGCGCGCACGCGCGGCGCGTCGGGCGTAAAACTCGAAAGAGTGGGACGTCATCGTCCGCGGGACGGCGACGTCGCGACGGCGTCGCGCGGTCGACGGCGGACGACGGCGAACGATCGACGGCGCGCGAGGCGCGCGGCGCGCAGTCGCGTCGCGAGGCGCTGCTGCGCGCGGCGAGCGCGACGGTGATGGCGACGACGACGACGACGGCGGACGCGGCGCGCGCGGCGGCGGGCGCGGCGCGGCGACTGCAGGAGACGTACTTCGCGGCGACGTCGAAAGCGATCGCGCCCGAGCGGTGGTACCCGTACTGGTGGGCGCTGCCGCTCGCGCCGTACGGGAGCAAAGCGACGGCGCTCGCGGAGGCGGTGCCGGGGGAGGTGTGGACGTTCGATCAGTTGCAAGGATTGCTCGACGTGCTCGTCAACGTGCGAATGACGGTGGCGCGACTGGAGGGGGGGGGATTGTGGGTGCACAACCCGGTGGCGCCGACGAAGGAGCTGGTGGGGATGGTGAAGGAGCTGGAGAAACGATACGGCGCCGTGAAACACATCGTCGTCGGGAGCGCGGCGATCGAGCATAAGATTTACAGCGGGCCGTTCAGCAAGGCGTTTCCGAACGCCGACGTGTGGTTGCCGCCGAAGAATTGGACGTTTCCGGTGGACGTGCCTCTGGAGACGTACGTGCCGTTTTACCCGCAAGGGTCGCCGAAGACGCTTCCGATGCAATCGATCGGAGGCGAACAAAACGTGCCGTGGGCGAACGAGATTGAACACGCCGTGCTGCAAGTCGGCGGCTCGTCCCTGCGCGGATTCAAGGATCCTTGGTTCGTCGACACCGCGTTTTATTTGAAGCGCACGAAAACGGTCGTGCTCACGGATGTCATGGAAAAGGTGAGCCAACAAGCGCCGCCGGTGTGTCAAATCAACCCGCAGCCGCTCTTGGTGCGCGCGATGGATGAGCCGGACAAGGTGCCGGCGAACACATCGCAGGCGAGAAGCGACGGGTGGGGGAAAACCGTCTTGTTTGGTTTGCTCTTCAACCCGAACGCGGTGGAGTTTGAATTTAGCGGAGACATCGCCAACGATTTGCTCGATGGGTTCAAGTGGGATCCGAGCTGGCGCGCCGATTTCGACGCCCTCGTCGCCAAGCCGATGTTTGTGCCGCCCATTTTAGCCGTCTTGGCGTTCCCGCGTCGCCGCGACGAAGTCAAGCGTTGGTCGAACATCGTCACCTCGTGGGATTTCACGTCCATCATCCCGAGCCACCTCGACGGTCCCTTCAACGCGACGCCGGATGAATTCACCGCCGCCATGGACTTTGCCTTGACGGCGACGCCGTACGAGCAATTCGGCGCCAACGCGCAGAGCTTAATCGACGTCGACAAATTGAGCGTCGATCTCAAGTCTCTCGAAGTGCCCAAGCCGTTGAGTCCGGAGCTCATCACTCCTCCCAAACCAGCGCAGGAAGCGGTGGAAATCGTCCTCGACGCCGCGTCGGAGCAATAACTAGCGAGTCTCGCGTTTTAATCAAACCGTCGCGAACTACGGATAAGACCTCAAACCTCACCGCGCGCTCCCATCGACGCGATGCTCGCCCTCGCGAGCGCATCGCGCGCGAGCGCGTCACACGCGATGTCGCGCACCGCGCGCGCGCCGCTCGACCGCTCTCGCGCGCGAGCGCCGTCGTCGTCGTCGGTTTTCACGCGTCGATCGAGCGCGTCCCGCTCGACCACGCACGTCGTCCGCGCCGCGTCGGACGAGCGCGTGGAGACGCACGCGTTCTTCTCCCCGTCCAAAATCAACCTGTTCTTACGAATCACCGCGCGAAGACCCGATGGATTCCACGACCTCGCGTCGCTGTTCCACGTCATCGACCTCGGGGACGACATGACGTTTGCGAAGTCGTCGAGCGAGACGAAGGACACGCTGATCTGTAACGACCCCACGATCCCGACGGATTCGTCGAATTTAGTGATCAAGGCGTTGGATTTGTTCCGCGCGAAGACGGGCGTGCGACAGTACTTTTGGATCGAGCTGGATAAAAAGGTGCCGCACGGCGCCGGACTCGGCGGCGGGAGCGGAAACGCGGCGACGACGCTCTTCGCCGCGAATAAGTTGTGTGGATCGCCGGCGACGGAGGCGGAACTGTTGGAGTGGAGTGGGGAAATAGGAAGCGATATTTCGGTGTTCTTTTCTAAGGGCGCGGCGTATTGCACGGGGAGAGGGGAGATTGTGGAGGACGTGGAGCCGCCGTTGGATTTAGCCACGAAGATGTTGCTCGTGAAGCCGCCGATGGGGTGCTCGACGCCGGCTATATTTAAGGCGCTCGATCTCGATGGACGCTCGAAGGCGGACCCGTTAGAGTTGTTGAAACGCATCGGCGTCGATGGATGCTCGGAGACGGTGTGCATCAACGATCTCGAGGCGCCCGCGTTTACGGTGTTGCCCGAACTCGCCGAGCTCAAGGAACGGCTCAAGGCGGCGACGGCGGATAAAAAGACGGTGGTTTTCATGTCTGGTAGCGGTAGCACGATCGTCATCGTCGGCGACGATGACGTTCCCGCGTTCGTGGCGCGAGACGACGCCCTGTTCAAGGCGCCCACGCGATTAATCACGAGAAAGCCCGGCGAGTGGTACGCGCCGACGCTTCGCCGAGCGTAAACGTGAATGGTAATAAAATCTCTACGGCATAGCGACAACTACTGAACGACTACTGGCCGATTCTCAGCCCGATATAACTGCTCACACTCGGCGTATCCGCTTCGAACTGCCTGAACGAATCCACCATGACGTCGAATATCTTGGAATTCTTTTCGTACGAAGCCGTCGGCGACTGCAACCGCAATTCGTACAGCTTCCCGTTCTCCGTCCCGAGCGCGCTTCGCAGCGTCCGATCCCACTCCAACGTCTGCGGTCGATCCTCCGCCGTCAACCCGTACTGATTCCTCGCGCTATAACTCGAAATCCTCACCTCCACGTCGTAATACACTTTCCCATCGCTCTTCGTCCTTCGCCTCGCGTTTAAAATCTCCTTCTCTCGCCGCACCCCCAGCCGCGTCGACATCAGCTCGCCGACGTACTGTTCCAGCACCCTCTTCGCCGCGTCCTCCGCCGTTCCCAGATCTTCCACGCTCTCGTACGCGCTGCTCGACGGCGAGCTCACCGCGACGAACGCGTTCGTCTCGACCTCGCTCGCGTCTCGAAAAAACACGTCGTTCCCGCTCCCCCTGACCTCGACCCACGCGCTCGGTCGATCGAATCCGTACCCATCGATCGCGTCCGTGTACCGCGCGAATCCGATCGGCGGTCGTTCGAACGCGCGCGCGGGCGTCGCGATCGCGACGCGCGCCAGCGCCACCGCGCTCAGCGCCGCGCGCATCGCGTCGCGCCGCGTCGTCGTCGTCGTCGTCGTCGTCGATCGCGATCGCGCGTCGCATCGCGCGACGACGGCGCGTTGGATCGCCGGCGCGCGTCGCGGCGTCGACGCGGGCGTCGCGCGATGCGTCGCGATCGACGACGCGCGCGCCATGGCGCGCGAACGACGACGACGATCGTTCGCGCGTCGAGGATTGCCGACGACGATCGATGCATCGATCGCGCGCGACGCTCGCGCGACACTCGCGCGCGCTCGATCGCGCGATCGCGCGACATAAGCGCGCATGTCGCGCGCCGGCGCGGACGCCGCGCGCGCGTCGCCGACGCGCGGGACGCACCGCGGCGACGCGATGGCGGTCGGTGACGACGCCGCGCGCGCGCTCTTCGCGTGGGGGTGCGGCGAGGACGGGCAGCTCGGGCTCGACGACGCGCGGTCGACGGCGCGCGAACGATGCGCGGCGTCGCCGCGGCGCGTGGCGCTGGAGGCGACGACGCCGGCGTCGGCGTCGCGGCGGGGCGAGGCGACGCCGCGCGCGCCGGCGTGCGGGTCGAGAAACTCGATGTGCGCGACGACGACGGGGGAGCTGTACGCGTGGGGATGGAATTCGCACCGAGCGCTGTCGTTCGGGTGGCAGGAGTGCGACGCGCTGTTCGTGGACGCGCCGAGGCGAAGTCGACTCGAGGTGGGCGAGGGGGGGAGGCGGTTGGAGGTCGCGGCGGCGGC
>Ga0206682_10000712_pt1 | contig 35046 bp, 30 predicted proteins | sample M240m12015metaG_FD_155444 | JGI IMG/M metagenome (GOLD analysis project Ga0206682, IMG submission 155444) | Ammonia-oxidizing marine archaeal communities from Monterey Bay, California, United States - M2 40m 12015 | ecosystem: Environmental > Aquatic > Marine > Intertidal zone | place: USA...
AATTCAGAAATATATTTACTGAATATTCCTATGTTAGCACCAACATCAATAATAGTACAATCCTCTTCCAAGGAAAAATTATTTAGATTATAGCAATCCTGATGGATTATCTCTCTCTCTAAAATTTGTTCGAAATTCATAATAATTCTCTTTTAACTACTTCTGACAGACTACTGGTTTTAGAGATAGTTGTCAACTCTATACCATGAGTGGACAACCATTCAACAATAGAGGGAACTGCTTTAGCATTGGCTTCTATATCCCAAGGTATTTCACAGCCCTTATTATCAACTTCAGATTTGTAAAAGTGAGACCCATGAGTATCCAAATCCCAACCCAAAGTTTTTATTTTAGAAACCCCAAAATGAACAGCCAAATACAAAACAGTTTCAAGCATTATCCCAGCTCCTACGTTCCTAGTATGCGTCTTTGATAAAAGAAAATCATCAAAATTTCTTTTTATAGCCAAACAGTTTTCTTTGCCAACCTCCTCTATCAATGGCACTTTAAAAAAACAATCTATAGTCTGTTGCGTACTCCATCGAGCACCCAAGGCATAGTTACTACTACTAATCACAATAGGTCTGTTTTGCTCATCGTATTTATATGGAATCCCCAAGCTCCCCAATGGGAAATTAGAACAATTCCAAAAATGGAAATCACAAATATCCTCCAACCCTTCTATAGCTTGTTTAACACAAAAAACCAATTTGCCTTTTAACTTCTCCCTTAGTTCTGACTTTTCGTAGTCATTGTACGAAGGTCCAGTCAACAGAATATAGCATTCTTCGCCTTCGTAAGAGTCAACTAAATCATCTAAAGAGCAACCTTCAGATACAGAATGTTTTAATTGTATTGTATTTTTATGCATAAAAAACCCTTCTAAGCAAGGAGCCTAGAAGGGAATATATAAATCACTTCCAAGTTACTTAACTTGGATCATTATATCTTTTTGGACTTCTTTTTCAAGAGGTATTTTTATCCTCAATAGACCATTTTTGTATTCCGCCTCAATAGAATCTTTATCGACGCTCTGATGCAAGGTGAATTTCTTCCTTACAGGTCGTCGAGATATTTTTCTATGGTAAAATTCAGCCTCATTTTCTTTTAGCTCCGATCCTGCCTCAACCTTCAAGGTTTGGCCAGATACAGATACAGACACATCTTCTTGATCTAACCCCACTAGTGCAAACTCAAGAATAAAATTATCATCTTTATCTTGATAAGCATCATAAGGTTCTGAGCCTGAGTACAATGGAGTATTAGCTCGGTGAGCTAACGACTGCATACGCTTGAATACATCTCCCTCAAAAGCTAAGGGAGCCAACATTTTGTTTATCATCATTGTCATACTACTATTTTTAGTTAGTTTTTGTTTTTCTAGCCCCACTATGGGTACTGGAAATTCTCAGACAATAGAGATATACTAAATCAATCCTCGTCGAATTGTGCTTCGTCGATACGATCTAGTATAAATGCTATTGTTTCGTCGAGTTCTACCTCGTCTGTTAAAATTGTTTGTGGTTCGGTCATAGTGACTATGTATACACATGACCTAAATAATAGGGAATTCTAACCTTCGCAAGATTTACATTCCATCAGAGACCTTGATAACTCTTGACTTGGATTAGCACTCCTTTGGTAATATAAACCTTTTACTCCATTCTCCCAAGCATAAATCATAAGCTGATTAACCTCTTTCATTGGGGTCTTCGGGGCAATCATTAAATTAAGTGACTGACCTTGGTCTAAATATTTCTGCCTTTGAGCCGCTTGTATAACGACCTCTTTTTGGGATATCTCCTCAAAAGTCTTAAAAACCTCCTTATCTTCGTCAGACATGAATTTTAAGTGCTGTACAGAACCTCCAGTTTTTAGAATACTCAACCAAACTTCGTCATTATCTTTGCCATATTCTGCCAACGAATCTCTTAAGTAAGGATTTTTGTAAGTGAACTTTCCTTTAGCCAAGTTCTTCACAAAGTAATTTGAGTTTAAAGGCTCAATCGAAGGAGATACTTGGCCCAAAATAAATGAACTACTAGTCGTAGGAGCTATAGCTAAAGTGGTAGTATTTCTGCGCCAATATTTTTTGGCGTATAAAGGCCCACCAAGAATCTGAAATAATTGGCCTGTAGCCTTGTCGCTTTTTTTTCTAATCTCTTTGAATATTAAACTATTGGCCAACTTAGCATCCATACTTTCAAATCCAATCTTCTTGCTCTGCAAATAAGAATGCCAACCAAGAACTCCCATACCTAAAGCCCTATGGCGTTTAGCAAAATTATGAGAGGATTCCATAAAAGGAAGATCCTTGGTTTTTTGAATATATTCCTCCATTACCGAATCGAGGAACATGACTAGAGTTTCAATCGCATCAGTTTTAATTATATTGTCCCACTGTACTAAATTCAAAGAGGACAAGCAGCAAACAAAAGACTCATCTTCTTTAGAGGGTAAACTAATCTCATTACAAAGATTCGAAGCGAATATCTCCATAGCATTCTCCTTATAACAATCTGGAGCTTGGTTATTGGCAGTATCTTTGAAGAATAAATAAGGGTAACCTGTTTCAAACCTTTTTTTAATGACTGCAGCCCATACCTGACGCTTTTCAGGATCTCCATCAATCATTGATTTCATCCAATCATCTCCCACGGTGACCCCGAAAGACATCTCTTGAATAGCATTGCCCTCACTTCTTATACGAAGGAATTCTTTAATATCAGGATGCTCTATAGGTAGATAAGCAGCAAAAGAACCACGACGAACATTCCCTTGGGAAACTACCGCAGCTACTTTATCAAACAACTCCATAAAATGGACGGCTCCAGAAGATTCTCCCCCAGAGTTAATTTTAGCTCCCCTCGATCTAAGATCCCCAAAATAGGCAGATGTGCCAGAACCATGCTTGGTCTGCATTCCTACTTCACTTTGTTTGGCTAAAATTCCATCCATTCTATCTGGTACATAAACACCATTGCAAGAAATAGGTAAACCACGTTTTCTTCCAAAGTTTGACCAGACAGGAGAGGCAAGGGAGTAAAATCCCTGCTCCATATAAGAAACAAATTTCTTAGCAAATCCGTCAATACCCAAGTAACCTTGGGCAGTCTTCGCTATATCTTCTATCCTTTCTTCTGGGGTCTCCCCTTTTAAGTAACCTCTCTCAAGGAAAGTCCTTGAGTCCTCGTTAAGCCAATAATTTTTTGTCATTTAAAACAAGTCGTCTGCATTGTAAGTTTGGGAATTCTTAGAGTATTCCACGGGTCTAGAGTAAAAGAAGTCTGTAGCATTATTGCCAAGTAACTCCTCTTCAAACCAGATCGTATCTTTTAGCAGGTTTTTGTCAACTTCAAAAGGCTCTTTAAAGCCAATTTGTTGCATCGACTCATTTATTCTATTTTTAATAAATTCTTTTAATACAATGGCGTTCAATCCTTTTTGACGGATACCATTGATCATCCAATCCACAATCTGACTTTCAGCTTCGAAAGCGCACACAGCTTCTTGGGCAATTCTCTCCTCAAGCTCTTCGTCAAAAAGCTCAGGGTGCTCTTCGCGAATAGTATTTATAAGCTTCATACCAACAAGGGCGTGAAGATTTTCTTCGTTCCTTGTGTACTTAACTTGCTGGTCAGTATCCTTTAGAACATTTTTGTTACGAGCAAACCAGTTTATGACGTAAAATTGGGAAAACAAGGACACATTCTCTACAAAAAGGGTAAATAGGATTAAAGCGTAAACATATTGCTTCTTGCTATTCTTATAGAATTTGTGAGTGTATTTCCGTAAATAGTTTACTCTACCCTGTATAAAATCTAATTTAAGATTTTCTTCGAAAACCTCCTCCAAACCAAGCACCTCTAGGAGCCTTTCGTAAGCATTATTGTGAATAACCTCTACATTAGCCATCACAAAGCCCAAATCACTCAGAGAGGGGTGCGGCAAGTTGTCACCCAACTTACTCCAAAACTTTTTAACAGCTACTTCTATTTGCCCAATAGCAGAAAGCGTACGAACAATTATCTCTTTTTCCTGATCATCCAAAGACACGTTAAAATCTTGTATGTCGGAAGCAAAACTAAATTCTTTATCCGTCCAGAACCCGTTATGCATTGCCTCAATAAAATCTCCTGCCCATGAATAATGGTCAGGCTTACGTGAAATTTGTTCTTCGAATATCATGTCTGAATAACTTACACGGATGATATTGACCTTGGCGTTTTGGTCAATGAATATTTCATTATTTTTTTGGCGAAGCCATTTTATTAATACGAACGTAGAGAGTATTAATAAAATACGTACCCTTTACGTTATTACGAACCCTTTAGGAGCGTACCTTTTACAAGCGGGACGGTTACGTATCCGTATTATACGTAGATTTTTTTCCCCGTCAATAAAAAAAATAAATTTGACAAAATTAAAATTTCCCATATAAAGAATAGATATGACCCCTAAAGAAGATCAGGAATTGGCCCAGAAAGTCAAGGAGGACCATGATCAAGAAGCTTTAGTCGAGTTAATCGAAAGACATTCTGGTATATACGTACATATGATCAAGTGCTATGGATCAAAAAGCCTAACACAAGATCAGATAAACAACCTAATCGATGAAAAAGATTACAATATCTACAAGGCTGCATTAGACTTTGACCACTCAAAATCTAAGTTTTCAACATACTTGGCTAATAAAACCAAGTACGCTTGCCTCACAGAGAAGACTTTAAACAAAAAGAAGAGGAATACCATCTGTTATGAAGATATAGATTTCTGTCAAATTAGCCCAGATCTAGAACCAGATGAAGAATGCTTGTTTAACGAAGGTTACAAACGCATGATCAATATGATCTTAAGGCACTCTGATTATAGAGTGCAGACGATTTTTTATGAGAGGTATTTTTGTGGGGAAAGAGGAAAACTGAAACCTTGGAAGAAAATAGCTGATAAAATCAATTTGTCCACTCAGGGTTGCATAAATATACATAACAGAACCCTAAAAGAATTTAGAAATAAAATACAAAATGAAAAAGTTAAATTTTGAAGCTCCTATCAACTCTCTAAGCCTTGGAAACGTATCAATAAATTTTCTAAGAGCGATCTATGAGAAAAAGGAAGATATTGATCTCACAATGTTTCCAGTAGGGGAAAGAGCTGAATTTACAGCCTACGATAAGATTGACTCTAATTTCAAAAATTGGATCACAAATAGTGCATTCAACAGATTAAAAAAATACTCATCCGATTCACCAACTTTAAAAGTATGGCACATAAATGGATCTGAAAAACAAATAGGTCGTAATCAATACCTTTATACATTTTATGAAGTAGACTCTCCTACAGAAGAAGAGATCAATATCGTAAAATCTCAAAAACATGTATTTTTCTCTTGCTCAGAAGCTGCAGACATCTTCAAAGAAAAGGGATGTGACAATGTTTCTTATGTACCTTTAGGTTTTGATAAAGATTTTGGCAATGTAGATAAAGACTATGGTATGGAAGATACCGTGCATTTTGGGTTGATAGGAAAATTTGAGAGAAGAAAAAATACTCAGGCTCTCATTCAGTTATGGCTAAATGAGTTTGGGAACAATTCAAAATACCACCTAACCTGTCTAGTAAACAATCCCTTCTTTAAAGAGGAACACTACAAAAAAGCAATTAGTACCTGTTTGATGGGTCAAGATTGGAATAATATTAGCTTCATTCCTCACTTAAAGACTAATAGCGAAGTAAACGATCTAATGAACTCAGTAGACGTAAACCTTTCAGGATTATCAAACGGTGAAGGTTGGAATTTACCAGCGTTTAATTCAGCTGCTTTAGGCAAATGGCCTATTGTTAGCAACTGTAGCTCTCATAAAGACTGGGCTACAAAAGAAAATTCAATACTCGTAGAACCTTCGGGCAAACAACCCTGTTATGATAATCTCTTTTTTAAAGAAGGAGATTCATTTAATCAAGGTCAATACTACAGATTAGATGGTCAAGATATAATCGAAGCTATGAAAAAATCAATAGATCTTGCTAAAACACCTAACAAGGAAGGTCGCAAACTTCAAAAAAAGTTTACTTATAAAAAGACAATAGATAAAATATTTAAAACAATATTTAAATAAACTAAAAGGGCGGTAGAAATACCGCTCTTTTTCATATACAATAATATATGCCCTTATATACCTACCGTCATCCAGATACAGGAGAAGAAAAAGATATTCTCCAGATGATGAATGATGAGCATATCTATATCGACGAGTTTGGTTTAGAATGGAAAAGAGTATTCACTGTACCTCACGCCTCTATAGATACTAAATTAGATGCATTTGATAAAAATGGCTTCATCGAAAAGTCTGGGAAAATGCAAGGCACGGTAGGAGACATGCTAGATTATTCAGCAGAACTATCCCAAGAAAGAGCTGAGAGGTCAGAAACTGGGGAAGACCCCATCAAAAGAAAGAATTTTGATGACTACGAGAAGCGTAATGGCAAAAAACACCTATCTGATGTTAAGAAGACAATCGAAACTTCAAGAATTAAAGTCGATTTAGATTAAGAGGTCTTTACAACTTCATGATAATCGAATTTGATACCACCTGTAAAAAAGGGTGTTTCTACCACCAAATGCGCTCTTTGTTCAGTACTATCTGCACCTGTTACAAGATAACCTGTAACAATTTGAGAGTTTGAAATAGCAGTAGCAGCCTCGTCGAGGCTATCCTTAACTATATGCTTTGCAATCAAGGTGCTCACATCGGGCTGAGTGATTCTATAGCCAGCCCATGCCCTAGAAGCAGCTTCAGAATTATCAGATAAGGTTAAAGTAGAGTTGCATTCAGCTGCAGCATCAAATTTTGCAGTAGAATCAAACTCTGCAGGAGCATTAAACTCTGCAGAACTATTAAAAGTAGCAGAACTATTAAAAGTAGTAGAACCATCAACTTGTACATTACCATCAAATTCTACATGTGCCGTTGGGCCAAATAATACCGATCCGCTAGCAATATGCGCCCCTGAGTAAAAAGAAGTAGTATTCAAAAAGTTCGCTACACCACTACTAAGAAGTTCAGCACTGGAATCAACTCTAACTGAATTATTAAATTCAGCTTGATTGTTGAATTGGGCAGTACTTGAAAATGTAGTTGCAGCTGAAAATGTAGCGGCACCCTGATGAGTAGATGTGCTTGAAAATGTAGTAGGGGACAAAATTTTTACTCCGTTGTCGGCTCCTATAAATACAGTTTGATTTTGATTTATATTCGGAGAAGCAGCACTTGAGAACAAACCAACAGAACCTGTAATTGAATTATCTATTGTAACATTTCCACCTCCTATAACAGTATTACTCTTGCTAAAATCCCCCATATCTATACCGAGATTATTAACAATTACATTTAATTCCCCACTAACTAAATCAGGAGACCCACCAACAACTACATTATGAGCACCACTTAATTCAGAAGCACCAGAACTAGAGAACGAATGATTAGTAGAACCGTAAATAGTTGTATTTGGACTATTGAAAATAGGAAATGAACCTTGGGATTTAACGCCTTGAACAAAGTTTATTGGCCCTCCATTTATAGTCTCGTTTAATTCGACAGTTACTCCTGTTGAGTTGTCGGTAAAAGACAAATTACCACTTTCACTAAAAAAAGTAGGTAATTGTATCTGTTGAGGTTGAATTTTATTAAATGCCATAATACAATAGATTATCTTTTAAAAGTTACACAATTTCCATGAAATATACACTGTATAAACCAAATTCCAAGAATAGCGGGTCTGCATTTAGTTTTGATCTGACAAATGACAGAAACAATAAGCCAGTATTGTTTGTATCTATGATTCAACAATATAGCTGGAATGACTCTACAAAAAATGGATCTTTTAAAGAAAACGCTAAGAATCCAGAGAAATCAGCTACCATTATGTTAAATGAAACTGAAGCTGGTGAGTTTCTTTCTTCATTTAAAGTCCGAATCCCATATGTGGCTTTCCACAAACGTGAAGACTCTAGTACAATCATAAAGCTAAATCCTTGGGATAAAAAAAGGAAAGTCAAAGAGAAAGGCGAGGATAGCTTTTATACAACCCCAGCTTGGGGTCTAAGTGTAAGCAAAAACTCCTCTCAACTATTCCAACTCCCTATAGAAGGGGGAGAAGCAGAAGCTCTTTCCGAATTGCTTAAAGCTTATATTGGAAAAGTTTTTGAGTTTAACTCAAATGCTTACAAGAGGGATGATTCCAAAAAACAATATCAATCTCCTCAATCTCAAAACAGTCCTCCTAAACAACAATACAAAGAAGAGCTAGAAGAAGACGATGTCCCATTCTAAGTTGAGGGTTTTAGTCCATTCTAATTATAGTAGAATGGTGACTGGATTTGGAAAAAACGCAAAAAATATTCTTTTAGCCTTACACGCTAATCCCGATATTGAAGTGATAGAAGCTGCTAACGGAGCAAGTTTCAATTCAGATCTACGTACGCCTTGGAAAAGTTATGGGACTTATCCTGCAGACCCGAACATTATAAGTTCAATAAGGAATGATCCTTCAAAAAAAAGAGCCTCTCAATATGGGTTCTATTGCATAGATGAAATTGTAAAAAAAACAAAGCCCGACATCTATTTAGGAATAGAAGATATTTGGGCATTCACACAATTCGAATCGAAGGAATGGTGGAATAATACTGTAAAAGTTCTATGGACAACCTTAGATAGTCTACCCATTTTAGACCAAGCCATTCAAATGGAACCTAAGTGCGACAAGATGCTTGTTTGGGCTTCTTTCGCAGAAGAGGCTATGCATAAACTAGGACATTCTGGAGTAGAGACTTTGCATGGAGCCGTTGACTATAGCCATTTTAAACCTTTAAAAAATAGAGATGAGTTACGAAATTTTCATAGCCTTGATGGTGATTTTGTTATTGGTTTTGTATTCAAAAATCAACTAAGAAAATCAGTACCAAACTTACTAGAAGGATTTAAAAGATTTAAAAAAAGTAATCCAGATGTACCTGCCAAGCTACTTTTGCACACGGATTGGGCAGAGAAAAAAATGGGTTGGGACATCCCAAGATATGTAAAAGAGAAAGGATTTGATAAATCTGAAGTCTTGGCTACTTATGTCTGCCATAAATGCGATAGTTATTTTGTAAGAGGGTATGATGGGGAAGACAAAAACTGCTCTTCGTGTGGGGGCGAAAAATGTGTTAAAACCAAAAATAGCGCCAGAGGTGTAAGAGAACAGGAGCTTAATGAAATTTACAACCTTATGGATGTATACTGTCACCCTTTTACAAGCGGAGGACAAGAACTCCCAATTCAAGAAGCTAAGGCAGCAGGTCTAATAACCTTGGTGACGGATTATTCCTGTGGCACTGATTCAGCCTACGAACACCAAGGTGGGATTCCCTTGGCTTGGAACGAGTACAGAGAACCTAGTACTCAATTTATCAAAGCTACAACATGTCCAGAGAGTATTAATGAGAATTTAACCAAAGTTCTTAAAATGCCTCAAGAACAAAAAGACATCTTGATTAAGGTGGGCAGGAATTACGTTAAAGATAAATTCTCAGTACAGTATACTGTTTCAAAATTGACAAGCATATTGCTAGATTTAAAACACAAAAAGAGTGGTGGTATTAAATTGAAAGAAGAAGAGCCTCCAAAAGAAGAAAAGTCTGATAAAAATAGCTTAACTAAAATTTTAGAGGATGTACCTTTAGAAAATAGGATTGCAGTCGTAATGCCTCAATCAGGAGGAGACGTACTGATGATAAACTCTTTAATGAAAAATCTTAAAAAACTCTACCCAAAGAAAAAAATATATGTTTTTACCGATCCGAAGTTTTTTGATTTTATCAATGACAATCCTAATGTTTACAAATTACTTCCTTATGACTCTAAAATAGAATCTCATTACTTCTTAGAAGGTGCTCGCAACCACAAAGGATTTTTTGATATGGCTTTCTTCCCCAATGTCATGACTCAAAAAACTCACACATATATACATAACGCCAAAGATAAAAATCAATTTAAATTACGATGAGCCACTTAGCAGAAGTATATGCGAAAGATTTAGGAGTTAAAATTGGAAAGCCAGTTTTCAAACCTCATTATTTTCCAATAAACCACACAAATTATATAACTCTACATACAGATAATTCTGTACAATCTAAGCAATATGACTATTGGGAAGAGGTTATAACAATGATAAAGAAATCTGCTCCTAAATTAAAAATTTTACAAATTGGAAATGGCAAGGAACCAAGGGTTCAAAATACAGATGATTTTATCAAAACTAATTCTATAAAGCAGTCTGCCTATATTATACAAAATAGTTTGCTGCATATGGGTATCGATAGTTCACCCGTACACATAGCATCTTTACTTAACAAACCTATTGTAGCGATATATGCACACACTTATGCAAAAACCTGCGATCCACTATGGGGGGATAAAAAAAATATTACTTTAATAGAATCTCATAGAGATGGAGATAAACCATCATTCTCTACAAAAGAAATAGATAAAAAAATAAATAAGATTGAGCCTGAAGAAATAGCAAACTCTGTACTAAATCAATTGGGATTTGAAGGTGTTAATATGAAAACTTTGTTTATAGGGAATTTTTACAAGAAAAAAGTTCTAGATATAATTCCAGATCACCCTTACGACTTAAAAGAGGACAATATTTGCATACGACTTGATCTAGAACACAATGAAGATAATGCTAAATATGTAATTGAAAAAAACGTTTGTTCTGTCATCTGCGGTAAACCAATAAATGAGTCCTTACTCTCTAATAAAAACATAAAACGTATAGCATATATTTCAGAATCCTTTGATGAGGATTTTGTAAATAAATTAATTAAGTATGGTAAGAAATTTGATTTACTTTGCACTGACGAAGAAAAGATAAGCGACGAAAGAGTGAAATATTTTGACCAGTCTATTGCGATGTACGATACTTCTAAAACGATAGAAAAAAACAAAAAGATTGTTAAACTAAAAGATTTTAGTTACTCAAGCTATAAAAAAGTGATTAAAAATAAAAAGAGCTACGCTAGTCACTACGCAGCGAACAATAACGAAGATTTAGATGATTTTTACCTTGACTTGCAGAATATGTTTGTCTACCATTTAGCTCATGAGCAAGAATAATATTTACGGCCCAGACCTATATAAGAGAAATCAACACGGTCTTCTAGAAAATGCTTCATATGTATTTAATGAAGATGGGTCTGTAGATTGGAGATCCATGATCAAAGACGAGTACCTGTATCCAAACAAAGATTGGTTTGAGTACAGAAAGAAGCCCGTTCCAGAATCAATAGAAGGTCTAAAAGACAATCAGCTCTTGATTATGTTAGGAGGGATTAAATCTTTAGCAAAGCTAAGAGGATTTAAGTCTGTAAAATTTAATACTGAAAATGTATCGAATGGATACGTCAAAGCAAGTTGTACCATAGAGTGGCTATCTAATTACGAGAGTAATAATACTTCTATCACATATGAAGACTCAGCAAATGCAACATTAGACAATACAAGCTCTTTTGCTTCTAAATTCTTGGAGACTATAGCTTGCAATAGGGCTTTTGTTAGGTGCGTGAGAAATTTTTTAAATGTACATATTGTAGGAGCAGATGAAATCGACAAGTCAAAAGGGGCAAATAATGCCAAATCTTTCGAGTACGACTCTGCTGAATCTACGAATGTGGCTTTAACGCCATCAGCTATGCTTGAGAAGGCCGCAAGAGAGAAAACTGGGTCAGACTCCTTTGATAACTTTAAGACGGTCCTACGCGACTTCTGGAAGCAAGAACAGTATAGAAACGAAGAGATAAAGAATTGGGATTCTTTCTCCGATATACCTGCAAAAGAATGTCGGAAGCTCTTGGTTCTTGTTAAAAAACTATAATCCAAGGAAATTCCTCTGCGCTGCAGAGAATCTGCTTGAAATAGAAGTAGTCCTATAAGAACGCATTGAATCACCAACTATGATTGAATCATCAATAGGTAGTAGTTTTTTAGTGGATTCTTTGATAGTGGTTGATATAGAACCTCCGCTTAAAGAGAATGTTAAACCAGACATAACGACGGAAAATTGAGAAGGTACAAACAAACCTACTATAGTTCTAGAAGAAGATTGTAGAAACGTCTTAGATCGACCTCCGAAATTAAAATTTGAAAGAGCTGCTATTTCTTGCCCTTTGCCTTTCTTAACTTCAAAGGAGACTGGGGTCTTTACATTCCCAGAAGCACCATTTAATTTTAATGTAGAATTTACATAATTCATCTTGTCAAATAAATCTGTAATTTGAGATGTATTATCGTCCTCTTCTGAGTCCTGATCATCTAAATCTCTTTCCGCTTTTCTGTTTCCAAGGATTTCATTAACAGGGAATTTAGTTCTAGTATAAGGACATCTTACACTTTCAAGTAAATCCGTTTCTCTCTTTCTCTTGTTAAATAAAACTTTTGATTTAGAAACATTCTCCATCACCTTGTCGAAAAGATCTTTCTTTACAGCGAAATAGGGTAATCCGTACATAGTAGTATAGGAAGATATATTATCGCTTGTAAAATTAATATAATCATCTTTATCGTCATCTGGCACAAGATTATTATTAGAGGCTGCTTTCTGCCCAATAAATACGAAACCTCCTGAACCCTTTACATCAGAGCTATCGACAACATTCTGCAAAGTAAAGTTTTCAACATCAACGCCCAAAGCTCTAAGTAGAGATACAACTTTTGATAATCCCTCTACTTTGTCAACACTTATATCAAGTTCGTATGGACCAGAAATAGAAATGTCGCTAGAGGAAAACTGCATTCTTTGAGCCTTCCTTTTGGTATACTTGTTGGAAATATATATTGCATTATTTAAATAAAAGAAGGCATCTTTAATAACTTGATACGCCTTGGACGAACTTGGTTTTTTATTGTCGGGATTATTTCCTGCAGAACGAGTGTCAACAAAACTGCAGCTTTTTAAATCAAGCGGTCCTTTATATGCTGCTGCAGCATCATCTCCGACATCAGTTACATATAATTTATCAAATGTTAGGACTTCTTTTTTAGCTAGACCAAACTTGGGATCTTTGTAAAACTTCCCGAAATCTGGGGGTTTGTTTTCAGTAGCTAATTTATAGCTAATTGTATCGAAAACAAGAGCGTCTAAAGCTCCAGAACATTCAGCTCCGTAAAAAGCTTGATAGGTTTCTTTAGGGATACTCATACCTCCTATTCCAGACAATACATCAAAAGGTCTAAATCTAGCTACTCTTTGTTTGGAGCTGTCATCAGGGGTGTTTTTAATAGGGGCTGTGGAAGTTATATAAGAATTTGCTATAACTGGAGCTAAAGCGTTTTCTGTAAAAGAACAATTTGTTAAATTTTCACCATTTAAAGTCAAAGGGTTAGTTATTTGGTAGGTAACTGCGATAGCAGAAGATATAAAGACAACAGTTGAATTAAGAGGATTAACGTACCAGTATAACCCTAAAGAAGCTGCAATAGATGACAGTACAGAATCTAAAGTTCCCGAATTTTCAAAAAGGATATCTGCTCTACTAGGTAACCCTATAACTGGCACACCAGCCATAGCTAGAGCAGTTACTAATTCTTTTAATTTGTAACCGTATTTAATTTCTGATTTGGAAAGATCTGGATTATTGGCATATATAGATACTTTTCCTGTTGTACTATTGTAAGACAAATCCGTATCAAGAACTCCATTTTGATAAATCAAAGAAATTTTATCTCCAGTCAACTCATCTGTGTCTGAAACCTCGTTGTAAATATTTCCTATTATTAGGCCACCTCCTACTTTTCTAGGGTTTTGATATCCAAATGAAGGCACAGGGGAATTAGGACATTCAGAGTAATCATAAATAATTCCGTCAAAAGAACCTGCTCCTCTGGGAGAAGTGTCCTTCCCACGGACAGCAATGAAATGAGAATTTAATTTTAAAGAGGTTTTGTCGGAATAATTCCGACTAATCGTAGTTTTAATTCCATCTTTACTAGTTGTTTTCTCAACACATACAAATTGGCTGAACAAATTGTTCAACTTTGGATTTGAGAAATCAACTCGACTACCTGTTTCACCAATAACTGACCCTAATGTTTCCCCACCCGATTCAAGATCTTTTGCGTCAATGACACTTGTAGTGCTAGCAGTGTGTCCACTACCATTACCAAAATTCATATTTATAGAAGTTAAAGATTCTTTATTCATAGATTATAAGTGTCTTCTTGTTGGTTTATTATGGAAGTAAAAGAACTAACACCAGATTGAATGAACCCGCTAATACCACTGTAAGTCTCTACAAAACTAGAAGGAGAAGCTTCTAAGCCGTTAATATAATAACTCACTTGGCCTTCTACAAAACCAGTACCGCAAATATCAGGGTCTCCAGAAAAAATCTCTTGTACGTTAGCTTCTTTTGGTATTGCAAAATATGTTCCCGAGGTTTGAAAGGGAGCTGATGGAGATTCAATAGGTATCTCTCCATATTGAAATTTTTGTCCGTTAAAAAATACGTTATATTTATCAAATAGCTGCTGACTATTCGAAACATTTGAGTAGACAGAGTTAACTTTTGTTTTTAGGGCGGCTTCAGCCAATTGAAAGCTTTGTTGATTTCCTTTTTCGTAAGCTACTCCAGTAGCTCCACTCCTAGAATCATAAATTACGATATCAGAGCTTGATATAGGAAGTCCTTGACCAAACCTAAATGTACTTGAATAAGTATCGTCGTCAGGAGTAACATAGTAGTCCCCTGTGTTTATATTTATGTAAGACCTATTTAAACCAGCAACTATTGTCGGGGATTCTTCCAAAAGAGTTTGAGAATTTAAAGACAATGTAGAAGAATGAGTACCTGTAACCATAAATGGATTATAGATGAACCCATCTCCAACAAAAGTGCCTGTATCATTCCTTAATGATACGAATTCTCTACTCCCAGTAATAGATTCGGTCCCCGTGTATAAAATATAATTATAATTCATCAGATTCTTTCTCCACGATAGTAAATGTAATTCTTTTTAAGATCTTCTGAAAATCCTGTTAAACTTACCCCAGAAGCAGCTTCTGTCACAGAGGCTATATAACTTTCTGTCAACGGAGTTTGTACAACTCCGCTAATTTGAGTTGAAGTACCCGTTACTGCAGTTTTCCCAAATAAATTAATTGTTGTTTGTGCTTGGCCTGTGGTTTGCTGTAAGAGAAAAGTAGATAAATTATCTGATATGTCTTGTAAACCCAGAGTAGCATAAGCATCATCTCCAGTGGGGTGATAAATATAACCAGAGTCAGGGTGCAAATGACCTAATTCCTCTTTATAAAAAGTTTCATTACCACCAGCATTCAAGGTATAATATTTATAATATCTTTCTCCTTCCTCCCTACTTATCTGAGATTGCCCTGCACTCGACAAGCTTACAGCGGTTATCGACTCACGACCTGTTGCTATAGTTAACGTACCTGTAACTGCATAATTATATCCAGTTACGCCTGTTTGATAAACTATAGTTTCACTATAACCAGTCACCCTGTTAGCGGATGTTGAAGTGGCAGGAGTTTGTTCATATTCTCCCAATATACCAGATCCTATATAGTATAAGTAATCTTCAGACACCGCTCCACTAAATACAGCTAACTTATTTACATGGTTATTGACAAGGGTTTTGCTAACTTCATTACTAGAATTGTAGTAGTTTTTTGAACCCCCTATATAGAAAAAATCTGGATTAGTTAAGTAATCCGAATCTGTCTCAATTTCTTTCGAATGTATTTTTTCGTTTATATAATCAAAAGTATTTAACGTTATAGAATCTCCAAAAGAAGAGATACCTATTAAATTTCTTTTCGACAACTCTGAATCTAGAACAGTTATTTGATCTTGGTCTTTGCCATAACATTGTAAAAACAAATGACCTCTTGAGGTAACTCCAACATTAAAACCTTTGGCCCCTGTGTAAGCTACACTATTTATTGTTTCTTCCGTCTTTTCAAAAGATCCAAAAATAACTCCATCAGAAACTGCTCCACCAAATTCAAAATCTATGAAAACAGATAAATCATTAAAATTTAAATCGTGAGTTCTAACAGCCAAATTACTATGAGTTAAATCAAGGGAATCTGATGCGAAAACAGAGTTGTCTAAAAAAGATTGCACTTCAGAGGAACTGCTAAAAGTAGTAGTATGAATTAATACCCCAGAATATTTATCAGTGTCAAATGCGGGACTCTGATTGGCTATAGTACCAGACCAATTATTACTACTTGTTTGAGCAAAAGTATGAGTGTTATAAGTATTAGACTCATTAAAATCATAATAGACTGCTAGTCTTTTGTTGTCTCCAAAAGATTCTATTATTTGATGATTTAAACCCTGTGCGCTCATTAGTAGTATTTGGCTAAGTTATAAGAAATGCTGTTTTCTTGAACATTATGAGAGTCTGTTATTTTATGTTTTCCGCTGCATAATCCAGCAGCAATACTCTTTAAGGTCGCTAGTTTATTTTCTTCATCATTACTTGAGGCATTTATAGAATATTCTCCCAAAGTCCTGTCTGCCACTACATTAGCTTTAAATCCCCCTATGGTTTGTTTAACGTCATTTTTTTGTATAGGAACTTTATCCACAATGCTGGCAGAAAAATCTTTAAGACTCCCATTAGAATAGTCTATAACATTATTATAGGTATAATTGTAAGAAATTTCATTTGTATTTGGATTTTTATTTATAGAAAAACTAGCAGGTTCTGAATTTAAATAGGAAGAACTAAACTCATAGTCGTCCAAAGCTGCTTGAGAAAATTCATCGGCAGCTTTTTTAGCCAAAGAATATTGATCAATTAATTCAAAAGCTCCAGAAACAACTTTATATCTTTCGTTTTCGGCTCCAGCTTGACTTATGTTCTTTATCGACAAAGAGGAAGTGCCATAAAAACTTAACTGTCCTTGAACAGATACAGAGACAGTAGGGGAATCTTTACTGCAGCTAACGTTAGCGGTATGAGTATGCAAGACTCTAGATAGATTATCTGTACCAGTAACTAAATCTAAATTTTCAGTGTTTTCGAAACCAAAAGAAAATTCCAATCTATTGTCTCCTGTGTCTAGCTTATACTCGTAGGTACTAGGCCCGTCAGAAACAAATGTGTATTTTAAATTTTCGTAAGCCGACAAAGAACTAGCTATTGCGTCTAATGCCGTATTAGTAGCCATCTCAGGAGAGAAGTCCCCCGTAGTTAGCATTGTTGAACTACCAACATTAGCATCCATTGCTCCTTTTACGCTTCCTTTAACAGAAACTGAAAGTTCAGAATTTCTATCGTAAGAGATATCAGTTGAAACATCCACTACTCCGTTGCTAGAAAGAGGTTGATCAGAGGCTGAGTACATGTAGACTTCTGTAACAGAATATGTATCTGTTTTCCGATCTACCTTCTCATTTCGAGAGGATAAAAATCCATTACTACCTCCATTAAAAAAACCAACATATTCAAATCCTTCCGTTAATTTGCTGTTTACAAAAGAACGAGCGTTAGTAAGTGGGTCGGATGAATCTACCTTTAAACCTTTCGCAGATACATTATGAGTAGCTTGAATTATTTTATTATCCTGTTCTAAATAACTCCAATTATCAACGGGAGATGCAATCTTATAATATTCAGAAAAGGTTTCGTTTTCGAATGTCTTAAATGAAACACTGTACGGTAATACTGTAGACAGATCACTATTTGAGAAATCTATACTTTCAACCAAACATTCTGAGAATACGCGAGTATCGCTTCCTAAGGTGACAGTTAAATTCTGATATTCGTTTAAAAATCCGCTAACCATCTGCATTTTCTGCAAATGTAATCCACTTAAAGAATCTCCTGTAATTGTACCTATTACATCTATATTGATAGCCTTGTGGTCGTACTTACCACCAAACACTATTAACTCATCACTTTCTGCAATAGCGGGAAGAGGACTAGGGAAATTGTAAGAATCATATTGTACAGAATCAGACATTTAATTAAGAGATTACAAAGCTTATTACACGATTTGTAGTCCCATTGGACAAATCTATTGTAGTTTGATCTCCCACTAAGTGATAAGAACTCTCTCCTAATTTAGCTTGCATTTCACTAGTTTTGCCTTTTAAGAACTCTTTCCCGTGGTAAATCCCATGACTTGGACTAGCTACAACAGAGGCAGTTACAGAAGCCTGACCCAAAGTATCTAGGTTTGATACAACCAGCTTTTCTCTTAAACTAGTTAAATCAAGAATCTTCTCTGATCTTTTAATCTTATTAGTTTTATTTAACGTAAGCTGATACTTTAAGATACCGTCGGGCAAATTAGAATTATTATAATCATCATTTGTAGTGAATACAATTGTTTCTTCTACAAAGCCTTGAGATCTTGAAATAGAAGAACTTCTAGAAGATTCAAATATAACTCCACTAGTTTCTGGGAATAAAACATTCACTTTTGATTTGTTTTGGAGTCTATAATATTTCCATAAATCCAATGTTTTTTTATACCTGTCTGACACATTCTTCCCAGAAGACTTATATCTTACAGTCAAACTGTACTCAAAAAAAGCTTCGGCTTTTTGCTTAGAACAAGAGAAAGAAATTTCATTGTCGCCAGATAAAGTAGGGTTAGTAGAAAAAGATATTGATATAGAGGCTTTCCTAGAATCTTTGGTAACGCCTTTTGATATACTATACGGTTTACCAAATGCAGCTTGTTCAGCGGAAATAACACTGTCTATGCAAGTACCGATAGCTCCTTCTATACATTTTTGATAATCATAATCAAGAGCTTTCAAGTCTATATCTATTCGTTTAGACAAATACCCAGCAGAATCTTGGGAAATAGTCGTAACTGTCTTCCTAGATACTTCGTTTTCATTATCAATAAAAGAAGAATCAAAATCTTCCGAAAGAGAAACTTCCAAATTAACTAAATCAATCTCTTCTCTTAGTTTACCTGCGAATCCTTTTGTAATTTTTGCGTTTTCAGAAATCCCATCGGTGTAAAATCCAAAAGAAGGTCGGTTTAAATGATAAAAATTATTTAAAAATACTTGAGCGTTTTTTAGAAATTGGCCCCCAGCATCTTGAGCGTATTTTAAACTTACATTTCTAGTATAAGAATAATCAGACCCATTCCTAGAAAAATCATAGTCCTCGCTAAATGATTCAACCAAATGAGGACTAGGCATCCATTTAGCAAAAGTCTTGGAAGAATAACTATCTAACCTTTTGCGTTCTTCTATGGTTACAGAAGCAATTTCAGAACCCACTAAATTACTCTCTTGGAAGCTTAATGATTTAATTAATCCGTTAACAAACTCATCCCCACCTATTCGTGCGGTGATGTTTTGAGACTCATAAGCGGTTCTTATAGCAGCTCTTCCAGACAATAAGACCCCTCCACCAGCATCAAATTGGATATCTGAAATATTAATTTCATATGAAGCTTCTACAATAAATCCAAATAATTCATCTGAATCCAAGTACGAGTATTGGATTTTAACACTTGAAGATACAACGTTGTTAACAATCAGAGACATTTATCCTTTTGGTTTTAACGATTGAAGCTCACCCTCAAGAGTTGTAATTCTAGTTTTTAGTTTGTCTATAACTTCTATATTCATATCTGTAAGAACACTTATCTCACTTGTTGCCTTTGTAACTTTTGAAGCAATAGAGGTTACTGAACTTGTCGCTTTGGCAAAAGAACTAAGATTAGTGCTAGCAGTAGATAAGTTTGTGTTAAGATCCGCAATATTAGTAACCACACCATCGACATTAAAGTTATCATTTAACTTTTTAAATTTAGCTTTTACAGATTCAAGTTCTGTCTTTAAGACTGCAGCCTCTTCATCTAATGCTTTTTGTTTTGCTTTTCCTTCTGCATTAAACGTACCTTTTATTTCATCTCTAAGACCTTTATTGGCAATAGGTGTAAATTTATTTGTCATCGCTGCAGAGTCCATCTTATTAGGATCTAAGCCTCCTCGTCTCAAAATAATATCTTGTATTGCTTGACTTATTCCTTTTGCCGTAAAATCAGCTTGTAATTCAGCAGCCATTTGAGCTTTGCGTTCTGGATCTTTTTCAGCAGAGATACCTTTTGCTATTCCAACAGCCCGTGTTGCATCAAATCTACCACTGGTAAATGATGAAGCCAAACTAGAGAAAGAACCACGTACCATCTCCATCCTATTCCTCTCGCCTTCATCCTTAATCGCTTCTGCACGTTCGTTAATAGCATTCATTCTAACTTGCATGTTCGTTGCAGCAGCAACAATTTTAGCCTTAAATGAATCAGCGGCTTGTCGCGTCGCCTGAGCAGCTTTAATCTGCTCTTCAGATCCTACTACTAAATTAGATTCATCCAATTTAGCTTGTTGTAGTCCTGCTTGAGCACTCGAAACACCAAGGATGTCTGAGTTTGTGGATAACTGTCTTTGCAAACTTGCTGCTTGTGGACCCTTCATAGAACCAAGTAAAGTAGAGCCAGCTGTATTCATTACTTGTTGATTGAAGATATCGCTTTTGAATTTAGAAATTTTTTCTCCAGCGGCAAGTTGAACATCTTTTAGTTTTTTGGTAGTTGCATCTATAGATTTCTCCAGATCTTCTATATTCCGCCTAATAGACATCGCTTCGCCAACCTCTTTGTACACATTTACCAATTGACCGCTTGCGTCATCTAGCTCTTGTATACTTTCAGAAGTATTTAAGATTGTCTGGAGCCTTTTTATGACTTTAGCTCTATCTCCCATCCCCGCATCTTGTTGCTTTTGAGCTTCTAGAAAGATGTCATGACCACTAGAAAAACCAAATTCCTGTCTGGCTTTCCTTTCATTTCCTCGTTGCAGACCTCTCTTAGCCATTACTTCCTCAGTAGTCTCAAGAGCTTTTTCTGCTTGGTCTGCTGCTTTACTCTGCTCATACCAAGCCATTGCGATGTTACTAAGAGCGCCTATGGCTGCTCCTATACCTGCCCCAAGTGGCCCAAACATCGCTCCCATAGAAGCTGTCTGCGCTGCAGCAGAACCTGTGCTAGCGGCCAAGGCTCCATTTGCGTTCCCCGCTTCTTCCGCACTCGCTGCAAGAGAATCCAAACCAGCTGCAGCTCCAGATAGAGCCATTGACATTGCCATCATTTTAAAACCCGATCCTTCACTTTCCATGAATTCACTACTTTTTTTAAGTTCAGAACCAACTTTTATTCCTACCCTAGAATTTTTCACGCGATCCACCCCTGAGCTAACACGAGAGCTAACACGCTGCCCAAAGTCTGCTGTATAACGTCTCGCACGATGCCTTCTGGAATTAACATTGCTAGTCCCAGCAGCGTACCTAGGTATATGACCTGCAGCTTTACCCTTTTGCTGAAAAGCCCTCCTTTCCTCACGTTTACTAGGTTTTATCTTGTTCCTTTTTTCAGCTGCAGTTACGGGCGCACCAAGTATTTTATATATTTTTTCAGCGGCTCCTCCAGCAAGATTAGATGAATGTTTAGCCTCTATACCTACTGTTGAAGGGGGGATGTTAAATGGGTTTACTCCTCCCTTTAAATTTGTTAGAGAATTACCCCTAAAATCCATAAGAGACCCTGCAGCTCTATTTTGAAAATCTTTAAAATCATCATCGGACAGTAATGCTCCGACACCACTTTCAAAAACAGAACCTATAGAAGATTTAGCAGAACCCTTGTTTAAGGTTTTTTTAATATCTTTTGCCTTGGCTGGATCAGGTAGCTGTCCTCCTGAGATCATCTTTGCCATAGTTATAGAGTCGTTTGTAAATAAATCTGTATATTTACGCACCAAACTATTCCTATGTTTATTCATCCCCCCCTTTGCCTTAGAATTATTTAATCTATAGGTCGGGACGTTGACCTTGGCTACAGTGTTATCTCCAGACCCTTTCGTAGCAGAAATACCTCTAGAAGTTTGTGAAATAAAGAAATCTTGATCTGTCTTTGAACCAGACTCAGCTACTATCATTCCATACCTTTGATCAGCATTTAATTGTTGAATTTTACGGGGTCTACCCTTTGAATAACCAGCTGGGTTTCCAACTGGATAACCTCTAGCGTACAAAGGAACAACAGCAGAATCTCCGTTGGGAAAAGCCTTTTCTTGCTCAATCTCTTGATTATTCATTATAAAACGCTGACCGCCAATTGTACCTCTCCCATAATGAGCTTTCACATCGGGAGAAGCTCCCAACATCATAGCCGCAGCCTCTTCTTGCCTAAACCCTGCAGCAAACTTTTTCCCACCCTTCCCTGTGAATCCTTTACCAGCACCCCCGTATCCAGAAACACCTCTTCGGGCAGCTACATTAGCTATGTTTGTTAAAATTTGTTGTTGCTGTACCAATAATTGGTTCTCCGTTTTAATGGCACTAATTACGGCCTGTTCTTTTTGGGCTTGTGTGGCAGTCTTGCTATTTAATACGGCTCTTAATTTTGCATCTTTGCCAAGTAGATCTACTATACCGCCTTCAATGCTTTTTAATTTCTCGGCTTGAGACCCCATAGCCATAATAGACTTAAAACCTTCAGCAGCAAACTTAGTAACCATTCTAAATATATTAAAGAATGCTTTTGTTATTAAAATCAACCCTGGACCTGCTATAAATTTACCTACAACTTTAAAGAAACCTGATATAAATTTCCCGCCTATTGTATCAGCTTCTAATGCACCTCCTAAAACCTCAGAAGCTTTTGAGGCTACTGAGATAAGGTCTTCAAGCAAAGGGCCAAATGTAATAGAACCAACTTTTTCTGCAAAGTCAGTAACAGAAACAACTAGCAAATTAATTTGAGAAGCTAAGGACTTACTTAATTCAGCATTTCTTTCAAAAGCATCATTTCCAGCGTTTGCGGCTGCATCTGTAGCTTTGGCGAATATAGAAGTTTCAGAGGATAAATCTTTTAAAGCTGCGCTGACAACGTTGATTTGGAAAACTCCACCAGCTAGCTCTTTAATTGCGCTTGCCTTCGTAGGATCAGATATCTTCTCAAGAGCGTTAGAAAGGGCTTCTAGTTTTTTCACTCCACTTTGAGAAGCATCTATTTCTACTCCAAGTTCTTGTAATTGGTCAATTGTTTTCCCTCGGCTCAATCTCGTGAAGATAGATTTAAATGCGTTACCTATAACAGCTCCTCCTCGTGCTGTTTTTTGCTCTACCGCAGTGATTAATCCAAGTAATTCATTAAAACTAACTCCAGCATCTTCAGCAGTAGAACCCGCTCGGCTAAAGCCGTCTGCGAGGTCTTGAGCCGAAACAGCGAATCTAGTGTCAACAGCAACCAACCTATTGGTTACGTCAACTGCAGTCAAACCAGCAGATTGAAATCCATTTATAGCAGCGGTGAGGGCTTTAACAGACTGTTCCGCACCTAAGCCAGATACCCTTGTCAGAATCATAGCAGCTTCTAATCTTTTAGAAGTCTCAGCTGCATTCAAACCTTGACGGGCTAATTCACCCGCTCCAGCCGCAACCGTTTGAAAAGATTGTCCAGTAGATTTAGCGGCATTAAAAACTGCATCTCTAAATGCCCCAAAGTCTTTTGTACTAGCCCCAAGAATAGCATTAATCTTAATAAGCTCGTCTTGTACAGTTATGGTTGTACTAATAAGCCTTTTGAAAGCCGTACCAACTCCAGCAATAACTGCAGTAGTAGCTCCAAAAGCGAACACACGCGCTGTAGAGGCATCAAGAGACTTTTGGAATTCAGAGGCTTGGCCTGTAATTCTACCCAAAGCTTGTTGTACCTGCTTCGCAGAAGCATTGATACTAGCAGGGTTTAAGTTGAGGTTAGCGTTTAATTGTATAGGAGCAGCCATTAAAACTAATTACACCAATTAGCTCAAAAGGTCTTCTGCTTTAAGAGTTCCTCCTCTTTTAGCCATCTTAGATTTAATGTCTTCAATACCCTCAGTTGTATCTGAATCTGTTGTTTTTGGCTCGACATACTTTATTATTTTCAAAGGATCATCCTTTATATCATCTGGCATATCGACATTTTTAAGCTTATTTAATAAAGCAGAGGCGTAAGACAATAAGTGACGTTGCAAGGAAGTGATAGAAAAAGAATCCTTTTTTATTAAAGATAATGGGTCTCTATAGGACAAAGCAAACAAATCAAAGAAATAATTGCAGAATGCAGCTTTAATAATATTGACATCATTTGTTAAGATTTCCAACTTGTATTTCACATCTGCCATAGCTAGAAATATGTCGTTTTCAGAGGCTAGCTGCTTAAACTCTTTATCGTAGAATATTGATTCGTGAATTAATTTAGTATGTTTCTTTTGAGAGGCACAGTTTTCGGCACTATAATTTATTATATTGCTCCTCTTTAAATTCAATTCTTGCAGTTCTATATTTTGTTTCTCAACGGATTTTAAAAAAGCTTTTTTTTGCCTCTCGTCTGAGATCTTGGATGCAGCCTTCTCCGCTTTGTTTATAGTCCAAGTTAAACTAGAGATCTTATCGGAAGAAGCTTTATCCCAGAAGCCTTTTTTGATAGCGTCTTCTAAAAGCTGTTCCTCGGTTTTAAGTCCATTTAAACAAGCTTTCTCAAATTCATTTTTCTCATACTCTTCTAAAGCTAAATTATCCATAACCAAAAAATGCCGAAAATAAAGGCATTTGTCTTTAAGGTTCAGGATACTATATCCTCTTAAGATATCTAAGAGAACTAGATACTCAGAGTTTTCTTTTTCCATTACCCATCAGGGAAGATCTCTTTCATTTTTGCATCAATGCTTTTCTGATCATCTCCCATCTTACTGTACCAAATGTTTACAACCATAGCGAGCTTACTGAACGAAGCGTCAAATATAACTTTTTCTGTAACCAAAGATTTTTTCTGCATGTTTTCTATATCCTCGCAAAGATCTAGATAACAAGCCCTCTTTGCGTCATATCCATCCCCAACAAACAAAGGGAATATCTCTTTATCTCCATTTTCAGATTCCTGCTCGTAAAAAGAGAAGTTAAAGATAAACCACTCTAATATTCTCTGCTCTGCTTTAGCGTCAGCCGTTTGGTTAAACTGGTCCCTAAAAGAAGTCTCGAAATCTTGTACTATTTTTCTACTTGAGATAAACAACTCTTTAGCCTCAAGAAGTTTTTTTTGTTGATCCTCCTGCAAATCATCCTGACCTTCGTAAAATTCTATGATTTTAGCAGACTCTACATTGTCAAGTACTGCTTTGTTGGCCACCTCTTCGAGTAATTTAGAAGACTGGCCTCCAATATCACCAATTTTTTTATTGAGCATCGCCTTTGTTAGAAAGCCAGCGTTAATAAGCTCATTATATTTTTGACCATAAAAGAATTCTGCATCTTCCACATCTGCGAAAGAAGGCTTCATAAAAATGACCCTATTCTTAGACTTTGATTTAACCGTCTTTTTGCTTTCTACGGTCTCGCCTTTTTTGTTTTTACGTAAACTAGGTACGACTTTTTTGATTTCTCTTGTGACAGTAAAGGAATATAACTCTTTCAACTCTTTCATAAATTAGTAAGATACTGATATATTATCAGTTTTATCTTATGAAATTCAATTATTATATTTTAATAAGTCAATTTACAAGAAGAGTCTCCTTTGTTTGTGATCTCTAGAGATGACTGTCCTATTTTTTCAAACTCAACCCTTATCGGCTTATGTGTTAAAGTTGTATAGTTGTTTTTAATCAAAGATTCGTCTATGTAATAAGATACATGACAATCTTCATGGATGTGAGTTTCTATAGAGAAAGGTACATCGTGTCTATAGCCACCTACAAAGTCACCATCTTGATCGAAGATATAACCGCTTTGGCCAGTGAATAAAATACCAGAATACTCTAAGCCGTTAGCCGAATTGACCCCAGAACCAATTGCGACTTTAAATCCAGATTCTGTATGATCTATATTAAACTCTAAATTAATTACAGAGTTACTATACCCAGTGATATCTTGATAAACTAACATCAATACTATATTACACAAAAAAGCCCCATCTTTCGATGAGGCTTTTTGAAATGCAATCGTCAGATTTTCTATTAAGTCTGGGATAAAGGTTGATGAGCGTAGAAGTCCCCTGCGCTATCCCCTTTTGCAAGTAAAGCATTAACAGCTGTTCTTGTTGTACCAGCTTGACCACTCCAGAAAACACCTTCGTCGGTATTTGAGGCACCTCCGATTTGAGTACTAAATGTCAAATCTACAGTTTCGTTATCATCTAATCCTTGAGAGAATGACTGGTTATCTAAGTAACAATCTTTAAAATCGTAGTGTTGAGCGACGACACCATTATCTTTCTTAATCTGAATTTGAATATCGGTGGTTTTGTTGCCAGCAGTCCCTGTTAAAACATTTTCCAAGGCTCCCGCAGAGAAGTTTTTCAAAACAGCACTCATATTAAGAGTAACATTAATTGGGAATTCAAGAGGTTTTGCATATGCTCTTTCTTTTCCTAGGCATTCGATATTCCCGCGAGACAATGGAAGCTCAACAGAGCAGCTCTGTACGCAGACATCTCCAAGGTGAGTTCCTCCAACAAGATGTGCGTTATGAGAGTTCGCGTCGATCTTGGAAATATCATTATTTTTAAATGTTACATGCACATCGTCAGGTCTTAGCACAAGAATGTCTTCACTTTTTCCAGTAACAGGAGCAGTGAGCGTAATCATACCTTGATCTGCTCGATTGCCATCTTCGTTAATCGCTGGATTTCTTAGTCCAGCATGAGACCCAGTCCAAAAGACTATGTTTGAAGCTTCCATTTCAACATCTGCTCTTGGTATTTCTCCGACTGCAAAATTAGCTGTATAATTTGTTAAAACGCAGTTTCCGAAGCCAATGACATCATGAGATGCACCTTGAGCATTAAAAGCTGTTGCATTAAATGCATCTTCCCCTTCTTTCGCGGTTAAAACATAAAGGTTTTTCTCCCTGTAATCAGGGTCTTCTGCTGTAATTCCAGAAACGATTGAACCTTGCAAGGCGCTAGCTGCAAGGTTACCATTATTAGCACTGTATAATCCGAGTAGTATTTCGTTCTTTCCATCTCCTAGGTAGTATCCCAAAGAGACACTTGGGGCAATATCAGACATAGTCTGAACTCCGATACGAGACAATTGACCGAATTCGCGGATATCTTGTCTACTACCTGCCAAATCAACATCGAAAGACAATGTGTCAATTCTATTGAGTTGTTGGGGGTTTAATTGCTCAGTGGCTGCACTACCACCGTAGATTCCAGTTGTCGAAGCATAAACTGCTTTGTTTTGAGATATAATTCTTGTTCTTGAGGCCATATTCTATAGAAAGGTTTCTTCTTATTACACGATTTTACAAACGAGGGAACCTGTAAGTAGACAAATCGAAGTCAATGAACCCAATAGAAAAGTTTCTATTTAATTCTTCACGAATACTTTCGGAGACCACTTTTGATACAGAAACCTTATCTATATGAGAAGTCATTGGATTAGTTTGGCTAGCCTTTAAGGTATCATATTTATAAGGGAAATTTTTGATAGAATAAGAGTACCCGTACGGGAATTCTTCGTATGGAATATGAGTGATTTGCTCTCTAGCTGTGTCTCTCAATCTAGATATTACTGAATCCAAAATATAAGAATCTTTCGTGAGAACCATAACCCTAACTCTTGTCTCTGTATTCTCTTCTCCTCCAAAAGCAAATTCTTCATTAGAAGACGAAGCTAAAGAAACAAAACACGCAGGTAAGAAATAGGCGGTTTCGTCTAATAATTTTTCTTTTTTGTATAAGTAGGGATCTGTATCCGTCCCATCCTCAATGAAGTCAGAATGCATTATGAAATCAGCCTCATTATCGTGCGCGATATATGTGTTAACTTCTTTAACTGTAGAAAGCCCTGAAACTATCAACCCAGTCCCAGAAGCCTTTGGAAACAAAATACGACCATTTTGATAGTCTATGTGAATACCGCCATTACCAGAGGCATTGCCAGTTATAAAACTATCTCCGACATAAAATCCCGAGTTTAATGTGTCTACATTTGACTCAGCAACTAATTGTCTAAATTGACCCTGATAAGCCACCATGTCAGATGAAACATCATTGAAATCTACGTATTTAAAAGAATTTTTGACTCCCGTAGAGTAAGCTTTTGTATCATCTCTGAGCAATCGATTCTCCAACCAGAGATAAAAACTGGATAAAACATTCTGGTCAAATTGAGCTTTCATTTGTCTAATCTTTGTAAACTCTTTTTCAGTCCATTAAATAAAGCCGAAATATAAGGAGTCTCCTTAAATGTTACACTCTTTTTACTATTTTTAATCTGGATACCTGTCCCAGAATTAGAACGACCAAATCCAGCAGAGCTATAAAGATAACTACCTAAGTTGCTTATACCTTTCTCTATACCTTCCGCCCAACTAGAGCCAGAAGCCCAAGGTAAGGGAGTGATTGCAAAAACTTCTTCTTTTGTGGGTACAAAAACCGTAACTTTAAATCTACCACTGGAAACAGCTCTAACTTTAAATCTCATTTTCTCAGAGAGTAATGCCTGTATTACATCGGTGGGATTTGCTCCAGAATCAAAACCTATAAAGGAAAACAGGTTACCATATCCATTTAATGATCCACTTATGTTTGGAGCGTTGGGACCACTCTGCAATTCACGAGTGACCGCATGAGAGCTGAAATCTCTTACCAGTTTCTTTTGAGCCTCTTCTATCTTGGGGGCTAATTCTTTACGAAGTTCCATCGTAGTAGCCCTTGAATTTTTAAAGGTGATATCCTTGAGTAATTGAGCGCGATTAATCTCAACCACAAATTTTGTAGCAGATAAAAAGGGCTTAGGCATCAGTTCTCTCGTTTTAGATATAACATAAAGAATGTCGCCGAAAATGGACCAACACTCTTAGCGTCGGAGTCAACCACGTACAAGATATCATCAACCTCTATCCTAGAACAAATCTTGATTTTTTCGTAAGCGTTTTCATCAACTTTTATCCTAACTCTTCCATCGGAAGACTTCAAGTTGAGTTGACCATTCCCGTCCAAAACATTCTCTCCTTGGTCATTTTCATGGAAAATCCTAGCTTTAAATGTAAACTTGGTTAAAACGGTTTTACCACTTACTTGAGAAGTATCCTTAGACTTTCCGTACAAAGGATTATAACTTGTTACAGAAGGTCTAGTGGTTATTCGTTTTTCAACAAAAACATGGATATCTCTAGCAAAAGTATCGTGAACATTAGTAAAAACGTTCTGCAAAGTTTTCTTTTGGGCTGATGTAAGTAAAGATGCCATTAGAATCCTCTGTAGTAACTTCTAGAGCTGTATCCATCATAAGAGTCAATAGGACCAGCCCCGTCAAGACCAGCGACTTGTGATGGGCTTGACTTGTAAACATTGTACTTTCCGACAAGATCGTTAAGTTTTTTCTCAGTAGATTCTTTTAAATCAAAAAGCGTTTTAGCAACTGAGTTTTTATTCTGTCTCTGAATAGTAGTATCACCTTCTTTTAAGGTTAGCCAATCATCTTCGGCATTGTAGACAAAACCTCTTAGAGCGTCTCTAGATGCCTTTTCATAATAATGGATCTCATACATAGTAGAATAAATATTTTCTTCTACTGGAAGGAGTCCAGAACCAACTTCTATCTCAATAGCTCCAGTAGAGTTTATATAAAACTCTTCATTTAATAAACCATTAAGCTCTCCTATATTAGCATCTAGCCAACCAGACACGTAAGAGACAGGAAATCTCTGTCTATCTTCAGAGAATTCATAGTTAACAATATCTGTCGCAAGTCTACCAAGATCATTCATAGATTAGTCTTTGAATAACCTTACAACAGAATCATAATCTGGGGAACTTTTATCAATGATAGGTTTAGCTTGGCCTTGTACTGTAACATTATGTTTTCTCGCATATAGATCAAAGGCGGTAGAAAGAGCTTTTTTCATTTGATTTACATAAGGAGGGGGATTAAGACCTACGTTTTGACACATATTGCTAATATCAGAAACCGACATAGAAGATAAATTCTGTTCAAAGATATCTTTATCTAATGTCTTAAATGGGTTCATCTGTTCAATTCCCAAAAGATCTTCAAGTTCTTTTACTTGTTTAATCTGTTCTTCTTTATCGTCCCGCTGCTTTCCATCAGCAACTGTAAACTCCTCCATAGAAGCTTTTTGCTTTTCTGTTTCGTTCGCAGGTTCTTCTTTAGCTACAACGATTTCGACCTCTTCTGAATTATTTTCGTCAGTTTCCATATCTTATTATTATAATATTACACTAAAAAGTCAAAAAAAAGAGCCGCCCCTTTCGGAGCGACTCTTAAATTTACAGGAAACTGTATTAGACAACGATTCCGCAAAGAGCGCGATCATCAATACAGACGCGACCCTCTTCAACTTTACCGTAGTATCCAATCTTGTTCTGACGTACAGAGAACTGGTCATCAACGAGAACGTTGAGTTCGCCAGTAGATCCTTCGTCGAGGACAACAGGACGAAGAAGAACATCACGAGAACGATCAACACCGATAACGACTTCATCGTCAGCGAGAGCGAAGGTTCCTGAGTTTCCTCCTCCAATAACAGTTGCGCCTTCAGAAGCAACAACAGCACCAAAGATCTTGTTGAAACGCTGACCAATTCCCATTTCGAGAACTTCGATGATATTGATACCATAGAAGCTAGGAAGCCCAGCACCGCTGTAGAGTTGCTCGCGAAGAGTCTCAGGAGCAGCGAGTCCAGAAGCAGCTCCAGTAGGAGTGGTTCCGTTAGCCCCAGCAGTGTTGATTGGGTTATAAGCCATACCACGAAGCTTCTCAACCATTTCTGGTGAAGCGAGAAGATCGGTTACCCCAACCTTAGATCCACCAACAGGAGTACCGCTAGCCCATGAGCTGTTAATACGCTTAGACTTGGTGATAAGTCGGTTGAAGTCGTCAAGGACCATTGTGCTTGCAGAAGCAGAGCCAATAAGATGTCCACCAGCAGCGCCAGTCGAATTTCCTTTTACGAGAGCAGTGGCCAACACATTGAATGCGGTACGCTCTTGCTTAAGCATAACTTCCTGAGCCATGCGAGTAAAGGTTTTGGAAACAACGTCAACGCGAGCCTTCTTAGCATACTTACGGTCGAAAGCAAGTGCGCTATCGAGGGTGTAAGTGCTAAACTTAAGCTCATTGTGAGCAGGGAAGACTTGGCTATAAGGAAGACCACCAGCAACTTGCTGAGAGTAAACGTTAATATAGTCTTCTTCCGTGATGTCGTGGAAGAGATCCAAAGGAAGGGATGGATTGTCATCAGCTTGATAAGTCAAGGTGGTGAAAAGATTCCCTACAGTAACTGCATTGTTGATAACTTCAGTGACCACTGGTCCAAGAAGTTCTGCAACAGCTGCCTGTGCTTCGAAAGCCTCTTCACGATTATTTGAACCCATAGCGCGAACTAGGGCTAACTGATCTTCAGTTCTTTTAATAGTAATTTTCATAATCTGTGAGTAAAATTAGAAGTTAAGTTTTGCGATTGCATATCCACCAGCATGAGTATCAGCAGATCCTTCACGCTTTCCAGTAGCAAGAACCTGACCAACAACACTACCATTACCATTAATAGCAAGGGTGCCGCCAGCAGAAACCTTCAACTCAGCGAGAGGAGCAGGAACAACAGAGCCTGAGAAGGCGCTAGCCATGAGGGTGAAAATACCCTTGGTTGCAACAGGGATCGTCTCTCCAGAGACAACGCACTGAAGCTCCTCTTTCTTCTGAGGGTAGAAACGAAGCTTCTCTCCATTCTCATCAGTCTCGCGAACATCGCGAAGAGTAATTCCAAGAGCAACATCTCCGTCTCCAGCTTTTTGAACCTTGAGGGGATTTACGATTTCAGGAGAGTAAGCATTACCTTGTACATTAAGGTAGTTGTCTCCAGCTTGCCCGTGGGCAAAATCAGCGTTAAGACCATCAGTGGTATTCTTAACCTTCACAACAGTACCAGCACCAATGGAGGTACTAGCATCTTCCAGAGCGAACATATTGACAACATCGTTGTCGCTATATTGGCGGAAGGGGAGCATATTTGTAATTTCGCTAGCCATAATAATATAATTAAGTTAGATTTTTTTGTTTATTTTGTAACTTCTACAGAGAAGTTTTCTTTTAGTTTATTGATCAAAGAAATTGGTTCTGCAGCTTCCCCATTATTATTTGGGAGAGATGCTTCGGTGGTCTCTTCGACTTCAAGTTCTTCCTCTTCAGAGGCTTCTGAAACCTCTGGCTCTGGAGAAGTAGCCTCTTGTACCTTAGAAGCAATAGCTTCCTCGATACGAGAATTAATCTCTTCCTCCTTAGCGGCAATAGCCTCTTTAGCTTTGTGAGCAAAGAGAACTGTGAGTTTACCCTTGAATGTCTCAAAAGCTTCGTCAGAAGCTTCTACGACCTTTAATTCCGCGACAACATACTCAAGCTCCTCTTTAGAGAAGTCATAAGTGTCATCTAGGAAAGTCATTCTGGAATTGAAAAGTTCAACAGCAGCCTGAGCTTCGACTTCCGACTTAAGAGCACTCAAGTCAGATTGAACGCTTTCAAAAGAAGCTTTCATCTCAGCAAGGTCTTGTTCGGCTTTTTCACGAGCTTCTGCTTCAAGTTGAACCTTTGATTTCCATGTCTCGGAATGCTCGGAAAGAGCATCACGCATAATCTCACCAACAGAGCTGGCTTGATCGTCCTTCTTGACTACAGAGGCAACGTTTTCTGCTACCTTGGTCATTAACTGTTCGAATTGTTCAGTATCCATATCAAATATATCGAATTTATTGGTTTTTACATTGTTTTCCGCATTGAGGGAAATTTTTTCTGATTTTTTAATATCAGTAATTTCATTTTTATCTTCCATAAGATAAACACCTTTAACCCTAGCGGCAGGGTTATAGGTTAAAGCTGCACCTAAAGGATAGGTCTCTCCATGTATCAAACGATGTACTGGAGTCCCATTTTCATCCTTGCCTTTACCACCGAATCCTTTAACATATTGTTTAAGTTCTTCTGCGTCTTTTCCTTCGGCTACTTGGCATTCGTCTAGTCTATCAGACCCATAGACGACCTTGTAATTTTTAAAAGCTAACTCCCAACTGGTAGATACGCTTTGATATTCGGAAGATTCTTCTTTAGAAGCTTCTTCAATAGCTTTAGCAAGATCTGGGAAAATATTCCTATAGATTAATCCTGCGGCATTAATATAGTAAGGTTTTGTTTTGTCGGCATATGAAGTAACATCATAGTCTTTAAAATCAAACTCCTCCTCTGAGAAAGAAGCGTTTATGATATGCCCTACAATTTTTTGTTTCTTATGCTCTATATTTATAGGCTTATTTATAAACCTCTTTACTGCGTCAACAGCTGTAGTAGAATCAATCCCATCACCGTTCTTATTAAACTCATTGACAACAGCTAGATTAAAAACTACAGGTAGTACGTCTATATTATCAGACGGATCAAAATCTTCTGGAATAAGAGATTTGGCAGCTTCCGCGATAGAGCCTTCAGAGACTCCAAACTTATCGAAGTCTTCTTTATGCAGAGCTTTGATATTACAATCAAAGTTGCTCAAAAGGTAATCTTTTAATTCCATATTTATTTTATACACTTAAAAATTGGTTGAGTGATATAAAATTGCAGCAGACATGTCATCAAGTTGATGTTTACACCCTAAATCAAGTATATCTTTATCTATATGAAGATCAGAAAGATTCTCTATATTATCCACAACACTTGATAATGCCTGTTCCCATTCGCCTTCTTTTTTGGAAACTATAATTGCTTCACAAGCTTGAGACACAAGATCTTTTCTTTGCTCATCTAGTTCGTCTATACCATATTTGAGAGCAAAGTCTCTATATGCTTTTAACTCAAATTCACTAACTTTTTGAGTAGCTTTAATGATATGTTTCTTCGAAAAGCTTGAATTAGATACTCCAATTGGTCTACCTCCAGATGGAGCTATAGGAGCAGCCTTTTCTTTTACTTCAGGTTCCGAACCGCCATCTTTTTCTTCTTGATATAGATTAACGCTATTAACAAGAGGCATGTAGTAACCCTCTTCTCTTTTTTGTTTGAACTCTTCTTGAGCTTTGTCCATTTCTACAGATTTTGGGAAAACACCTGTATGTACAACCTTCATTCCTTGCTCTGGGGTTATAACTCCAAGCTCCATCATTCTGGTGGCAAGTTTTGTCATATCAGAATTATCCAATGTATCTGTTTTAACCAGCTTTGCTTCAGGCCAAGATCTCATACCAATAGACTTACAGATTCTACGGATTTCTGGCTGTAGAAATTCTTTTATAAATAAATCGCGAGATTCCTCTAAACGTTGAATAAAGATCTTCATCTTTAATTGGCCGTCAGCATACTTATTGTCTCCAATAAGTACATTTTGCAATCCCTCTTGGATGTCTCTATTTAGAACTTCATACTTCTCAGGCCCAACAACTTTTCGCAAGTCAGGTATAACAAAGTCTGCTTTAGTTGTATAATCTGAAACAAGCACTCGACCAACACTTTGGTTCTTAAAGATGTTTTGCATTGCGGCTAAAGCCTTGTGATTTACCCCACCTTTATCTGGCTCTGCACCCATAGTGACTAAAAGTACAACATTTTCAATTGATCGAGAAATCGCTTGATCTATCTTTTTTAACTCTAATTTCTTATTAATGTCGTCTAACACTGTGAATCCATAAGGAATTGATAAAGGCTCATAGTCTTGTTTTTTAGCGAACACCACATGCAACAAATCAGATGCTAATCTTATGTACAGTCTTTCAGAGGTCGAAGCTTGATTGTTTTTAATCCTAATTTGGACATCTTCTGGCAGAGAATTGTACATCTCTTTCTCATGATCTGTTTTAGGATTCTTTAATCTAGAAATTTCATAAGGAGTAAGTACTTTAAAATATTGAAAATCATTAAAAGAAATAGAACCCTTAGTAGCAACATCGGTTGGA
>Ga0206682_10000713_pt1 | contig 34960 bp, 35 predicted proteins | sample M240m12015metaG_FD_155444 | JGI IMG/M metagenome (GOLD analysis project Ga0206682, IMG submission 155444) | Ammonia-oxidizing marine archaeal communities from Monterey Bay, California, United States - M2 40m 12015 | ecosystem: Environmental > Aquatic > Marine > Intertidal zone | place: USA...
TTTATTCGGTTCGTTCGGTAAGGTAGATTTTAGAAAGGGATAAGGTTATGAAACTAGTATATGAAACGCAAATCGTAATAGAGAATAAATGTAAAGGTGGCAACATCTTTGTGTTCGATGTCTCTATCGAGGAAGCACAATCTAAAGACTACTCTCGTTTCTATAACGAGATGAACTTGCCAGACGGTAAAGAGTATTGGGAATGTATTCGTGCCGAGTACCTCGTAGACGACTGCGACTGGGGAGAATGGTTAGAGGATTGCCCATCATACCTACAGAAGGGAATAATTTATGGGTAAAAAAGTTGACTTATTTTGAAAATAAGTGTTGACTTTTTGGTAAAAGTATAGTAGAGTAGAGTATAGGAAAGGAAAAACTATGTCACTAAAACTAAAATATCGAAATTATCTTGGTGAGTTTCATCTAAGACAAAACCGTGGTGCAAGAAGAACACGTGATACTGAAAAAAGAAAGACTTATCGTGCTGAATGGGCATACACCAGAAACATGGGTGGTAAAGATATGTTCGAATCTATTGAAGAAGCAGAGAAGTTTGCTAAAAGAATATACAAGTCTAAGACTTGGAATAAACTTTGGGAAGAAAACTTTAGGAGTTGGCAAACTGAAAATGTAGGAACTAGAAAACCTATCATACTTGCGGCAAAAAGAGAGTCAAAAAGACTTGGTGGACATACAGATGGTCATAGGGTTACTCTTTATAAGAGTGGTCTTTGTAAGTATACTCTACTTCATGAACTTGCGCATTGCCTTGGTCATATGCATCATGGTCGGTCATTCCGTAAAACAGTCCTTGCTTTGGTAGGAACCTTTCTAGGTGCAGACCATAAGAAAGAACTGAAGAGATGTTTCAAAGAACAAGGTCTCAAGTATGGAGACGCAAGGAAACCAAAGACCTTTGAACAATGGCAAAAGTCTTATACACACATGATGTTGTTGAGACATAGACAAAGGCAAGCAAAATGAGTAGAGAACTATATATGGAAAGAATCAAGAATGCCTATGAAGCATCGTATCGATGTGAAGGGGGTTCTTGGGGTCGCGGATATTGGAACAGTGTAGTTGAACAACTTCACAGGAACTATTGGCGAGGAATAGAAAAATCTAAAAATGATTTACACAGGTAAGAAGGTATGAATATATTTCACGTAGATACAGACCCAAAGATTTGTGCTGAACAGATGTGCGACAAGCACGTAGTTAAGATGGTAATTGAGACTGCTCAGTTACTATCAACTACACACCGCGTAATAGATGGTAAAGAGTATAAGGGTAAGACAAAGTCTAATCGTAATATCAAACGTTGGTTACACCCTGACTCAGAGATGGAAACAAAACTTTACAAAGCATGTCACGTCAATCATCCCTCTACTATTTGGACAAGAGAAACATCATCAAACTATGAATGGTTGTATACACACTTCGTTGCGTTATGTGATGAGTACACTCATAGGTATGGTAAGGTACATATGACTGACACTAAGTTACGCAATACATTATCTAAGACACCTCGTAATCTTTTACAGGGTGGGGTGACTGAGTTTAAACAATGTATGCCTGACTACTGTAAACGTAAAGACCCCATTGAGGCATATCGCGTTTACTATATCAATGAAAAGAAAGATTTCGCTAGATGGACGAAAAGAAATATTCCATCTTGGTATATTAGTGCTTGACTTTTTGGTTAAAGTATAGTACAATATAAAAATAACAATAAAACACAGAAAGGTTAATATGAGTTATTACACAAATGAAAAGAAAAGACGTCGTGAAAATAAAAAGGTTGTTGAGGATATGTTCTCCGGCAACTACGACAAAGACTTCCGTAGAGGCATTTCATGGGGAAGTGACCGTAAATATGCAGACCAACTCGTTGGTGACGTCTGCCGTAATACAAGAGCATACGAAAATGACTGGAATTAATATGACATACGAAGAAATAGTAAACACACTCCGAGAGGGTGTAGTAAAGTTATCCTTTACGAAAGTGAAGGATGGTGGCGTTCGTGATATGACCGCAACCTTGAAATCGGATTTGATACCCGAAGACAAGATGCCTAAAACAGACGCGAACGAGAAACTTCAGAAGAACCAAACTGCGGTACGAGTATTTGATACTGACCTCAATGACTGGAGAAGTTTCCGCGTTGATAGTTTACTAACCTTCAATCGCGCCACCGCATAATATGGCAAAGAAGAAACGTAAACTCACTGAGGAGCAACGTCTTGCTGCGAGTGAACGTCTTGCGAAAGCACGACTCGCTCGTGGGCATGATGGCAGTCTTTCTATTCATGAGGATATAAGAAACTTACCTGAAGACCATGGGTTACATTGGAAGAAAGTGAAGAGTTGGATAAAGAACTGCGAACTTGATATCAAAACAAAAGAAATGCGTCTGAAGAGAGATTCACATAAGTGGAAAGAAAGAAACGAGTATACCTCCCTTCAAGTTTATATTGCTAATATGAAAACGTATCTGAGAACAGGTCTTTGGTTAGATATGTTCTATGGTTCCGAAAAGCAATATAAGATAAAATGGTTAGTAACTAAAAAAGGTTATCATGATAACGGTGAAGTCAAACGAATAACAGGTTACTGGTATGATGATGGTGGTGTCTGGAATGGCACAGGTTTTGAAGAAGAAGGAGAAGAAGTTGAAAGTTGATTTCGTACAAGGTGGGGCAGATAGTCCTACTGATGAAAAGGAAGAAAGTAACTTCCTAAGTAAGAAAAGATTCAGTAAGATGGTAGAAGATAATGTAAGAAAAATGTCTATGTCTTATATGGATTCCGTAGTACATCTCTGTGAAGAGAATACAATTGAGATTGATGATGTTAAGAAATATCTTTCGTCATCTATAAAGGATAGGATAGAATCAGAAGCAATGAATCTAAACTTCCTTGAAAAGTCTCATAGACTTCCCGCAAAATAGGAGGAAAAAATGTTATAAATATACTTGACTTATTAGTCGCAATATACTATAATACAAATAATACAAAACACACAAAACATACAAGGAAAAATATATATGTCTTTTGCTAATTTAAAATCTAATCGTACTGACGTTTCTAAACTCGCTAACGCTGCCGCTGAAATGTCTAATACAAAAAAATCAACAAACAAATATGAAGATACACGGTTCTGGAAACCGACTGTAGATGAGTCTGGTAATGGTTATGCCGTTGTGAGATTTCTTCCTGCGGGGGAAGGTCAAGAGTTACCATGGGTAAGATACTTTGACCATTTCTTTAAGGGTAATACTGGTCAATGGTATGTAGAGAAATCACGTACTACATTGGGTGGTGAAGCAGACCCTGTGAGTGAATACAACTCACGACTTTGGAACTCTGGTATAGAGTCAGACAAAGAAATTGCTCGTTCTCAAAAGAGACGACTACATTATGTAACTAACATCATGGTACTGAGTGACCCATCTAATCCTTCTAACAATGGTAAAGTATTCCTTTACGACTTTGGTAAGAAAATATTTGATAAGGTTATGGATAAGATGCAACCCGAGTATCCGGATGAGACTCCTGTAAATCCATTTGATTTCTGGAGTGGTGCTGACTTCCAACTTAAGATACGTAACGTTGCGGGATATCGTAACTACGACAAGTCTGAGTTCAAGTCACCTTCTGCGTTGTTAGAAGGCGATGAAACTAAACTAGAAGCAACCTATAATACTATGCATGACATGAGTGAGTTTACTGACCCAACATCATACAAGTCTTATAATGATTTAAAAGCACGACTTGAAGTTGTGTTAGGTCAGGCGACTGGTTCAGGTTCTACTATGAAGAATGAATCATTACAACAAACTGCTGAGACCGTAGGGTCTAAGTCAGTTGAACCTCAAGTGATTCCGTCTGCTCCTCAACCGCAGGTAGCGATGGCATCTGAGGGAGATGATGATACATTATCCTACTTCGCGAAACTCGCGGCAGAGGATTAAAAGATGTCCGCCTTTACCATTGGTATCCCCGAATAATTAGGGAGGGGATTTCCCCTTAAACCCACGTAAAAAAGGCAGGGGAGACTTTCGGGTCTCCCTTTTTTTTATCCTAATCCCGCTAAACCCATAAGCATTGCGAATTCAGGAGGTGGTCCAGAATCCGATGCACCATCAAGAGCGCCAGAATATGAATTGTTAGTCACAGAAGTTTGACTGTTATCCACATTAGTCCCACCTTCAAGTCTTCTTGCTTGCTCTGCTTGTAATCTTTCTTGTTCTTCTAGTGCTGCCTTTTTTCGTTCTTCTTCTTCTTTTAATTTTCTTGCTCTATCTGCTTCTTTTTTCTCAAGTCTTGCTTTTTCTGCTTCTGCAACTTCTTTTGCTATTCTTGCATCGGTTTCTGTTTGAGTCTCTACACCAACAAGTTTCTGTGCACCCTCAAATGCAGAATCACCAAAATTCATAACTCCATTGAAAGCATCAAAAAATGCTTCTTTAGGACTTTTACCTCCAGGAGTTATAGCAAGGACACCAGCAAGACCACCTGCTGTTAATGCCATAGGAAATCTCATTATCTTTGTGGATATCTGTGCTAATTTTATAGCAAGGTTAGCGAGTCCTGGACCCATCCCTTGATCAAAGGCACTAGTTATGTTTGAGAAAAATCCTACTATTTTGTCACTAATCGCATTAAAGAAGTCTCCTATCATTGCCGTAACGGAGAATCCTTTCAAATACGCTGCAGCATTGTCAAATCCAAACTTTCCAAGAATCCATGCAGCGATACTTCTTAAAAGGTCAAGTGGATAACCTACAATCGCTTTAAATGCGCCACCGATACCTCCTAGCACACCACCTACTAATTTAGAAAATATACTTCCGTCTTCACCATATCGATTAAATCCTTGTATAGCACCCTTTACTGTTTCAAATATAGTAAATATAATTCTAAGTGGTGCAAATATTGCTCCAAACATTTTACCAATTACCCTAAATGGACCAAGCATTGTCTTAATTGAATTTTTAAATCCACTAATAAGTTTTGATAACTTTCCTGCGCCTGAAGGTTTAGGTGGACCCGCTGGTTTTTTAAATTTGTCAAACATTCCTACGAATTTTTGATAACCCCTCATTATGGCATTCATAGTGCCACTACCTTTTCTCATCTGTTGAAACTCTTTGGGACTCATTTGTTTCGCTAAATTACTTACTTCCTTACCATACACGTTTGGCATTTTTGCCATTTGTTTCTGAGATACACCCGCCCTTGCTAGTTTGTTCATTTTATTAAATGATTTAGTTGGTTTTGCCTTTTTAGATGCTTCTTTAAATTTATCTATACCAAAAATCTTTGAATTGAACTTATTGATTTTATCAATTGAACCTCTTAAAAGACCTAACGAAAACTTTACTGTAGCAAAACCGCCTTTACCAAAAATCATTTTACCTAGACCAAGACCACCAAGTCCTGCAAGAAAGAGAAGAGGCGCTTTTATCAAACTACTTAAGATTAAACCAAGAAATCCCAACATACCTTTTCGGTCTTTAGTCTCATCTTTTTCTTTAGGACTACTACCTTTACCTCCTTTATTTTCTTTAAGACCCTTTAATGAAGCAAGTAACTCTTTCCTTTCTTCTTCTTCATCTCCCTTTTTCGCATTAAGGTCATCGAAATATTTACTAACCAAAGAAAAAATACCTTGGAGTTGCAAGGTGTGAGTTTCACCCTGTATTACTTGAACCTGATTTGCCTTACTGAGCAATTCTAACTGCTTATTTGTAACTTGGAGTGACAGAGCAATTTGAGTTAGTCTCAGTGTATCAGAATCACTGTTTCCTAATGATTGTGTATCTAAAAATACGGGATTACCAGTTCCGTGGGTGTCATCAATTGCCATGTGTTTACCTTATGCGTTCGTCTGATTTCTTTTTTCCTGTTCTTCTGCCTCTTTTTCGAGATGTTGTTCTAATAACATTAAATAAACTTCTCTTTCCCACGGATGCATATTTTCAATATCATGTAACGAATATTTAAAATGCTGCATCAAAGCGAAATTAGTTTTAAAATGAGAAACTAAATTGTCATGCGAGAGGCATACTAAAAAAAATCTTGAAGACCCTCCAATGTTAATTTATTCTCATGTCCACACTTTTTACAGGTGAACTCTACTTTTTGTTTTAATGACGGAATAGTTCCAAGAAAATCTCCGAGTTTTTCGAACTGAAGTGATGTCATTGAGTTAATGAATTCATCCATTTCTTTTTGAGACCATTCTGTTATTCTTTCGTTGGGTGTAAGAATTGCTAATATGCAATGATTGATCAGACTTAAACCGTATTCTGATTCAGACATACCCTGAGAAAAGTTTGACATAAAAGCATTGTAAGAAGGATATCTTAATTCTATAGATATTTCTGGATTTATCTCTACAATATTACTAATGTCTTTAGGTGGTGTCGGAATATCTATACTGCTTAATTCTATAGTAACATCTGTTTTTCCGTCACAATCTTTTGCAGAACAAACTCCATTTAATGTAGAAGTTTCTCCGACTGACTTTGCCCTTATCATTGTAAATAGATACTCAACATCAAAAGAGGTGAGTGAATCAATATCGACATTGTCATATATACAAGCAACTACAGTATCGAGCATTGCTCTCATCGCTGTTTTTTCATCATTTGATTCATGCGCTTGTAAAAGTATTTTTTCTTCTTTCACTAGATATGGTCTGTATGTTACGACCTTCATGGTTGAAGGTATTTGTACCTCATATCTAACTGATTCATTTAACTTAGGTAGTGCCATAATATTATTTATTCTCCGTGTTTATAATATAATTTATTTATAATCTTTTTAAAAGATTTTTCTCATAACGCCGCCAAGAAGTGCCTCGCCAATCTGACTCCCTCTTCCTTTGTCATATTTTGTTACAGTTTTAAACTTCTTAAACGATAGTTGTACTTGTTGCTTAAGTAATATTTGTTCAGTTCCTCCCCCCATAGTAATCTCTGACATACTAAATGGAAAACAATCTGTAAGTTCAATCTCATATATTATATCATCTTTTGTGATAAAATTTAAATCGAACTGCCCTTGAGCAAAATCTAGTGGACCTAATCTAGGAAGTCTTGTCCTTATAGAACTTGGTATTTTACCAGCATTAAATAATTTCTTCTTTGTGATATCAAACGCAACACCCTTTCTTAGAACTTGGATTGTTACAGGTTTAACATAACTTTTATGAAACCTTAATGTTTTGTTTTGAGAATCATATGCTGTGCTTTGCCATGCTTCAAAATAATACCTTGCTCCAAAATCGTTTAGAAGCATAAACGAAAGATTAATATCCATATGTGAATCGCCATAAGCAACCCTGAATGTGTTATCCATCCCCATTTGAACTTCTCTTGTGGTAATTTGTCTGCTAGGTAAAGATATATCAGTACACAATATATCCATACCTCTATTTTCGCCGTTTATTGTAGGCAATTTAATTCTATATAAATTAGAGTCTGCTAGACCTCCACCTTTACCGATTTCTGATAAAATATCATCTATCCGTTGTGCCATTTTTTTAACCTATCATCTTTCTTGAGTCTGAGTATGCAGTAAGAGCATTTGGAATTTTCTTGAAACTTGCTACAGGAAGGAATGCTGCTATCTCCCAATCTGTGGCAGGAACCTGTGCAAAACTACTTTTAACATTTGATGTTAAATAATGTTTAAAACAAGGTTTATAGTATTTTAAATTTGCTGTTGATTTAAGAGTACTATATGTAATGTTAAATTTTGCGGTAGGTGAGTTTTTACTTGATGCAATATCCATTAACCCGTCTAGCATCTTTGCTCGTAACATAGGATTAATGTAGTGTAGGTTTAATCCATAGAAACCCTTTGGTGCAGGTCCAACTATAACAACCAAAGGGAAGGTGTCATAATACGGTAATGTATCTTTTGTCTTTGGGTCGTAAAAGAACATCTGCATCGTTCCGACTATATCCCCACCAGTAGGTAACTCTCCCATTAATGCGTTACGATTAATTCCTCGTAAATCTCTTGCACGTTGGCGAAACCATTTACGTGATTCTGCAGTACGAGGTGTTACTCCCGCTCGGAATGCTTCTTGTGATAGGGTATCGAATATCTTACTCATATAGTCTATTTATACTATTTTTTACGACGTTTGTAAGGTTTTATTGGTTTTAATGGTTTGGTTGACTTAGGTATAATAGACTTCAAGGGTTCGTTCTTCTCAGTCCATATCACAAACTCCCAACCTCTGTCCTTGGCATATTCTTCTGCTGCTTCCCACTTATTCACGTTCTTAATAAAAGTCAAACTCTCAGTAAGATATCTCTTTGTTTTCCTTGCACCCTTTGGAGGTCTAGTTTGTCCATCAGGTTTTATCTCTACAAGGAATGTCTTACCCTGTTTAGTTGAAAGTTTCAAGTCCATAAAGTATCGGTGATACTTCCTATCTACTTCATATAGATAAGGTATAACAACTTCTTCGGATGACCACTTGACTATATTGGGGTTATCGTCACACCATTTGAAGGCATGCCGTTCCCATAATGACCTATAGATAACCTTAGTTGGGTCACCTTCATACTTAGATGGATTTTTTACTGAATATCTTCCAGAATATGCCATAAAAACCTTATAAATAGACTTGACGAATATAAACTATTTAGTAGGAAACTAAGATGGCAGACGGAATATCAACTAACAATTCCACCACTACAGTGATAAGAAAAACTACCGCTAGTGGGGAAGGTGCTAAACATCCTGTTGATTTTATGTCAAATTATGTAAAAAACACTTTTCCTCAAAACCTCAAAGAAAATGGTAATAAAACCTACATAAAATTTGAGGTCATTAAAGAGAAACCTGTGACTTTGGGTAATATAGGTACTATTGTTTCACCTTTGCTTAAATCACTTACTGCAGGTCTGGAAAATCTCAGCGAGGTAGCAAAATCTGGAGATACACTTGCAGCAATGGGTAATCTTTTGAATGAGATGACAGAAACCCAATCAGCATCTACTGATGCGGTACTTGACCGAGACATTATATTACCTGTAATTCCAGGAGAATATGTAGACATATATATGCCCGCAGGAATAGATTTTAGTGGTGGTGTAGACTATAAAGGTGTAGATATAGGTCGTGCTGGTGCTATCGGTCTTTCTGCGTTACAAAATGGTACAAACCCTTTAACCGCAATGTTAAATTCAGGAGTGAGCACATTGGCGCGTGGATTAAAAGGTGCTGCTAATAGCGCATCAACAAACCTTGCAGTTAATCAAGTTTTACAAAACTTCAGTAGTGATGATTTTGATACAACAGTAATTAAAAAAGTAGCGAATGTTGCTTCTCAAGTTACAGTAAATCCAAATACAAGACAAACCTTTGAGGGTGTACAAACTCGTACATTTTCGTTTGCGTTTACTATGATTCCTACCTCAAAAAATGAGGCAAGGGCAATTAAAGATATTGTAAAATTTTTCCGCAAACAACTATATCCAGAGTCAATTGACGAAGCAGGAATTAGTATGGGGTATAAATTTCCAGAAAGATTTTATATACACATGATGTATGAAGGTAAAGAAATATTTCATAAAATAAAACCAGCATATTTAACTTCAGTAAATGTTAAATATAACAGTGGTAAGCAAGTATTCTTTAATGACCCAAAAGACGGTGAGGATGTTTCGCCTTATCAGACTGAATTAAGTTTATCGTTTACAGAATCTACTCGCTTAGTAAGACAAGACATAGAAGGTGATAAAGACCCAGATAACAAACTTAATAATAACAGGGGATTTTAAATGCCTACAAATTATTTTACAAATTTTCAATCAGTTCCGTATAGGTTTGGGGATAATGAAACCCCTGTCTTCACCAAGAAACTTTCTCAATATGTTTCTGTATTAGAACATACAAAGAATAGTGAAACCTTATATGAAAAATATACAATAATGGCAGGAGAAAGACCTGATACACTATCTTACAAACTTTATGGGACTGTAGATTACTATTGGACATTTTTTCTTGTAAACGAACACATTCGTGAATCTGGTTGGGCAATTCCTAGTTATGATTTGCTTGAAGAATCAAAAGTTAGATATCCTCATAGAACAGTAACCACTAATGGTGATATATCAAGTGATAATGGTTCATATGAATTATTTCCTGTTGGGGCAACAGTGACAGGTCAACAAAGTGGTACACAAGGAACAATAATACGTAAGATACCAGAGATGGGTCAAATAATAATAAATACTGGAGGCAGTGCATTCCTTCCAACTGAACAATTGTCTTTTTCAACTGTTGACGGAAATAAAGTAGTAAATCTTATATCAGAGTCTGCTCAGTATGATTCCGTTCATCATTATGAAGATGCTGATGGAGTACATCAAGATTTACCTTTATTTGATTTCGGTAATCCTGCTCAAGGGTTGACTCCCATATCATATCGCGAAAGACTTGAAAATAAAAACCTAGAACTACAACGAATTGTTATTATCAAACCAAGTTCTATTGGTCCAGTTGTCCGTGAATTTAAGTCTCTTATGAAACAAAGATTATAGAATATGTCTACTGCTTCTCAAACCCATCCTCAGTACAAAATAACTGAGGCGATAATGTATGCAGATAGATGGTCTGTACCAAACACACCACCTAAAGTTGAAGATGAAACGGACGAACAAACTATAATTGTCAGACCAGAGGGAAAAAAAGAAGTAGGAAAAGTTCCGCTGATTATAAACATAACTACATTGATTGCTGAAGTTCTTATATATGAATCTTTAGATAAACCTTTTTTAACAGGCAAAATTGTTGTAGTTGATAATAGAAATATGTTTAGTGGAATGGAATTTTCAGGAACAGAAAGAATACTGCTCAGTATTGGTACTGCAGATAAAGACCATGAAGAAATGATAGTAAAAAAGAGTTTTATAATGACTGGTATTGAAGCAACTAAAAAGAATAATAAGTCTTCCTCCACAAGTACTTTTGTATTTTCTATTATGGATGAAAATGGATTCATTGGTCGCAGTACAAAATTAAGAAAATCTTATAGTGGTAATCTAGAACATATCATAAGGAAAATTATTCGAAATGAATTTGGGCAAAAAATTGACGTAAGTCTTACGGGCGTTAAAAATGTAAAAGATATTGTAAGTGTTCAAGGGGGTATGAATATAATTGTTCCTAACCTAAATGTCATAGATACTATAACTTGGTTATGTAGTAGATTGACAACAAGGAATAGTTCTCCATATTATACTTTCGCTACATTAAATATTCCAGTGCTGAAAGCAAACGATGATTCAAACGATGTTCCGCCAGAAGAGTTAGCGAAATCTGTTATTAGAATTGGTAATCTAGAAACTATGCTAAGTCAGTCGCCTTTCAATAACAAACCTTATATTTTTTCTCCCACTACTGCGACGAAAAGTATAGGTAGAGGATTAGATAGTTACCTTACTATTAAAGAAATAGATATTCCTAAAAGTTCTGACACACTAAAAATGGTAGATATGGGAGCAGTCAGTAGTAACTACTCTAACACTAATATAGGTACAGGGGAAGTGGCGAAAATTGCTCATCTAGCAAGAACAAGCGTGTTTGGATTACAAAAGGATATGATTATAGGAAATACATCCGCAGTTCAAAACGTTGTAGACCAAGAATTTGCTATAGGACCAGAAAATAAATCTAAAAGCATTGACCTATATCCCTCTAGAAATTTTCATACAATATCGTCATCTGGAACTTACGGAGATTTGCAAAGTTATCACGATGAAAAACAAGAAAAAAATTTTAGACATAAGATTTCTTCTAAGGCAATGAAGGCACATTTAAATAAACATCCATTAACTATTGTAATTGAAGGTTCTACTTTTATGATTGGTAGAGCAACCGTAGGAAGGATTATAGATATAAGGATAAGAAGTAATGTTGCAGAGGTAGAAAGTGTTGAAGGCATGTATGATAATAGATATTCAGGAAAACACCTTATTTACGAACTTAAACATCAGTTTACAAGAAATGACCATAACATCACACTTAATCTTCGTAAACTAGATTCTCAGAGAGATTAGGAATTATGAGTCCCCATCCTATTTTATCAGAATACTATGGCGATAGCACAAGATGGTTTATTGCAACTGTTATAAACTCAACCCCACCTGCAGGGTATGAAGGAAGAGTAAAGATACGCATACACGGATTACACAGCGAGAATACACAAGATATTCCTGAAGACCATTTACCATGGGCGCAATGCGTTCTTCCAACTACCGAAGGTGGAGTATCAGGTATTGGTAAGATACCTCGCATATTACCTAGCGCATTAGTATTTGGTATGTTTATGGACGGTAAGAACTCACAAACCCCTATCGTGTTGGGTTCTATGCCCACAATAGAACGACCTTCTCAAGTACAGTTATCAACGAAGCAAAGTGTATTTGACCAAGATTCTCTTAACATAACTACATTTAATATAAAAAATGATTTACAAGATAAACTAGACGAAGAAACTAAGAAAAGAAGACAAGAGTTTACTATACAGTTCTTTTTAAACTCCGGTCTTACCTATAATCAAACACTTGGTATTACTGAAAATTTATTTCAAAGGGGAATGATATCCGGAGGAAAGGTAGAGGATGGACCATACGGAATTGCTGGGTGGACTGGTGTGAGATTAAGACACTTGAAAGAGTTTAGCGACTCTGGGACAGATTTTAGTGATCAACTCGAGTTTATTATGTGGGAGTTTAATGGAACTATGAGAGATTCATATATCCGTTTATTAGAAACAGACAGGTATGGAGGCGATGATGGTTCCTTTAAAGTTTTCGCTAAATACTATCTTAAGGAATCACTTTCTAGATTACGTGAGTTGAGACCTGTTAACACGTATAATGGCGCATAGTAGGAAATTGTAATGAGGTCAATAATTAATCAAGCGGCAATTAGAAAACTTTTAAAAGAAGGCAAGGCAAAACAAGTTCAGGATGCGCTCGAAAAGTCACAGATGGTTGAAAACCCTCCTGTTCCAATACCTAAATTTATTCCGTTTTCTGATGAAGATGTTAAAGGGACACCATTACAAGGTTTAGGTGTAGATGTTGGCGTCACAGTTGCAGAATATGACATAGAAAATATGCCCAAACCGACTTTAGATTTACAAGTTGCAATCGATAGAGATAGGGTGAACAATTCATCAATAATTGGAGCAAACAATAATGATGGAAAAGAGTTTGGGGGTTGGGTAAAAACATGTGGTAATACAGACGGTGAAGTTGGTGTCGCTACACTCACAGGAGATTTCGGAGTAAGGGGTGGCAGTAAACCAGACGCGACTGTAGTTTGTAGTGGTGCACCTATAGCAATAAAAGCAGCACAACTAAAGCATATCGATAATGCAAACAAAGCGAGAGAAGATGTCGCAAAACATTTAGATACTTTACCTCCTATACTTGGTGCTCCGGCGGCAGGATTTCTTGGTACTGTTCTTAAAATTGTAGGAATAGCAGGTTCTCTTGGTGCTATTTTTCCTGCAGTAACTCCCATGGGTGGCGTCATTGGTAAGATTAAAGAAATAAGAAACCATATTTTAGAAGCAACAGGTATTCAAGGAATTATTGATGGCGTAAAAGGTGCATATGAGGATATGGTTATCCAAGTAGATGGTGTTGTTGAAGATATTACCACTAGTGTCAACGAAACTTTTGATGAGATGATGGGTGGTCTTGAACAAACAGGGAAAGATGTCGCAAACCAAGTGTCTGATGGCGTTAATAATGCCATTAGTGAGGGTGCATTAAACGTATCACAATCAGTACAAATCTATGACCCCGCTGCAACAGCAGAAACGAGTCAAGCAATTCGAGACTTAAACCCACAAACAGTAATTCAAAATTTAGGTGGTGATAACCTACTTGTAAGTCCTTTTACTGGGAGAGTATTAAGCGCGGAAGCATCAGCAGAAATACTTTCATTTCGTACAACAGTGGTTCAGGGTGCACCACAAAGAGTTACTCTTGGTGGTCTTCTTCGTGAATTAGCAGAAGAGACACTAAATGTTCTTAAACTTGAGGTGAAACGCCTTACGACATTCAATATTCCAGACGATGCAGTTAATAATATAGTCAATGACATAGTTGAAGGTGGGGTTAAGAGAGCAAAAGCAGTTGCAAACATAACACTACTAGATAGCGGGATAACTCCCCTTTTAAATAAATTTGAAAATATATTAGATGAAGCAGATGGTATACTATCGGGAAATTTAACTGAAGAAGAGATATTAAATAAGATAAAAGAAGCAGGTGAAGCAGGAGGTGCAACTGCAGCACAGATAAAAGAAGTTCAAGATGCATATAGAAAGAAATTTCTTGAAGTAGAAAATAGTTCTGCATTTAATGATAATCTCGAAGAAATTTTTGAAGAGAGTAATGAGACGACAAGAAATACAATAGAACCAAAAATTAAAACAAAGTTCTCATACGTTGGTTCAGTAGAAGAACTAGAAAGAGAATTTTATCTAAGTGTTATGAGAAGCGCTAGACCTATTAAAGATGTCGTCATTCATGCAACCGACACATTTACGAATAAGAATATAGGTGCAGAAGAGATAGAAGATTCAAACAGTGATGGAGGAGAAATAGGTTATCATTATGTTATTCGAAGAGATGGAAGACTTCAACGCGGAAGGGCAGTTTCAGAGAAGGGAAATCATGCAGATTATGGGTTTGATGTAACTTCTATTGGTATTGTTATGGTTGGAGGCATTAACAGAGCAAGTACAGAAAGTCTTGAGTTTTCTAATTCAAGCGCATCATTCACACGTGCTCAATATGATACGTTAGAGCAATTTCTTAAAGTGTTTTATAATCACATTCCTGGAGGAAATGTTTTTGGTCATAACGAGTTGCATACACTTTTCTCAGATGAAGGTGGTGCTGACGAGGAAGATTACATGTTAGACCCTTATTTTGATGTAGCAGAATACATACTTTCTTTATTCGGAAAGGTAAACTCAGCACAACTAGAAAGTGCTGAATTCGATTCGAACGAAGAAAGTGTCGTAACAGGACATTTCCTTGTACAATCTGTTTCTGCGGAATCAAATACAAGTCTTAGTGTTACAAATATTACAACTATTGATGAGAATGGAGAAGTAGTACAAGAAGAAGAGTCCTTCCTCGATATAATATCAAGACAAGAAACAGAAATACCTAGAGCAAGAAGAACTCCAGCAGGAGATTTTTCTAGTAGATTAGCAAGAGAAGCAGAAGACGCAAGAATAGCAGAAGAAAATACAGAGAATTTACCTTTATTATCACAACCTCCAGTCGAAAATAGTCCAATTCCTGGGTCAGTAAAACATCCTGGAGCAGTTATACTTGATTGGTTCTCTAGATTAACACCTGCGTCTAAGGCGATAAGAAGATATAATCGAATTCAAAGACAAGCAGGAATCGATGCAGAAAACTTTGAAACGAACAGAAATAGTTCTGAGGATGTTCCAGTAGAAAATCTAATACCTGATATTGATGAGGTTGCTGATGAAGCAGCAGCAATAAATGAAAGACCACCTAAATCACAATATAAAGTGATTTATGCTGAACAAACAGGAACAGATGATGCACGAAGTGTTATAAAAAAGGGCGACTTGGTAGACCCAGCACTATTCAAAGATGAAGGTATGGCGATACCAAAGGATTTAACAATACTTGCCAACCTTATAGAATCAGATATAACTGTCAGTAGTGGGTTTCGTGACGAAGTTTATAACGCATTAATTGGAGGAGCAAAATATAGTCGTCATTTAAGAGGAATAGCAGTTGACATTCAAATTGATAAATTTGCTTCAAAGAATGGCGGGACTGGAAACAGTAAATTTGGAACAAATTACTATCACACTGCAGAGGCACATTCTGTAATATATCCTTTGGTAAAAAAGGCAGTAGAGGACTTAGGTTATGGGGGGGTTCACTTGTATGGTTATTTCATACATTTAGATAAAGGTCCACTTCAATGTGGACAAGGCGGAGGGGTTCTTCCTGGAAACCACGGAAATCGAGCACTTGGAGCGTTTATGAGAAGAAGAGGATTTACATCAACAAACCTAACTCAAAAAGACTCTTTATATGACGAAATGGGGAACTATTTGGGTCCAAAGACTACTCCTATTCCTAGACTAAAACCATAAAATAATAACGGGTAAATAATGACAACAGATAAAAATAGATTTGATAGTAGGGTACAAAACTTCGGTATTGGTAAAGAAATTACTGACGGTGTGCCTGCAGATGGAATGCAGAATGCTTCGGGCGATTATCCAAGAAGAGAATATAACTTCGGTTCTTCTATAAACAAAGCAGCAGTTGGTACTAAGGTAAACAAACTTTACACGGGTGGTGGTGAGATTGGTGTTCCTTTAGGAATCCCAAGACAAATGCCTTCTCAGTATCCATTCAACCAAGTTGATGAAACTCCAAGTGGACATGTAATTGAGATGGACGATACTCCAGGAGGAGAAAGAGTTCTTATTAAACATCGTAAAGGTTCTGGTGTAGAGTTACGTGCTGATGGTACGGTTGTAATATCTGCATTGAACAATAAGGTTGAGGTGACAGGGGGAGACCATACTGTGATTGTAGAAGGTCACGGAAATCTTGTATATAACGGAAACCTTAATCTCAAAGTAAGTGGTGATATGAACGTTGAGGTTGCAGGAGATTACAATCTTGACGTTTCAGGAAATAATAATACAAGAACTAAGGGTGCACAAAAACTTGAAGTTTCTGGACCATGTATAGAAAAATTCTTTGATACTAAAACAGAAAAAGTTCTTAAGACCAATACAAGAACCATGTTAGCAGATGACTTTAATTTTGTTAAGGGAGATAGGGTAGACGGAACAGAAGGAAACTATAAATCTACTTCTCATAAAGATTTCTTAATATCTTCTGAAACACAAATTGATATTGTCTCTAAAGATGTCAATATAACAGCACCAGTAGCACTGAATATAAAAGGAACCTCTGGTCTTATAGGTGGTAGTCATATAAGGTTTACTGGACAAACTTTCAGTGGAGGTTCTGAAGAAGAAAATAAACCAAAAACTACCTCTCCTTTTAATGCTGATGATTCAGATGGTTTTGGACTTTCTCAGTCTGATAGTTCTGATAACCCATCCGGATATAGAACTGCCATATTTCACGGAACATTTAAAGGTACTGCGGATAAAGCATTACATGCAAGTAAAGCGAATAGTTCTGTTCTTGCCCTTGCGGCAGCGAATGCGATAGGTGCTGTAGGTACAAGTGCAACAGCGGGTACATTAATTGCTGCTGCAAGTGCTATCTCTGGTATTATGGCAGTTAAAGATATGATGGCAAACTTTAGTCAAGAAGCAGAAGATGGTGGTCATATTCCATTAAACCCTAAAGAAGTTCGCGACCTCGCAAATAATTTAATACCAACTGATGGTCCATTAAGAAGAGACTTAGCACTCTCAAAACCTATACAGCATACAGCGGTGGATGCTGGAGACTTTATAAGGAATGAGACCAAAAGTCTTGATCACTATTTACAGACATTCCGGAGAAAACCTACAACGCAAGAAATAAGGTCAGCATTTAGGAATCCAGTAACAAGAAAAAATACTGCCCTTGGAGCAGTACTTATTAAGGAAGGAAAGTTACATCTAACATATTTAAATGTAGTTCCCCCAGCACTCACAGGAAGAAGTACTTCCCTTTCTAAAAAAGATAGGGAAAGATATGGATATACAGCAATAGGTAACTCATTAGATAATAGAGGAAAGAGATTTTAAAATGAAACGATTGATACCAGACCCGTTATACGACCCCAATAATTTATCACCTATAAGTTCTAGAACTAAACTTGCTCCTGGAATTACAATGGCAAAGTTTCTTGGAGCATATGGAGATAAAAATTCATTCAGATATATAACAAATGAATTAGGGCGAGTTCAAATAGCAAGAAATTTGACCCTACATGCAAGAGCAATGTCTTTAATAAATGGAAATACAGATAGATTTAATGATGTTCGACTTATTGTAAGCGAAGGACTCTACCATCGTGAAGTGCTAGATTTTATAAGCACAGAGATGGAATTAAAAGCAACTGGAAGACTTGTGTATTATCAAGTAATTGGAACTAATGGTTTGATTGATTTAGAACGTACTTATGATGTAGCAAAGTATTGGTTCGATCATATTGAATATGATGTTTTATATTTAGATTATGATCAATACAATCCGGATAAGAGTCTTACTGCACAAATTGGTTTAGAAATGCCTAGTGTTCCACCAAATTATGAAATTAAGTATAATCCTGGAGCAGGGTTCGGTGAGAAGACATCGGTTGCTACTTTCTTTAACGGACAACAACAAGCATCAGGAAGTTTAGTTGAAATAACTAATAATAATTTAACTGATGGAATAACAGTATCAGAACCGATAATACAACAATAATATTATTTTATTTAAAAAGTAATGTTAAAAACATATAAATAAGAATATGACAAGAAGAGCATTTGCAAAAGAAGACACAAATCTAGGAACTAATTCTGTTGAGATTAGTCGAACACGCAAGTATGTCGACATAGACTTAACCTTTTCAGCAAAACCAACAACAAAAGATATCTATAAAAAGAATGATGCTGCGGCAGTTAAGCAAGCAGTAAAAAATCTAATTATGACTAACCAATTAGAAAAACCTTTTAAACCTGACTTTGGCGGTAATATAAGAAGTGCTTTGTTTGAATTGGCAGATTATGGGGAAAACTTTATCCTCACACAAAGAATAGTATCAACAATTCAATCTAATGAACCTAGAGCAAAAGTAATGGATATCATCACTCTAACAACAGACGATTATAAAAATTCTGTTGATGTGACAATAATATTTAAAGTAAGAAATACATCTGAGGTGGTTCAGTTAACCACAAATCTCGCAAGGTTAAGATAAATGGCAACTACAATAAATTCAACAGCACTAGATATTAATAGTATAAAGAACAATCTAAAGGATTCTCTTAGAAACTCTGGTGAGTTCGAAGACTTTGATTTTGAAGCATCAGGAATATCGAGTATTCTTGACGTACTTGCCTACAACACACATTACAACGGTCTTACCGCAAACTTTGCGTTGAACGAATCATTCTTGAGTACGGCACAACTTAGAAGTTCAGTCTTATCTCTTGCAGAGGGTATAGGGTATGTTGCTGATTCCAGAACCTCATCACAAGCAACTATAAACTTATCTCTTGTTGTTAGTGGTAGTGGTGTGATTGCTCCACCCCTTATTCAAATAAACGAAAACTTTAAATTTAATACTACAGTTGATGATGAGAGTTATATATTTCAAACTCGTGAAGATATAAGCGCAGTGAATAATAATGGTAATTTTATTTTTTCAGATATATCCGGAGAAACAAATATAAAGATTATAGAGGGTCTGCAAAGAACAAAAACATTCATAGCATTGAAGGCATCTAATAATCCTATCTATGTTATTCCAGACAAAAATATGGATATGTCTACTGCAATAGTAAGGGTCTATGATTCAGCAACCTCATCAACATTCACTACATATTCTAATATAGTAAATGCTCAAACAATTAATGAAAACTCAACACTTTATATATTACGCGAAGCACCAAACGGAAACTTTGATTTATCTTTTGGTAATGGTGCCACACTCGGTAAAGCACCTAACGTTGGTGCAAAAGTAGAAGTAGAATATATCTCAACCAATGGTAGTGCCGCGAATACTGCAAACGTATTTGCAGCATCACAACAGGTATTCATAAATAATGTTGGATACACTCTTTCTGTATCAACAGTATCAAACGCTGTTGGTGGTAGTTCAAAAGAAGGTATAGAAAGTATTCGTAAGAATGCTCCATTCCAATACGCATCACAGAATAGAATGGTAACTGCTGCAGACTACTCTGCGTTGATACTTAAGAACTTCTCAACATTCATTAGTGATATACAATCCTTTGGTGGAGAAGATGCATTAGAACCAGAATTTGGTGTGGTGTTCGTTTCAATACTCTTTAATGATGAGGTTATAGAATCAGGGCAAGATACATCAGTTAAAGAAGATATCCTAGATTTAGCAGAGCAATTATCTGTTGCCTCATTCGATGTTAAGTTCGAAGACCCCATAAAGACGTTTATTGAAGTTACAACCTTTTTCCAATTCAATGACAACTTAACTACCCTTTCTAGGAATACAATAGAAGGAGAGGTTAATGTAGCGATATCAAATTACTTCACAAACAACACTGGTAAATTTGGTCAATCATTCAGAAGGTCAAACTTATTATCTTTGGTAGATGCTACAAGTGCCGCAGTATTATCATCAAGACAAGAAATAAAAATGCAAAGAAGGTTCACACCTACTCTCACAGCAATACAAAATCATACACTTAGATATGCTGCACCTATAGCAGCACCAGACGATGAATTTTATAGAGTTACTTCTGACCCATTTTTATTTAAAGGGAATGTTTGCATAATACGAAACAGATTAAAGTCAAATGTTCTTGAAATATTTAACAGTAATTCTGGTACAGTAATTATTGATAATATCGGAGACTATTCTAATGATGTAGTAAGGTTAGTTGGTCTACAAGTTGACTCTTTAACTTCAGGCGATTCGTTTATAAAACTGAGTGCAGTTCCTGCAAATCAAAGTGCAATATCTCCTTTAAGACAAGACGTTTTAGTTTTAGATAGTGCCAAAACTTTCACCAAGGTTGTTGACGTACTAGATGGAGTTAATACTTAATGTCTACAAATAAGGACATAACACTTTTAGATTATAATAGGAGAGAACTTTCTTTACCTAAATACTCTGTAAAGGAAATCCTTCCAGAGTTTTTTCGCACTGAGTATCCTAGATTAATTACTTTACTCGACCAATACTATCATTTTGAGGATTCAAATTCATCCCCATCTAAACTTGTTAATGAACTTTTCAAAACAAGGGATATATCTCAAACAGACTTAAACCTCCTTTCATTTATTGAAGATGAATTGTTATTAGGTCAGTCTTTCTTTGAAGGGTTTCAAGATAAACGTGCAGCATCAAAGTACTCTAATATATTATTTAGGTCAAAGGGTACAAAGTATTCTATACAACAATTCTTTAGAACATTCTTTGGTATAGACCCCGACATTATATACACAAAGAAAAACATATTTAATGTTGGTGATAAAATTGGAACTACTAGTGAAAAGTATATAACAGATAACAAGTTATTTCAAAGACATGCAATACTTATTAAGTCAGAACTAACTCAAGATAAATGGAGAGATGTGTACAAACTTTTCGTTCATCCTGCTGGAACTTACTTAGGTTCAGAGATACAAATAGTAAGTACAACCTTAGATACTATACTTGCTCCGGATGTGATTGTTGCACCTCCCCCACCATTCGCTGTTCATAATCAAGCATCCTTTGCTGCCTCTGCATTTATAGACCATACTTCTATTGTAACAGATACTGCAGCAGATGGGTCAACAAGTACAAGTAGAATACGACCTGAGATTGTAAGTATGATATTCGACGGAACGAGCGGTATTACTATTGAACAGATAAATAATCAGTATGGAAGTTTACGTGAAGCACAACTCGCAACATCACCAACCTTTGATGATGATAGTATTGACTTCTCAAATGACTTTGCATTCGAAACATTAGACCAAGGTAAACACGAATAATTGAAAATATAAGTCAATAACTATTATAAATAGAATAAAGAATTAGGAATATTATAAATGGCAAAACAAATATTAAATAAAGGAAGTTCAGCGAATGACGGTGGTGGCGATACACTTCGTCAAGGTGCGCAAAAGATTAACGAAAACTTTACTGAACTCTATACAATATTAGGTGGTGATAGTTTAACTAATGCCGTAAGGTTTAATGCCACTGGAGTAGAGTTTGAGGGTAGTGGTAATAATGATGATTACGAGACAACACTTACTGTAGTAACTCCAACCGCAGATAGAACGATTACTCTTCCTAATGTAACGGGTACAGTTACTCTCAATGCTGCGACTCAAACACTTACGAACAAAACATTAACGAATCCTATATTAAGTCCTACTGCAACTACTGCGGGTAAGATAGAATTCTTAGAAGGTACAAACAACGGAACAAATAAGGCAACTCTGATTGGACCTGCTTCAACTGCAGATGTCACAGTAACCTTACCTGCCGCAACGGATACCTTAATTGGTAAAGCAACAACAGATACACTTACTAACAAGACACTAACAACTCCTACAATAAACTCACCTAAGATTGGTACTGAGATACAAGATGCAAGTGGTAATGAACTCGTTGAGATAACCTCGACAGGAAGTGCGGTAAATCATTTCAAACTTACAAATGCCGCAACAGGTGATAACCCTACTTTAGAAGCGACAGGTTCAGATAATAATGTTGGACTCAATGTTACGAGTAAGGGAACAGGACTTGTTACCGTAACAACAGGTTCTGCATTCTCATCAGGCACTTCTTCAATTATTACTGAAGGTAATGGGCATGTAATGTCTTTGTCTAAAACTACACATATTTTTAATAGTAGTGCAGGTGTTTATGCTTCTTCTCTTGCAAACGGTACACAAGGACAAATAATATTCATTATAAATAAAAACTCGAGTACAGTAACAATAACTCCTGCCACTTTTGGTGCAGGAACATCAATCGCATTAGCGCAGCATAAGACCGCAACTCTTATGTTTGATGGAACTCAGTGGCAATTAATATCAACACATGGTGGAACGGTAGCATAAAATGGCAATATTAACAAATAAATTTAAAAGAGATACTATAGGGTTTGTCAAAACTGATTTTGATGGTGCATCAAACCATTACTTTATTGGTATAGGTAGGTCAGAAGATTGGAATTCAACAGACACACTTATTGCTGCAGAAAATACAGATTATGAAGAAAGATTATTTAGAAATTCTCTTCAATCTATTAAGAAAGTGGCAGATACAGACGCAACGTTTGTTATTGAAAGACATAACTGGACTGCGAATGCTAAATACTCTGCATATAGTGACAAGCAAGCAGTTGCCCCAAGTAACCCATATTATGTTATGAACGACCAAAATGACGTATTCGTTTGTGTTCAAAACAATAAAATTGATGGCGTGGTACAAAATTCTACAGTACAACCCACCTTACAATCATCAAACCCTTATATTATTTTTGAAACTTCTGATGGATATGCGTGGAGATTTTTATATTCTATATCTGCGGCAGACGTAAGTAAGTTCGTTGCTGCTAATTTCCTTCCTGTTAAATTAGTTGGTACTCCTGGAAATGCTACTGAAACTCAACAGAAAGCAGCACAAGATGCTGCAGTATCTGGACAAATATTAGGATATGAAGTTGTATCTGGAGGAGTAGGGTATAGCGGAACAGTAACTCTTGCTGTTGAAGGTGATGGGACTGGTGCTGTCGCAACAGCAACTTTGAGTGGTGGTGCAATTTCTAAAGTAGAAGTTACAAGTATCGGAACTCCTGCAAACTTAGGTACAGGATACACTAATGCTATTGTGAAAATTACAGGAGGTTCACCAACTACTGCTGCGGTCATTAGACCCATATTTGCCTCAAAAGGCGGTTTAGGTAGTGACCCAAGGGTTGATTTACGTTCAAGTTCTATTATGTTTGTAGTAAAACCAGATGGAGCAGATGGTAGTGGAGACTTTATTATAGGAAACGACTTCCGTCAAGTAGGGTTAATTAAAAACATAACAACAGATGGTAGTACACTCTTTACTGCTTCAACAGGTCTTGCTTTAAGGAAATTAATATTAAGTGGTGCACCCACTGCAGCATTTTCTGTTGATGAAACTATAACAGATGGTACTACAGGCGCAAAGGCAGTTGTAGATGCTATATCTACAGATGGGCAAACACTAACATTCCATCAAAATGACACAACAGGTTATGGGTCTTTTGGTGTAGGTCATGGATTAACTGGGGGTGATGGCGGTAACGGAACTATCCATGGTAGTTCTCATATAACTGCAGCAGAGGTAGATATCTCAACTGGAGATGTGTTATATATAGATAATAGAGCAGCAGTAACTCGTTCAGCAGACCAAACAGAAGACATTAAAATAGTCATACAACTTTAGGATAATAGAATAATGCCAACAACTTTTACCTCAAATGTCTTTTCGTCAACATATAAGGATGACTACAAGGATAGTGATAACTATCACCGCATATTATTTAATAGTGGTCGCGCGTTACAGGCACGCGAACTCACTCAGATGCAAACAATTATACAAGAAGAGATTGGAAGATTTGGTCGTAATATATTCAAAGATGGTGCTGCCGTAAATCCAGGAGGTCCATCTCTTAATAATGATTATGAATTTGTTAAACTCGCAACAAACTCTTTAACAAATATATTAAACTCAAGTCTTATAGGATTAGAATTTACAGGAAGTAATGGCGCAAAAGCAAGGGTTCTTGAGGTTGTAGATGCAGTAGGTACTGACCCAGACACTCTTTATATACAGTACACTTCGACAAAAGATGGTGGGACTGGTGCTTCAGCAGTAAGGTTTGGTGTATCAGAAACATTATCAAGCGGAAGTACAACTCTTGTAACTGCAGGTTTAGATAAACAACCCGTTGTGGGTCGTGGTTCTAAGATTAATAATGCTTCAGGAGACTTCTTTGTAAGGGGTCATTTCGTATTCGTTAAAGAACAAGGTCTTATACTCTCTAAGTATACACAAAATCCTAGTAAAGTTATTGGTTTTAAAATAACAGAAGATATAATAACATCTACAGATACTGACGCATTATTTGATAATCAAGGAGCAACACCTAATCAAACATCTCCAGGAGCAGATAGATATAGGATTCAACTTACTTTAACAACAAGGGATGAAGTTGCTGCTAATGAAAACTTTGTTTATTACTGTGATGTGTTTGAGGGTAAAATTGTTGATCAAGTATCAGGTACAGATGATTATAATAAAATAACTGAAGTCCTTGCTACAAGAACAAAAGAAGAATCAGGAAACTATATCGTAAAAAGATTTAAGTCAAACGTTTTAGATGCTGGCACTAATCAAAGTATTACTATATCTCCAGGAGTCGCATACATAAACGGATATCGTGCGGTAACTAACAAACCAACAACTTTAACTGTATTAAAACCAAGAACAACAACAGTACTTGATAATGATATTGCTCCAGTCTCATATGGTTCATATTTTATATGTGATACCTTTGAAGGTAAGTTTGGTATAGATTCATTTGAGGTGATCAACCTAAGAGACAAAGCAGGATATACAGATAGTACAACTTTAACATTAGGTACTGCAAGAGTTCGATCAGTAGAAAAAGACGGCAGTAACTTTAAAGTCTATTTATTTGATATTAAAATGAATGCAACTAAAAATATTCGTGACGTTAAAAGTATTGGTTTATCAACAATAAGATTTGCAAACGTTTTACTAGAAAATTCTAAAGCAGTTTTAAAAGAGTCAGGTAATAATACACTCGTGTATAGCACATCTTATCCTCGTATCAAAACTATATCAAGCAGTAACTTCGAAGTTCAAAGACTTTTCACTGCCTCAACAGGCACTAATGGTGACTTCTCAATATCCGGATTAGCGACTGGAGAAACTTTTGTAAGTAGTGGTGAGTGGATAGTAACAGATACTACAACAGGAGATGTTGCGGCATCAACGTTTACAATAAATTCTCCCTTTACTTCTGCTGCTATCAATACTTCTCTTGTTAGTGGTAGAGCAGTAACAGTATTAGCAAAGGTCAATAAAGCATCAGCATCGCGTAGGAGAAAATTTCTTCGTGAAAAAACTTTATCAGTAGATTTAACACAAGGTCTATTGACAGATAGTAGAACCGGAGTGAAATATGTTGACTTACATAATACAGATATTATATCAGTATCGGAAATAAAACAAACCAATACAAATGGAACAGACTTGTCGCATAAGTTTAATGTTGATAACGGACAAAGAGTAAGTCACTACGCAAATGCAAGACTTGTTTTAGATAAGGGTACAACCGACCCAACAGGAACTCTTTTTGTAAAATATAAACACTTCGAGCATGCAACAGATGGAGATTTCTTTTCAGTTGATTCATATGACGGTGAGATAGCATACAATAAAATACCAGACTTAAAATCAAATGGAACAGTAGTTGCTAATTTAAGGGATGTTATAGACTTCCGTTCTGCTGTTGACTCTGATGGAACATTTGGTGATGCTAGTGGTGGCAGAGACGCTACTATGCATGAACTTCCTAAAAATGGAGATTTCTTTAGTGGAGATGTAACAAACTATCTTAACCGTTCTGATAAAATTGTTATAACAGAACAAGGTATAATAAAGAATATTACAGGTACTGCTGCTCTTGATGCATCACTTCCCCCTACACCAGAAGGAACTTTACCATTATTTGAAATATCTCATAATGCTTATGGACTAAGTGAAAAAGACCTTGCCATAAATCCAATTGAAGCAAAACGATTTACAATGAATGACATCTCTAAATTAGAGAAACGTATTGATAAAATTGAAGAGACAACTTCTTTAAATTTACTAGAGGTTGATACAAACTCTTTATTAGTACTAGACGGAAGTGGTAATATCAGAACTAAGTCAGGGTTCTTTGTTGATAACTTTAGAAATCGTGCCTTTACTGATTTCAATAATGTAGAGAATCGTTCTGCGATTGACCCATCCCTTGGAACTATGCAAAATCAACAGTTGACAAACAATTTCACTTTAAGATATGATTCTGATAAGTCAACAAACACTATATTAAAGGGCGATACAGTCTTCATTAACTATAGTGAAGACTCAGCGATAAAACAAATTAAGGCAACAGGAACAGAAAATGTAAACCCATTTGCTGTAATTACAGGAGTAGGTAATATAACATTATCTCCCACTTCAGACGAATGGGTAGATACTGTATTTGAACCTCCTTTAATCACAATGGTTCCAAGAGTTGGATGGGATTGGTCAACAAATAACTTCTTCCCAATGAATGGTTTCGGAACAGTTGACGCAGGTACATTCACAGGTTGGAATGGCGACCAAATGTGGAACTGGAATGGTACTTCATCAAGACCTACTAATGATGTTAGAGCACAAGCAGCAGGTGCAGGTGGAGGCGGTGGACTTTTCGGTCTAGGAGCATTAACTAATCCAGCACTTGAGGCATTTGCCTCCAGACAAGCAGAACAAACTAGGTCTCCTAGAATCGTTACAGGTGCTGGAATTATTCGTGAAGTGATTGAAGATAGAGAAGTATCTGTCACATTCATACCTTTCATAAGGTCAAGAAAAATATTCTTCAGAGCAGAAGGATTAAAACCTGATACAAGATTCTATGCTTTCTTCGATGGAGTCTCCGTAGACAACTTTATAAAGGGTGATGATGCATTTGCTAACTTCGCTGACTCAGAAACAGGCGGAGTTGAATATGGCGATGAATTCAGAGAATCAACCCAACATCCTCAAGGTACTGCTGCACTCACATCATCTGCCGAAGGAAAGGTAGAAGGTTCTTTCTTCATTCCGTGTAATTCTCTTCCGGAGGACGAAGATGCAGAAGATACAGGTGTAAGGTTCCGAACTGGAGAGGTTGAATTTAAGTTACTAGATATAAGTGCGAATAATGATGAATCAGCAACAAGCATTGCAGCAGCATTGTATACAACCGCTGGCACACTTTCTACTCGCGTACAAACTATAAGACAATTTGATCAAATAAGAAGGGCACAAGACCCTCTTGCTCAGTCATTCCGAGTTACCAAATCATCAGGAATGTTTGTAACTAAAGTGGATTGTTACTTTAAAAGTGCAGATGCAAGTGTTCCTATACAATTACAGATAAGACCTATGGTAAATGGTGTTCCTTCTGCAAGTGAAATTGTTACGGGTGCTGTTAAATTTATAGATGGTGGTGCTGTACTAACTCCAGAGGCAGATGAACAAGATATGACTGGTGTTCTTAGTCATCCTACAACATTCGAGTTTGATCAACCAATTTTCTTAAATCCAAACACAGAGTATGCGATTGTTCTTCTTGCAGAATCAGTAGAATTTGAGGCATATGTTGCAGAAACATATGAATATGAACTTGGTTCAACTGAAGCAAAGGTTAACAGACAACCTAGTATGGGTTCACTCTTTAAGTCACAAAATGGTTCTACATGGGAACCAGACCAAACAAAAGACCTTATGTTCAAAATACATAATGCTGTATTTGATACAGCAGGAGGCACTGCGGTATTTGAAAACACAGATACACAAAACTTATTACTTAGAACTAATCCTTTATTCACTACAAGCGGTTCTGCTGCGATTACTGTTCTTGCTCCAGGACATGGTTATAGAAAAGACGATACTGTAACAATTTCTGGAGTAACAGGAAGTGACAATAATGGTATTAGTGCTGCAAATCTAAATGGTAATAGGGTTGTAACTGCTGCTGACGGATTTGGTTTCACTTTCAACGCAGGTGGTAATGCTGATACAACAGGTAGAACTGGTGGGTCAGGATTTAGATTCCCTGATCAAAGAAACTTTGATGGTGTTATTCCGAACTTTACTGCTCTTGTTCCAGATAATACAAAAATTGGATTTACTTCTGAGTTTACAAACGGAAGTTCTTTGGCAGGTTCAGAAACAGCATATGGTAAAGCAGCAGTTACAGGTTTATCTATAGGGGAAGAAAACTTCTTCACTAAACCTAGAATGATTGCAAACAGAGCAAATGAAATCGCTTCAATTGAACCAGCAGGTACTCTAGTTCGTTCAACGACCTTTAATATGGCATTAACATCAACTAGTTTAGATGTCTCTCCCACTATAAATGCTCAGAGGTCTTCTATAACAACAATATCTAACCTTATAGATAAACAAATATCGGGTAGTACAGAAACCACAGGGTTTAATATTCCATTAAATTATATTGCAGAGACTAATGCCTTTGGTGGTTCTGCTCTTGCTAAACACCATACTGGAGTATCTGTATTAGATGAACCAGCAGTTGGGTTGAAAGTTATTCTTAATGCATTAAGACCAAGTGAAGCAGACTTTAGGTTGTACTTTAGAGTTGCTAATGAAGGGGACGATATAACAGATGTAGATTGGACTCTTCAGACTCAAGAAGAAAATGTTCCTCCGGATACCTCTTCTTTCAGAGAATATAGATATCTGATAGGCGGCGCAGGAGGTGACCTTGATGAGTTTACTCATTATCAATATAAGATTGAAATGAGAAGTTCAAACTCTTCTGCACCACCTATCATTAGAGACTTTAGGTCAATAGCATTAGCAACATAATATGAATAACAATTTAGTAAAAGTAACAAATGGTGTCGGTCTTGCTCGTGATAGGAATACTGGAACCATTTTAAATATAAATAAAAGTGAGATTAGAGAAGCACGTGAAAGAAAAGAACTAAGAAAACAAAAGGAAAATGAGTTCGAACAACTTAAGGCAGATGTCTCTGAGATGAAACAACTCTTAAACACTATAATAGAGAAACTATAATGACCACACCAGCAAATAAACCGAAACTTGTTATTACCAATACCTTCTCGGATTTGGTGACTAAATTTAATACTGTCTCTATTGACTTAGGAGCGACAGGCGCACTTAATACATCACAAGATTCAGATGTAGTAGGAGCAATTAATGAATTAGAAGCAGACTTATTTAATGCAGAAGGTGGTACTAAAAGAACCCTTGCTTCGCTTACAACTACCGACAAAACTTGTATTGTTGACGCAATAAACGAACTTGATTTACTACAGGGTGACACTGCAATGGGTACAACTGCAACTACCGTTACAGGTGCGATTGCAGAAATAGAAGGTGTCTTTGATGCCTCCGCGAAAGGTATTAGTGCGGGTTCAAATGCGTTTGATATTGCTTCAGGTGCATTTAGTGTTGATGCTTCAGGGGCAATTACTCTTGATGCTACAGGAGATGTAGTGCTTAAAGATGCAGGAGTTGTTTTCTCAACCCTAGAGAATAGTAGTGGTAATCTAATTCTGAAATCTGGTACAACTACAGCATTAACGTTTGCGGGTGCGAATGTTACTATGGCAGGAACTATAACGCCAAGTATTTCTCTTAGCACAAGTGCTACTACAGTTGCTACAGCAATTAACGAAAACCATACAGAGGTAACTGCTGCGACAACTAATATTGCTACATTAAATACTAACATTGGTACAATCAATGCAACTAACTTAGGGACAACGGCATCAACAGTTGTTACTGCGATAAAAGAAGTTCACGATGAAGGTGCTACTGCAACAAGTAACGTAGCAACCAACACTAGTGCTATCAGTACAATCAATACTAAACTAGGGACAATTACTGCTGTCGCAATGGGAACTACTGCGTCAAACGTAGGTGCTGCTATACGAGAACTTGAAGAAGAAATTGATACAATTAATAGTACTGGTGCTTCTCCAAATAACGATGCAATAGGTACTATCGGAAACCTTACCACAACAGCAACTAATCTGACTGCCGCAGTAAATGAATTAGAAGCAGACCTATTTAATGCAGAAGGTGGTACTAAAAGAACCCTTGCTTCATTAACAACAACTGATAAAACTTGTATTGTAGATGCCATAAATGAGTTGAAGGCAAGTATCCCCTTGATATATGCTGCTGACGGAACGACAGTATTGAATTAGGAGTAATTGATGTCTCGATTACCATTAAAACATAAATCTGCTAATGATGTTCAGGAGATAACGACTGCTGAACATAACTACATTGCATATCTTGCAGGGTTAGAGTTACAAACTTCATCCGGAACATATAGTCAAACATCTTTAGGTGCTCTTGGAACTACTGGGGATACTGATGAACTGATTGGTTCTTTAAACAATTCAGAATATGATGGTGATGTTGGTGACCATGGAACACTTAGTGTGACAAATACTACAACTAACATATATCAACAAAGTGGTTCTGTTCCCTCTTTACCTACAAATTTTCGCAATCCTTTGTATCAATCTAAAACAGGTATTCAACAAGAGATACGCGAGTTTAATGATGCAGACCAATTAGCACTCGGAGAAACTCTTGCAGGTATAATATACTCAAATAATTATCCTGGAACTTTTTACTTAGGTTCTTCTGCCCCTAGTCCTGCTTCAAATTATGCTGTTGCTATTGCAAATGTCATGACCGACACTACTACAGACGCAGACGATACCGATACCGTTTTTAATCTTTATCAAAGAAAGACTATGACGTCAAGTCCATCTACTCCTTCTGCTATTTCTACTATGTGTGTTCAAAGAGCAAGTGGTCAGACAGGAGATTTCCAAGGGTTACAATTAATGTCTTTAGCAAAGATGAAAGCAACTGCAAAACATTGCCTTGATAGATATCTTGCATTAAACACAAGCACTAATCTTGGTATCGGTTCATATCTAATTAGAACTTCTACTCCCTCAGAGACAGGAACATGGGTTCAAAGAGGCGAAGCAATTGATAAAAGAAACTCAATAACGCAGGTCAATTATACTGGAACGTTTTCAGGCACACCAAGAACTTCTACGACAAGGGTTGCTAATTTTATAACTCAATACACAAATACGAGAAATTCAGTTACAAGCACCCAAGACTTCTCCAGTTCAAGAACTTCAACTACAAGAACTGAAGACTTTTCTTCACAAAGAACCTCTTCTTATACAGGAACCTTCACAGGTACATTCACAGGTACTTTTACGAGTACGTTCACAAGTACATTCACAGGAACATATACTAATCCTGGAACAACTACGACATATAATAATATCACTGAATCCTATATTGCTTGGCAATTCACTAGTGGAATATATAATGGCACAGGAACTGACCGTACAGATGTTTTTATTGACGGAACAATTGTTGCAACTTCGTCAGGTAGTCCTACAACTATCGTAAGTGGAGGTGTTACATATGCACGAACAGGGTTTCATTCTAGACCTTATGGAATTGGTAATATGGTCTTATATAAGTTTTCCGCTACAACTGCAACAACTACTAGTACAGGAACACCAAGTACGAGAATATCAACAAGAACCTCTACTAACGATTTTACAAATACGTTTACAAGCACATTTACTCGAGACTTTATTGGTACACCTAGAACAGTCAATTACACAACAACCTTTACTGGTTTGCCAAGAACATCAACATCTACTACACAATATCAAGGTTTCTCTGAATCAATTACAAGTACTACAAACTTTACTACTAATTTCACACCCACATTCACAAACACCTTTGCAGGTGATACTATCCAAGATAATTCATACGCTGACATTGTCACATATAAACTATATGTAAGGACTGCATAAATAACATATAGATATACTTGATTGTGGAGATTTATTATGGAAAGAACTTGGAAAGATAATGCTTTCTGGGAAACACCCAAGAAAAAAATTCTAAATTGTATTAGCGAAGAAGTTTCTCCGGATGGAAAAATCATAACTAAGGTTATGAAACTTCAAGAAAAGAATCCTCTCTTTCAAGAATGTTTAACCTTTCTCGGCGAAGATGTTATTGATGCTTCTACAGTAGAACGCAAGGGAAGAAAACAAAGAGAAGCAGAGGTAAAACTCGAAAGTGAAAAAGAGTTACAGAAGGCAAAGAAACTAGAGAAACTTTTCAAGTACAAACTAGAAACTTTTGAGATACCTGAAATAAAATTAACTAAAAATAGAAAACTTAAATCAAAACTTCGTAGGTCGAAATCAACTATCGAAGTTAATCTATATGCTATGATGATACTCCAAGAAAGTCTGAAAGATGAATAAGGGGTTTATTATTGTTGCGTCAAGAAAGAACAACTTTTATATATATGCCATTAATCTTATAGAGTCAATCAAAGACTTCTATCCGGAGGCACATATCACTTTCGTTACGGAAGAAAGATTTCTTGATGGAAGAGAAGATATTGCTGACAATATTATATTATGCGATGATCACTATCGTGCAAAGTTATGGGGTATGGCAAACTCTCCATATGATGTTACTATGTATATTGATGCCGATATGGAATGTGAACACGAAGATATTATGACAGTATGGGATAACCTTGGCGAGAATGATATGGTGTTTCATGAACTTACTGAAGAACGCTCCAGATATTATTCAGTGAGACATTTTGAGGTTGACCATATAGAAAAAGGGGGTTGGTTCAGTTTATGCGGTGGAGTGTGCCTGTATAGAAGTTCCAATCCCCTAGTGAAAGAGTTTATGAATGAGTGGTATGAGTTATATGATAAACAGCAAAAAGGTAACTGGAAACCAGAGTGTTTCACAAGAATAGATGAATGGGATAAAAATTTAAAAGTCTTTGATCAAACAACACTATGGTACATGACAGAAAAAATGGAAAAGTATAAAGACCTCAAGATAGGTTTCTTTCATGATGACATTCGTTGGAACTACTTTACGCAATATCAGTATGAGAATCTAAAATCAATTGAGAACAAACCTGTCATACTCAGACATTATTCAGGTTGTCTTGAAAAGGATAAGGCATTGGTGTGAGGGATATACCTATAAATAATCCATATGTCAAGGAGGCATTGAACAACTTCCTTTGGTATTACGAGAATAAAGACCTTGTAATGAAAACAATAAAGAGAATAGGTAACACCAAATCACGGAAACATTTTACCTCAAAAAAATATTTAGACAATTTAGTTTTTATGGGTAGAGACCATAACGGATATCCTGAGGATATGTGTTCGTATGAACTTAAAGCAGATAAACTAAAATCAAATATAAAGGACAATACACATGCGGCAGAACTCATTAAAAGATACAGTGATTACAATACGGAATTATGTTCTATTCTTTGCACTAAGAACAATGCTCTAACCACAATGTATCCACCTAATGGATTTATTGGGTGGCACAATAATGCAAACGCGAGTGCTTACAACCTTATATTCTCGTGGAGTGAAACAGGGGATGGACACTTTCAATATATAGATGGAGAAACAGGCGAAATAATTATAATGAAAGACAGAAAAGGTTGGAATTGTAAAGCAGGGTACTTTGGTTCATATAATGAGCATGAAAGTAAACTAGTGTATCATTCTGCGGAAACTGATTGTTGGAGAATGACTATATCGTATATGTTTAATCGTACTGAGATGAGTGCTAATATACAAGAAGAAACAATACAGGAGATAATGGATATCTAACCTCCCCCAGTATTCTTATTTCTTAACATTATGTATTACTACTTATACGAATTAAGATTTATAGAATTAATTATTAGTATATCCATCCCTCCCCAAAGAGTACTTTAATTATACTATACTTTTAAAGAAAAGTCAAGCATAAAATATATTTTTATTTCTCTGATATAGGGTTTCAAAAACATATAAATAGATGTAACGATTAAGTAAAATGGAATTAAAAAATGGCACTAGTATCACACGAAGATATTGTAATAAACCAAGGCACAGATGTCGCGATAGAAATACATCTCGTTCACGATAGTGGTAGTGTTTATGACTTAACAAACAGAACAGTTACCTCAAAAATGAAAAGAAGATATGCTGACTCCGCTGGAGACCCCTCAACAGTATCTTTCAACTCAGTTATTGCGACACCCCCAACAGCAGGTATCGTAACATTATCCCTAACTAACGCAGTCACAGATGCCCTTGAAACAAGAGGTCGTTATGTGTATGATGTAGAACTTTCCTTTGTAGACGATAATAACAATACTATTATCGAAAGAATACTCCAAGGAGAAGTAGAAGTTTCACCCTCAGTAACAAGATAGATTAAATATGCCTTCAGTTATATACCGAGACCCAAAGATTAAAATAAATGCTGTCATCTATAAA